>Ga0210398_10004193_pt1 | contig 13602 bp, 10 predicted proteins | sample IncBWC4OmetaG_FD_161047 | JGI IMG/M metagenome (GOLD analysis project Ga0210398, IMG submission 161047) | Forest soil microbial communities from Barre Woods Harvard Forest LTER site, Petersham, Massachusetts, United States - Inc-BW-C-4-O | ecosystem: Environmental > Terrestrial > Soil >... | reverse complement strand
TGATCGTGATCTTGGCGCCACCAACTACGGCACCGGATGGGTCGGTAACGGTTCCCTGAATACTTCCTTGGGAAACGGTCGTCTGAGCCAGGAGCACAGTGCTCGTTGCCAGCACGCATGTAACCAGGAGAGTGAACATCAGTAAACGCTTAAAGCTCATTTCTTTCCTCCGCGAACCCGAGTCGCTTTCAAGAAATTGTTGTTGATTGCGGCCTATATGCTCCGCCGGTAAAACACACTTCTTACACAACAACACAGAAGTGGTCGCATTAGATAAAGCACATGCAGTGCCAAGCGATGTTTTGTTATAAGTAATTGATTTAAATGGCGGTGGTACATAATTGACTGTAGGCATGGCTATGAATTTCAGAATATTGCACGACGACATCCGTAAACTCATAAGGTCTAAGCCTCATATGTGCTAGCGTCTCGAAGTGAGATTACCAGAAAATCCTGGATCCTTCACGGTTCACACTTTTGCGGTCCCACACCGCGATAATCGCATTCTAACCGAGGGCTTTTCCGCTCGCACGTTCCGATTGCAAACTGGCGATTTGTTGCCCGGGACAACCGGGTTGGTTTGCGCTACGGTGTTATAGTATTTAGCAATTCCAAACCAGAGGTGTTCCTGTGGTTCCCCGACGATTGCTTGCAATTCTTGGAGTTTTATTGGTTTTTGTCTCGATCGTGAACGCTCAGACGTCCACTGCGAAACCAAAACCGCGCGTGATTGTTGTTGGCGTGAACGGCATGGAGTGGGACATGCTGCGGCCACTGCTCCTGAAAGGCGACCTGCCCAATCTCGCCAAGGTCATTAGCCAGGGAGTCCACGGCAAGCTGCGCACGGTTTCGATGCCCAACTGTCCGCGTGTCTACAGCACCATTTTCACCAGCACGAATCCAGAAGAGCATGGCGTTACCGGCTTCCTGGTCGGCGGAGTCACCGCCAACACTAATATGCTGAAGGAAGAACCCATCTGGTCCATTCTTTCGAAGAACAATGTGACGGTGGGTATGGCGAACGTGCCGGCTACGTTCCCAGTGATGCCGGTGAACGGCTACATGATCAGTGGCATGCTGACCCGCGGCAAGAACTGCGAGGACGGTGTTCTCTGCGCGCCTAAGCTGAGTGAGGTCGAGGGCGGCGATGCGGTCTACCCGCGCAGCTTGCAAGCAGAGTTGCTGAAAAACGTCGGGGATTTCTACATTGACTGCGAACGCATGCCCGCCGCCTCTGATCTGAAGGGCCACGAAGCGGAGGTCATTAACACTTGGCTGAATAAAGTTCAACTCATCCGCGACCAGCAAACCAAACTATTCGACTACCTTCTCGCCAACCACCCTACTGACTTCACCTTTATGGTGCAGTCCTGTGAGGATCGCACTGGGCACTGGCTCTATCCCATTACGCCGTTCAATGTTGGCTACAACCCCGCCATCAACGGCATTCGACAGGATGCGTTCCCGAACCAGTACATCGGCTTTGACAAAGTGCTGGGCACGATTTTGAAGCACGTGGACGAAAACACCTACCTTTTCATCGTCTCCGACCACGGCATTAAGCCGTTGCGCGAATTCGAAGAGACCGATCCGCACGCCCATATGGACCATGAAAAGACTACGCCGGTGATCGCCAAACATGACTTTGCCGATGGCGACGATGTACCGGGATCGATCATAGCCATGGGTCCTGGAATCAAGCACGACCTGCGCTTGATGGGTTTTGAAGCCAGCGTGTACGACGTGGCGCCCACCATTCTCCACATCTACGGCATCGAGCAGCCCAAGCAGATGCGCGGGCACGTATTGACTCAGATTTTCGAAGACTCAGATAAGAAGGTTGCGCTGAAACAATAATTTCAGTGGGGTCTTTGTTGCTTCTCTAACGCCTTGGCGCGGTTCGCCGCCGTCAGGGCTTTTTCTTTTTGTCCTAAGCCGCTATACGCCTGCGCCAACCAGTTGTATGCCTCCACGTTAGCTGGCTGTGAGTGGGTAACGGCCAGCAGTTGTGGCACGGCTTCACTGAATTTGCCTTGCGCAATCAGGATTTCCGCCAAGCTGAGTTGGGCCTCCGCACTCGCTGGTTGCAGTAGCAGCGCGGCCTCGAGCTGATCTTCCGCCGCGGACAAGCCCTTCAAACCCAAATACACCTTTCCCAGCAATAATCGCGCCGCGAACTGATTGGGATTCAATTTCAAGCTGGCTTGCAATGCATCGCGCGCGCCGCCCAGATTGCCCGTCATCCGTAGTGCCTCGCTGTAATTCAACTCTACGGCCGCATCGGGACGCACCTCGACCGCCCGTCCCAAATAATCGATTGCCCGGGCATAATTCTTCGCCGCCAACTCGAGCTGGCCCAATTGCACCAGAGCTGTTGGCGACTTCGGATCGATCTCCAGAACTTTATTGAACGCTTCACGCGCAGCATCTGTCCGCTCATCATCGACGGCCAGCATTGCTTGATGCAGCAAGTTCTGTTCTTCAATCTTGTCTTTGGGATCAGGCAGCAACGAAGGTTCCGGCACGTTCGTCGAGCTCAATGCATCGGCCGGCCCCAGGTAGCCCAGCGCGCGCAATTCGTCGCTCGTGCCCTGGCCTACCGCTCCCCGTGAGACCTGCATCGGCGCAGGCATCTTTTTTCTAAGCTCAGCCAATTCGGCACGCAGCTTCTGAACATTCGCATCCCACGGCTCATAATTATTGCGCAGTTCTTTCGGATCAGCCTGCAGATCATACAATTCAGGCCGTGGAGCCTCAATAAACTTGATGCCACCCTCGCGCACCGAGCGCAGCGGCGCCCAACCGAAGCGCAAAGGATAATCGGTCTCGCCGAAGGCAGTGCGGCCCGAGGCTTCGGCCCCTGCGAAATACGTCCGCAGCGATTCCCCGTCGAGTTGTGGTGGCACCTTCGCGCCCACCAAATCCAGAACCGTGGGAAGAATATCCGTGGTCCGCACCTGTGCTGCGACTTCCCTTCCCTTTGCTTCTTGCCCCGGCAACTTCACCATCAGCGGAACGTGTGTGGTTGAATCGTAGAGAAAGATTCCGTGGGTGTCCTCGTTGTGCTCGCCCAAGCCTTCGCCGTGGTCACCCACCACAATGACCATCGCGCCGTCATACCATCCCTGCTTCTTCAAATAAGCAAGAAAAGCACCGAGCGCAGAATCGGCATATGCGATCTCGCCATCGTAGAGCCGCTCCTTATACATGGACGCAAATGGCTCCGGCGGCTCATAGGGATCGTGCGGGTCGTACAAATGCACCCACACGAATCGCTTTCCCGACCGATGCGCATCGAGCCAGATCTCCGCGTGCTGCACCACTTCCATGCCCCGCCGCTCCACCCGTCCCCAGCGTTCTTTGGTCTTCGGATGCTCCGGAAAGTTGTCGTAGAAATCAAACCCGCGGTCGAAACCGGGTGCTAGCTGCTTGCTGTCCAGAATCACCGCCCCGATGAACGCCGCGGTCTGGTAGCCCTGCGGCTTGAGCAGTTCCGCCCAGGTAAGATGATCCGCCGCCAGAGGCACGGCAAAGTCAGTCACTCCGTGAGCGCTCGGCAGCAGTCCGGTCAGAATCGTAGCGTGCGAAGTATTGGTGATCGGGCTGGGAGTAAACGCCTGCTCGAAGCGGATGCCATCCATAGCCAAGCTGTCCAGTGCAGGGGTCTTTATGTCGGTATCGCCGTAACAATGGATGTGATCGGCGCGCAGGGTATCGATCGTCACCAGAAAGACGTCGGGCGGTTGAGCCGTATCAGCTGCCGGACCCGCCCAACCAGTCGTAGCCGAACAACACAAAAGGAAGAAAACTCGAAAAACCTTCATTGGCGTCAGCGTAGCACAGAGTCAAGGCGTTTCCCGATCTGCAACGTACTCCCACGATGGACCGAATAACGACGTAATAGCACCTCTGGGACGGCTGACTCTTCTTCCACCTGTGCTGCAATGAGTCATGTCCCCTGCATCAGCACTGAAGGAGTAGTTTGGAGCCAATTCGTCACTTGCTTTCGCCGGATTTCATGCCCCACGGATACTGCTATCTCTGGGATCCGCGCATCGTCTGGCTGCATGTCATTTCCGACGGCCTCATCACGCTGTCGTACTACTGCATTCCCGTTGTCCTCATCTACTTCATCCGCAAGAACCGCGACATTCCCTTGAATCGCATTTTCTGGATGTTTGGAACTTTCATCCTGGCCTGCGGCACCACTCACCTGATGGAAATCTGGAACATCTGGCACGCCAGCTATCTGGTTGCGGGTGTCATTAAGGCACTCACCGCGGCCGTGTCCGTGGTCACAGCGGCGATGCTCATTCCCCTAGTTCCAAAAGTCATCTCCATTCCTGCCCGGATGCATTTGCAGGAAACCAACCAAAAACTGGAACAGGAAATCGCCGAACGCAGGCAGTTCGATTCGCCCATCGAGGGGCCGATGCAACGCCGGCTCACCATTGGTTTCATCGTGGCCTTGTCAGTGACACTATTCATCAGCATTTCGTCCTGGCGGGGCACGTTGCGGGCGGAACAAGACGCCTACTGGGTGTCCCACACCCATGAGGTAATGGAGACCATCCAGCGCACATCCAGACATGTGATTGAAACCGAAACCAGCGCCCGGGCTTTTGCCTTGAGCGGACAAGAGCCGCTGCTGGCGCATTACCTGACGGCGCGAGATGCCATCAACCGGGACGCGGAGGTATTGCGTCAGTTGACAGCAGACAATTTAAGTCAGCAAAGACGCTTGGATGTGCTCGATCCGCAGGTGCGCACGGCTGTCGCATTCGCCGACAGCATCATTGCCAAACGCCGGAATACGCGCGGCTATACGGGTGGTGACGACGCACTGGAGACCGAGCGACTCATGGATGTGGTGCGCGGAACAACCCGAGACATGTACGCCGAAGAAAGCCGGTTGTTGGCCCAGCGCATTCCACGAATCCAGGCAGGGCAGCGGCTGGCCAGGGTCATCGGCATGGTCGGTGCTGTTGTACTGCTGGGCTTGTGGGGACTCGGCTGGGTCGCCGTCAACCACGAGATCGACACCAGCGCCCGCGCCCGGGCGCAAGTCAACACCCTCAACGCCGAGTTGGAACAGCGGGTCCTGCAACGAACCGCAGCCCTGGAGTCCGAGATCGCCGAGCGTAAGCGCGCCCAACAGGCCAGCGAGCAGGCGCTTCAGGACTTGGCCGATCAAAAGTTCGCGCTCGATCAACATGCCATCGTGGCCGTGACCGACGTCCAGGGTACGATTACTTACGTCAATGAAAAGTTCTGCACCATCAGTCAATATTCTAAGGACGAATTAATCGGCAAGAATCACCGCATCCTCAATTCCGGCCACCATCCGCAAGAGTTTTTCCAGCAGATGTATCACAGCATCGCCAATGGCCAGGTCTGGCATGGCGAGATCAACAACCGGGCCAAAGACGGTTCCATTTACTGGGTGGACACGACCGTGGTCCCATTCGTCGGGACCGATGGCAAACCGCGACAGTACGTCGCCATCCGGGCCGACATTACCGAACGCAAGCAAGCAGAACATGCCTTGAAGGAAAGCCTCACCACCAGTGAGGCTGCGCTCAAAGATCTGGCCGACCAAAAGTTCGCTCTCGATCAGCATGCCATCGTAGCTACGACCGACGTCCAGGGTACGATTACTTACGTCAACGAAAAGTTCTGCATCATCAGCCAATATTCCAAGGATGAACTAATCGGCCAGAATCACCGCATTCTCAACTCCGGCCACCATCCAACAAAATTCTTCCAGCGCATGTACCACACCATTGCCAACGGCCAAGTTTGGCATGGTGAGATCAAGAACCGGGCCAAGGACGGTTCGATTTACTGGGTGGACACCACCATTGTGCCCTTCGTCGGAACCGACGGCAAGCCACGGCAGTATGTTGCCATCCGGGCCGACATCACTGAGCGTAAGCGGGCGGAGGAGCGCAACGCCTGCCTGGCGGCCATCGTGGATTCCTCCGACGACGCCATTATCAGCAAAACCTTACAGGGGACGATCACCGCCTGGAATCGCGGCGCCCAGAAGCTGTTCGGCTACTCGTCATCCGAGGCCGTTGGCAAATCCATGGCGATGCTCTTGCCGCCGGAGCGCCTGGATGAGGAACCCGACATTTTGGCACGCATTAGACGTGGCGAAAGCGTTGACCATCTCGAAACCGTGCGGGTCCGGAAGGACGGCAAAAAGATCGACATTTCAGCGACCATTTCGCCGATTCGCGACAGCGGCGGTGCGATTGTGGGCGCTTCAAAAATTGCGCGTGACATCACCGGGCGCAAGCGGGCGGAAGAGGCACTCGCTGGTCAAGCCGAGGAATTGTCCCGTCAATCCGACGAATTGTTGCGCTCACAGCACGCCCTGGAAACACAGACGCTGATGCTCCAGTCGGTGCTGGACAGTATGGCCGAGGGGCTGGTCGCAGCTGATGAAAACGGAAAGTTCATCATCTGGAACCCGGCAGCAGAGAGGATCCTTGGCCGGGGTGCAACCGACCTTTCCAGCCAGAAGTGGGCCGAGCATTACGAGCTCTATATGGCCGACACCGTCACCCCTTTTCCAGTGGATCAACTCCCCATGGTACGCGCCATCCGCGGGGAAGCGAGCACCGCCGAAATGTTTGTGCGCAATCCTGCGCTCACCCAGGGTGTCTGGATCGAGGCCAGCGGTGGCCCTCTGAAAAACAAAGAGGGTGCCGTATGTGGCGGGGTGGTCGCCTTCCGTGACATCACTGAGAAGAAAGCGGCGCAACACGAAATCCAGGAACTGAATGAGCGACTGGAACAGCGAGTCATCGAACGCACGGCGCAACTGGAAGCAGCCAAGAATGAACTCGAAGCTTTCACCTACTCGGTCTCCCACGACCTGCGCGCCCCGTTGCGCCACATCGCCGGCTTTGTCGGCATTCTCATGGAGGACTGCGCTCCCCAACTCGACGCCGAAGCCCAACGACACTTCGCGCGCATCCAGGAAGGTACCCGCCGCATGGGCGTGCTCGTCGACGAGTTGCTGGCATTGGCCCGCATTGGCCGCCAGGCGCTCACCTACCAGCCAACGTTGCTGAACTCGCTGGTAGACGATGTGATTACCATGCTCAAACCCGACACTGAAGGCCGACAGGTGGAATGGAAGATTGCCAAACTTCCGCAAATCGATTGCGATCCCACGCTCATGCGGCAGGTTTTCCAGAACCTGATTTCGAACGCCCTTAAGTACTCGCGAAATCGAACTCCGCCGGTCATCGAGATCGGGCACCACGAAGAAAACGGACGGCTGACCATTTTCGTCCGCGATAACGGGGCAGGATTCAGTATGAAATACGCCGATAAGCTCTTCGGAGTTTTTCAACGCCTGCATCGCGCCGAAGAGTTCGAAGGCACCGGCGTCGGGCTGGCCACGGTACAGCGCATCCTGCAGAAGCACGGCGGACGGGCGTGGGCCGATTCCGAAGTAGATAAGGGAGCAACTTTTTACTTCACCTTTGGTCCCAGTCACGACCATCCCAAATCGAAAGCCACCAGCGTAGGAGAAAACTCATGAATGACGTTGATATTGAAGTGGACATCTTATTAGTCGAAGACAGCCAGGACGACATTGACCTCGCCCTGCATACCTTGCGGCGGGAGAACCTGGCCAACCACATTTTTGTGGTGCGCGATGGCGAGGAAGCACTGGACTTCCTTTTCTGTACCGGCCCCTATACCGATCGCAATCCGGCACACATGCCCAAACTTGTTCTGCTCGACTTGAAGTTGCCCAAGCTCGATGGCATGGAGGTGTTGCAACGGCTGCGCGCCGACCGCCGCACCAGCACGCTTCCGGTGGTAATCATGACTTCTTCTAAAGAGGAAAAGGATGTGGCAAATGGTTATCACTTGGGGGTCAACAGCTACATCCAGAAGCCGGTGGACTTCGAGCAGTTCCGCCAGACCGTCAAGGCCATCGGGCTGTACTGGCTGCTGATCAATCAGCGTCCGCAGAACCATCTGGCTAAGAAGCTGGTGGAACCGGTGAAGCCATGAGCGAAGCCGTCGCCATCGACCGGGTTGAAGTCAACGGAGTCCGGGCCATCGTGCGATTCTCGGCCCTGCTGGTCGAAGACAACCTGGCGGACAGCGAACTGGTGCTGCGCGAATTACGACGGGGCGGGTTCGAAGTCACTTGCGACGTCGTCCAGACCGCCGACCAGTTCCGGCAGAAATTGCAGACCACCACCCCCGATGTCGTGCTCGCCGATTACAACCTCGGATCATGGCGGGGCATGGAAGCATTGGAGATTCTGCGCAGCGCCGGCCTCGACATTCCGCTGATCCTGGTGTCGGGCGCGATGGGCGATGTGACCGCCGTCGAATGCATCAAGCTGGGGGCCACCGATTATGTTCTCAAAGACTCGCTGACCCGGCTGCCGACGTCGGTGCGCCGCGCTCTGGAAGAAAAGCAGGTGCGGAAAGAACGACGGCAGGCGGAAGCTGACTTGGCCAAGAAGGCCGAGGAATTGGCGCGCTCCAACCGCGATCTCGAACAATTTGCCTACGTGGCCTCGCATGATCTCCAGGAACCGCTGCGTATGGTGGCGGCTTACACCCAACTCCTGGCCGAGCGCTATGCAGGCAAGCTCGATGAAAATGCCGACAAGTACATCCGCTATGCCCTCGAAGGCGCGCTGCGCATGCAGACGCTGGTAACGGATCTACTGACATTTTCGCGGGTGGGCCGCAATCGCAAGAGCACTCCGCTCGCCGGTGACGCGGTAGTGCGGGAAGCGCTCGACAACCTGCAGGCGGCGCTGCAGGAGAGTGGCGCTGTCGTCCACTATGAAGCGCTCCCTACTGTCCGCGGCGATCACACCCAATTGGTGCAACTGTTCCAGAACCTGATCGGCAACGCCATCAAGTTTCGCGGCGAGAAAACTCCGGTGATTACGGTGAGTGCGAACCGGAGCGCCGCGGAATGGGAGTTCTCGGTCAGCGACAACGGAATCGGCATCGCCGCCGAACATGCCGAGGCTATCTTCGTCATTTTCCAGCGCCTGCACACCCGCGCCGAGTACCCGGGCAACGGCGTGGGGCTGGCCATCTGCAAGAAGATCGTCGAGCAGCATGGCGGCCGTATCTCCGTGGAATCAAAGGCCGGAGAAGGCGCCAGCTTCAAATTCACGCTACCCGCCAGTCCTGCCGATGGAGAAATGGATCACACGCAATGAAGGAAGCGCCTGACATTTTGCTGGTCGACGACAACCCGGCCGACGTGGGATTGACCCGCGAGGTGTTGGCTGCCAGCGCGCACCACAGCAATATTCATAATGTTCCCGATGGCGAGGAAGCCATCGCCTTTCTCCGCCGCCGCGGCAAGTACACGGAGGCAGCGCGCCCCGACCTCGTCCTCTTAGACCTGAACATGCCCCGCAAAGGCGGCCGCGCGGTTCTGGCGGAGGTAAAAACTGACCCCGGATTGCGCACCATTCCCATCGTGGTGTTCACCACTTCCGATGCCGAAAAAGACATCACACACAGTTACGAACTGGGCGCGAACTGCTACATCAGCAAGCCCGGCAATTTAGGGGATTATTTCTCCGCCGTGCAATCGATTGAAGAATTTTGGTTTGGTTTTACCAGCCTGCCGCATTAGTTAGAGGGAGAAGCGATGAGCGATCAAGCTACACGCGTGCTGCTGATTGAAGACAACCCAGGCGATGCCGACCTGGTGCGGCTGCGCCTGGTCGAAAGCAAATCTCTTGTGGAAGTTACCTGCGTGGACCGCCTGGCGGATGGCATCGCCTCCCTTGGTCTCAACCCGCCCTCGGTGGTGCTGCTCGACTTGAACCTTCCCGACAGCCACGGCGCGGAGACCTTTCGCACGGTCATGGCCCATTCGCCCGACGTTCCGGTGGTCATTCTCTCCGGACAGGACGATGAAGGGCTGGCGCTTAGGGCCGTTCACCAGGGCGTGCAGGATTATCTGATCAAGGGCGATATCACCAGCAAGCAGTTGGAACGCGCCATGCGCTACGCCGTGGAACGGCAGGCGCTGCTGCGCTCGCTCGAAATCACCCGTAAACAGCAACTGGAATTTAAGAACCAGTTTCTCTCCCACGTCTCTCATGAGCTACGCACTCCCCTGACCTGCATTCACCAGTATGTGACACTCCTGCTCGACGGACTCGCCGGGCCGATGGCCCCGGAACAGAACGACCACCTGAAAACCGTGCTTAAGAGCGTGAACCAGTTACACGCCATGATTCGCGACCTGCTGGAAGCGACGCGGGCCGAGAGTGGCAAGATCCGGGTGGAACCGCGTTGTATCTCAATCGGCGAACTGATCCAGCAGGCGGCCACCATGATGCGGCCCATCGCGGGCGAACGGCAGGTTGGTCTCGAAATCGGACTCGATAGCCGCATTCCTCTGGTGCATGCCGATCCCGACCGTATTCTTGAAGTGCTCATCAACTTGACCGACAACGCCATTAAATTCACTTCTCCGGAAGGTTCGGTGATGATCAAGGCCTGCATGGTCGAAGCCGACGAAGACGCCGTCTACGTTTCGGTCACCGATACCGGCCGCGGCATCAGTCCGGACGCCAAGGCGCTGATCTTTGAGCGCTTGTACCAAGACCCTGAACTAATCGACAACAACCGCACCGGCCTCGGTCTCGGCCTCTACATCTGCCGGGAACTGGTAAAGCTGCACGGCGGAAAAATCTGGGTGGCAAGCGAACCCGGCCAGGGCAGCACCTTCACTTTTACCTTGCCGCTGTACTCTCTGGCGAAGCTATTGGCGCCCGTCATTGTGCATGAGGGGCGGATACGCGACCACATCGTACTGGTAAAAGTGGAACTGGTCCCGCTGTCCAAGACCTTGCACGGCAACTGGCGGGAAGTTTGGCAGCAGGCGATCGAGACCCTGCGGCGCTGCGTTTATCTCGACAAAGACCTGGTCCTGCCTCCGATGGGCGGCTCGGCCGCGGCCCAAACTTTTTTCGTCGTCGCTTCCACCGACCTCGAGCATTCTGGGATCATGATGGCCCGCATACGCGGACAACTCGAGCGCAATGAAGAATTGAAGACCAGCGCCTCTTTGGTAATTTCCGCGGTGCCCGTCAACTTCGCTCCGCCGCCAGCCGATGCCTCACTGGACAAACAAGTTCAGGCCGTCGCCAACCGCGTCACCGAAATCATCATGGCCAGCATGGCGCCGGAACCGGCCAGCCCCGGCAACGGCCACGCTACTTCGAAATCCATCCGGCAAGTTCAATCCATTCAAAAGGAGAGTTCCAAATGTCCAAACCTAAAATCCTGATTGTCGACGACGATCCCGACCTGCGGCGCGCCTTGCGGCTGCGCCTGCGCGCCAACAACTACGACACCGTTCACGCTCAAGATGGCTACACTGCCGTCGCCGTGGCGCAGAAAGAGCATCCCGACCTCATCGTTCTTGATCTCGGCCTGCCTGCGGGCGACGGCTTCGTGGTCCTGGACCGGCTGCAGAACATAGATACTTTGGCCGGTATCCCCGTCGTCGTATTAACCGCGCGGGATCCACAAAACAACGAAGAGCGCGCCCTTAAGGGCGGTGCCGCAGCCTTCTTTCAGAAACCGGTGGATAACGCCGAATTGCTGGATGTGATTCGCGCCAGCCTGACCGATTCGCGCGTCCCCGGAATGCGTCCGTCCTGATTCGAAGGACGATTCACGCTCGGCAGTCGTTGTGGATCGCTGGAGTTGGCCAGCGATCCACCCCTCCATGCGGCTCGAACGCAATCCGGCAGACCAATTCATTTCGCGAGTCGTGCTCGCAAAGGAACGGCGCATGCAGCTTAACCCAAGTACTTCGCCAGGCGCTCCCAATAATGCTCTTTCCACCCTGAGCTGAGGGATGCGAAATCGCCTTCCGGAAAGCCGGTGTGATCGAGCACCACATGGGTTTGAGGTCCCTGCGCCTTGAATTCAAACTTGACCAGGCTGTATACGCCCGGCTCCCAGTATGCGGGACGCCAAGCCTGCACGATTCGCTGGTCGGGGACCAGTTCGATGTTTCGTCCCACGATTCTGTCCCCGAACATGCTGAAAGCGCCGCCAACCTCTGGGCTGATCGTCGCCGGCTCGGTGGAGAACGCACTGAACAGTTTGGAATCCAGGAGAATCTCGTAAATACGATGGGGAGTGGCTTTAAAATCGACTTCCTGGTGAAGAGACGTCCGCGTCTTGTCCGCACTGGTGCTCGGCGTTTCCACCATTGTTTGCTGCGCCCTGACACGGACCGATCCCATTGCCAGACTCGCCAAGGTGACGGCACCGCTGGCAATCACTTGGCGTCGAGTGGGCGCGACGACCAGAACTCCAGTCTTTTTTCCCTCGTTCATCATTGCTCCGGCATTCCTTTTGCCCTAACTGTACCAACACTTCGGCAAGTGCAGCGGTCTTTTTCGACTAGTGTTGTCTCTATCCAGGATATGCGGGAAATCTTCACTATATTTTGTTTCTCTTACCCTATCCTTGTTGTAAAAAGTGAATTCCATAATCCGCGGCACCACTATTCCCCGCCTTCTCACACTGCCACAGCAATTGTTGGGATGAATATGCACCACATGAAAATGTCTCAGTATCTTCTCAAAACAGGTCCTTAGAACCCCATAAGCAAAGGGGTCGAATATCTTGTCGAGAGAATGAAACTCGATCACCATGATTCGAAAATCAGTCAGGGTGTCGCTTGGTGTGCTCAGGATCACCTCATATTCACTTCCCTCTATATCCATTTCCAGCAGAAGATCATGAATATTGGCTGCCAGATATTTGTCTCTCCAGGATTTGAGGGTAAATGAAGTCTCGCTGTCGATAGCACCCAGAAATTTCTTATCGAAGGTGAACTCCGGTTTTGCAATCGGCGGGAAATCGACGGAATGATCCGCAAGGAATGACTTTATGTTTAGCGTCGCCAGATGGCTTTCAAAATCCGCCATGGCACCGACTCCAGGCGAGAAACAATATTCCACGCCATCGAGATCGTTCGGGAGCAGATATCCGCCGTCAGCATTTCCTCCGATTCTTATCAGATCCTTTCCGCAATGCACAGGTCTCAGTCTTCCGATCAAACCGCGGACGTCGGCATCACTGGTTTGATCGGTTAAGTTGTAGCCAATGGCAAACGCCCCATCACGAATCTTCCTTTCAATCAGATTCATATTTCAGTCCTGCGGCGTTGCTCTGATGCAACAAGTGACGACCGATCTCCCGGTGGGGATCCGATGAAAAATCTAGGTCTTGCCTTCGACTACGATTTCAGAGAAGTCAGCGATGGTGGAAAATTCCTTCAACAACGTCCGCAACAGGGCCAACCGGTTGGCACGGACATGCTCGTCCTCAACCATTACCATGACCTTGTCGAAGAAGGCGTCGACTTGCTCTCTTACAGTCGACAGTAGGTGAAGCGCATCACCATATTCTTTCTTTTGCCGATGGGCCTCAATCTTCGGGGCATTCACGTCCAGGTAGGCTGCCAGTTTCATTTCCTCTTGCGAAGACTCCGGCAAAGCCTCGAACATTTCCGCCGATTTGATTCCCTTATCTTCTGCCTGCTTCAAGATGTTC
>Ga0210398_10004192_pt1 | contig 13604 bp, 15 predicted proteins | sample IncBWC4OmetaG_FD_161047 | JGI IMG/M metagenome (GOLD analysis project Ga0210398, IMG submission 161047) | Forest soil microbial communities from Barre Woods Harvard Forest LTER site, Petersham, Massachusetts, United States - Inc-BW-C-4-O | ecosystem: Environmental > Terrestrial > Soil >... | reverse complement strand
ATTGACCAATATGCCGGTCTGTGCCGAACGCAACGCTCGACGGAGGGGGGGCCTCACCTTGAGGAATTTACACCGAGAGAGGCTGGTAAGGAGGTCATGGCGGCAACAAGCATCCTGGCCCTCGTTCTCACAACATGCCTCGTGTCATACCATGCCTGACATCACGTGTATTGACATAGGGTATAGGGGTATCCTATATACTTCTAGGGGGTATACATCCCTTTTGGTGTTTTTGGAGTGTTCCCGATGATGACGACCGCGGATTGGATCGTGAGTGCGCTGTGTGTAGCGGTAGCTGTATGGGTGATCTGGTACTTTTTTCTCGCCCCAGTCGCGGGACAGAAGCGGGGCAGACGTGCACCCTCTCCAAGAGCCTCAGCTAGCGACTCCGCCCCGCGCACAACGATTCGGATACCGGTTAACGGGATGACCTGTGCCGCATGCCAGGCCACAGTCCAGCGCACCTTGCAGCACAAACCTGGCGTGGTCGACGTCTCCGTTCATTTGTTGACGAAGGACGCTTCGATCACCTATGATCCGGCGGTCGTGTCCCCACAGCAGCTCGTGCACACCATTCGCGATGCGGGATATCAAGCAGAACTCCCAGACATCGCGCAAACGGTCGCCGATGAAGAGGCAACCCAAGAGCAGGTGAACGAAGTCGCGTATCGTGATCTCAGCCGAAAGGCCATCATCAGCATCGTCGCGGGGGCAATCGCGATGATCCTCTCGATGCCACTCATGGTGAGAGGGATACACGACACCAACAGTCCAGTCGTGGATCCCCTGATGCACTGGGTGATGCAATCATTGACGCCCGGGCTACGTGCCGTGGCCCCATGGCTCTATACCATACCAGGGGACATACTCACGTACACACTGCTAGCCATGACCATGGCCATTATGGGATGGGCAGGACGCCATTTCTACGTGAATGCATGGCGAAATGTCCGGCATCACCAAGCGAATATGGACACCTTGATAGCGGTTGGTACGGGAGCCGCATTTCTCTACTCCCTCGTCGCCACACTAGCACCAAACTTCTTCGTCAGCCGTGGTGTGGCCCCCGACGTGTACTATGAAGCCGTCATCATCATCATCGCCCTGATCCTGACAGGAACCATGCTCCAAGCCCACGCAACCCGCCAAACATCAACCGCGCTGCGCACCCTCTTGGCGTTACAACCCAAAACCGCTCGAATTCACCGCGACGGACAGGATGTCGATATCCCAATCGCGCAGGTCATCCGGAATGACGAAGTCGTCGTCCGCCCCGGAGAACGGATCCCCGTCGATGGCATCATCACCAACGGAACGAGCGCCACGGACGAATCGATGTTAACCGGAGAATCGATGCCCGTCGAGAAACGGCCTGGAGACCGCGTCATCGGCGGCACGATCAACGGAACAGGAGCATTCCGATATCGTGCAACAACCCTCGGTGCCACGAGCGTCCTCGCACAGATCGTCACACTCATGCGCGACGCACAAAACGCACGCGTCCCCATGCAACGCCTCGCGGATCGCGTCAGCGCCATCTTCGTTCCAACCGTCATCATCATCGCGATCCTCACCTTCGCGACATGGGTTGTCGCCGCGAGCGCCACGCCAGCGGTTCACGCCTTTGCCGCGGCGGTCGCTGTCTTGATCATCGCCTGTCCATGCGCCATGGGACTCGCCGTCCCAACCGCGGTCATGGTCGCGACGGGCAAAGGCGCCGAATACGGCATTCTCATCAAAGGCGGCGACGCACTAGAACGAGCCAGTACCATCACGACAGTCGTCCTCGACAAAACCGGAACGATCACCGAAGGCAAGCCCGTCGTAACAGACATCGTCACTATTCAAGGAAGTCCCCACACAGCCAACACCATACTCACCCTCGCCGCTTCCCTAGAAACAGCCTCCGAGCACCCACTCGCCACAGCACTAACTCGTTCCGCGACAGAACGACATCTCACGCTCACCCCTCCAGAGACATTCGAAGCGATCCCTGGCCGTGGTACCATCGGGACGGTCCATACACAGCCAGTCCTTGTAGGCAATGCAGAGTTCCTCTGTGATCACGCCATTGACCCCTCTCCCCTCCTCACCACCGCCGAGCAATTCGCCACCGATGGAAAAACACCCATCTATATAGCTATCGACCATACACTCGCCGGTCTCATTGCCGTCGCCGACCCCATCAAACCAACCACCCGAGCAGCCATCACCCATCTCCACCAGATGGGCCTCGACATCATCATGCTCACCGGCGACACCCCATCCACCGCCAACGCCATTGCACGAACCGCAGGCGTCTCCAAAGTCATCGCCGGCGTACTCCCCGCCGAAAAAGTCACTGCAATCAAAAAACTCCAACACACCGGCGCCATCGTCGCGATGGTCGGCGACGGCATCAACGACGCTCCAGCCCTCGCCCAAGCCGACATCGGCATCGCGATTGGCACCGGCACAGATATCGCCATCCAAGCCAGCGACATCACCCTTATACTCGGTGATCTCCGCGGCGTCGCCTCGACCATCGCCCTCTCCAAACAAACCGTCCGCACCATGCGCCAGAATCTCTTCTGGGCCTTCCTCTACAACAGCATCGGCATCCCCATCGCCGCTGGCGTTCTCTACCCGAAGTTCGGCGTCTTACTCAGCCCCATCATCGCCAGCGCCGCCATGGCCCTCAGCTCCGTGAGCGTCGTCCTGAACTCCCTCACCCTTCGCCACACCAGGCTCGCCTGAATGAAACCCCACACAGCAATCGCCATCGACACCGCCGGAAAAACCCGCAACCTCAACCGCCTCCGCCGCATCGAAGGCCAAATCCGCGGCCTCCAACGCATGCTCGAAGAAGACCGCTACTGCGCCGACATCCTCGTCCAAATCTCCTCCGTCAACGAAGCCCTCCGCGGCGTCGCCCGAGAACTCATGCGCAACCACCTCAAACACTGCGCCACCCACGCCATCCGCTCCGGCCCCACCGAAGCCGACGCCATGTACGACGAACTCCTAGAGCTCATGTTCAAACACACCCGCTAGCCCCACAGCAGCCCTACCCCAGAAAGCCGCAGGGGTGCGGGATCGAGGGTCTCTTCTACAGAGCGTTGCGGAGCCGTAGCTCAGTAGAAGAGACCCTCGGTCCCGCACCCCGTTTGCAAAGACGAACGCAGCCCTAAAACGCCCGCCTCAACCCCTCAGCCCGATCCAACTCCCCAACCACCACCGGAGCCAATCGCTGAATCCGATACTGCACATCCGTCGTCCGCGTGCCATTCATCGCACCAACCAGGAAGGCCATGAGCGCCTTACAGCGCCCAATGACCCCATCCAAGTACACCCGATCGATGTCGCGCCCCGTAGGTGCGCTCCTTACATCTTGCCCTGGATGCTCTTGATTCGGTCCAAGTGACGCTGAATCACCGACTCCGCGTGGGTCAGCGCCTGCCGCAAATCGGCGTTCTGCGCCTGACTCTCCGCGCTCTTGACCATGTCCAACGCCGCCTGATGCCCCGCCACCTGCGCACTCACGTACGTCGAGTCAAACGCCTTCCCCTTCGGAGCCGCCTCCAACTGACTTGCCGTATTCGCGTTATCACTCATCATGGACGACGCGGCCGTCGTGTCAGGCGTGATGTTCAAACGCTTGGCCAACGCATTCCCATCATTCAGCAATTTGGTATGGTCGGTCACCATCATCCGCGCAAACGCTTTGACGTCACTGTTGGTCGCCTTTTTCTCGGCCATCTTCCCAGCCGCGATCTCACCCTCATTCGCGGCGGCGAGACGAGCCAAGATCTGGGCATCCGTCATCGGTGTACTAGCAGGCGTCGTTGCCGTGGAATTCGCCGGCGTGGCCGCAGCAGATGCGGCGGCGGCCGAATCCGTGCTCGCCCCAGCCGACATGGTGCTATCCCCAGTGCCGTTGGCGTCGTTGTGCCTTTTGCACGCACCAAGCATCAAGACGGCGCCGCAAAGCGCCATCCCGGTCGCGTGCGACATCTGTCTACGCATGTCACGATTCATAGTGATCCCCTCAAGGAGAAGTAATTCGAGAATAAGTTGCCCGTCGTCCTGTTTTGGCAATTTCCGTGCTCAGAGCCGCCCACGCCCCTATTGGGTCGGCCTGGCCACAGCTCCCTGATCCCCGGTCTTCCGACCCCCCGGGAGTCACCCCACGCCCTATGCCCGAACCAGCTTCTTATACGCGATCCGATGCGGCTGGTCGGCGTCCACCCCTTTCCGCCGGTGCAGATCCGCTTCGTACTCCTGGTAGTTCCCCTCGAACCAGACCACCTCGCTATCCCCTTCGAACGCCAGGATATGCGTGGCCAACCGGTCCAAGAACCACCGATCATGCGAGATGACGACCGCGCACCCCGAGAAGTCCGCCAGTGCCTCTTCCAGCGCACGTAATGTATCGACATCCAAATCGTTGGTCGGCTCGTCCAGCAACAGGAGATTCCCACCACTCTTCAACAACTTGGCCAGATGCAGCCGGTTACGCTCCCCACCCGACAGATCTTTGACCTTCTTCTGCTGATCCGTCCCCTTGAAGTTGAACGACGACAGATACGCTCGCGCGTTGATTTCGCGCTTCCCAACCATGATGACATCGTTCCCGCCACTGACCTCATCATAGACCGTCTTCGTCTCGTTCAGCTCACGCCCCTGATCGACATACGCGAGGGCGACCGTATCGCCAACCGTCAGCGAGCCATCATCCGGCGGCTCCTGTCCAACGATCATCCGGAACAACGTCGTCTTTCCAGCCCCGTTCGGCCCAATGACACCGACAATCCCACCACGCGGGAGCGAGAACGACAACCCGTCGAACAAAAGCTTGTCCCCATACGCCTTCTTCAAATTCTTGGCGATAACGACGTCATTTCCCAACCGCGGTGGCGGCGGAATAATGATTTCGTTCTGCGAGACCCGCTCGATCGTATCAGCGCTCGCTAACTCCTCATAGTTTTTGATACGCGCCTTGCTCTTCGCCTGCCGAGCCCGTGGCGACAGCCGCACCCATTCCAACTCCCGCTCCAACGTCCGCTGTCGCGCCGACGCTTGCTTCTCTTCCTGCGCGAGACGCGTGCGCTTTTGATCGAGCCACGCGCTGTAGTTCCCCTCGTACGGGATACCAGCCCCACGATCCAACTCGAGAATCCACTTCGCCACATTGTCCAGGAAGTATCGATCATGCGTGATCGCCACGACGGTCCCCGGGAAATCCGCGAGGAAACGCTCTAACCACGCCACGGACTCCGCGTCCAGATGGTTGGTCGGCTCGTCCAGCAACAACATGTCTGGCTGCTCGAGCAAGATACGGCATAAAGCCACACGCCGTTTTTCTCCCCCCGACAAGTTGTCGACAGCAGCATCCGCTGGCGGCAACCGTAGGGCGTCCATGGCAATCTCGATCTTGCGATCCAGATCCCACGCATTCACCGCGTCGATGCGCTCCTGCACTTTCGCCTGTTGATCGAGCAGTTTAGTCATCTCGTCATCGCTCATCGGCTCGGCGAATTTCATCGAGATCTCTTCAAACTTCGTGAGCAGATTCCGCGTCTCCGCGACGGCTTCTTCGACATTCTCCTTGACCGTCTTGGTCGCATCGAGCTTGGGCTCCTGCGACAGATACCCGATCTTAGTCCCCTCGTGCGCCCACGCTTCACCAATAAAATCCTGATCAACGCCTGCCATGATCCGTAACAGCGAGGATTTCCCCGCGCCATTGGAACCGAGCACGCCGATTTTCGCGCCAGGATAAAACGACAACCATATCCCCTTCAAAATCTCCCGCGACGGCGGGACGACTTTGCGGAGATCCTTCATGACGTAGATGAACTGTGGTGCCACGATCGATAGGGAGATGAGGTACGCGGTGGTGGGGTGACGAGAGGTCCCCCCACAAGGGCTACGGCTCCGCAACGCCCGAGTGGGGGGACCTCTCGTCACCCCACCACCGCTTTTGATAGTGTAGGAATTTAACGCCCGCTGAGACCCTCTTGCCTTCCTCACCAGCGCCCCTCACCTTGTTGTGCATGCCCGCCCCAGCGCCGAACATCCCGACCCTCGCTCCCGGCGACCGCGTCCAGAGCGACTTCCTCGTGATGGAACGCGCGGAGAAGAAGATGGCCTCCGGCGACCCGTACGTCATTCTGACGCTCGGCAATGCCTCCGGGCGCATCGAAACCGCGCCGCTGTGGCCCGATAAGCTCCCCTGGGCCGATGGCGCCGATCGGGGTACTGTCGTCCAAGCGATCGGCGACATTTCGCTGTACGGGCGCAATGGGTCATTTAAACGCCAGCTCACGATCACCGCCCCGCTCCGCGTCCTCCCTAAGGACCAGTTCGACATGGCGGCGTTTCTCCCGGGGGTTGGCGATTGTACTAAGCTCTGGGACTGGATCGATAAGCAACGCGAGGAGATGAAGTCCGCCACGCTCAGAAACGTGGTCGATCTCTTCTTCGCCGACGACGATTTCCGCCTCCGCTTCGAGCGCACGCCAGGCTCCCCGAGTGGCCACCATGCGAAACTCGGCGGGCTGCTGCTGCACGTCTATGAAGTCGTCTCGATCGCCAAAACCACGGCGCGCACCGCCCGCGCAAACATGGACCTGATCATCGCGGGGAGCCTACTCCATGATATCGGGAAAGTCGAAGCTTACGAGGTAAGCGCCACCGGCTTTTCCGTGACGCCCTGTGGCCTACTTCTGGGCCACGTCGTGCTCGGCGCGCTCATGCTGGAGCGAGTCCTGGCCAAGCTCAACCACCCAGTCTGCACCGACGGCCAGTTACTCGAACTCCAACATATGATCTTGAGCCATCACGGCTCTCTGGAGTTCGGGAGTCCGGTTCAGCCCGCCACCCTCGAAGCCGAGATCGTCCACTGGGCCGACGAAAGCTCGGCCAAAGCCAACGACATGAGCGAATCGCTGGAAGACCCAGACGCCTTCCAGGACGGGAGCGAGATCAGCGATCGAAAGCCCTGGCGCGTGGGTCGGCGCATCTGGCGCCGCCCCCATCAGTGGGAGTAATCACCCGTATTTGAGGGTGCCGCCCCTCTGTGGCCTCGCCACCTCACCTCACAAAATCGCAAAACGGAACTATTCGCTCACTTTTGCCGTATAACGAACAAGGCGCTTCCCGGGCGCCAGACTCTACCCGAACACCGTACTGGCACGGCAGGAGATTCGTTATGCGCAAACCACGGCCCACCGCTTACAATCCCGCTCAGGTCCTCAATTTGATTAGCGTCGATCGGACCGGCGCCCCCCTCCACTGCCCAGCCTGCGGCGCCAGTCATATCGAACGTGCCCCAGATATCTCCCCGCCCCCCCCACACGCCCACGTCACGCTCCAATGCGAGCAATGCCACCGAGTCGCGAGATACATCGTCGACGCGGCGTAACGCGCACACAATTTGCTTCGGTTCAACCAGACAGGGGGATTGGTATGGCTCGCATCCGCGGAACGGTAAAGTGGTTCAACGACGCGAAAGGATTCGGATTTCTTTCGCGGGAAGGAGGACCAGATGTCTTCGTCCACTACAGCGCGATTCAAGGAAGTGGCTTCAAATCGCTGGGTGAGGGAGACAAGGTCGAGTTCGAGATTGTCGAGGGCCAGAAAGGCCCGCAAGCCGCCGACGTGGTGAAAGTCGGTTGAGCGCGAAAAAAGCCACGACGAAACGAAGCAGTCAGACCGGGGCGGCGACTCCCCGGTCCACTCGCGCCGCCGTGGCCAAGACGGCGCCGAAATCCAAAACCGTCCCGAAGCGCGCTCCGGTCGCTCGCAAAGCGACCAGCGATCCGCTGGCCGAATACCAGAGCAAACGTGATTTCACGAAAACCGCCGAGCCGTCCGGCAAACGCGCCGCCAGCCGTGTCGGGAAACTCCGGTTTGTCATCCAGAAACACGCCGCCACCCAACTCCATTTCGACCTCCGCCTCGAACTCGATGGCGTGATGAAAAGCTGGGCCGTCCCCAAAGGGCCGTCAGCGGATCCATCCGTCAAACGGCTCGCGATGCAGGTCGAGGATCACCCCATCGATTACAACACGTTCGAAGGGACCATCCCACAAGGCGAGTACGGCGGCGGGACCGTGATGCTCTGGGATACCGGCACCTACACCGCCGATCAGGCGGCTGGGACAGACGATGAGTCCGCCGTTCGGGATGGCTACGACAGAGGGGATCTCAAGATCACCTTCCATGGCAAGCGTATGCGCGGCTCCTACGCGTTGATCCGGACGAAAGGGCTATGGGGGAGTAAATCCTCCAAGCCCTCATGGTTGCTGATCAAGCACCGAGACTCAGAGGCATGCCCCCCAGACTACGATATCGTGCAGGCCAACATGACGTCCGTCGTGTCCGGACGCACGATGGACGAGATCCGAGATGCCTCCTAGAGCTGGTTTCAAAACCCCTCTACGAAAGGGCGTTGCGGAGCCGTAGCCCGCTGTAGAGGGGTTTTGAAACCAGCTCTAACAACCCAATTCGGGACAAGCTGTTACCGAAGCGTGATCGGAACCGTCTTGCAAATGCCGGGTAATAGTTGCAATATGGACCTTAAGTACTAACTCCCACGGGAGTCCATTATGTTAGCGTTCCTGGATGCTCTCTGCGCATCGTTGCTTGCTCGTCACTCGATAGAAATCTTCCGTCTGCTCGGGCTCCCAGCCGCCCGAAAGCTCCCGCGGGAAGTGCGGGAGGAGGCGGTCATGATCGCGAAAGCTGGCCCGGATAGCTTTTTAGCGCCGGTTCAGGCACTCCATCTCTATTACAAGCTCAGTCACCTGGTAGATGAATCGGCCGAGCTGAGTGGGGATGAAAGAGCCGATCAGCCACCGGCCTACAGTCCACAGATGGAATTTTCGTTTCGCGTCCGAAAAGTCAGCTAAGCGAGAGATCGCGCCACTACGGCGCCAAGAGATCGAACCGAACACCGCGCCGCCCTTTGCGCCGTTTCTTCGGCGCGTAGCGATAGAGCTGCGCTGGACGCCCTCGCCCCTCGCTCCGCCATTCATCCGTCGGTTCGACCAGCCACGCCGCCTGCAGCGCTCGGCGAAAGCTGGCTTTATGGAGGCGCTTGCCGAGCAACAGCTCATACATCTGTTGGAGCTCGCTCAGCGTAAAGCTCGTCGGCAGCAGGCGAAACGCCACGGGCGAGAGATCCATCCGATCGCGCACGACAGAGACGCTGTGCTGCACAATCACCTGCTGCCGCTCCGCTAGTGGCGGAAGCGCATCGATCTTGAACCAGGCAAAACGGCCCCCTGCTGGAGCCGACGTCCCTAGCGGGACGAGCGCGGCAAACGCCACCGAAATATCGGCGCCGCTGGAATGGGGGATCCGATCGCCAAACGCGCCAATCTGCTCGATCCAGGCTGGCGAAGTCCCGGTCGCCCGTTCAGCGATCTGATTCGCGGTCCCATCGAGGGTGTCGTGTTCACCTGGCGTGTCCCACGGGAGAGACCAGCTATCGGAAGGGCTCGTCCACTGGAGTAACAGCGCAAGCTCGTCCTCCTGTGGAGTGAGCATCACGACGTCGACGGTATACGGGGGCGGTGGTGCTTTCTGCTCGCTGCTCACTCGTACAATTAGTCACAAAGTGCGACTAATGTCAAGGATTTGTCACAGCTTTAGTGGGTCGCCGCCGGAGGAGGTGATATAGAGGCTCTCGCCCCGATCGTCAAGCCAGCGCCTCGATGGACGAGTGGGGGGATGCTGATAGGGGAATGTCCTACCACGGGAATAGCGCCAGTGAGCGCACTAGCTGCCGCCAGTTGGGAAACAGGAGCTCCTCCCCAAGCAATAACATACTCCGGGACCGTGGGAATCTGTTGCAAGAGATAGGGGTTCCCGAAGGCAGCCACAATCACGCGGTGATGGCCGGCGGTGACGTGTGTGACCCACTCCGCGAACGCTTGGGGCGCGTTGGCGGTGAGCGCGTTCCAGCTTTGCCCGACATACGAGGAGATGATCGTGAGGTCGGCGGAATCGGCGAGCGTGCTGAGCCGAGGATAGTTGGGCGCCGGATCGTCCGCGTCGATGAACTCGGTATGGAGCGCCGGAGCGGTGTGCCGGAGTTCAGCGTCGAACGTCGTGCCAGCGGCGAGGTCAGCGCGATGGGCGATGGTGATCGAGAGGATCTTTGGCGTACTGGCCGGAGCGATTGGGAGAAGATGCAGCGAATCGCGTAACACCGTGATCGATCGGTCGGCAACCGTCTGCGCGACGGCGACATTCGCGCTGTCGCCCACGACCAAACGCAGCTGGTCGAGATCGACCAGGCGTTGGCGATCGAGGTCGAGGTGGTGTTTGAGGGTGAGAATCTTTCGCGCGGCTTCGGTAATGCGGTCTTCCGAGTAGCGATGCTCAGCGACCCCTGCCGTAATAGCGTCGATCGTCGCATGAACATCCAGCGGCTGAATGAGCACATCGACCCCCGCCGCGACCGCGCGTTTAACCGACTCCGTGGCGCCATACTGATCCAACACACCACGCATATCCATGGCGTCAGAGACAACAAGCCCGCTAAAATTGAGATGCTGGCGCAACAATGTCGTGATGACCAATGGAGAGAGCGTCCCAGGCACACCACTCGAATCGAGCGCTGGCATCGATCCATGGAAGGTCATGATCGCGCCAACACCCGCATGAATCGCCGCCTCGAACGGCACCAGCTCGACGGTATCGAGGCGGGCGCGTGAGACCGTCACCACCGGAAGCGCAAGGTGAGAATTCGTCCCCGTGTCACCATGCCCCGGAAAATGTTTCCCAGTGGCGATCATCCCATGGTCCTGCAACCCACGGATAAACGCCGCGCCGAGCCGTGCGACCGCATGCGGATCCTCACCGTAGGAGCGCGTATTGATGACCGGATTCGCCGAGTTATTATTCACATCCAGAACCGGCGCGAAGTCCACCTGAATCCCGAGCGCACGCCCTTCGATCGCCGTGACCCACCCCGCGTCATACGCTAATGTCGTGTCCCTCGTCGCACCGATCGCCATGTTCGGCGGAAAGAGCGTCCCGCCCCCCAAGTCTATCCCATTGGGGACGAAATAGCCCCCTCGAGCGCGCATCCCCGCCCCCGTCTCCAGATCGGCGCCGACCAGGAGCGGCAGCGGACTCATCCGTTGCAAATCGTTCAGCTTGGCCGCCATTTCGATTGGAGAGCCCACGGACATCAGCAGGCCACCAACATGCTCCTGACTGACGTAAGCGCTCAGGTGGCGCCATTGCGGGGCATCCGCGGCCACATAATCAGCCATCAGGTTCGGCCAGACCATCTGCGCAGCCCGGTCTCGCAGCGACAGCGTAGCGAGCACGGAATCCACCCACCGGTCACCCGGGTGCTGAGCGGCCGCGGCTGAGCTGACGAGGCAGAGCGCAGTGGCTAGGAAAGTCGGCGTCCGCATGAGTAGAAAGTAATCGCTGGACAACCGGACGATGGAGCGAAAGGCATACTTACCGGCGGCCTAGGTACGCCAGGCAAGATTTTGTTAAGTTTTCCAAACTGGAATTTGTTCTAGATTCCTAGCACGGACGCTCTGAAATTCTTCGCACTCCCGATCTTGCTTGTCGCTTCTCTTCTCGCGTCACCCCTCCTGGACCGCCTAGTGGAGGTGACTGATGGTATCGGCGCGGAGTTAATCCGGACGTCCTCCTGGGAAGAACTGAGCGCCCTGTTGCGAGAGCGGACCGTCCACATCGCGGTCGTGGATCCCAAGGGCCGCGAAGAGGAGGTCGCCAAACTCCTAGCATGTTACCCGAGCACGTTAATCATGGCGTACACGGAACTCACGAAACCCGCCGCCCAAGCCATCGTCTATCTGGCCGACCACGGGTTACACGAAGTCGTGCTACACCCGTATGATGATGGCCAAAGCCGGTTCAGTGCGCGATTGTCCCGTGCTTACTCGTATCGATCGCACTCCCATCCCCCTGCTTGAACAGAAACGCGTCCATATTCTTGGTCAAGAACTGGCGCGCTTGGGGGTCCATGACATTCAAGCCATAGTGATTGATCAGCATGGTCTGCTGCTTCAACCAATCCCCCCAACAAGGCTGGCAGATACTCTCGACGACCCGCGCACCAATCGCGCCCGGAAATGGCGGGCGCTCAAACCCTTCCCGGGTCTGGCCGCATCGGCTACAGGTAACGGTTTTCGCCATGGCCTAATACGCTAAACTGGACAGCACTCCGACGAACAGCGCTTACTGCGTCTCCATGCCGCGGGCGTACTCGATCTTCGCGAGCCGGAACAGGGAGAGCAACTTGAGATAGATCGTCCCGATGTCCAACTCAAACCACCGCGCGGAAAACGTCGCGCTGTGCGGATCCGCATGGTGGTTGTTATGCAGCTCCTCACCGCCGAGCCAGATCCCGATGGGCGAGATATTACGGCTCTCGTCCTTCACATTGAAGTTGCGATACCCAACGGCATGTCCCACCCCGTTGACGATACCCGCCGCCCAGAAGGGGATCCAGATCATCTGCACGCCCCAGACGAGTGGTCCAACGAAGAAGCCGAAGAGCCAGATATCGATAGCGAGCATCACGAGAATGCCAACCCAATTGAGCCGCGAGAACAGATGCCGCTCGAGCCAATCGTTTGGTGTCCCCTTCCCGTACTTCTCGAGCATGCCAGGCTGGCGAACGGCCTTCCTATAATAGAAGGCGCCTTTCAACACGATATTCCGAAGCCCTTCCATAATAGGCGAATGGGGATCTCCCTCACGGTCAGCGAAGGCATGGTGCTTCCGGTGCACGGCCACCCACTCCTTGGTAACAATAGCGGTGGAGAGCCAGAGCCACACACGCATCGGGAGGGCCGCGAGATAATGGATCTTGACGCCGCGGTGGGTCTGGGCGCGATGCAGGAACAGCGTGACACAGACGTTAGTCAGATGGCCGGCGATGATCACGAACAGGACAGGCTTCCACCACGTGGAAGCCCAGGTGGCAAAACCGGGCAAAAAGTTGTGCATATGACTTCTAGATAGCGTGAGAAGAATCGAGACGGAGTGCCTGCTTTTTTGGCTCTGAATCAGGCTCTAATTTAATTGTAATTGGTTACGAGGTGAGCGGGGGTCACAGGATGGAAACTCTCTCGCTCCCCTTTATGACGATCGGCCGATCCAAATGTTTCTTTTGGGGTGGCGTCTCAGGAGGTTAGGTATATGCGTCGGCCGGCAGCCTGAGGGGGAGCCGAGCGGGCTACGGCTCCGCAACGCCCTTTCGGCTCCCCCTCAGGCTGCCGGCCGACGCACCCATAAATGATATGATGGTGCGAACAGTCATACCGCGTGGTGCCCGTGAGAGTATGCGGGTGGGGTACTAAGTTCTCTGCATGGCAGAGAAACGATGTGGATCGCAGGGGACTTCGCATCATCGTGCGGATGGCGGGTTTCGGAATCCCTGGCCAGGAGCGCGGCCGCACGGGTTTGGCGATTTCCTGAAGTGGGTGATACGGCGGCCGCCACGTTCCGCGCAGAGCGCGAAGTCACAGGCGAAGAGTTTAGTGCGAGTGTCGCCGAACTTCCCCACCCCGCGGGCAGCTAATGACGTGCTCATCATCACCTGGGTTGGACATACGAGCTTT
>Ga0210398_10004191_pt1 | contig 13604 bp, 10 predicted proteins | sample IncBWC4OmetaG_FD_161047 | JGI IMG/M metagenome (GOLD analysis project Ga0210398, IMG submission 161047) | Forest soil microbial communities from Barre Woods Harvard Forest LTER site, Petersham, Massachusetts, United States - Inc-BW-C-4-O | ecosystem: Environmental > Terrestrial > Soil >... | reverse complement strand
CTTCCGAGATCAAACAGTACAAATCGATCTTCCGGTTGCAAGCCTTCCGCTGCGACGCGCACGCCGTGCACCAGTGTGCCGATCGTACGGCGAAAGTCGCGCAGACCTTTGAATCTGGAATCGAGAACCGTTTGTGCATGCGCCCACGTTCGCAGCCCGGTGTTTTCCACGAGCACGTCGAAATTGCATCCCTGAATCGGAGCGTCACCGATCAGGACCTCCGAGGCATCAGTTCGCAACGCCGCTTCCACGGCTGCGCGGATCAGGGAAGAGTGCGTGAGCAGGCAGTCAAGTCCCCCGGGACCCTCGTTTTGATGGAGAACAAGATTGGGCTTGATCAGAACCTTCGCGCCTCGCGGGATAACCCTAGCGAACGGGCCGCGTTCGTCCGACCACTCCATCGTGTCTGCCAGACGACGCAGAGCTTGGTAGACCTGATTCTCGGCTGGACCTTCTTCGCTTAACTTCTTCTCGGTTTGCTCCGGCGATGGGTACGAGCACGAAGGAAGGCGGGCGATCCCCACCTTGGGCTTGAATCCATAATGGGTCAGGGAGTTTACCGTCATGTTCAGGAGGTTGATACCGCCTCGCCGCGAACAGTCGTGGCCGCGTTGCTCACATCGGACTTGGTAAAACGATACTTTCCGGCTGAAGACAGCGGAATCGCAGCCACCTCGCGTACAACAACTCGAATCTCGTGGCTGGGGCAGAGTGCGCGTATCTGGCGGATCGATTCCTGGATCTTTTCCTGCCGCGCTTTGCTGTCGCCGGGGCCGGGCACAATCGACAGGATAATTTCCTCCGTTGCGGTCTGATGGAACTGGAAATTCAAGATTCCATCACTCCCGTACATCAGGTGGGTGAAAAACTCACCGTGAACGACACGGCCATCCGGCAACACGAAGTTGTCGCTGGTGCGCGCAATTTCCAGCCGCATGAGAGGAAAGTGATTGCCGCAGGAACAGGTTTCCTCTGAAAGATAGCCGCCGTCATCGTTGCGATAGCGAATAAACGGCATGGACCAGTTGCGCAGCGAGGTCAGCAAGAACGGCCGCGGACCGTGATCGAGCGCCTTGTTTTCCTCCAGCACGACGAAGTCCGCATTGATATGCATTCTGCCCGCGGCGCATTCGGCAGCGATGTTCTGCACTTCGCTTGATCCATAACAGTCGAACACTTTGCACCCGAAGACACGCTCAATCACTTCGCGCTGCGGCTGGTAGAGCTTCTCGGCCGTGGTGAAAACGCCTTTTATCCGTTCGATCGATTGCCGCCGGGCGTCGAGAAACCCGGCGAAACGTGCGATCGTTGAGGCGTATCCGAGGATCACTCGAGGCCGTACTCGCAGGAAGTGCTTGGCCCACTCCGCCATCTCCGCTTCTCCCGAATAAAAGGGGTCGAACTGATAGGTTCGCCGCAGGAACTGGCGCAGTTCGAATTCCACGCGCGACATGGCATACAGCTTTTCGTTCCCGCCCCAGAAGAAAGCGATCATTTCCCCCGGATGCCAGCCGCATTGCTCGAGGTTCCGGTAGGTTCCAGCATCGCTCGCGACCATGTAATCGCTGCTGCGAAAGAACTTCAGCGGCACGCCTGTGGATCCGCCACTGAAATGAGGTTGCAACTTTTCCAGCGGCACATCTTCACGGATAAGGTCACGCTGATTTTCCCGGATAATGTCCTTCGTCAGGATTGGAAGCCGGGCGAAATCGTCCCAGGTGCGAATATCCTGACTGCGGGCGCCAAGACTGCCAAAGAGATTTCTGTAGTACGGGACCCGTGACTCCGCGTGGGTCAGAAGCGCACGCAAGTCCCGGAACTGTTTTTCACGGACTTCTTCCAGAGAGCAAGAAGGAGCGCCCTCAATCTCCTTCAGCACTCGCAGCGTGTCGGATCCCCGCAACCGACAGGCCAGAGCGAGGAGTGCGCGTCCGAGGAAAGGACCGCGGTCCTCTGAAGGCCTCATAGGTTTGCTCCTGCCATCGGAACAATCCTGAGCAACTTGAAGACATCCTCCATCGTGGAGCGATGGGAGAAATTTAGGTGAAAACAATAACACGGCTCCATAGCTGCACCTAAGTCCGGCTTGGTACTCATCGAGTCACGCTGACGTCAGATTCTTGATGGTTGTCATCGGGCGGATCGGCTACAGGCCCGGGTCCATCCTGAAGTTGGAGTACGGACAGATCGGCCAGACGCCCAGCGGGAGTATTCAGCTTCAGCCACACCTTCGTGTTCAGAAAACTCCGATACAGCACCCGCGTCGCCCAGTGGCGCATTCCTCGGGGTCGCTCTGTTTCCGGAAGCGATAAAGAGTAGCCGCTCTGTTCGAGAGTTTCTCCCACCGTGGCCTCGATGGCAGCCACATCGGTGCGCGAAAGCCGCGTTTTCCAGCGCCCCAACGGGTTGATTGCCCCTGTTCCGGCTTCTTCACGGAAGGAGGAGTTCGATTCAGAGAGCCGTCCCAAGCCAGAACTCTTAATCCGGTCGTAGTCGAGGTCATGGTCAAGGAAGCCGCCCAATTTTTGCAACGTTTCGCGAGGCTGCGTAATCAGGTCTTCATAGTGGACTTCCATATAGTCGGCGGGAAACTGGCTCCCTTGCTCGCGCCCGTTGCCGACCATCCACTCCCAATACAAGGCGGTCGCCACCAGGCTTCCGTTTTTGCTACGGTCCCAGGGTAGGGGACGGAACCCCCCCATTTTCCTAAGCGACAGAGCGATGTCGCGGCCGTCGCGGATGATATGCAGAAAAAGCGCGTTGGGAATACACGCCTTCAGCCGCTCGACGTGAAGAACATTGTCTGGATCGTATAAGACCCAGCGCGGAACACCCTGACTTGCGGCGACCGCATCCATGATCAGCCGAATGAAATCTCCACCGTTGTGGCATTCGTTCAGGATGCGCGAAGACAGTGGACCTGCATCCAAGCCGGTTCGCCGAAAACCCTTGCTGCGCAACCAGGTTCGGAGGAGTTTCTCCCGATTGCCGCGGTTCTCCATCGGACCAAACCTCGGGATCAGCGTTTCATAGACAGGCAGGGAACCGCGGTAAATTGCAAACCCGCCGGCGGACAGCAGCATGTCATAGAGGAGATTTGTCCCTGAACGGTGACAGCCCATCACGAAGACAGGACTACCTCTGCGATTGCTTGGATTCACGATTGCCAACCAGGAAAAGTTTATCATCCTCGGCCGGAGGTTAAGGGTCGATCAATGTCGTGCCAAGTTATAAAGTCTGACGCGGCAAGAGGCGCCAGCGGGCCGAATATTGCTCGTTGGAAGATGGAAACGGCTGCGGCTTGACACATCTTGATTTGGCGCCGGACAGGGCGACTGGCTCTAACGCCTTTCCGCCAAAATCATCGCGGGCTATTCCACCCCTGCAATCGCCGTTTCGACCGAATCCACGTCCGCTCCAATATCCTTGCCATTCGAGGCCGCAGAGGCTCCCGGAGACGCTTTGCGGCAGCCGGGTGTGTTGGCGTGGCAGAGCCGCGGGTCCTTGCTCTCTCCATTTTGCAGATCGCGTATGCCGGCCTCCTTGGGAGAGGAAACGACGACCGTTCCCTTTGGCCATCCTCCTTTGTCGCCGATGATGAGGTTGTTTTCGAACTTGTAGTTGACGAAACAGGCCAAGAGCACCGCCTGTGGTCCCTCCCGCTGTGCTTGTTCAGCGCAGTTGGATGCGCCTCCACCGGTTGAAACGAACTCACGCCGTCCGCCGACACTCATAAACATGCTGTTGGTAACGCTGAAATTAGGCATCCGTTCTTTACGATCCGACACGTAGAAAAGTGGGCCGGCCACGAATGCTGTCACGTGATCGAAAGCAACGTCATGCAGCAATTCACCGTTGGAGCCCAGGTCCGCAAACTCGCCCCGGCCCTTCCAGGCTTCATCGTGAACTGAATCAACGATCAAATCGTGAATACTGTATCGGCCTCCGTCTGCGGCATGCCCGCCCATGTTGTTGAAAGGATTCGCGACCGCGATCACGCCGCCAACGTTTCGTATCCGGTTGTAACGGATCGTCACATCAGTGACTGCGCACTTCGGACACATATCGCTTTGGTTAACCGGCGTAAGCAGTATCGAAAACCCGGTCTGCGTGAAACCGCCCCAGCTGTTCTCGAGCAGATTTCCCTCGAACAGGACGCGAATCGCACTCTTCAACTCGAAATGATTCTTAACGATCGGGGGATTGCCAGAGGCGTCTGGAGTATATCCCGGTTCGCCTTGTTTCCAGATCATGGGCTTGAACAGATGATTGCGGCGGATTTCGATGTCGGTGGGGTTAACCTCGGATCTGGCACCACCAAATAGAATGTTTTCCCCGGAAGCCTCCAGGAAGTTGTTGTAAATCTTCAGGGTGCTAGTGGGGTCGCTCCCATTCCCGCCACCGACGGCCGAGGCGTCGGTGCAGGTGCCAGTGCGCGAAACGCAATGGAACCCGCTGAGATAGGAATTGATGACGGCGATAAATCTGGTACCGTGGATCATCCCGATCCCCTTGTTCATTTCCTCGCCGTCGGAAGGATGAAACCAATTGCGGTCGAAAATCACGTGGTCTGCTCCCTCGGTGGTGACGAGGCGGCCAACACGGCCGCCCGGCTCGGATGCCCACTCCACGCCGATAAAGCGATAGTGGTCGCCGAGGGTTGCCCCCGAGGGCGCTTTGACAACCAGGGTCGGCATCAGCTTGGCCGATCCGCCGGGTGGTTGGGCGTAAGAGGGTCTGCCCGGCAGGCTTGTGACTCCAGCCCAAGCCGGCGAAATGCGAGTTCCTTCCGCAGGCAGTTTCGAATCGGGCGTGTCAGTCCGAATGGTGACGTAGTGCTGGTCGTCGCATTTCTTCGTCGGCAAGGTTTTGATCTCGAACGACGCGCCTGCGGGGAGCAGAAGCGTATCTCCACACTTGGCCGACTCCACCGCGGCAGACAAATCGGAGTTGGCCCCTACCCGAATCTGTTTTCCGGGAGAGGGAGTGCCATCCAGCCCGGTGTAGTAACACGATGTAGGAAGTTGCGCCGGACCATCTTTCTCCCCGAACTTCGGTACGTCGCCCTTTCCACAATAGGCATTCTCTGAAATAGGAGGCGCGTTTGCCGCGAACAAGGTTGGATTTATAAGCGCAAGAGCCACCGCTACGCCAAGGAAGGAACGAAATAGAAAGAAACAAAAGAGCAAGGAACGAAAAACCAGCAAATCAGGGCGACCAGAAAGTAACGACACGATGCTAGATTCTCCTAACCACACGCCCCGTCGGTTCCACTGAAGGTGTTTCTCACACAACCAAATAGTAACACGCAAGTCTAAGGCCCTCTGGATCTGGTCTAGAAGCAGATGTCTCCAGCAAATTGGAGAGGGGGCGCCTAACTAACCCCCGTTTTGTGGTTCGGGGTTGGCCTGGCGGGAGACAAAAGCTCTTACTTTGGCACGACTCAATCTCCACGTTCGATTCCGCACCCGGCAAGCGTTCTTCGTGATCAGGAAGCCAAGGAAGATTTCCGCCCGTCCCAGGGCAGACAAGTTCCCGTCCTCCAAGCTTCGGCGTGGTCGGTCAACAGTGACTCGCCCGATAATCTTTCAAGGACTTCCAGCAATACCCGGTTCAACCAGTGATACGCAGGGGGGACACAGGCGTCTCAAGCCCGGTTCGTCGTGCATGGCCCGGTCGTGCGAGGCACTCCACGAAGGAGCGCATTCTATGATTTGGCAAGACTTTTCGAACACATTCCTGATCGCCCTACTTTGTAACCGTGCGGGCCAAGCAGGCGGCAAAAAATCCGTTTTCAAATGTCTCTTAATGGACGATACTAAGAGAGATCCTTCGCGGTTGATCCATCCGGGAATGCAAGAGAAAATACCTAAAAATGTGGTGTCGGTGGACGTAGAAGACTATTTCCACGCGGAAGTCTTTTCGGGAGTAGTCGATCGTGCACGCTGGGATAGTTATCCCAGCCGCGTCGAGGTGAACACCCGCCGCCTCCTGGAATTGCTGGCAACGCTCAATGTACACGCTACGTTTTTCGTACTGGGATGGGTTGCCGAGCGCTTTCCGGCGCTGGTGCGCGACATCGCAGCCGGCGGGCATGAATTGGGCTGTCATTCTTACTGGCATCGCTTGATTTACAAGCTGGAGCCCGCGGAATTCAGGGAAGATACCCGGCGCGCCAAGAGCATCATCGAACAGATCGCAGGCCAGCCAGTCACCGGATATCGCGCCCCAACTTATTCCGTGATTGATCGTTCAGTATGGGCGTTTGATATCTTGACCGAACTGGGCTTCACGTACGATTCCAGCATTTTCCCCATCCATCATGATCGCTACGGAATGCCCGGCGCGCCCCGCGCGCCCTTTCGTTTTCAAACGCCTTCCGGCCCCATGACGGAGTTTCCCATCACCACCTTTCGCCTGGTTGGACACAACCTGCCGGTGGGTGGAGGCGGCTATCTTCGGCTGCTACCGCGGCTCTACACACGACTGGGACTGAAGCGGGTGCAAAAAGAGGGTTTGTCTACCGTGATCTACATTCATCCCTGGGAGGTCGATCCCGAACAGCCGCGCTTGCCGGCGCGTCTGAGTTCTCGTCTCCGTCACTACACGAATCTGTCGAAGACGCTTAAGCGTTTTCAGGACGTGCTGCAAGCAGGAAATTACACCAGTTTCCGCGAAAGCGGACTCACCGCTACGGCCAAGGATTTTGACTTCTATGCCTGGAACCAACACAAGAATTGATGAAACCCAGCAGATCGCGAAATATTGGAACGAAATCGCGAGCGATTTCGATGCCATCTACACGGGCGACAAGAACCTGATCTCCCGCAGCCTGGACCGCTGGCTGCGCCGCGACATCTACCAGCGTTTCGAGTGGGTGATGAGCCAGGCGGGCGACGTGCGCGGGATGAAGATTTGCGACGTCGGGTGTGGATCCGGACGTTTTGTCGCTAGCCTAGCCAAACGCGGTGCACAGGTTACTGGCATCGATTTCGCACCGGAGATGCTGAAACTGGGGGCGCAACTCGCGGAGAAGGAGGGGGTCGCGGATCGATGCAAATTCGTGCTCAGCGACGTGCTGGACTGGAAGACGGACGAGCACTTTGATTTGGTGATCGCCATCGGATTCTGGGATTACGTCGCAGATCCGTTGCCAAGATTGCAGGTCATTCGCAGGCTTACGAAAACGACCTTCCTGTCGGCCTGGCCCCGCGCCGCAACGCTGCGGGCGGCAATTCGCAAAGTACGGCTGAAGGCGGACGGCTGCCCGGTCTATTTCTTCACCCAGTCACAGGTGGAAGACTATTTACAACGCGCAGGCTTCCGTTTCGAATCCCGCGAGATCCTGGGGCAACTGCACTGCGTCCGGTCGACGGCAATCTAAGGCCATGGCCAGGCTCCTGTTCTGGATCTCAGCCGGATTCGCAGTCTACGTCTACGTCGGCTACCCCGTTGTGCTATGGACGTTGCAAGCATTTTTTGGTACTGCGACTCGGCGGCAGCCGATTGAGCCCTCCGTCTCGCTTCTGGTGGCCGCGTACAACGAGGCTGCCGTCATAGCGGACAAAATCCGCAACAGTCTTGCGCTCGATTACCCGGCCGAAAAACTGGAGATTGTTGTTGCCTCGGACGGGTCAAAAGATGCCACGGCGGAAATCGTCCGCTCTTTTGTCAGAGCCGAAACCGGCGGGAGAGTTCGCCTTCTCGATTTCAAGGAAAATCGCGGCAAGATGGCGGTTCTGAATGACGTCGTACGGGAATTGCGCGGAGACATCGTAGCCTTTTCCGACGCTTCCAGCATGGTGGCTGCCGATTCCCTCCGCACGCTGGTTCAGAGCTTCACCGACCCACGCGCCGGGGCTGCCAGCGGGGTTTACCGCCTGTTGAAGAAGGATCAAGCCCGCCTCGGCGCGCAAGAGGATCTCTATTGGAAATACGAAACGTTCCTGAAGGTACAAGAGGCCAAGCTCGGCGCCTTCACGGGGGCGCATGGATCTTTGTACGCCATCCGCCGCGCGCTATATCCGTTTCCGTCCGCCAGTACCATTAACGACGATTTCACGATTCCCATGAGGATCCTTGAGCACGGGCACCGAGTGGCGTATGAACCTGCGGCCGTGGCTTATGAGGAGGCTCATGAAATGGAAGGATTCTCCCGCCGCGTGCGAATCACCGCCGGAAACATTGAACAACTGCGGGAGATCAGGAGCCTAATTTGGCCGCCAAGGCCGTTTGTCCTGTTCTGCTTGCTCTCGCACAAGACGGGTCGACTCCTGGTGCCAGTGTTCATGCTCCTGGCGCTCGGAGCGAACATAGTCCTGCGCGAGCAATTTCCTTATAACTGGTTGCTTCTGGGGCAGGCGCTCTTCTACGGGCTTGCTGTAGTTGGCGCCATGGTCAACCTCAAGCCGAAAGTCCTTCGACTCCCTTACTACTTCTGCATGATCAACTCAGCGCTGTTTGCATGGGCCTACCAGGCTCTGCGTCATGGCCGCGCGATTCCGTCGCGGGTAGAGCTTGATCAACTCGGGAATCGGCCGCCCCTCGGTTAGACGACGCTGCAAAAACTGCTTTGATGCGCGGAAACAGGACTGAAGATCACAATCGATCGCCGCGCGCAAGTTGGTGAGCTCGGCGCATAAGAAAACGAGGTCCGCGGCAGGCCGCAGACCTCCCTCTTATACTCCGACTCAGAGCTTACTCGACTCCTTGAAGAGCCGCGTTTAGTCCCACGATATCGGCCCCGAGATCCTTGCCGTCGTTCCCCGCATTCTTATAGGGACTGTTCGACTGGAGTTCGTAGTTTCCACCGTTGCCGTTATCGTAGGCGACGACACCGACCTGATTTGCGCTCGAGCCGAAGAAGTTGCCCGCCGGCCAGGTGGATGGCCCAAAGGCAGCAGGCGACGCAATCAAGGCGTTATAGTTGAACGTGTACGAACTGAAGCAATTGCTCAGGTTCGTAAGCGGGAGGGAGGAGCTAGCACAAGGGTCATCCCCGCCGCGGTTCCATACCGGGTACTTGCCCACTGTCACCAGATTGTTGGTAAAGACGAATCCATACATCTCGGGGTTCGTGAGGGCGTTTCCCGTGAACATAAGGCCACCATTGACATCCGAGAACCCGGTGATGTGATTGATCGTGACCGTATTCACTGGATTCGCTGGCCAGCCATTTGCCAGGTAAAACAACCGGCCCTCGCCAACGTAATTCTGGCTGATGTCATCCAGGACCAGGTCGTGGATGCTCCAGCGTTCTCCTGCCAGGGCTGCGGCTCCGCCACCGGCCAGTCCGTGGCCGGAAATGGCGGTTACCATCACGATACCTCCTCCGGCATGGAAGATGTGCGTGTAACGGATTGTCACATCGGTGACCGCACAGATCGGACACTGATCGAGGCCGAGTTGTGTTTGGCTGGGCTGGTTGCTGGGATTCAGGAGGATGGCAGAGCCCGTCTGACTGAAACCTCCCCAGACGTCCTCCATCAGGTTGTCTTCTGCCAGAACACGCACCGCATTCTTGAGTTCGAGGTGGTTCTTGACAATGAACGGATTGCCCGAACTTCCGCCCTGGAAAGGCTTATTCCCCGACATCCATTGCCACGGTTTGAAGAAATGATTGAATTGGATGGTGATATCGGTCGGGGTCGTCGTTCCCTCGGCGCCGCCGAACAGGATGGCTTCGCCCGAGGCCTCCAGGAAGTTGTCCGCAATCTCGTAAACACCATCCTGCGAATTCCCGGTACCTCCACCTATTGCGTGCGCGTCGGTACACATACCGGTGATAGAGGTGCAGTGGAAGTCACTGAAATAGGAGTCCACGACGGCTACGTTGTTCGTGCCCGCGAGGTTGATACCGACCCAGGTGTCATCCTGCGTCGTCCCGTGGAGCCAGCTTCGATCCACAACGATGTTAGCAGCGGTGCCTCCTTGGGCCACCGATATCAGGGTGGGTGATCCCTTCGTCCTGGTAGGCCGGGTCAGCTCCAGTCCCACCAGTCGGTAGTGATTGGCACCGGACAGGAAGCTTACTAGAACGTCCTCGCTTCCTGAAACCATGAGCTTGGCCAGTACATTCTGCGGATTGCTGCAGGAGTATTGTGGACGTCCGGTCAGGGAAGCGACTCCAGCATAGCAAGGGGTGAGACGCTGCCCCTCGGCGGGCAGAGAGCTGTCAGCAGCGCTGGTGCGAACAATGATCCAGTGCGCGCTATCGCAATTCTTGGCCGGGAAATTGAAGATTCCCGTAAAGGTTGCGCCCGCCTGCAAGCGGATCGTGTCCCCGCAGTTGGCGCTGTTTAGAGCGGATTGCAGATCTCCGCCCGCTGATACCGAAATCGTAGTTCCCGGCGTCGGGGTGTCGGCCATGGCGCGGACAGGAGTCGCCATCGGCAGTTTTGCGGGGCCATCGAAACCACTGCTGGCAAGTATGCTGACGCTGAAAACGCCGGTTGCGGTCTTGCCCGTCGCATCGGTGACCGTCACAGTGAAGCTGGAGGTCCCGGTTGCGGTAGTCGTGCCGTAAAGCTCCCCGCTTGTATTCATCGTGATTCCCGCCGGAGGTGTCCCTGCGGAAATGCTCCAACGGTAAGGAGCGGTGCCTCCGGTTGCGCTGAAGAGCTGGCTATATAGATCCCCCTGCTGACCTGGGGCCGGATTTCCGCTTGTGATTTGCAGAGGCTGATTACTCGAGGGATTAATAACTACGCTGACCGTAACGAAACGTGTGGAGTCCGCCTTGCTGGTGGCTGTCAGGTAGGCGGTGGTTCGCGCCGTTACCGGCGGAGCCGTGTAAAGACCGTTGGCGTTTACCAAGCCTGCCGTCGTTGACCATGTCACCCCAGTCATGGAGGTTCCACTGACGGTGGCGGTGAACTGCTGTTGCTGATTCGGGAGCAAGGTTAGGTCGTTTGGAGCGAGGCTGAGAGCGATATTCTGCGCGCCGTGGGCCGCCGCCGTCGTCACCGTGCCACAAGAAGTGGTCATCGACGCGGCCAGCACTAAGAGCATCAAAATGCTCAGGCGCTGTGCGAGCGCCGGGGAAAATCTCGAATGCCTTCTTAAGAAATCACCTGCGGATTCACAAGTCAATCCTTCAAACATGAGTTAGCCTCGACTGTAAGAATTGGGGGACTAGTCGTTTGTCCTCACGCTGAATCTACCGAGATTGGTCAGAGGGTCACAGATACCAGAGGTCTCACGTCAAACGCGTTGGTACATGTTCAAAACCGGTTCGCACCTTTCAGGTGCCCGGGCATGTACAGATTCGCGTGATCCGTTGTCCGTTGGTGTTTTTCTAGCGAATTATTTGAGAAGGAGGAAAGCTCCTAAAACTGCTCGCCAGCAGGCTCAGCGCTGTCAAAAACCTAGGCCATCGATGGCAGCTATCACCAAGCCCGGGTCCAAGGCTCGGCCTCCGCGACCGGGCTCGACGTGTCGCCTACACAGTTCCTGAGGGCCCCATCTTCAACTCCAGCTGCCGCCCCTGCCTTTGCTCGATCGCGGTGGTGGCGGGCTCGCTTTCTACGACCCTTCGGCTCTCGTCTCGAGTGGCCTTACTTCCGCTTTCCTGCAAACTCAGAAACCCCCGTCCCGCCAAGCCCCTTTCACTCCCATCCTGATGGCAAAACCCGCGCCACTCGCTTGTCCGCCCAAAGCCTCGCCCCTTAACCTGTATCGCCCTCGCATGAGTAGGTTTGCGAAACCGCTTCCGCAGGCTCGAGTCAGACGCAAAAGGAAAAAACCCTATGCTACAATTCACTGCTCCTCCAACGATTTTTCTAAGAACTTAGCTCGCGGTTGTGCCGATGTCAGACCTGCCAGTTGGAAGAGAGCCCATCCCACATCAAATCTATGGCGAACAATAAGATTGTCATCATCGGAGCGGGACCGACCGGGCTTGGCGCTGCCTATCGTCTTCACGAACTGGGTCACGAGAACTGGGTACTCTACGAAAAGTCGGACGAAATGGGGGGCCATTCTACCTCGCACATTGATGACCACGGATTCGTGTGGGATGAAGGCGGGCATGTTATCTTCTCGCACTATAGCTACTTCGACAGGCTCATCGAAAAGATGCTCGGCAAGGAGGTCCACGAGCGCATTCGCGAGAGCTGGATTGTGCAGGGGGACTGCTGGGTTCCCTATCCCTTTCAGAGCAATCTCCGTTACCTGCCGAAAGCGGTTCAAGTCAGTTGCCTGACGGGCGCGGCGAAAGCTGCTGCCGAGGGCGGCGGTCGCGACGCCGCGAACTTTCGCGATTGGATTCTGGGCGCGTTCGGAGAGGGCATCGCGGAGGCCTTCATGTTCCCCTACAACTCCAAGGTGTGGACGACTCCGCTCGAGCAGATGTCCAAGTCCTGGATCGCCGACCGGGTGGCAGTAGTGGATTTCAAAAGGCTGCTGGAAAACGTGCTTTATGAGCGGGACGATGTGGGCTGGGGCCCGAACAGCAAGTTCAAATTTCCTCTCCATGGAGGAACGGGCCAGATCTACCGCCGCATGGCCGAGCACTTCCCAGCGAAGATCCATGTCGGGAAGCAACTGGCCGAGGTCGACGTGGCCCGCCGCCAAATCTCTTTTTCCGACGGCAGCGGAGACAGCTACGAAGCTCTGATCTCGACCGCACCGCTTGATCTGCTCGCGCACATGATCCGGCCAGCGGACGAACGGTTGCGGGAAGCCGCCGGCGATCTGCAGCACAACAACTTACTCGTACTGGGGCTTGGCCTGCGGAAGAAGATCGAGACTGGCAGGTGCTGGATCTACTTCACCGATGCGGACATGCCTTGCTACCGCGCCACTTATTTTTCCCATTACTCGCCGTTCAACGTCCCCAACGGTGATACCGAGCAGTACAGTTCGCTGATGTGTGAAATGTCTTTTCGGGTGGGAGAAACCCCCGATCCGGAACGCGTGATGGACCAGGTAATCGCGGGCCTGATCCGGGCCAAAATGCTCGAAGAGCGTGATCGGGAGCTTATCGTCTCCCGATATCATCGCGTGATCTCGTACTCGTATCCGATCCCGACGCTCGGCCGGGACCGGGCGCTAGGCATTCTGCAACCGGCGTTAATGGAGAAGGGAATATATTCGCGGGGGCGTTTTGGTGCCTGGCGGTATGAGATCGGAAACATGGACCATTCTGTATTGATGGGGGTGGAAGCCGTCAACAGCATTGTGGCCGGGGAGAAGGAACTGGTTTTTCATAGTTCATGACATCCGGGAGCCTTTCCGCGCCATCCTACTTAATCGCTCGGACGCAAGCCAGCTGGTCTGAGGCGAGCCAGTTGATAAGAGGGTTTCGAGCGAAGCGGTCGCTGGCTCGGCAGAAAGCCCCTTGGTCAAAGAACCGCTGCAGACTGTAGCACCCCCAGGAGTGGCACACCCAGTCCTGCTTCTCAAGTCCCACTGAGCGCATCAACTTCACCCAGTGACCGCGGAAGTATTTTCGATGAGTCACGGAAGGCAAGTCCTTTGACGCGGTCAACGGCTTCCGCACCAAGCGCACCAGCGGCCGAGCCAGAATCCTCGCGTGGAGCATGGCGCGATCGAAGTAATAGAAGGGACAAAGGCCGCTCGGCGTTGTAATCACCGCCACACCG
>Ga0210398_10004190_pt1 | contig 13604 bp, 13 predicted proteins | sample IncBWC4OmetaG_FD_161047 | JGI IMG/M metagenome (GOLD analysis project Ga0210398, IMG submission 161047) | Forest soil microbial communities from Barre Woods Harvard Forest LTER site, Petersham, Massachusetts, United States - Inc-BW-C-4-O | ecosystem: Environmental > Terrestrial > Soil >... | reverse complement strand
ATTCAAGCTCGCGGGCCGCGAAATGGATCGACCGTGGGTGGAGAGGGTCACGCGCGCCTACGCTGCGCGTCGCTATGATGGCGATTTGAACGACATCATTCTCGGCTTCGATCATCTTGAGCCATTCGGCAAATTGCCAATTCGGATTCCGAATCGCGCACTCGACGGCTTCGTGGATTTTTTCAAGAAGAAGCACGACTGCCGGATGGGATGCCGCGATTGTCGGTACTGCGACGACTTCGCCGCTTCGGTCAGCATCCTCGAGGACAAGGGGCGCAACGATTTCGTGAATCGCGTCGGACGCGCCATCGATCGTTTCGAGAGCGGTGCCTTCCGCACCGCCAGCGGCAAATAAATTTATGCGCTGCGTAATCGATCGTCGCGTACGAGGAAATAGAAACCCGTAGGATCGATTTGCGCGATTAGATTCGAGCGGAGCCAGCCCTCGACGATTGTTCCGCCTACCGGCGCCAGCGCGGATTTCACACCGACCTCGGCCGAATCCACCACTTCCCATCCGATGTTCAGCGGTTGTCCGTCGGTAGGATTTAGCGGGCGCAGATCGACACTCGGCAGCGGGATGCCGGCCGCATCGTTCAGGTACCACGCTGGATGACTCGCGACGATGGGGCCTAGATCGCTGCGGCCCAGCAGCGTCATCACATCCGCGCGCAGCCGCCGCGCGATGCGCGTTCGGCGCGAAGTGCTGAACGGCCGATCGATGGCGACGATGAGACCCGCGGTGATTCGCCTCGTCAGCGCTTCCAGTTCGTCTTCGAGCAGCATGCCGGCGCGATCCCATCCGCATACGGCGTAGTTGATACTTACAGGTAGTTGCGGCAGTTCGGCTTCCCAGCCTGCCCAAATTGTTGCGCCCCGATTCATCGCGCCAAGCAGCATCGCGATCGTCCACCAGTTGGTCGGCGGCTCGAGGAGCAGAATCGTGATGTCCTTGCCGAGAAGATAAAATGCACCTACCGAAATTCCGGTCGCGACCAGGGTGCGATGATTATGGAGCGCCTCGCCGCGACCGCCGGGCAGAGCCATCGCGAGGATCGGCGTCCGGAAATCCGGACGTCCGCTGCGCTCCTTTCCCGGCTCGGCCATCATTGTTTCGAAACTTGCAGTGGTGGGCGTTTCCTCGCGCGAATTTTCACCGATGAGGAGATCGGGAGCGAATGCTTCGAGGGCTTCCCTGGGCGGGGCGCCCGAATGCGGGAAGGTGAGCACGTCGGCCTCGAACGCGCCGAACATCGCGATCAGTAACTCGGCAGGATCGTCCAGTGCGATTGCAACGCGCGCACCGCGCTCGACGCGGCCGCGCAGTGCCTTGCCGAAGATGCGCGCTCTCTCGGTCAACTCGCCGTAGGTGAGAGTGGCGGCGCTGGTTCTGAGCGCCACGCGCTCCGGCGCAGTCGCGGCGATCGCGTAGATGGTCGTGTCGCCGACGGTCTTCAGCGGCACGTGCGCATAGCGCGGAGTATCCTCCGGCCAGTACGCGGAAAGCAGTCCCAGCGCGCCCTTGCTCATACGGCGGATGCCGCCTCCTGCTCGGAAAGTATGGGAGGGACGCCCTTGAAGCGAAGCGGAAGATCGCGCACCGCTTTGATCTCGACCGGTACTTCGAAACGGCCCGCCAGCTTCGACCGCGCTTCGTCGAGAAGTCCGACCGCCGAATCTTCCGGCTCGACAAGAAGTAGGCGAAGCATACCGTTTGCCAAACCATCTTTTGAGATCACAAAAGCCGTCCCACGCAGTTCAGGCACCTCGGATTCGAGCGCGAACTGAACGTCATATGGCAGCAAAGTATGAGCACCGAGGGTGAAGCAATCATCCCAGCGGCCCAGCAGCTTGATGCGTGGTGATGGGAGGCCGCATGGACACGGCGAGCTCTCGAGGACACCTACGTCGCCGCCGTCGTAGCGCAGATAGAGCGAGCCCGCCGCGATGACGCTCGAATGCACCACCGAGCCGCGCTCGCCATCGCGCATCGGGAGGCGCGTTTTGCGATCGAGGACCTCGGCGTGGCAGGTATCGGGCACCAGATGGAGGCCCCGCGCATGGACGCAATCGACGGCCAGAAGATTCTCACTCGAGCCCGCGAGCTCGGTCACGCGTTCGACCTGCGTCTGCTCTTGCAGATGCGCGCGCATGCCGGGCGTTATCGGCGCGCCGGTCACCACGAGCGTTTCGACTCCCGCGAAAAGGTGGGCACCGCTCAATCCCTGGCGGCGCGCCGCTGCGAGGATGGAAAATACCATCGGCAGGAACATGGTGAGAAAGCGCGGATGGAACCGGAGGATCGCCTCGACGATGCGATCGGCGAAGCGCGGGAGAAAAGTTCCGGAAACTACCACGCACGGGTTGCCGAAGTGCATCGCGATCGAAGGTTGAATCGACGCGTAGGCGTGCCATGCCGGCGCCGACATGATCAGCGGCGTGCCCGGACGCAGCCCCGCCCACCAGTGCGCGCGACTCGAGGAGTATCCCTGCAGCTTGCGCCATCGCCGCGTGTGCATAACGAAAGTGGTCCCGGACGTACCAGAACTCAGGCTCACGGTCATCGGAGAGGCAGGACCGGCGACCTGTGATTGGGGACCTTCGCCGCGTCGCGCGAACGCGAGGAGATCTTCCTTGCTGCAAATGGGCACCGCGCGAAGATCATCCAGGGTACGAAAGCGCCCGGGATCGAAACCGGCAGTGTTGAAGCGCTCGCGATAAAACGGCAATTCCTCGAAGGCGAGCCGCAGCGCGCGCCCGAGTTTCCGCGTCCACCAACGTCTAAGCGCGTCGGACGAGAGGCGATCGAGATCGTCAAACGGTTGTGCGGGAACTGAATTCAACATTCTAACCGCACCGCGCGAGGATCGCGCGCACAGCCGCCCTTGAGAAGACTCGCGACGCCGATGTCGAAGCGAACCGCCGGGCAGGCGTTGGCGAACCGCGTGGTGATTGCGACGTGACCTGACGGTAGAATTTCCGCGCGATACTCGCGGTCGAGATGAAACGCGCGGCACTCCGGGCATTCGCCTGAAACCAGGAAAGCTGCATCCGCCCGTAGGATGCGCCATACCGGCACGCCCAGGCGCGCGGAGATTTGCGCAGCCTCGACGGGAGAGATAGCGCCCTCTACCTCGCTCACCGCGACCCATCGCACGCAATCGACAAGCTCCACACCGGCGGCTTCCAGAGCCATCGCGAAGGGCAGTGTAAGATCGCGGCGAAGGATCAGCATCGCGGGCCGAAGCGTTTCGACGATCGCCACCATCCGCGGCGCCATTGCGGCGACGCCGTCGTTGCAGATCGCGGTCAAGCCCAAACGATCGGCGGCGCCCCGGCGCAGGTAGCCGACATAGCCACTCGAAGTGAGCAGCACCAGCGGAGAGGAGCCGTATTCGAAAAACGCGACGGTCTCGCCGCGCGAGGTGCCCCATCGGGTCCACATCCGTTCGATGACGCCGGCCCATCGATCCAGTTCAGGCGGTTCGAGCGCGATCCAAATCGGCGGATCTTCGGTCGCTTCGAGCTGCAGCGCGAACTTCGGAACCAGGCCCTCGCGCAGACGCCCCGCAAACGGATCATCAGCATGACTCGCCGCGAAATCCTCGAGGTCCGCGAGGCTCCAGTGACGCGGGCGGCCATCGGCCTCGAGGCGTTCGCGATAAAAGGGCGAGGTGCTCAACTACTGGCCATGATGCCGCCGAACGCGGCGAGAATCGCGAGCGTCAAGTTGATGTAGGCGAGGCGATCCTGCCACGCGGAAACCTTGGCCTGCGCGGCGCGCCGCTCTTCGAGGTCACGCAATCCGGCGGAGTAGGGCAGCTTTTTGGTCAGGATGGTGCCGTACCAGAAGCCGGACAGGGTGCCCGTGATCAGCAGCAGCAGCCACGAAAACGCCATCAGCGCGGTCCATTCGAGATGCGGGTCACGCACCACATCGGTCGAGAACAGCAGCGGGAGCTCGCCGAGAATCCATGCGCGGGTGAAGCCGGTGAGGCCGAGAAAAAAGATTGCGGAGCCACCGAGCCACATCAATCCGGCGCCGATTTTTTGCGAGACCACCGCCGAATGCGCGGGTGGAATGCGCCGCAGCGCGGGCATCAGAATCCCGGTGTTGAAAATGATCGATCCAACCAGAACGATCGCCGCATAGATGTGAACCGCGCGCAGAATTCTGAACAGCAGCGCGGTGGCATGTTCAGTCATGCCATATTTTCGATCGGTTGCGGATGCGATCGTTCACGTAGCCCTCGTTGTAGTAAGTGTCGTAATACTCGACATCGAGGTTGTGAATCACGGCGCCGAAGTGGGCCTGCATCGGGTTGTATGTCACCGGCCATTGACCGAAGTTCTTCACGCAATACTCGATGTAGGCAATGCAGGCTTCCTGTACCCACTCGGGCGGCCGCGTGCGGGGATGCGCGATGACCTTTTCTGCGGTCGCCTTGTTCCAGGGCGAGCCGACCTTGCGCAGGTAATTGTTATCGCCACGATGAAGGACGCCGCCTTCGCCGTATTTTTCGTTGTACCACGCCTTAACCAGTTGCTCGGCGTTCTTGTAGCGAGGCGATGGAACATAAGTCGCTTCTTTGACGCCCTCGATACCGAAAATTTTGGTCTGCCCGGTGGAGATCGGCGCCTTCGGATTCGGCGCTTCGACGTGAAAGCCAAGTCCGCGTGTGATTTCCGGCATCGCGCCCATCAGCACGTCGGGGTTGAACCCGCAAAACACCCACGAGCCGAGGCCCATCGCCTCGGTCGCCAGGCGCATGTTCTGCACCATCGCTCCGGTAGGAAATTGCTCCACCTGGAAGATCAGTTGCTCCTCGCCTGCGATGGTGGTCGGCAGTTCGAGCATGCCTTCGCGGATCCATTTTTCCAGCCCAGCCGGACGTCCGCCGTTCCACTCATCAACCATGTAGTACTTCCAAAAATCCATGAAATTGATGAGCGCCGAGTTGAGCCATCCCGCATCGGTAAGCGGCAGGAACCAGGTCGAGCCCGGCATGTTGATATTGAACTGATACGGGCCCATCAGCACCGCGTTCGGTGCGCCAGGCGCGCGCAACCCGAAGTCGATATCGGGGCGCTCATCGAGGATTTGGATGAGGCCGTCCTCGTACCATTTTATGACTTTGTCGTAGTCGGCCTCGCCCTTGATTTCGATCGGACCCGAGCGCTCCTGGCTCGGCTTGTAGATGAAAGCGCCATTGTCGTTGATAACGAGCAGGTCGGTCGCATGCGAATTTCCCGGCGCCGGCGCCGTGCGTCCGGCAATCCAGGTCAGTTCGTGAAAGCCGCCATCGACCGAAATATCCCACGCTACCAAGCCGTTTGGGCCGCAGGCGGACCAGCAAATCAGCGCTTCCTCGAGCCTGGTCAGCGGAAGCGGATCTTTTTTGGAGATGAACTTAGCGGGACCATCACCCTGAGTGAGTGTGCGGCCGGTGACCGGATGCTTCATCGAGGTTCCCGAGTCGATGCGATATCCGCGCCCGACCCGGCGGCTGCGAACGGTGGTGAGCAATTTGAAAAAGGTGTCCGACTGCTCGAACGCCCACTTCAGTCGTTCTCGATCATTCATGAGCTTACCTCCCCGAAACCTCTTCCGGCGCGTCAGCGCTTCCCTCTACCCAAACGGAAGGGGAGAGAAAATACGGCGACTCGGTTATCCGGCGAAACGATACTTGCCGTCGGCCAATTCGACCCATCGTCCGCGATCCGTGACTTGGCCGCCGACGTCGATTTGCGTGCGCAACACTGTCAGCTCTTCTTCGGTCGGGACCTCCAGAACTTCCAGCTTCGGCGCGATGGTCGGCTTGAAACTCATTTCGGCGAGCACCTGATCGACGGTGACGTAGGGCGCGATCCCTTGCAGCATGAGCTGGCAGTCGCCGGAATACCCAAACATCGCCCACGGCGTGTAGACGCGCCACGGACCGGTGTTGGGCGGAAGTCCGTGACGCTCGCGCGCGCCGGGACCATCGAGGAAACCCGGCGACGAAATGAAATCCACGCGATCGACGAATTTGCGCTTCTGCTGATCGGTCACCAGGATGGTGCGCCAGGCGAGCGCCGCGATACTGTCTGCGCCGCCGGGTCCGCCGAAGCGACGCCCCTCGCCGCCGTCGTACTTGCCGATGACGGTCGAGTTTACGTTGCCGTAGCGATCCACTTGCAGTGTCGCGAGGATGCCGTAATCGACGTAGCCGAGATGCGCGAGGTCGGCCGCGTAATTCATCGTGCCCCATTGCAGCGCGCGATAGTTCGCGCGCGAGCTGATCATCGTCATCAGCGGGTCGAAGGGCACCTGCGCCTCGGGACCGACCACGCCGTCCTCGGTGAGATACTGCAAATTGGGCGCGCTCATCCGCTTGGCGAGGAGCACCGAACTTAGCGGCTCTCCGCCGCCCCCTACCCAGTAGATATATTTGTCTTCTACCAGGCGGGAAATCTGACAAGTCACGAACTCGCGTTCGTTGAAACTGGTTGCTGGAGTGCTCACGAGTGGTAGCCCTCCCGGATGGTTTCGCGGCGGCGAATCTCGGCAAGTTTTTCCGCGCCCACAACTTTCGCAAGGTATTCATCGTGCGAGGCGACTGCGTAAACATGCTTTTCGAGGTAGGCTTTGAAATCGCCCATATACATTGCGCCCATTGCCTCGACTACTCCCGCGGGATCCGATGCGTAATATCCCTGAACCGTTCCCGGATAGGCGCCGAATGGAGCGTGCACGACGGCGTCGACGGCGAAATGCGCGATCGAAGTGCGCCCGGGGTCATTTCGGAATTCCGCAGTGTCGATGATTTCCTCTGCGGAAACGATCACGCGCCTGGATGCGAGCGCACATTCGGTATGCGCGATGCCAGTTCCGAACACGCGCGCGTTACCGAACTCATCGGCCTGATGCACATGGATGATCGACACGTCGGGGTTGATCGCGGGCACCAGCAGAACCGGTTTGCCGGTAAAAGGATCCTCGACGATCTTGCACGCCGAGTGCTGAAAGCCGTCGGTGCCGCCAAAACTGCGCGCGGGCAGAAACGGCACGCCCATCGCACCGGCCTTGAGACGCAGCGTCATCAGCGCATTGGAATATTCGTAGATGGTGACCTTCTTTTCTTTGACCGCGCGCGCGATCCACGGTCCGAAGCCGATGAAACCGATGTCGATGCGATCGGCGCATCCGGATTCGACCAGCAGCGCGCACGCGACGTAGGTGAACTTGCCGCAAATCCACAGCTGCTTCTTGCGCTGGCGGATGATCTCGCGGATCAGCGAGGAAGGTCCACGCTGAAAATAGTTGCAGTCGTAGGCGAGATAGTCGCCGTCGCGCACGAAGCGCTCGATGGCTTCCTTGTGCGTCATCAGCTTGGAGACCATCTGATGCGGCTTGTTGTCACGTACGGCGGCCCGGTAGCCGTCGGGGTCGACCTTCAAATAGTCGGCTTTCCCTTCTTCTAGAATGCGCATGGAGAAGCCTCGTGAACCGCGGCGTTAAATTTGAATTCCCGATTGCAGCAGGATGCCATTATGGATGAGGAAGCTTCGGATAGTGTTGCCGCGCTTGGGGCGGTCACGCGGTTCGGCGCCGGCCGCCTGGAAATCCGCGATGCGCTCCGCCATCGAGCGGCGTCCCTTGATGCTGATCTTGGTTTCCTTGCCTTCTTTTTTGAGCAGGCACGCCGCAACGATCTCGTCGGGATTGAGTTCGAGGATCGCGCAGAACTCCTTCAGAAAGGCAGCACGCGATGGATCGTCGTGCGGATCGACTCCCGATTGTTCGCGCAGGCCGGTGAACCAGGTTTTGACCGAATTGTATTCTTCGAACGGCTTGTCGATTGATGCCATCGTATGAAAAGTATACTTCCGGACGTTTTTAAACGAACGGCGAAATATTCCCCTCCGCGCCAATCAGCGCACGGCCGTAAATCTCCAGGGCAGGATCTGTCGCGAGCAGGGCATGGCGCGTCGCAATGTTAGCATCACGCCACATTCGCTGGAGGGGACTGGAATCCGCAAATCCGCTCGCGCCGCCGATGGAGACCAGCTCATCGATCGCTTCGCGGAGAAGCTTGGCCGCAAAACCCGCGATGCCACGCGCGCGGGCTCGGGCAATATAATCCATCTCCCGTCCCGCACTCGCGCCGTTTTCGATTTCTTCCGCGCAGTTCAACGCCTGAAGACATGCGGCGTCGATCTTAAGCGCCGCGTCTGCGATCTGATGTTGCACCACCGGAGCGTCCGCCTGCCGCGCGTAGGTTGTCATGGTGATGCCGCGGGTGCGAGTGCCCTCGAGGACTTTCTCCAGCAAGGCCTGTGCGATTCCCATGACAGGCGAGATACCAATCAGGGTGGTTGCGGCTGCAAACGCGTACTTATCCGAAGGCTCACCAGAACGCTGTCGCAGCGAAGGATCGGGGCTCAGGAGCTTGCTGGTCAACAAAACTCGGTGATGCGGAACGAACACATCTTTCGCGACCAATGTATTGGATCCGGTCCCGCGCATTCCTGCGACAAACCAGGTGTCCTCGATTTCCAGCTCGGACATCGGCGCAAACGCGGTCAACTGGTCGATGACGTGGTGCGCGTCATCCTCGACCGGGACCCCGAGCCCACCCCATGAGGAGTGACGACAGCCCGAAGCGAACGGAAACTTTCCCGAGATACGTATTCCGCCGTCCACACTGCGCCCCAGCCGGGTTGGCGAGCCCGCGGCGCATGCGCGCGAACCATCGGCGCTCGCGAAGATCTCTTCCTGTCCGCGATCCGGCAAGCGGCTCGCCCACCATCTGACCCCGTTGATGATCATCGCAACCCATCCGGTCGATGGGCAATCTTTTGCGAGTTCGGCGAAAGTGCTCAAGGTCTCTGGGAGCGTCGCACCATAGCCACCCCAGCGGCGCGGCACCATAACCTTGAAAAGATTGGCGCTCTGCAATGCCTCGATATTTTCGGCGGGCAGCCGCCGATCTTTTTCGGCCTGTGCGACATTGCGGGCGAGCAGGGGACGCATCTCCGCTGCCCGTGCCACGGGATCGTGGGCTTCGGCGGTTCGGGCCTCGGCCATTGTTTACTCTGGCAGCCCGAACATGCGCGCGAGGGCCTTGATCTCTTCTTTGCGCCACGGCAACGGCGCCGGCGCCTGGATCATCTTCGCGGCCTTGAGCTGCTCGGTCACCTTTGGGTCGCCCTTAAAAGGCTTGCCATACACGCCCTCGAAGAATTGTTCCTCCAGCGGCGGACGCGGGCGCTGACCACCGGCCTCCCACGATTCGGCGGGATAACCGGTCAGCAACACCCAGAGTGGAATCCACTCGGGCGGCGCCTTGAGAATCTTGTTGATGGCTTCGTGCTGGAATGCCGACAAGCAGACGCCGAGGCCTTCGTCGACCGCTGCCAGCATTGCCTGGCAAATCGCGATTCCCGCATCGGAGGCGGCAGCGGCGGCCACGCCGGGATCTTTCGCGTTCTCCGCCAGCGGCTTCAGCACGTTCGGCCACACGAACTCATCGACGAACTTGTGACTCCATCCATGAGTCGCGTTGAGCGCGCCGACATCGACGAGCTTTTTGAGCCTGGCCTGCGCGCCCTTGTAGGCGCCCATATCGGCGTAGGTATAGATGTGCACGGGGGCGAGTTCGATGTTGAGTCCCGAAACGGGGGTTTTCAACGCGTCGAGCGTCTCGCGAGGAATATCGTCGCGGATAACCACGATCGCTTTCAGAAAAGTCGCGTTGACGGCGCACGAGGCGATACGGGCCGCTTCCAGCATGATCTGGATCTTTTCCCGTTCGACCTGACGCCACGACTGGAAGTAACGAATCGTACGGCGTCGACCAATTACCTCTTTATACTCCATCGACTATTCCTCCGGCTCAGAGAGTATGCGAGGGCTGAGCGATCCCCATCACTCGCCATCGCGGGTGCAATAACACATCGGCTCGCGGATGTCATATGACTTACCACGGACGTTTCAGCTGGTTATAAAGTGAGGCAGGCTCTAGCCTGTGTTCCGCGAGGAATCAGGCGACCGGCCGCTGAAGCCGTTGCTCAGAGAGGGAAGGCTCCGATGAAACAACTCATCGATTTGAAAGGGAAACGCGCGCTGGTCACCGGCGGTGGACGCGGAATCGGGCGCTCGATGGCGCTCGCGCTGGCGGACGCCGGCGCCGAGGTTGCCGTCGCCTCGCGCTCGCTTGACGAGCTGGAATCGGTCGCCAAGGAAATCGGCGATCGAGACTCGCGCGGCTTTTCGGTGATTATCGATGTGATGAATCGCGAGCAGATCACGGCCGGCGTCGATGCGGCGGCGCGTAAGCTTGGCGGTCTCGATATCCTGATCAACAACGCCGGCGGAGTGATTGCGCAAAAGCCGCAGCATCTCAATCCGATCGATCACGATCCAGCCACGTTTGAGGACAATCTTTTCCTGAACCTCACCCAGGCCTTCTATGCGACGCATGCGGCGTTGCCCTACATGATCAAACAGAAGTGGGGCCGCATCATCAGCATCGGATCCGGGTACGCCAAAAATGGCGGAGGACCCCTCGCGTATTCCGCGGCCAAGCATGGCCTGATTGGAATGACGCGCTCGCTCGCCTATGCCTCCGCGCCCTACGGCATCAATGTGAATGTGCTGTGTCCCGGATGGACCAACACCCGGCTGGTCGATTGGAATATGCTCGGCGCGATGTCCGGAGTGAGCGCCGCGGAAGCCAAGCGCGACGCGGAAAATCACAACATCCAGAAGCGCATCGTCGAGCCCGATGAGTTGGGCGCGATGGCGGCATTTTTGTCCTCTGACGCCGCCGGTGCCGTGACCGGTCAGGTCATCAGCGTCGACGGCGGCTTTATGGTGTGAGGTTTTTATTCGAGGCGATCGATTACTTTGCCGAAGCCCAGCGTCATCTCGCTTAGCGCATAGTTCGCCGCGATCACTTTCTTGACCGGCAGTCGGTTCCACGGATCCAGACGCGAGGCCTCCGCGAATGCGATCGAGCCGGTGCCGGTCCAGGCCTCATGCACCTTGACCTCGGTTTGGGTCTCGATGATTTCTGCGCAGATGGGCTTGCCGTTTTCCTCCGCGGATGGAATCAGGCGCATGCTGACCGCCGGTGGCCCTCCCGAATGCCCGTTCGGCGCGGGACGCTCGGGGCGAACGATCGCGCTGGCGAGGCGTACTCCGGCGGGGCGCTCGAGCGTGCCGTAGATCATGTCGCGCTCGCTCTTGAATTCGATCTGCGCGAGCTTTTTCGGAAAGCCCCAGATTTCGCGCCCGGCGAGCATCGGCGGCTCAGTTGTCACCGCGATGTGCATGATGTAGGTCATCGGGCGGCCTTTGTGCTCGACCAGCAGCGAAAGAATCACTTCGTTGTAGGGACCGAAGGTGGTCCAGGGATACTCGTAGAACGAGAGCACCGCGGTCGCGGGGTCAGCCAATGCGAGCGGTGCAGGCAGCGCCTCGAGGGCCGCCTCAGCATCGGTTTCGAAGGCGACCGAGATCGAGCGGGTGCCGCGATAGTAAAATGGCGGGCTCTGATACGCGGGCGCGTCGCCCGGCATCGAGTAGCCAGCGTTCTTCAGATTGAGACGTCCATGTTTTTTGGCCATCGTGCGATCCTCCGGCGCGGAGATTGTTTTGCTTGTGGTCGTATCGCTGCTATAGCGCCTCGCCGGACCGAAGACCAGCATTCGAGCGCGTCTCTGCTAGTCTCATAACTGGATGGCCTCGCGGAAAAAAATCACAACCTGGGATCCCATAGCGCAATTCTCGCGATGGTTCCGCGACGAAGTTTCCGCGGGTACCGAACTTCCCGAAGCGATGGCGCTGGCGACTGCGAGTCACGACGCCATTCCCAGTGTGCGTTTTGTTCTGCTCAAACAGGCTGACCAGCAGGGCTTTTGCTTCTATACCGATGTTCGCAGCCTCAAGGGCCGACAATTGGTAGAGACTCCATACGCGGCGTTGGTCTTTTATTGGGCGCGCAAACGCCGCCAGGTTCGGATTGATGGGTCAGTCGAACCGATGACTCCGCGCGAGGCCGATAACTACTGGGCGACCCGGCCGCTAGCGAGCAGGCTCTCGGCAAGCACCTCGCATCAGAGCGATCCAATCGGAAGCCGCGAGGAACTCGTCGCGCGGGTCGCCGCACTGAAGCGCCAATTGAAAGGCAACCCGCCGCCGCGACCGGACTACTGGCGCGGGTTTCGCGTGATTCCGCAGCGAATCGAATTTTGGGTGCACGATCCCCATCGTTTGCATCGCCGCGAGTTGTTCGTTCGCAGCGCCGGCGGCTGGCGACGGAGCATCCTCCAACCCTGACGGTTTGACCGCGCGAGCGCTCGTTTGATACTGCCCAAAGTCTGCGCGAGCAGCGAGGTTACCAAAATGAAATTCGACAAGAAGGCTGGCGTCGTCACCGGCGCGGGCTCCGGGATCGGCAGAGCAACCGCGATGGAATTCGCCAAGCGCGGCGGCGCGGTGGTGGTTGCGGACATCAACGAGGAGACCGCGAGTTCGGTGGCGCGGGAAATTTCGCGCAATGGCGGCAAGGCGGTTGCGATTGGCGCCGATGTCACGCGCGAGGCCGACGTCGATGCGATGCTCGCGCTCGCGACCAAGCAGTTCGGGCGCCTCGATTTTCTGCATAACAACGCCTTCGGACTTCCCCCCGCGCCCGAAAACGAGCAGGCCGTCACGCGCACCGCCGAGGTTCCCGACTCGGTTTGGGACAAAACCATCGACGTCGGCCTGAGCGCGGTTTTTCGCACCATCAAGAAAGCCATCCCCATGATGAAGGCGCAGGGCGGCGGCGCGATCGTCAATACCGCTTCGATTTCCGGGCTGTACGCCGATTACGGCATTGTCGCGTACAACGCCGCGAAAGCCGGCATCATCAATCTGACCAAGGTGGTTGCGGTCGAATACGCATCCGACGGCATCCGCTGCAATTGCGTATGTCCCGGCGCGATTCATACGCCACTGCTGGAGCAGTCGCTGGTCAATCCGCGCATCAAAGAAGGCTTCCTGCGCGCGATCCCGCTTGGCCGGTTGGGACTTCCGCAAGAGATGGCCAACGTGGTGCTTTTCCTTGGGTCGGATCTTGCGTCGTTCGTCACCGGTTCAGCCTTTGTTGCCGATGGTGGACAAACTGCGAAGACCGGCAGCCCCTCATTTATTCCCGACTAAAGTTCCTGCGCATTCCCGACCAGGAGTTTCGTATGGCCTCGGAGCTCTATGACAAAGGCATGAAGCTTCGCCGCGAGGTGCTGGGCGACGACTATGTCGATCGCTCACTGGCCGGCGTCGATGACTTCAATCGCGAATTCCAGCAGATGGTTACCGAGCACGCGTGGGGCACGATCTGGGCGCGTCCGGGATTGTTGAAGAAACAGCGTAGCCTGCTTAATCTGGCGATGCTTGCGGCACTCAATCGCCCCGAGGAATTCGAGCTGCATTTCCGCGGCGCATTGAGAAACGGATGCACCCTCGAGGAGCTGAAAGAGACGCTGTTGCAAATCGCCGTTTACTGCGGAATGCCGGCCGGCGTCGCGTCATTTCGCATCGCGAAAAAAGTCCTCGCGGAGCATAGTTCCAAAAG
>Ga0210398_10004189_pt1 | contig 13606 bp, 7 predicted proteins | sample IncBWC4OmetaG_FD_161047 | JGI IMG/M metagenome (GOLD analysis project Ga0210398, IMG submission 161047) | Forest soil microbial communities from Barre Woods Harvard Forest LTER site, Petersham, Massachusetts, United States - Inc-BW-C-4-O | ecosystem: Environmental > Terrestrial > Soil >... | reverse complement strand
CACCGTGGTGCTCGAGATGCTGGGCCTCTCTTCTATGGTCTTCGCCCTGGGAATTTACCTCCCTTTGCAACTGACCACGCCCATACTGGCAGGCGGATTCCTCTCGCACCTGGTGAACAAGCGCGCCGACAAGACGAGCGGCGAGCATGGCCGCAGCATACGCGAGCGGGGCGTTATCGTCGCCGGCGGACTTATGGCGGGCGGAGCGTTGGGCGGCGTCTTTGGCGCCGGGTTGCGTCTGCTACCAAAATATCGTGAAGATCTTATTCAGACACCGTTCTATAACAGTGAACCAATTTCACAGACGATATCCGCAATCTTCTTCGTGGGTCTCTGTCTGTATATATGGTTCGCCTCAGTGAGAGGAAAGAAGGTAACGTAATGGACCAGGTAGGACGATATGTTGCTGACGCTGTTCTAGGGATTGATACGCTTTGGGGCGGAGACGTGATGTGTGCGTCGGGGACCGGACGCTTCATCGCCGACTCCTGGTTTTCCGATGAGCCGCTTCCCTCCGCCTACACCACACCGTCGGCTGCGAAGGTTCGCGAAACCGGAGGCGTTGCCGGGAAGACGGTCGATCGTGCCGCTGTCGAAGCCTATTTGAAGGATCTCGATTTGCCCGCGGCCATCGCCGGAGTTCGCAAAGAGTCTGGGACGATTGGCGGTTTGCGCGGCCAGTATCTTGCTGGATTGGCCGACTGCCTTACCACAATGTGGGACCTTGCTATGGAGATCATGGGCAATGGTCCGAAGGTTCCTTACGAGCGCAGCGTGGAGTCATCGACGGGAAAGCCACCTGAGCCTTCGCAGCCGCAGGCCAAACACGACAAAGTTGCCGAGTTGCTGAACCGTGCAGCCTACCCGACATCAGGCAACGGTGGTTTGCTAGGCGCTGTCGACGCGTGGCGGCGCGAGCGCGTGGCCCCAATGGGATCGGTGAAAGCGTTGGGAGCGGCGGTCATCGCCTATTTCGACAACCTAAGCGCCGCCAATGTCGTGCCCTATCTGCCCAAGGACCTGGCGGCGATTCCGCGCGCCAACATCGATTTCCTGCCCATCAAGGACGCATGGTTTTCCGGTTCAATGAACTACCTGGGTCGCGCCCGCAATGCCGACGGCTCGCCGAAATACGAAGCCAGCTACGAGATCAATGCCTCGCTGCAGATCAGCTTCCCTGAATTTCAGCAGCTCGTCAGTCACGAAGTCGTCCCCGGTCACGTCACCACTTTCGCCTATCTGCAGAATCTCTACGTTCGCGGAAAGGCTGGCTTCGAAGCCACGGTGCTGACCATGAACACTCGCGCAGCGACGTTGTTCGAGGGCTTGGCCAACAACGCAATCCTGATGGCCCACGGCGTCACCGAGATCGATCAGTTGCCGGACGAAGATATGCAGATCGGTGTGCTGCTGGCGCTGTTGCAGGACGATGCCAAGAACCAGTCGTCGTATCTCACCTGGGGCGAAGGCAAGCCAAAAGCTGAAATCGCGAAGATCTTGCGCAACGATTTCCTGGTGAGCGAAGAGCGCGCAGACAAGTTGTCAGGCGCGTGGGGCCAGCATCCGCTGCTGGGGAGAATGTATCTCCCGGCCTATCGCGCGGGCACAAAGAAAGTCGCGGAATTGCGTCGCACCTATCCCGCAGCAAGAGTGCTCCCAGCGATTTATGGCTGCTATGGGATGGTAGACATCATGACGGTGGATGAGGCGCTGCGGGCGAAGTCTTAGCCGATTCTCGGCTTATTCAGAGGGAACGATTCGGTCTCCAGCGTGTTCAGATCCAACACTTGAGAAGCACGCTGGATATCGATTCCTACCAAGCGGCCCTCCGCATCCAAGTCGACAATTACGCCCTCGGCCACCTCGCGGGAATCCGCGCTGGGCTTCGAATTTAAGTCAATGTAAAGTGAATCAGTGTCTGGATAGTAGTGCAGTTTCATCGCTGTCGCTTCGCTTCTTATCCCACCGTCTGCGCCACTTCCGCCGGCTCCAGATGTGCGGTGAAGTGTCTGAGGAAAGGCGCCTCGAACGTCAGCCGCATACCCTGAATCTGTTCCCGCCGTTTCCACACTGCCAGAATCACCTCGATCACATAATCGATGTGACTCTGCGTATAAACCCGCCGGGGAATTGCCAGACGTACCAAGTCCATCTTGGCCGCAGCTCCAAACATCAACGTTCCAATCTCGACGGAGCGAATCCCGCCTTCGAGGTATAGCTCCGTCGCCAGCGCGACGCCGGGAAACTCGTCAAGCGAAATGTGCGGGAGAAACGCGCGCGCATCGAGGTAGATGGCATGACCGCCCGGCGGCTGCACGATAGGCACGCCTTGCTCGGTGAGATGATTGCCAAGGTATCCGGTCGAGGCGATGCGATAGCGCAGGTAGTCCTCTTCGAGCGACTCCTGCACGCCCACCGCGATAGCCTCCAAGTCGCGGCCTGCAAGCCCCCCGTATGTGGGATATCCCTCTGTGAGAATCAGCAGATCCTTCTCCTGGCCGGCAAGCACCGTGTCGTTGGTGCATAGAAATCCGCCAATGTTGGCCATGCCATCCTTCTTAGCCGACATAGTGCAGCCATCGCCCAGCGCGAACATCTCTTGTGCAATCTGCTTTGGCGTCTTCGATGCATAACCTTCTTCGCGCAGCTTGATGAAATATGCGTTCTCGGCAAAGCGGCAAGCGTCGAAGTACAGCGGGATGCCATGCTTATGACACACAGCACTGACGTCGCGCGCGTTCTCCATCGAGACCGGCTGCCCTCCGCCCGAATTGTTGGTGATGGTTAGCATCACCAGCGGAATGCGCTGTCGCCCTACGCGCGCGATTAGGTCTTCCAGCGCGGCCACGTCCATGTTGCCCTTGAAGGGATGCCACGTCGCGGGCTGCCGCGCCTCGGTGATCGGCAGATCGACAGCCTCGGCGCCGACGAACTCGATGTTGGCACGGGTGGTGTCGAAATGGGTGTTGTTGGGAACCACGTCGCCCTGCTTGCACATTACACTGAACAGAATGCGTTCGGCCGCGCGTCCCTGATGGGTGGGAATGACGTGCTGGTAGCCGAAGATATCCTGAACGGAGTCGCGAAAGTGGTCAAAGCTGCGGCTGCCGGCATAGCTCTCGTCGCCCAGCATAATGGCCGCCCATTGCCGCGTAGACATCGCTCCCGTACCCGAATCGGTGAGCAGGTCGATGAGCACATCGTCCGCCGGAAGCAGAAACAGGTTGTAATGCGCGGCGCGCAACAGTTCCTCGCGTTCTTGACGCGTGGTCCAACGAATGGGCTCAACGCTCTTGATGCGAAACGGTTCAATGATCGTCTTAGTCAGCATGGAATTCCTTTGGTGTAACACCTATGCTGGCGCTTTTCGAGTCAAGAACGCAGTGACTGGGGTCACAGACCGGAGATGATAAGGGAGGGCGGAAGGCAGAATTAGGGCAGTACGGAAGGCTCGGGCGCGGTCGTGCGCCGCACCGCGTGATTGGCTAGCTCGTTGGCTTCGCGATTGTTTTCACGCGAAATGTGGGCGATGGAGAAATCAACGGCTCGCGCCAGCTTGCGACACGTCCAGTTCAGGGAGTGCAGGCGGGCACTGCGGCAGGCGTACTCTCCGGTCATCTGCTTCACGACGACTTCGGAGTCGGAGTAGACGTGCAAGGTTTTGGCATTAACCGCGACGGCGTGTTGCAAGGCTTCGAGCAGGGCAACGTACTCGGCGACATTGTTGTCCTGATGTCCGATCCAGCGGGCGATGCGGGTGGTTTCGCCATCGCGGCTTTCGATAACAACTCCAATACCGGCCGGGCCGGGATTGCCGTGCGAACCGCCGTCCACATAAGCTACGAGATCAAACATCGAACTCCCGAAATACGGGTTGAGGAGCCTGGGTCTTGTCACGACGGGTGAAACCAGGCCGGCGCCCGTATGACAAGTCAAAGCTCTGCGGTCGATTCAAATTATCGCACTGACGTTTGCGAAATCCTACATTTCGCATGCCACGGTTCTGTGAAAAAGATGTGAATGAAGCTTGGATATCGCCAATCACAATTCACAACCCGGTTGCATTCTATCGCTTAGATGCAAAGATTCGCACAGAAAAATAAGTGGCGTTTGCACAAACCTTGGGCGTTGACAATTTTCAATCCTCGGTTAGGATCACATTCGTCGACGGCAGAAAAGGGAAGGCAACTAATAGCGGCCGACCTGAAGTACGCTGAGTGATCGGTTCAGCAGGGTGACCTGCGGCAACCGCCAGACCCGAAAAATCCGACTGCACTGCGAGGTGTCGGCCGGGGTCCGGAACCGCGAAAGCGGTGATCGCATCAAGGGCTGTGACGGTACATGCGTCCACGCCGGTAGCTCCCTCGCAGGAGTTGGCGGCTAGAGCATAACCAAAGTCACAGCCTTTCTATTTTCCCGCCCAAGCACGATCAATCCCCAACTTGACCGGAGCTGACTGCCAAGGCCATTCCCAGAAAAGGCATTCGGGAGTCCGTACGGTGCAGTTTTGGATTGCCACTCAGCGCCTTCGAATGAAAGAATAATTCGCTCCCCAGCGCTCCTCTAGTAACGAGAGAGTACTTACCTTAGAGAGTACTTATCAGGGTGGTTCGACATGCGATCCGGAATCCGTGCGCTCGTGGCGTTCACGGGCATGATCGCGGCTATGTCGATCTCGGCCGTGATGGCGCGAGCCCAAGCACCGGCTGGGCCGAACCGTCCGGCGCAGGTGCCTGAGGAATATATCGTCACTCCGTTCGGCTACTTCCATCCATCCTGCGTTGTTCATCTGGCAAAGGGCGAGGAACTACTGGAAGACGGAAACGTTCAAAAAGCCGATGGAACGATCTACAACGTTCCGGTTTGCCAATATCCGCACTATACGGCCCGCGGCGAGATGTTCGCGGCGGGGTCAGCGATCGAGCCTCCAACGATCGGCCATAGCTGGATTGTTTCTGGTAGCGACCTCATCACTGGGGAGTTCGGCAAAGTTCTTGCGAACTGGAATGTCCCATCCGCTCCGCAGTCTTACGACGACCAGGTGATTTATTTCTTCCCCGGGTTAGAGGACGGCAATCACGACGTGACCATCCTTCAACCTGTTCTGGGCTGGAACGCCGATTTCAGACGGGAATGGGGAATTGCCAGCTGGAACTGTTGTCCCGGGGGCACTGCGGATGAAAGTACGCCAATCCAGGTGCACACTGGCGACGTTATCGCTGGCACGGTCGAGATGACGTGTAGTGCAGGCACGCGGTCTTGTCCCACATGGAACATTACGACACAAGACCAAACCACTGGCGGGAGCACAACCCTGCGTAATACGCCCAGCGAAGGGCAGTTTTTTAATTGGGCGTTCGGCGGCGTTTTGGAAGTTTACAGCCTTGTGCAATGCAGCGATTATCCGCCAGAGAAGTACATCACGTTGTCTCCGACTCTGTACGATACTGGGTTCGCGCAAATTGACAATCCACTTTGGCAAGTGAACGATTGGGCCACGGGTTTGACGCCGCAATGTAACTACGGCGTGCAAGTTTCGCCTGACGACGTAACGGTGTCCTTTGGCAGTTTCACTCTGACGGTTTCCGTCACCGGTCAGGGTGATGTCACCAGCACCGACGGCTATATCAACTGTCCCATCACCTGTATGGCAACCATTCAGGCGGGTATGCCGATAACGCTGAACGCCATCCCGTTGGATTGGGGCTTCGCCGGCTGGAGCGGCGGCGGCTGCAGTGGCACTGGCCCCTGCAACCTCGTCATGACGCAAGACCTGACAATCTCGGCTCCATTCTTGCCCCTTTACTGGCTGAGCGTGAACATCACTGGCCCAGGAAGCGTGACCAGCACCGACGGCTATATCAACTGCCCCGGCATGTGCAATTACCAATATCTCGCTAATACACCGGTGACGCTGAATGCCTCACCTGCGCCGGGCTGGAGCGTGAGTTCATGGGGCGGCCTGCCATGCTCCGGTAACGGCCCTTGTACGGTGACGATGACGCAAAACCAAGCCGTAAATGTAACGTTCACGCAGAATTATTACACGTTAACGGCGTCGGTCAGCGGCAGCGGGACCATAACCAGCACGGACGGATTTATCAATTGTCCCGGCACGTGCACACACACCTATCTTTCTCTTACCCCGGTGACGCTGAATGCCTCTCCTGCTCAGGGCTGGAACTTCAGCGGTTGGACCGGTGCCTGTAACGGTGTCGGCTCCTGCAATGTGAACATGACACAAAACCTGGCTGTCACGGCTGTCTTCCTACAGCCTGGCAGCGGACTTCAGTTCAGTCCGGTCGCGCCGTGCCGACTGGTGGACACGCGGCCACAATACGGGGGCAGTGGCCCGATTCTGGGCGGCACCTCACAGAATTTCGTCATCTCACAGCTTGGCGGTTGCAACATTCCTACCACCGCCGCCGCTTATTTGCTGAATGTCACCGTGGTACCTCAGGGGCCGCTGGGATACCTGACCATCTGGCCTAACGGAGAAGCCCGGCCCATAACCTCAACCCTGAACTCGGATGGCCGGGTTAAGGCCAACGCCGCAATCGTGGTCGCCGGATCTCAGGGCACGGTCAGCGTCTATGTCACCAACACGACCAATTTAGTGCTGGACATCAGCGGCTACTTCCAGCCGGCTACGGCTTCAACCTTGGTCTTCTATCCGTTGAAGCCCTGCCGCGTCGCCGACACCCGGAATACCAACGGTCCGCTAGGTGGTCCACACCTGACGGCGAACCAAGAGCGCAATTTTCCCGTCCTGGACGCATCAGCCTGCGACATCCCCAGCAGTGCGAAAGCCTACTCGCTGAACTTTACGGTTGTGCCGCGTTCAGACCCGGTAGAAACGTTCACCGCATGGCCTTACGGACAACCGAAGCCTGTCTCTTCCACATTGAATGCACCCACGGGGACTATAGTGGCTAATGCGGCGATTGTGTCTGCCGGTACGAGCGGCGAAATCGCAACGTGGGCCACCAATGATACGGACTTGGTGATAGACATCAACGGCTACTTTGCCCCTGCCGGAACCGGCGGGCTGTCGTTGTATCCGGCCGCACCTTGCCGCGTGATCGACACGCGTAAGGGTAACGGTGCGTTCAGTGGCGTTCTCAGTCCCCCGGTCGATGTCGCCGGCAGCGCTTGTGCTCCGTCCAGCACGGCGCAAGCCTACGTGTTTAATGCGACCGTGGTTCCGACCGGTAGCCTTGCCCATTTGAACTTATGGCCCGACACCGAAGGCCAGCCAATAGCCTCGACGCTGAATGCCGATGACGGGGCGATCACCTCAAATATGGCCATCGTACCCAACATTAATGGCAAGACTGACGCCTATGCTTTAGGCACAACGCAACTGATCCTGGACATCTCCAGCTACTTCGCTCCATAGCGCATTGATGTTTGCCAATGGATATCAGGGCCGTTTGCATGGGCAAGCGGCCTCGTTAGTCTCGGACGATCCGCCGCTACGAAACCTGTTGCAGCACCTAGCGGTCTTGGATCGAGATGCACCCTGAACGATCCGGTGTTCATGGAATTGAGCTTAGCGGAACCGCCCCTCCAGTGTTTCAGGTAAATCTGAATGTCGATGTCATTGCCGATATTTGCGACTTTTTCACACCAAAACCTGGCGTCCACTATTTGCTTCTAAGATAGGTATATGGATTTGCGTACGGTTCTTGTGCGTTTGTTCTTCGTACTCTTTCTATTTTCGACCTTTGGTTATGCCGACACCGCAGCTTTCGACCTGCCCGGTCCCCGGGTGGAAGTGCGAGTAAGTCGTGCTGGCAAAGAATTGTCCATCTCCGAGGTGCCAAACCTGCAAGAGGGTGACCGGCTGTGGATTCATCCGGCGCTACCCGAGAACCAGAGCGCTCATTACTTGCTAATCGTCGCGTTCCTGCGAGGATCTACGAATCCTCCGCCGGAAAACTGGTTCACTAAAATCGAAGCTTGGGACAAGCGTGTGCGTGACGAAGGAACCATGGTCACCGTGCCGAAGGGCGCGGAGCAAGTTTTATTATTCCTGGCTCCGGAAACAGGCGGCGACTTCGGCACGCTGCGCAAGGCAGTACGGGGCAAGCCAGGAGCGTTCGTGCGGGCCGCCCAGGACTTGAACGAAGCCAGCCTGGATCGCTCTCGGCTGGAGGCCTATCTATCGGCGGTCAAGCAGGCGTCGGACAACGACCCCGACAAACTGAAAGAGACTTCAACCCTGCTGGCGCGAAGCTTGAGCATCAGGCTCGACAACGACTGTTTCAAGAAACCGGTCGAGGAACAGGCGGCCTGCCTGGTACAGAAGTCGGACGAACTGGTGCTGGACGACGCTCATAGCCAATCGATGGCTTCCCAGTTGACCTCGGGGGCCTCGGCTGACCTGATCGGACAGATCAGCGCGACTCCTATGGCCGGGGGTGGATTTTACAGCGCTTATGTAGGGGCGATTGTGGACGTCGTCCGCCTTACAAGCGATTGGCATACCGCGGAATATCAGTACATTCCCGCGCTTGCCATGCCGCACGACGATCAGCTCAACCTAAAGATGAACACGCCGCCTTCGTTCCGTAATCCCAAGTCAGTGCTGGTGATTGGGCTGCCTTCGGTGGAAGCGCCCAAGCTACCTCCGTTGAAGCCAGTAGATCCCAAGGGCGTGTATTGCCTGTCGAATTCGTTGCTGGTGTTGCCGGCGGAGGGCGCGCCTCTGGTCTTTTCTACCAAACTTGCGCACGGCATGGATTTACACGTCTGGAGCAAATCCGGCAAATCGATGGATCTGCCTGCCAGGGCCGATGCAGTGCGTGGTGGCTTCGTGGTAGATACCTCTGGGGTGAAGAGCGACGATCTCGGTTCAGAGGTAAGTGGTACGTTGCGCGGACAATGGGGCTTCGATTCTTTCGAGGGTCCGACCTTTCCGCTGCGGACAGCGCATCCGGCCAAGTGGACAGTGGCCTCCGCCGATCACAGCGCTCTGGTGGTGGGCCGCGATGATACGTTGCATTTGCAGTCCGATGCGGCAGCATGTGTGCAGGACGTCACCGTCGAGGACCACGAGGGCAAGAAGCTGAAGACGAGCTGGAAGCTGGTGAATCCTGGCGAAGTGCAGATCGAGATTCCGTTGAAAGATGTCGCGCCCGGTCCGCTGAAGATGGAAGTGAAACAATTCGGATTGGCTAAGCCCGATAACGTTGATCTGCAAAGCTATTCCGAAGCCGCTAAGCTGGAGGAACTGAGCGTCGATGCCGGCGATCAGCAAGCGGTGCTGAAGGGTACCCGCCTGGATGAGGTGGCCAACGTAGAAGCCGGTGGCGTGCACTTCTCGCCGGGCGCCCTCACGCGTGTGGGGGACGAAGATGATCTGAACCTGCAGGCGGACAAGTCTGAGTTGCGTCAAGGCGACAAAATTACCGCGCACGTTAGCTTGAAGGACGGTCGCACGTTGGAGTTAGCCACGACGGTTCGGCCTTCGCGGCCTAAGGTGATCCTGATCAGCAAAATCATCCAGCCTGATGCGACAGCTGCGTCGTCGCCGATTCACTTGGATGAACAGAACGAACTGCCGCAGAATGCGACGCTTTCCTTTTCTCTGAAGGCACAGACACCGGCAGCCTTCTCGCGTAACGAAACTATCGAGGTCGCCACGGCGGACGATTCGTTGCACGTACTGTTGAGCGTTGCCGATGGGACGCTCGCCTTGCAGGATTCGCAGACGGTGGTAGCGACCCTCGATCCGCTGAAAAACCTTGGCCCGTCGGCCTTCGGGCCGCTGCGTTTTCGGCCGATCGCGGCCGATGGCGAGAAAGGCGACTGGCAACCGCTGATCAATCTGGTACGAGTGCCGATGGTGAAAGAGATTCGCTGTCCGAGCAAGCCCGACGATCCCTGCAGTTTGACCGGGACCGCACTTTACTTGCTCGATTCCGTATCGGCGAACCCGCAGTTTCAGCAAAGCACTCCGGTTCCCGACGGATTTGCCGGGTTGGCACTGAGCGTGCCGCATCCCGACAACGGAGAGTTATACGTCAAGCTGCGCGATAATCCAGCGACGATCAATAAGCTTGTCCTGGCGCCGGTGACGGAAAGTCCGGAGCAAGCGAAACAATAAGGCGGATTCAGCGCTTCACGACGCAAGCTGCGCCTTCTATGGTCCGCATGCCGGCACCGTCGGATTCGGCATGACCTCCGCCAGTGGCTGCAAATGCTGGCTGGTAAGCTGACTGTTTACCATTGGCAGGTCCTGCTTCATCAGTGCAGACCATTGTTGCGCGATGTTGGTCAGATCCTGGCAATAGTCGTGATAGGCGGTATGCATTGCATCCGTCGGCGCCGCGTCGGCCATGTTCACCGTTCCTGACAAGTAAGCCAGTTCCGAATTCATCAGCGTAAACGTCGGTTTCGGTTTGCCACCACCCGGGAACCCTCGTTGTTGCTCGCCCTGTATCTTGAGCGCCTTGGCGTTGAAGTCTTTCACTGCCTGCAAAGTCGCTGCGGCCTGACCGTTCTTCTCCAGTTCGGCTTGCCGAGCGGCGGACTCCTTAAGCAACTTTGCGGCATCCTCGTGGAAGCTGTAGCTCAGGGAAACCAGGCTGTCTACTTGCCTTGCGAGAGCGAGCTGTTGCTGTAAAGCTGCCTCGGTCACCTTCACTCGAGGATCCATTTCCACCGTCAACGGCTGCTTGTAGGTTTTGCCATCAACCGTGAGCCGCACCTCATACTTGCCAGGCACCACGAATGGTCCCTGCGGTTCGGCATGGGTGCGTTCATACAGCGCGCCGATTGGATAGGTGTGGCGGATTGCGTCCGGTGGCGGATAGCGCAGGTCCCACACGTAGCGATTCATACCTGCATTCTTGGGCAGCGGCGTCGGATGATAGAGCCAATAGTTCGGCACGTCCGGTGGCGGCTCTTCACGCACCTGCTCGGGTATGCTGGAAAGCTCACGAACCTGCTGGCCGGTCTGATCGTAGATCGCAATCGTGATGTCCTTTGCCGGGGCAGTCTTGAAGTAGTAATCGAGAATCGCACCCGTGGGAGGATTGTCACCGGCCGGCATTTCTGGCGGCAGCGGCGTGTCCTGATTCATGTCGTTGCGCAAGCGAATCGCTGTCGCCGGCTGAAAGAGATATACCTTCGACTTCGCAACCTTTTCGTTAATCTGCCGCAGCGGCGTCAAGTCGTCGAGGATCCAGAAAGCGCGTCCATAGGTGGCCGCCACCAGATCGTCGCCATGCACTACCATGTCGCGCACGGAAACAGTCGGCAAATTGAGCTGCAGAGTGCCCCACTGTTCGCCGTCGTCAAACGAGACGAATGCGCCCGTCTCTGTGCCGGCGTAAAGCAGGCCTTTGCGCAAGGGATCTTCGCGCACGACTTTGACAAAGCTAAGATCGGGGATGCCGGCCACGACCTCTTGCCAGGTCTTGCCAAAGTCGCTCGTGCGGTAAATGTGCGGTCGAAAATCGTTGCCCTGATGACTGTCGACCGAGACGTAGGCGGTCCCGGCGTCGAAGTGCGAGGCTTCCACCATCGTAATTTCAGAAAACTTTTGCAGCCCTGGCGGCGAGACATTCTGCCAGTTCACGCCGTTGTCGGGGGTGACTTGCACCAGACCATTGTTGGTGCCCACCCAGATCAGCCCGCGTTGTAGAGTCGAAGGCGCAATAGTTGCGATCGCGCGGCGGTCAGGGGGCTGCATGGTCTCTTCTTCTTCCTTGGTCTTCGGCTTCTTGCTCTCAGCTTCCTTGGCCTTGGCCTCTTCGGTCTTATTCGCCTCCGGCTTGTTCTGTTCCTCGGCTTGGGCCGCAGGTGCCGGCTCACCAGGACGATTCGTCAGGTCCGGACTAATCGTCTTCCAGGTCTCACCCTCGTCACTGGTCTGCAGCAAGAACTGCGTGCCCTCGTAAAGAATGTGCGAATCCTGCGGCGAGAAGGCCAGCGGAGGATTGGTCGCGGTGCGGTAATCGCCATCGCGGCTGACGTTGGGCGAGATCGCCTTGACCTGCCGATTCGTGCGATCAATGCGCCAGAGCGCGCGAGCTTCACCTCCGGCATAAACGATATTGGGATTGGCGGGATCGGCAATGATATAGCCGAACTCATAACCGCCAATCGGGTCCCAATCCAGAAAGGTAATCGCGCCGTAGTCTCCGCGGCTCAGGGTGGCAACCGATCCACTGTCTTGCTGCGTACCGTAAACCCAGTAAGGGAAGCGGTTATCGGTAGAGACGTGATAGATCTGGCCCGTCGGTTGGTTGTACCAGGAGGTCCAGGTCTTGCCGCCATCCATGCTGATGGTTGCCCCCTGATCGCTGCCCATAATCATGTAGTCGGAATTGGTGGGATCGATCCAGAGTGCGTGATTGTCGTCGCCGCCGGGAGCGCCCTTGTAGGATTCGAATGTGACGCCGCCATCCGTCGAGCGGTAGAGCGAAGTCTGGGCTAGGAACACGATGTCTGAATTGTGCGGATCGACGAAAACTTTGCTGAAATATCCGTTGCCTTGAATGCGCTGATCGTCAGTAGTTCGTTTCCATGTCGTCCCGCCGTCGTCAGAGCGATAGAGTCCGCCTTCTTTTCGCTCGGAAATAATCGCGTAGACGCGCTGGCCATTGCCCACGACAACCACGCCGATGCGGCCCAGATGAGCGTTTGCCAGTTGCGGAATCTTGACCTCGGTCCAGGTTTCGCCGCCGTCAGTGGTCTTGTAGATTCCAGCGCCGCCCATGCCCAGCAGACCGGCAAAAGGGGTGTCTGGTTTGACTAAGTGGTACCAGAGAGCTGCAAATCCGATCTGGGGATTGTCGGGAGCAAATGCCACATCGATGGCTCCCGTCGTATCGTCCTTGTACAGAACCTTGCGCCAGGTCTTGCCGCCGTCGGTAGTCTTGAAGACTCCGCGCTCGCTGTTCGCCGCGAACGTGTGCCCCAATGCTGCGACAAAGACGATATCCGGATTATGCGGATCGACCCAGATTGCTCCGATGTGGCGCGAGTCCTCCAAACCAATGTGCTGCCAGGTCGCGCCCGCATCGGCGGACTTCCAGATGCCGTTGCCCTGATTCACTGCGCCGCCCACATTGCTGACATCGCCCGTCCCGATGTACACAATGTCGGGATTGGAAGGCGCCACGGCGATAGCGCCGATCGAAGCCACATTCTGCTTGTCGAAGATGGGTTTCCATACCATGCCGCCATCGGTGGTCTTCCACGCTCCGCCGCCCGCAGTTCCGATGTAATAGATAGCAGGCTGCCCCGGAATGCCAGCTACTCCAGTTACGCGTCCTGCGCGGAAGGGGCCAATCTGTCGCCACTGCATTCCTGAATAAAGCGAAGGATCGTATCGTTGGGCGAGAGCGAAGGCCGGAAGCAAAAGACTGGCGAGTAGAAAAACGGTGAGAGTTGGGAGTTGTGCGGCAATTCGGTTGTATTGCTTGGCAGACGCGGACGGCACTAGGGAGTGCCCAGACAAGAACATTCCAGCAACCTCCAAATGGAAAAGCTTACACCACCGTGGCCACCGCAGGCGGCGAAAAACTGTGCGCTGAATCAGACAATCTGCCAGGAGGACGCCTTTATGGATTGGCAGGTTGCGGGGCAGGTT
>Ga0210398_10004184_pt1 | contig 13610 bp, 10 predicted proteins | sample IncBWC4OmetaG_FD_161047 | JGI IMG/M metagenome (GOLD analysis project Ga0210398, IMG submission 161047) | Forest soil microbial communities from Barre Woods Harvard Forest LTER site, Petersham, Massachusetts, United States - Inc-BW-C-4-O | ecosystem: Environmental > Terrestrial > Soil >... | reverse complement strand
GAGCTTTGCCGCCTTGAAGGGAAAAACCTTGTCGGTTGATGCTCGAACCACGGGTTACGCTTTTGTGCTGTTCGAAATGCTGTCTCGAAACGGCTTGAAAGAAGGAGACTATTCCATCGAAAAGGTTGGAGGGACGGCGATGAGATGGAGCGCCCTTCGCGAAGGCAAACAGGCCGGCACGCTACTCTCCGCTCCGTATAATCTTCTGGCAAAAGAGCAGCATTTCAACGAACTGGCCAAAGCGACCAGCGTCATCGGCGCTTACCAGGGCAACGTGGCTGCCACGCGGCGCTCGTGGGCTGGGCAGAACCGGAGCGCAGTGGTCGCTTTCATTCGCGGTTACGCGCAGGCGATTGATTGGCTCGACGATCCCGCGAACCGCCAGGACGCGATTCGCATTCTGGAGAAAAACCTGCCTGACATGTCGCCTGAACTCGCGGAGCGAAGCTACGGCGAGCTGGTGAAGCCGCAGGAAGGCTTTTATCGCAACGCCAAGGTCAACTTAGACGGGCTGCGGACCGTTCTCGCCTTGCGCAGCCGCTATGCGCAGCCTCCCAAGAAGCTTAACGATCCGATGAAATATTACGATCCGAGCTACTACGACGAAGCAATGCGCTCGCAGCCGCCTAGCCGATAGCGGCTAATCGCGTGAACGAACTCTCCCGGTTGGCTACTCAGGCTTCGTCGCGCTATTTCGCCGGCACCAACGCGAACGTCCAGATGGAGCCACCAGCAGGGACTTTCGCCGCCGCATAGCGAGTAGCCAGTGCGCCTCCGAGACCCGACGCAATGCTCACATATTGACGCCCGTTGTGGGTGTACGTGATCGCCGTCGAATTGACGCTCGATCCAGTCTTGAATTGCCAGAGCGTCTTGCCGGTTTCCTCGTCGAGTGCGAGAAATTCCCCGGTCAATTTGCCGGTGAAAATCACGCCCCCGGCCGTCGCCAGCATGCCCGCGGAACTCGGCAACTCGGTCAGGGGAATCTCCCATTTCTTTTCGCCGGTCAAGGGATTGATCGCCAGGAAGTGGCCGAAAACGTCGCCCGGCTTCATTTCCGGCTGCCTGGCCTCGACGCCGGTAGAGACTCCGCCCATGGCCTGCGGCTCGGTCTCCTTCACGATTTTCTGGAGCCGCGCTACGTTCCAGGTGTCCGCGTAGATAATCCCGCTGTTCGGGTCGAACGCGATGGGCACGGCGTTGGTGCCGCGCGACGGCCAGATTTCCACTTCCTCGCCGGACTGAAAGCGCTTCTGCACGTCGCTCAACACCGGCCTGCCGGTTTTCATGTCGACCTGCGACGCCCAGTTCACTTTGACGTACGGGTGAGCGGCGATCAGTTTGCAGTTGGTGCGGTCCAGCACGTACATGAATCCGTTTTTGTTAGCCTGGATCATGACCTTGCGAACTTGCCCGTCCACTCTGATATCGGCAAGGACGGCCTCGTCAGTGCCGTCGACGTCGTAGATGTCGTTGGGGGTGAATTGATAGTAGCAGGCGATCTCGCCGGTCTTCGGGCGGATGGCGAGCATGCTGGAAGTGTACAGGCTGTCCAGACCCTCGCGGTTCTTGGGGTCGTAGGGCTCGGCATTACCGGTGCCCCAATAGACCAGATCCAGCTCGGAATCGTAGGAACCGGAGCGCCACGTCGGCCCTCCGCCGTATTTCCAGGCGTCGCTGTTCTTGGGCCACGTCTCGGAGCCCGCCTCGCCGGGCGCGGGAATCGTGTAGCGGCGCCACAATTTCTTTCCGGTGTCCGGGTCCCAGCCGTCCAGGAATCCGCGCGTGGTGGATTCCCCGCCGGAGACGCCGGAAATCAGCACGCCGTTGGCCACGATGGGCCCTCCGGTGGCGTAATAGCCTTCGCGGGAGTCGGCGAATTTCTGGTTCCACACTTCTTTGCCGGTCTTCATGTCCAGGGCGAGGATGTGATTGTCAATCGTGATGCGGAACACCTTACCGTTATAAATCGTCGCCGCGCCGCGATTGAAGGGGACGTGCTTGTTGCCCTCCTCGATCTTCACCGGCGTGCGCCAGATTTGCCGCCCGGTTTCCACGTCAATGGCGAAACTCCAATGGCCGTTGACGACGTACATCACGCCGTTGTAGATGGTCGGCGCCGCGAGGTCGCCGGACTCGTTCATGGTGCTGGCATTCCAGACGGGCACCAGGCGCGCTATATTCGTTTTGTTGATTTGGTGGAGCGGGCTGTAGCTCGTGCGGTTGTAGCCCATGCTCTCGGTGAGCACGTTGTCCGTGTTCTTGCCGTCGTGATTCAACTCATCCGTGGTTTGGCAGAAACCCGGCGTGGCCCACAGGCCCGCGAGCACCGCACACACCAGAAACTTTTTCATGACCGACCTCCGGCGTGAATCCGAACGCCTGAAATGTAGTGATGCCCTTCGGCAAGCACCAAGCTGCCGAAACTGTATGCCTCGAAGGGATGGCGGTCAAGCGACTCGCGGGCCGTTCGCGGCCAGTCCCCGCGGGGACTGCAGCTAGCCCTGAAATTCGGTGAACTCGTCCATGCGATACTCGGCGCTTGAGCGCGCGCCGGCCCGGGCATTCGCGGATTCGATGCGGCGCAAGTCCACGCGCCGGATTTTTCCGGAGATGGTCTTGGGCAAGTCCACAAATTCGATGCGCCGGATACGCTTGTATCCCGCCAGATTCGCGCGGATATGCTCGAAGACGGAGCGCGCGATTTCCGGCGAGGGTTCGACACCGGCGCGCAGGCAAATGAAAGCCTTTGGCACCGTGTGGCGGACCGGGTCGGGCGCCGGCACGACCGCGCACTCCAGCACATCGGGATGCTTGATCAGCGCGCTCTCCAGCTCGAAGGGGCTGATGCGGTAGTCGGAGGATTTGAAGACGTCGTCGGTCCTGCCGATGAAGGTCAGGTAGCCCTCGGCATCGCGCGCGGCAATGTCTCCCGTCCGATAGATTCGTCCGCCGATCGGCTGCATCGTTTTGTTCTCCGTGTAGTAGCCGGGCATGAGTCCGGTGGGCCGCGGGTCGAGCGAAACGCAGATCTCGCCCTCGTCCACCTCGCGATCGTTCGCGTCCAGCAGCACGATTCGATAGCCCGGTAGCGGCCTGCCCATCGATCCGACCTTGACCGGCTGCTCCGGAGAATTGCCGGCGAGGGCCGTCGTCTCGGTCTGGCCATATCCGTCGCGGATGGTTACGCCCCAGGCAGCGCGCACGCGATCGATCACTTCGGGATTGAGAGGCTCGCCCGCGGACGCCGCGACCCGCAATTTCATTTTCCAGTTCTCGAGATTCTCCTTGATGAGCAGCCGCCACACCGTTGGCGGAGCGCAGAACGTGGTGACCGCGTAGCGCTCCATCGCGCTGAGCAGGCCGCGGGCGTCAAATCGCGGCTGGTTGAGAACGAAGACCGTGGCCTCGGCGTTCCAGGGCGCGAAGAAACAGCTCCAGGAATGCTTGGCCCAGCCGGGCGAGGATAAATTGATATGAATATCGCCGGGCCCCAGGCCGAGCCAGTACATCGTCGAGAGATGTCCCACCGGGTAGCTGGTGTGCGTGTGCATGACCAGTTTCGGCTTGGTGGTGGTGCCGGAGGTGAAGTAGAGCTGCAAGGGATCGCCGGCACGCGTCTCCCCGTTTGGTTCGAAGCGCGCCGGTGCTGAGTACCCGGCGCTGTAGTCGTGCCAGCCCTGCGCTGGCTGGCCGATCGCGATGAATTTACAGACCGAGGCGTACGGTTCAAATTTCGCCGCGTGTTCCGCCGTGGAGAGCACGTAATTCACTCCGCCGCGTGCAATCCGGTCGGCAATGTCGTCGCCGATCAGCAGGGTCGTCGTCGGAATGATGATCACGCCGAGCTTCATCGCGGCCAACATGGCTTCCCACAGTTCGGGAACGTTGCCCAGCATGATCAGGATTCGGTCGCCGCGCCTCATCCCCAGCGCCCGGAAATAATTGGCGATTTGCGAGGAGCGCTCCGCAAGCTGCCCGAACGACAATTTCGCTTCCGTGCCGCCCTCATTCACCACCCAGAGCGCGGTCTGGCCGCCTCTTGGTCCGGCGGCAATCGCATCGAACCAGTCCAATGCCCAGTTGAAGTGGGATAGTTCAGGCCAGCGGAACCCGGCGCAGGCGGCGTCGTAGTCTTCTCGATGTTTCAACAGAAAATCGCGGGCGCGTTGGAATTCCTGGTTCAAATTCCGCTTTCTCCGGGTCGGCTTGGAAATCCTGGTGAACTTTGCAGGGGCAAGATACCGCCAAAGAGGACCGGCGTCAGGAAATTTATTCGCGCTCGCCCTGCAATGCCACGGCGGGGGCAGGCACGCGGGAGTCCGGCAGCACAGCTTGCGCGGCCGCTTCCGGGCCGTTTTGCAAGGCAGCTTGCAGCGCGGGCAAATCCACGGCGTGCTCCAAGCGCGCCATCACGATGGTGGCAAGCGAATTGCCCAGCACGTTCACCGGCACGAACGCGGCCGAAAGAAGCGTATGAACGCCGAGGATGAGCCCGATCGCGGCGACGGGAATGACGCCCGTAGCGGAAAGCGTGGTGGCCAAAATGACGATCGCCGAACCGGCGACGCCTGCGCCGCCCTTGGAGGTGAACAGCATCGTCGCGAGGAGTCCCAGTTGCTGTCCGATCGACAAATGAATGCCCACCGCCTGGGCCAGGAACACCGACGCGGTGGCCCAATACAGGCACGTGCCGTCATGATTGAACGAGTATCCGGCGGGCAGCACCAGGCCGACGACGGATTCGTCCACGCCCAGGCGCTCCAGCTTGGCCAGCACCGACGGAAACACAGACTCGCCCGAGCTGGTGCCCACCACGATCATCAGTTCGGCCCCAATGTAGCGGATCAAGCGCAGGATGTTCACGCCGGCGACCCAGGCGATCGGGGCCAGCACCAGGGCCACGAAGAGCGCGCAGCAAACATAGAATTCGCCAACGAGCTTTCCCAGAGACAAAAGCGTCGACGGGCCGAACTTGCCGACCGTAAACGCAATGGCTCCGAACGCGCCGATGGGAGCCGTCCACATCACGAAGCTGATCATTTTGAAGAGAACTTGCGTTACGGAATGAATGCCATCGACGACCGGCTTGCCTTTGGGGCCAAGGGCGAGCAAGGCGAAGGCAAACAGCAGCGAAAACACCAGCACGGGAATGACTTCACCCTCGGCGAACGCGCCCACAGCGCTCTCCGGCACGAGGCTCACCAGGAACTGGCCGAAGTTCAGCGGGTGCGCCGGGACTTTTACAGCGCTGTCAGCAAGCGTCCGCGGATCGACGTGCATGGCGGCGCCGGGCGCCCAGAGGTTTACCAGAAGCAATCCCAGGACCAAGCCGATGGTGGTCACCACTTCAAAATAAATCAGCGCCTTGATGGCAACGCGCCCGACCTTCTTAGCCTCGCCGGCGCTGGCAATTCCGTGCACTACGGTGCAGAAAATAATCGGCGCCACCAGCATGCGCACGAGCCGGATGAAGAGATCGCCGAGGGGCTTGAGCGAGTCAGCACTTTGCGGCCGCAAGTAGCCGACGATGACGCCGAGGACCAGCGCCACGAGAATCTGCGCAGCACGATCTTTGTACCAGTGGCGCGGGCCTCGAGCAACGGATGGGGTCTGTGGTTCGGGCATCGCGCTGTTAGTTTCCCTTCCTGTCGAGCACCGGATAAAGAGTGAGCGCCGTCTTGGCGAAGATCCAATCACGATCTTCGGCGGATAACACTGACAAAGCCGCCTGCGAAGCTTTCAGCAGATCCAGCAGGGTTCCCTTGGATGCCGGGTAGTTGGAACCCCAGGCAATCCGTGACGCACCAAATTTTGATACGAGGAGCGGGAAGAACGTCGCGTGCGTGGCCTTTCCGTTCTGGGCTTCCGCAAGGGTATGCGGGCTGACTTTCAAAAACAGATTCTTGTAGCCCGCCAGACGGAAAACGTCGGCCGCGCCTGAATATGGAGGGCCATCCGACAGCGACGGCTTTGCCAGATGATCCAAAATAACCTTGACCCTTGGAAAGCGCTCCAGCATGCCGATGAGCTGCGGAATCGCTTTGACCGTCATCTGCATGCACACCGGAATTCCCAGCTCACTCGCGCACGCCCAGGCTGGGTACGACCGCGGATCATCCACCCAGTCCGCTTGGTTCGGCATGGTGCTGCCGGCCGTGAAGAGGCGCATTCCGGTCAGCCTGCGGCCGGCCCAGGAGCGCATCTTTTCCGGAGCGTCCGGCGCGAGAGGGTCCACGGAAAAAACGCCCGTGAAGCGATCCGAGTGCGCGGCGACGGCGTCCGCCACGTAGGAATTATCATGCCCGTAGCACGTGGAGGCCTGCACCAGCGCCGATTTTGCGATGCCCGCTTCGTTCATCGCGGCAATCATCTGCTCCGCGCTCACCGGCCGTTCGCGCGACCAGTCCGATTTGTGGCCGCCGACGGGCGCATTGGGGTAGCGGGACGTATCCGTGCTGATCACATGGGGGTGGATGTCTATCGTCATGGGGCGGTTAAGCGGTCAAGGGGTTGTGTCGGGCGCCGGATATTCCGATGTCCGCTCAAACGGCAACTGTAACACGCAAGAAAGTTGCGCGAATCGATGTGGTCTTGTTTCCGGGGATCGTGTTCTGGCTGGTGAACAGATTCTCCAATTCCTTCTGAAGGTCGGCGGCGCGCCCATTCTTTTCCGCAGCGTCGAACGCATTCATGGTCGGCCCGTAGTATTTGCGGAAAGCGGAAACTAGCTCCGCCGGCGCGGTGGGAAAGTTGAACGTGTACGCGTCCCTGACGAACGAGACCTTTTCCTTCGGAACCCCTGCGGCCCCAAATCGCTCGATCACGTGGCTCTCGACTCCCCACATCATCGGACTGATGAAGCCCTCGGGCGGTGGCGGCGAGTACGACGAGCTGATTTTCAGGATTTGCGCCACCAGTGTGGGGTCATTGGGAATCCAGTTTCCCATGACGATGCGGCCTCCCGGGCGCGTCACGCGCACCATTTCCTTCGCCACGTCAAAGGGCTTGGGCGCAAACATCGCTCCAAAGATACTCACCACGAGGTCAAAGCTGCGATCTTTCAGCTCGTTCAAATCGCACGCATCGCCTTCCTGAAACCTTATATTGGTGAGGCCCTCGGCCTTGGCGCGTTTGTTCCCTGCCTCGACCAGGTTGCTGGCAATATCGACGCCCAGAACATCGGCTCCGAGCCTGGCCTCCGGCAGCGCCGTCGTTCCATCGCCGCATCCGAGATCGAGCACCTTCAGACCCTTCGTGACTCCGATCCGTCCGACCAGCGCTTCTCCGCTCTCCCGCATGCTCTCGGCAATGCGGGTAAAGTCACCTTTTTCCCACAACGCCTTGTTTGGGTTCATCGTGAGTCCCTCACTTTTGAATTGGGGCCCGGTGTTTGAGATGTTGCGGCCGGATTTCCATGAATCCTACAACACCAAAACACAGCTTTCACGAACATTCTTGTTCTGTTTGGTGACGCCGCGGCGCCGGCAAAGCAGGCTTTTCACATCTTCAACAGGCGCGCCGGATTTTCACAGAGGATCATTTCGCGCTCCCGCTGCGTGATTCCCGGAATCGCCTCCACATACTCCACGGGCTTGATGATGGACATGCCCTGCGGATAGTCGGTGCCACACACGACGCGGTCGACGCCGACGGTGTCGATCAGCGTGCGCGTCAGCTTGGGGTCGTGCAGAATCAGGTCGTAGTGAAAGCGCCGGCGGTAATCGCTGGCGCGCGCGAGCTTCAGGTTTTTGAATTGCGCGGAGCGGCCCCGCGGCGCGTATTCGGCCGTGCCCATGGCCCAATCGATGCGCGGCGTTGCAAACGGAAAGAATCCCCCCGCATGCGGCAAATAGACGTCCAGCTTGGGAAACTCGTCCATCACGCCGCCGAGGACGAGAACCGTGGCCGCAATCGTGGCCTCCATCGGATTCCCGAGAATGTTGATCATGGTGAAGTCCTTCTCCACCAGCCGCTCGGAAATGGGATCGAGATTGTGCAGGAACAGCGGCAGCCCCAGCGCCTCGCAGCGTTCCCATACCGGCCACAAGGATTTGTCGCACAGGTTTTTGCCGAGAATGTTCTCGGGCATATTCACGGCGCGCATGCCCGGCAGTTTTGCGCCGCGGTCAAGCTCCTGAAGCGAAAGATTGACGTCCTGCATCGGCAGCGTGATGCCGCCGAGAAACCGCTTCGGATACTTCACCGCGAGCGCCGACGTTGCATCATTGATGGCGCGAGAGAGCTTCAGCCCGAATTCCGGCGGCGCCCACAGGACGTGCGGGTTCGTTTGCGTCATCACCGAAAGGTCCACTTCGCGGTCGTCCATCATCTTGAGGATCAGATTGACGTCCGTCATGTTCTGCCGGAAATCGGCGCGCGGCGCATAGGGATGCGCGCCCGGCATGACGCATTCGAGTTCGCCCTTGTCGTTGCGGCGAATATCTGTCACGCCGTTGGCCGCGCCATCCTTTTCGATCAGGTCCACGTACTCTGGCGGGTACCAGTGCACGTGCGCGTCGATCACCGGTTGGGCGTAGCGCTTGCCGCTCTGCTGCGCAGCAGCCTCACCCGATTTCACAAGCGCCGACGCCCCCACCGCTGCGAGGCCGGTCAGAAATTCACGCCGTTCGATTGCCATGTTGCCCTCCGAGTACTGCACTGGGTTGGAGTCCCGGTCCGGATTCATGCGTCGAAGGCCGGAACTGCACACTTGTGGTTCGGTCCTGCGACCCTACTTTTTGACGAATTTTCGAACGTCGCCGAGGAAGTCGGCCCCATACACATTGCCTTCGAAATCCGAGGTGACGCCTTCAGCCAGGCTCGAGCCGGCGGCGTACGGGTACGGGCACGGGTCGGGAATGAAATACTTGACCGAGCCGTCCCGGGCGCTTCCGATTCGAATGCCGCGCTGGGCGCCCAGGTTGTAGCCATAGCCCGTCTGCGGCAAAGCGAACAGCCCCGTGTTGGTCCTGCCGTCGCGCGATTCCGAGTCGGCCACGTAGAGCACGTCGTTCTTGTCGATGTACATGCCGCTCGGCCGGCCGAACTGGAACCACTGCGCGATGAACTTGCCGTCCTGGTCAAAGATCTCAATGCGATTATTCTGGCGGTCGCCGACGAACAGCCTGCCCTGGGAGTCGAACGCGAGGGTGTGAATCAAATCGAATTCACCCGGGCCCATTCCCTTCTTGCCCCACGTTTTGAGGAATTTCCCGTTCTTATCGAATTTCATGATGCGCGCGTTGCCGGTTGCCGTGCCTCCTCCGCTGTGCCCGTCCCCGACGAAAATGTCTCCGTTCGGAGCGATCGCAACATCGGTCGGCGCATCGAATTCGTCGAGGCCAAGCCCCGCGGCTCCTTTTTTGCCGAGCGTCAACAGCACCTTGCCATCGGGAGTGAGCTTGAAGATCTGGTGCCCGCCATTGTCGGCGAGCCACAGGTTGCCCTCTTTGTCGATCTCCAGCTTGTGCGGGCTGACGAACATGCCGGCGCCAAACGATTTCAGCAGCTTGCCGGACGTATCGAATTGAAAGATCGGATCGATATTCGCGCTCGCCCCGCTGCAGGTCTCGCCTCCGGCTCCGGACTTGCCGCAGCGGTCCGCAACCCAGATGGTGCCGTCGAGACCAAGGCTGACGCTCGCCGTCGATCCCCACCGCCTTCCCTCCGGCAACTGCCCCCAACTCACTCCCGGGCGATACGGATTGGGGAGGTCGTTGGGAGCGCCCAGCAGCGAAACGGGCGGCAGCTTGACGGGATATTGATCGGGCGGAAACTGCGGAGGCTTATTCGCAGCCCCGGCTTGGTTGCCTGCCGCACGGGGCGCTGCCGACGGTACGCCGCAGGATTGCGCCAGCGGCCCGGGAGACCCATTGTCGGCATCGAGGTTCGCTGCCACTGCGAGCAGCGTCCCGAGGGCGAGGATGGAGAGCGCCGCAACACTGGATCGCAGACGCTTGCGTTTGAGTCCGCTGGGGCGAGACATGGCAACCTCCCGCACAGAATTTTCTTCACACACCCGGAGCTTCGCTGTTGTTGGCTTTGCTGCCGGGGATTGTACATCCACAGCCCAGTTTTATGACTAGTGGAAGAAGTAACCGGAGGAGAGGCCGTCCATTGGGGAGTTGCGCGACCGTGGCATGCCCAATCACCATTGTCGTTGTAGAATGCGCCCAAGTAAGTAGCCTAGCGCGTGCCTTTTGCCGGCGCCCTTCGATGACGGAGGAGAGCTCATGAAACGACTTGTGGTCCTTGTGCTCTTTTGGAGCGCCTCAACCTTTGCGCAGGCGCACCCAGGTGCATTTCCCGAACCCACGCCTCACGATTTCACCGCACACGACTTCCAGTTCAACACCGGCGATCACATGGATACCCGCATGCACTACTACACACTTGGTTCGCCGGTGAGAGGAGCCGACGGTAAGATCGAAAACGCGGTGCTTATTCTGCACGGCACGGGCGGATCTGGACGTTCCTTGCTCCGCCCGACGTTTGCCGGAATGTTGTTTTGTTCTGGATGCCTTCTTGACGCGACGAAATATTTCATCATCTCCCCGGATAACCTCGGCCACGGGAATTCCTCCAAACCGAGCGACGCCATGCGGATGGGCTTCCCCCATTACGACTACGCCGATATGGTCGCGCTGCAGCATCAAATGCTCACGCAAGACCTCACGGTCGATCACTTGCGACTCGTCATCGGTACGTCCATGGGGTGCATGCAGTCATGGCTTTGGGCTGAGCAGTACCCAAACTTCGTCGACGCCGCCATGCCATTGGCATGTCTGCCGGCAGAAATCGCCGGGCGCAACCGGATGTGGCGCAAGATGCTAATGGACGGTATCCGAAACGATCCCGCATGGAACAACGGGAACTACACCCAGCAGCCACTGGAAGGGTTGAGAATCGCGGAATACATGTTGCTCATCGCGGGCAGCGCGCCTCTTTTCAATCAAACGCAAGCGCCAACCAGGCAGACGGCGGACAGCACATTAGACCAAAGATTCGGCGCCGCCGTCCGCACGCTCGACGCGAACGATCTGCTTTACCAAATTGATTCGTCACGCGACTACAACCCGGAGGCAAAACTGGAGACCATCGGCATTCCGGTGATGGCTGTTAATTCTGCGGACGATTTCGTTAATCCGCCCGAACTCGGAATATTGGAACGCGAGATCAAACGTGTGAAACGCGGATGCGCCGTCGTGTTGCCGATCACCGACCAAACCCGAGGCCACGGGACCCACACCATTGCAGCAGTTTGGGGTAGCTACCTGGCCGAGTTGTTGCAGAAATCGGGCGGCCTGAAGCCCGGAACGTCGTGGAGCGGCTCGGGGCCGACTTCAGCCGACCGAAAAGTCTGTAGCGCCGATCAATAGTGCCGCGCTTCGCACGACTGTGGCCCGCGCCACTGAGATATTAGTGTCCCCTCCGAGCGGCCCCCCGCTTGGGAGCTATCGGGCAGATTACAAATCAAAATCCTAGGCGGCCACGCCCATTGCCGGCGGCCTCACCGGAGTTGATCCGCTACTTTGGCGATGCCGGCTTTGGCACAGGCCTCTTCCTGCTCCCCTCCCATCGGGGCTCCGCTCAGGCCGACGCCGCCGATGGTGTCCTCTCCGACCTTGATCGGAACACCGCCCTGGAGCGGAATGACGTCGGCAAGCATCCGTTGCCCGGCAAGTGTTGGTGTTGTTTCCGTGCGCATCGCCCACTCAGCCGACGTCCGTCGGAAGGTCAGAGCCGTGTAAGCCTTGCGGCGGGCCAGTTCGAGATTGTGCGGTGACGCCCCATCGCCCTGAAGGAAAACACGGAGCCGGCCAGCGCGATCGACGACAGCAACCGATGTGTTGACGCCGCATTGTGCCAGGGCCGTTTCAGCGATCGTCAAAGCCATGTGAAGCGAAACGTCGCGCTCCGTCAGCACCTGGGTGCTTCCAGAAGAAGGAAACACGAGGAGCGTGGCAATCGCGACTGTGGTAGCAAATCGAAACGACATGAGAACCTCCGTTGCTTTGGTGTGTGCAGCATTGCACCGGCGCAAGCGCGTGGCGCGATTGCGACCGGCCGAAGCATACCAGAGCCACCACGCCAACCAACGGAAAACGAGATTCGGGTGGCCAAAAGCCAGTTACCCAGAACGCAACTTACCGGGCCTTGGGCTCTGACTGATAGAATCAGCGCGAGGACAATATGAATGTGGGGTAAGCCACCTTTCTCCATCCCAGATAATTATGCGATAGACGTGCGCAATCTGGCTGGTCTGCGCGAGTGGTACAAGGATAAACTTGGATTCCAGGAGGCGAACACTGACCGAGAGGAAGACTCGGGGCGACCTTTTGCGGACCTGCATATTTCTAACGATGACGCGTTTCTTTCACTTGTGGAATTGCCGTCAGGCGCAATTAAGGAGAAGCACCATGTTATTTTCTTTGCCAAAAATCTCGAAAAGGCACACAAGTGGTTGGCAGGACGCGGGGTATTTGTCGAACCGATTTCAACCGATTCGGGTGGAAACCTCCTCTTTCGATTCCACGATTTAGAAGGGAACACGATTGAGGTGTCTGTTGAACCGGCATAGGCCCTGAGAAACGAGATTCTCGGAAACTGGGAATCCGGCCCTTTCCACACTCCGAGAACGTGACTTATCAGCAAGGTGCGCGATGGAACAGAACGGCCGGACGCTGCGCTGGCCCTCAGCGATTGCTCAGGTCAACGCAGACGGATAGTATGCATCGCTTGGAGTGAACCAATTGCAAGACGGCGACGAACAGATTAGGGTCTTGGTGGCCGACGACTCAGCCGTTTCTCGCAAGCTCGTCGAACACACATTGAGTGAAAGCCGGTACGCCCTGGTTTTCGCCAAGAGCGGGCGCGAAACGGTCGATCTTTTCGCCCAGCATCATCCTGCCCTTGTGATTGTCGATTGGATGATGCCCGACCTGACGGGCATCCAGATCTGCAAGCATATTCGTTCTGCAACACAAGCATCCTATACTTACATCATCCTTCTGACCGGCAAGTCAGAGAAGAAGAGCATAGTTGAGGGATTGTCAGCAGGAGCCGACGACTACCTCACTAAGCCTTTTCACCCTGAAGAACTCGTCGCCCGGGTCGGGGTGGGCCTTAGAATTGTAGAGCTCCAAAGACAAATCGCAGTCAAGAATGCCATGCTGCAAGAACTTGCGCTCAGCGATCCCCTGACCGGCCTTCCAAATCGACGCGCAATTGACGAGTGGGCGGCGCGGCAACTGAGCGGGGCGGTCAGATACGGCTTTTCCTTCTGGGTCGCGTTGGCCGACCTGGACTATTTTAAGAAGGTCAACGACACGCATGGACACAACGCGGGCGATACCGTCCTCAAGGCGTTTTCTCAAATTTTGAAAAGCAAATCCAGACGGAGCGATATTTGCGGCCGTATCGGAGGCGAAGAATTTCTGATGGTGTTGACGCACGCCACCAAAGAAGACGCAAAGCGCGTGATCGAGTGTATCCGTGCGGAACTTGAGGCAACGAAATTCAATTTCAGCGGCAACAGCCTGACTGTGACCGCAAGTTTTGGGCTTGCAGGCTTCGCGGGTACGGGAGCTCCGGACTTCAATCGTCTA
>Ga0210398_10004183_pt1 | contig 13612 bp, 11 predicted proteins | sample IncBWC4OmetaG_FD_161047 | JGI IMG/M metagenome (GOLD analysis project Ga0210398, IMG submission 161047) | Forest soil microbial communities from Barre Woods Harvard Forest LTER site, Petersham, Massachusetts, United States - Inc-BW-C-4-O | ecosystem: Environmental > Terrestrial > Soil >... | reverse complement strand
AGACCCCGGCCTATCCGTCCACGGCCTACCCGCAAACGGCCTACCCGCCAACGGCCTACCCGCAAACGGCTTATCCGCCGACTGCGAGCGCGGCGCCGACGCCGTTGACGCCCTACGGCTCGAATTACGCGGCGCCGCAATACGGCTCGACGTCATCCGTCGCCGAAGCGCCGAGCAATGCCGGGACAACGGTCGTCATCGCCCCTTACGCCCCGCCGCCGCCGCGCGCCGAAACGCCGCCGCCTGCGCCGTCGGCCTTGGCGATGTGGCAGCCCGGTCATTGGGACTGGAACGGCTCGCAATATTCGTGGACGCCAGGCCACTACGTCGAGCGGCCGTCGCCAAGCGCGAACTGGATGCCCGGCCACTGGCAGCAGGGCCCGTCCGGCTGGGTCTGGACCAACGGTTATTGGAGCTGAACCGTGGTCATTTCTGGGCGTCGAGCGCCATCTCGATCAGCGGCAGCAACGCGGGGGCGGTCAACAGGCCGCCCCCGACGATCTCGGCGCGGGTGAGCCAGGCCACCTCGTCGGCGTCGTCGGCGGCTACGCCCGCGCCCGAGCGCCAGACAGCGCGCACCGCCACCAGCGTGTAGTGGTAGCGGACCCGGCCCTCGTCGTCGCGGTCGATCGTGTCGATGACGGTCAGCGGCCCGACCGCGTCGGCGACGACGCCGGTTTCCTCCAACAGCTCGCGCATCGCCCCTTCGGCGACCGTCTCGCCCAGTTCGAGCACGCCGCCGGGAAACCCCCAGCGCCCCGCCAGTGGCGGGTTGGCGCGGCGCACGACCAATGCCCGAGCGTCGCGCAACACCACCGCCAGCACCCCGACGATCGGCCGCTCGGGGTAGCGCCGCGCTTCGCGCCTCGCCTCGCTCATATGTCGACCATTCGGATGCAATGCGGTAGGTTACCCGGGAATAAGGGTCGGCGGTAACTGTTCGCGCTTCATTGGCCCTGCCTTGAAATCATGTGTTTACTGTTTCGATAGCGCAAGTGGCATATCATTACCCGCCGCCACGCCACAAATTATCTCACTGAGCGCCCTTTCGGCGGTTATCGACAACATTACTTTCGCTAGCCGGCGCGCCGCAGCACGATGCCGGTGAAGTAAGGCGCGGCCAGCAAATCGTTCCGGCTGAGGGATTTTCCTGCCGTATCCGAGGGCTGCAAACCCATATCGTCCAACTCTGTAAGGAATGCCGCCACGTCAAAGCCGGCGGCCTCGATCTGCCCGGGCGACCATTCCATTACGATGGTCAGGTGCGGGTTGCACCGGACCATCTCGCGGGCGCCTCGAAGCACGAGAGGCTCGGCACCCTCGACATCGATTTTGATGAAATCGACGCGGCCGTCGAAGCGCGGCAGCAAATCATCGATGCGCAGCCCGGCCACGTCAAACGGCTCGCTCGGCGGCTCACCCATTCGGGCCACGAAGTCGTCCGGCATCTTGGCGAGGCTGGTGTTCGCCGATCGGGTGCGCCGCCGATGGAGCGTCAGGCGACTGCAACTGTCGCTGGCCGCGGCGTGAATGGCTTCGGCCAGCCCGCCGAAGCCGTTGATCGCAATGTTATCGCGAGACAGCGCGCAGACATGCTCGTCGGCTTCAATTGCGATTACCCGCCCTGACGGGCAGAAACGTGCCATCAGGCAGGTATAGTATCCGAAGTTCGATCCGACATCGATGCAGTGACTGTGCGGTTTCAAATGACGGAGAAAGAAATTGGTGAGCTCCGTCTCGAAGCGGCCACTAACGATGAACCACGGAGTGAGCAGGCGGTCGTCCGCTTCAAGGAGAAACGCGAGTTGTGCGTTCGCGACAATGGTTTTCATCAGCACGCGGTTGTTGCCGACATAGACCGCTCGCGCGCCGTGGCTCTGGTACTCAAGCATGTCGATCTTGCGGTTGAGGTCACGAAGCTCGGCCATGAGATCGGCGACGAGACTGGCGTCCGTGTTTCGCCACAATTTTCTCAGGCTCACCCGCATACCCCTACCGCGCGCCCAGGGTTGAGGTGCCGAGTTTACACCCAAGACGGGCAGTTTGGGGTTGGACAAGCGTGCTGCCGCCCCTGGGGAGCGGAGAGGGTCGGGTGAGATGGGGGTAAATGCTCGCTGGCCAGTGTGCCACTCACCTTCCCGCTCTGCGGTTCCGGCCCTCTCCCCGCAAGCGGGGAGAGGGCCGGGGCGAGCGTCAGGCCGTTCGCGCTCTGACGGCTCAATCGGCGGCCACGCGCGGCTGGCCGTGCTCGTCGGTATAGATTTCCGCACCCTGCTCGATAAACGCCTTCGATTTTTCCGCCATGCCGGCGCGGGCGTAGTCGCGGATCTCCTGGGTGATCTGCATCGAGCAGAATTTCGGCCCGCACATCGAGCAGAAGTGTGCCAGCTTCGCCCCCTCGGCCGGCAGGGTCTGGTCGTGGAACTTCTCGGCCGTTTCGGGGTCAAGCGACAGGTTGAACTGGTCGCGCCAGCGGAACTCGAACCGCGCCCGTGACAAGGCGTCGTCGCGCTCGCGCGCCGCCGGGTGGCCCTTGGCGAGATCGGCCGCATGCGCCGCGATCTTGTAGGTGATGACGCCGACCTTGACGTCGTCGCGGTCCGGCAGCCCCAGATGCTCTTTTGGCGTCACGTAGCAGAGCAGCGCCGTGCCGAACCAGCCGATCATCGCCGCACCGATGCCCGAGGTGATGTGGTCGTAGCCGGGGGCGATGTCGGTGGTCAGCGGGCCAAGCGTATAGAACGGCGCCTCGCCGCATTCCTCGAGCTGCTTTTCCATGTTGACCTTGATCTTGTGCATCGGCACGTGGCCGGGGCCCTCGATCATGACCTGGACATCCTGCTCCCAAGCCATCTTGGTCAATTCGCCCAAGGTTTCGAGCTCGGCGAACTGGGCGCGGTCGTTGGCGTCGGCGATCGAGCCGGGGCGCAGCCCGTCGCCCAAGGAGTAGCTCACGTCATAGGCCCGCATGATCTCGTTGATCTCGCGGAAATGCGTGTAAAGGAAGCTCTCCTGGTGGTGGGCGAGGCACCATTTCGCCATGATCGAGCCGCCGCGCGAGACGATGCCGGTGACTCGCGACGCGGTCAGCGGGATATAGGCGAGCCGCACCCCGGCGTGGATCGTGAAATAATCCACCCCTTGCTCGGCCTGTTCGATCAAGGTGTCGCGGAACAATTCCCAGGTCAATTCCTCGGCCTTGCCGCCGACTTTTTCGAGCGCCTGATAGATCGGTACGGTGCCGATCGGCACTGGCGAGTTGCGCACGATCCATTCGCGGATCGTGTGGATGTTGCGGCCGGTCGACAGGTCCATGACCGTGTCGGCGCCCCAGCGCGTCGCCCACACCATCTTCTCGACCTCCTCGGCGACCGAGGACGAGACGATCGAGTTGCCGATGTTGGCGTTGACCTTGACCAGGAAATTCCGGCCGATGATCATCGGCTCGGTTTCCGGATGGTTGATGTTGTTCGGGATGATCGCACGGCCGCGCGCGATCTCGTCGCGCACGAATTCCGGGGTCACGTAGTCGGGGATCGCGGCGCCGAACGACTCGCCCTCGACCGCGCCGGCGCGCCGCAACTGCTCGCGGCCGAGATTTTCGCGGATCGCGACATACTCCATTTCGGGGGTGACGAGGCCGCGCCGCGCGTAGGCGATCTGCGTGACGGCGGCGCCGTTTTTGGCCCGCAACACCTGGCGACCACCGCGATCGAACAATGAGACGGCGCTCTCTTCACCGCGGCGCAACCCGTTGTCCTCGGGCTTGACCTCGCGCCCCTGGTAAAATTCGACATCGCCGCGCGCCACAATCCACGGCTTGCGCAATTCCGGGAGGCCCTTGTTGATGTCGATTTCGGCATATGGGTCGGAATAGCGGCCCGACGTGTCGTAGGCGCGGACTGCGGGCTCGCCGGATGCCGCCTCCAGCTCGATCTCGCGCATCGCGACCGCGATTTCGGGATGAAGCCGGCCTGCCACATGGACCTTGCGCGACGATGGAAACGGTCCGGTGGTGACCCGAAGCTCCTCGATCTTCGGCATCGGTCTTACGGATGAGAGTGGCGCGGAATCGGGCATGGTGTCTCCGTTGTGCAACGAAGATCCGGGATTGCCGCGAAGAGGAGGGCGGCTTTTGCCGCAGCGTTCCTGTCCCTACGCCGGTACGACCCGGATCAGGTTCGAAGGGTTTGCGCGCCCCGACCGCGCCCCACCTCCCCCACGCTGGGGCGGGTAGGGCGGGCTGGCTGGGCCAGCGGCATCTCAGCCCCCTGACGGGGCACCCCTTGGACAACCTCATTATCCGCAGACTGTCGGTTCGCCGTCAAGGTTGCGGTTTGATGACGCAGACCGGGCGGAGCGGCAAAGCTGTTGCGCCGATGTCCGGCGCGATTACCTTGGCGGAAAAGAACATTGGGAGCAGGGTGATGAACGTCTGGCGCGTCGTCGGCTGGATCCTGTTCCTCGCCGGGCTGTCAGGGCTGGCGAGGGACGTGATCGCGTGGTTTGACACAAAAGTGTGGGCACCGATCGCCATCGGCCAGCTGTGGTACGAGTTCGACCGGTCGAGCTTGAACCTCGCCCAGGCCGTGATCCAGCGCTACGTCTCGCCGTTTTTGTGGGATCGGGTGGTCGTCAGCATCCTGGTGTGCTGGGCCTCGGCGGTGCTGAGCGGGCTCGGGGCGCTGATCCTGCTGCTGTCGGCCGGACGTCGCAAGACGCGTACCTGAGCCGATGGTTTCTCACGTGTTTCGAGTGGGCACATCAGCCCTAAAGAAATGCGCCGAGGCGGCAGATGTCGCAGACACCGGCCGCCCCACGCCGCCCGGCTCGCCGGGCATCCTCAGTGCGCCAAGACCGGCTCAGCTTGTCGGAGTGCCGGCTCCGCCCGCCGCTGCCGACCCGAGCAAAGCGGCGACTTGTGCACCATTCGGGCTGCCGAGCCCAGTGCACGCGTCCCAGCCCGGGCTTGCCGCGAAGTCGCCGTTGTTGCCCTGCGTGATGTCGCGCAGCGCCGCCGGTGTCGCGTAGAGCATCGGATTGACAAACCCGAGCGGGCGGCCGAGCGCCGCGTTGATGCGGGCGATCAGGCCGGCCCACAAGGGTGCAACCGCGCTCGTCCCGCCGATCACCGTGTTCGTCCCGTCGATCCGCACGTCGTAGCCGGTCTCCGGGTCGGCGTCGCCGCAAACGTCGGGCACGCCGCGCATCGTCAGGGGTGCGGTCTCGCCCGATGTCTTTGTCGTTTGCAGATTGTCCTGCCAGGCGGGGAGCGTGAAGACGGCGCTGACCCCGCCGCCGCCGGCGCCGCCCTGCGCCCCGTCGTTCCAGACGGTCTCGCCGCTGATCGTGCTGCCCGAGGCCTGGAGGCTGGTGCCGCCGCAAGCCAAAGCATGCGGGCTCGACGCCGGGAAGTCGACGTGGTCGGCGCCGTCGCTCACGCCGTCGCTCGAGCCGTTGTCGCCGGAGGCGACGCAGACCGTGATCCCGACCGCGGCGGCCGCCTGAAACGCCGCATCGAACGCGGTCAGCGACTGCTGCGTCCAGGACGATTCCGGCCCGCCCCAGCTGATCGAGATGACCGAGGGCTTGTTTTGCGTGTCGTGGATCGCGGTCGTGACCGCGTCGAGAAAGCCGGCGTCGGTGTTGGGCGCGAAATAGACCGCGATGTCGGCTTGCGGCGCCACCGCGCCGACGACCTCGATGTCGAGCATGACCTCTCCGTCGGGACCGTTAGGGTCACCCGTCGGATGGTTTTTGCCGTGGTCGACCGAGACCACCGTCACCTTCGGGCCGGGGTTGACGCCGAGCCCGGAGAAATAGGCGCTGAGGTCGGCTTTCCGCTCGCCGCCGCCAAGCTCGATGATCGCGACGCACTCACCGGCTCCGGTTCCGGCCGGGAAGCCGTAGAGCGCGGCGACCTGAAGCGGCGTGAACGAGGTGGCGGCGCCGGCATCGGCATGCCACTGCACATTGCCGGGCGCCGGGCGGGCGCGCCGGAAATGCGGCTTTGCGACCGGCCGGTCGTCGAGGCCGAGCACGCCTTCGACGCGGCCGTGCAGCTCGTCCGGCAAATGCACTGGGCCGACCCGGCCGCGGTACGACCCGCCGGGATGCTCGAAGCGCTGCAGGTCGACGCCAAACGCGTCGTTGAACTGGGCCACCGTCCCCGACAGCACGACGGTGCGCCGCCCGGGGTGCTCCTGCACGACCGAAAGGCCGTGCGCGGCGGCAAATCGTTTGACCGCCGCGACATCCGCCGGGTCGGCGCCATACTGTTTGTCGAACTCCTCGCGTGACAGGTGGCCGACGGTGCGGCCGCGCCGGGCGAGCCTCGACACCCGCTCTGCGAGGGCGTCCGCGTTGCGGCGGCGCAGGAGCACGCTGACCTCGAGCCGCTCCGTCGGATCGGCCTTGCCGACGGCTTTGGCGCCGTGCATTGGTTGGCGTTCGCTGCCCTTTAGTGGGTTTTGTGCCATTTTGCTCTCCTTTTCCTCGCTGGTGGCAGAAGGATCCGCGCTGTTGCGTTTAAACCGAGGGCTTCCCTTGGATCACGCGCGGCAGCGATGCTCGTCGGATGCTGACGGTTCGGCGCCCTACGGCGGGCGGACGCTCCGATCCCAAGCCGGGGTGCATAAAGATCGCCGGCCGGCCGACGAACACGTGTGAGCGCCGTCACACCGACGGTGATTTTTTCGCGGGGTTAGAAGCGATTTTCGACCGAGTCGACGCGCTCGGCATGCATCCCCCACGCGGACCCACCCCCATCGAGGGGGCGGGAGTAGAACCAGAAGTGCTGGCAGAGGCTCTCCCTCCCGCTTGATGGAGGCGGGTTCGGGAGGGGGTGAGCGCGGTGCAACTTGATCGGAAACCGGGTTAGCTCAGCTCATCGCTGGGCGGGCGGCCCCACTCCGAAGGATGCCGCCGCAGCCTGGCCGGCAACTTAAACGTCGCGCAGAAATCGGCATCGGGCGACAGCAGGATTTCCAGCCGCATCGGTTGCTCAACCTCTCGCATGCGGTAGACGAGCTTCGTAATTCCGGTGTTCGGGTTCTGGCCCTGAGGCTCCGACGGCGCAGCGGACCCGAGCGAGAGACTCCCGGATGGCGCCTTGATAACCCGAATATAGAGCGAGAGCGGGGTCGCGTCGCCGTTCGGAGCGGGGCAGCGCAACGTCGCCGTTGCGTCGTCCAAGCCGACATGCGCCGTCGTGTGCATCTGCCAAGCGACCGAGGACAGACATGATGTCGGCTCGATCTCGTCGACGATTAGCACATGGCGGCGCTCGATCAGCGCAAAGCCGCGCCAGGCGCTCGCGGCGCTCGGATAAGCTGTCGACAGGTCGAGGGCAACGAGCGCAAGGGTTTTTTCAAAGCGCGTGGCGACGACCGCCCGGGCGATGTACGGCTGGCACGCGCCGTCAATGACGATCGTGTTGTGGCCGATCGTGCTCGTGCGGTAGTAGCGTGAGCGCGGTTCGGGCGTGAAATAGCCGGGGAGCCCGTAATCGTCGGGCCCGAGGTCGATCGCCCAGCGGACCTCGTCCGCGTCAAGCACAAAGCTGCCGAGGTCGTAATGCCCGTGCTCGCACGCATTGTTGGCGCCCGCCTTGACGCCGAGATAGGTGGTTCCGGGTTCGCCCCAGTCGCCGCGCAGCATCACGACGCCGGCCGCGTCGAACCGCTGCGCCGTTGGCAAACCAAGCGAGTCGGCGCCGTCTGCCTCGAACCACAAGAGGTCCATCGGATGGACCTTGCCGCCGTGCTGCTCGATCCCGGCATAGATCGGGTGACGGTAGCGCCTTGCCAGCCAGAACAGCCAATAGCCGCCGCTGTGCGCTGCCTCGCCGTCGGCAAAATTGAACAGCTTTCCCGACGGGCCGGCGGCATGGAGCCGAAAATACCCGGTTCTCGACAACCCCGGCGATTTGTCCAGCCCCAGGCGGGTGCCGAGCGCGGTTTTCAGGCTGTCGAGCAGATAAATCGCGTATTGGGTGGCGTAGTGCCAATAGCCCGGGCCCTCGACAAACCCGCCGTCGGGGCGATATTCGCTGAACCCGGTGCGCACCGACTGGCGGCACAGTGAAAAAAGCTGCCGGGCCCGGTCGTCAAACTCCCATACAGACAATGCCGCCACCATCAGCGCGCCGTTGCACACGAGGTTCCAGTTCATTGCGGTTGTCCGCCACTCGGGCGACAGCGGCCCCGCCGCCGCGAACTGGTCGAGGCCCGGCTGGATAGCCTTGTCGACGATCGCGCGCGCGATCGTCTTGCGCTGCGCCTCGGTGAGCTCCTGGTAAAGCCAGTCGAGGCCGATCGCCGCGCCAAACGCGGTCTCGGCGGTGACCAGGAATTTGTCGCCAGCCCAATCGGGAAAATCGCACACCGCGAGGAGCTCGCTTTTCGCACGGTCGCGATATCGCGGGTCGAGGGTCAGGAGCCACATCAGCCCGAGCGTCTGGATGCGTAGGCAAAAAAGGCGCGCGATGTCGAGGGGGGCAGCCTGCCCGTCGGCTGATTTCGGCGGGCTCACCAGCGGCAAGGGGGCGGCAGCGGTTTCCCGAGCGTCGTGCACCCAGCCGGGTGTCAGCTCCGCCAGCTCAAGCATGAGCTCCGCTTGTTCGCTTACTTTCTCCTGCCATTTGCCCGCGGTCGTATTTTGGTGAAGTAGCGAGCGCGCCCGTTCGATCGCCGGTGTTGTCGCCATCAGTCGCGGCCGCTCCGCGGCGATCTTGGCCGGCACGTCGGGGCCGGGATTATCGGCCTCTGGAATGGCTGCAAGGCGGCGGGCAGCGGGCATTCGCGGGAGCGCTCGGTTGGCTCGCCCGAGCTTACGCCCGAACCGGCCGCGGCCCTATGTTTAAATGCAAACGTCGCCGGCGCGGTTTCCTATGCGGATGGCGGCCGGTTCGTCCTGCCAGATGGCGGCGCTGCCCGGAAACGCTCGACCTCCGCCTCGGAAGAGGCGGAGGTCGGCGCTCGGTGCGCCGGAGCGCTCAGATGGTTTGCGGCTGTGGCGGCGGGCCCTCCGAGCGGCGGCGGCGCTCGGCCATGAACTCGTCGAACTCGGTCTTGTCCTTCGCGTGACGCAGGCGGTCGAGGAATTCCATGAACTCGCGCTGCTCGTCCTCAAGCCGCCGCAGGGTTTCGGCACGGTAGTCGTCAAAGGCGCGGTTGCCGGTGGCCCCACGGTAGTTTGTGCCCGTGCGCGAGCCGCCGCAGCCCCACCGCTCGGCCGCTTGCTGCATCCGTGACATGCGTCGCTGCATGCGTTCCACCCGCCGTTGCCAGCGCGGCCCCGCACTTTCGGTCCAACACGCCATCCGCCCACTCCCTATCAAAAAACCGAGAACCACCAGGCCGAGCGGCCACCACAGGATAAAGCTCAGCACGGTAAGCCCGATCCACGCCGGCTTGCCGATATCGTCCAACCGCTCCGACCACAGCGTGAAGCTCATGACCGCCAACCCTATCCATGCTGGTCTGCTGATGTCGTGGAGATGCGCCGCGAGGTGATGATGCATGATCGCACCATGTAAATGTGTCTAACATTCACATAAACTCGACCCGGCCGGCTGTCAAGCGGCGGGCGTCACTCTTTTGGCGGCGCCGGCTCGGCGATGACGCCCAGCCCGCGCAAATAGACCAGCATGCCGGCTTCGAGCAGCTCCTCGGGGGACATCGGCAAGCGGCGCCGGCCGCCGTCGCCGCGCGCAAACAGCGACGCGATGCCGTGCGACAGGGCCCAGGCGTGCAGGGCCATCATCAAGGCGGGCGGGCGTTTTTCCGGGGAGAGTCGGGCGCACAACACTTCCGAGGCGTGCCGCAACACGGCGAAGCTGCGGTCCGCGGCCTGGCGAAGCGCCGGGTCGTCGTCAAAGGACAGCCCGGCCTCGAACATCGCCGAATAATACGCCGGCTCGTCGCGGGCAAAGGCGAGGTAGGCGCGGCCGACATTTTCGAAAGCGCTAAAGGGATCGGGCCGGCCGTCCGCCCAGCCGCGTTCGAGGCGCCCGGCGAACAGCTCGAAGCCCCGCCGGGCAACGTCGGCGATCAGCGCGTCGCGGTCGCGGAAATGGCGGTAAGGTGCGGCCGAGCTGACCCCGGCCGAACGCGCGGCGTCGGCAAAGGTGAAGCCAGCCGGCCCCTTTTTCGCGATCAGGTCGAGCGCCGCCTCGATCAGCGCCTCGCGCAGATTCCCGTGGTGGTAGCCGCGCCGCCCGTCCGAGCCTCTCCCCGACCAGCTCATTGGCCCGCACAGCTCATTGGCCCGATCGGCTCATTGTCGCGGCCGGCTCATCGCGCTGAAATGCCCATGCGATTCCTCCTCCTTTATGTAAGTGGCGTTTACATCAGATCGCGGCCGTCAGCGCAATTCCGGCGAGAAGGCGCCGGCGGGCTCCCGCATCCGAGCGGCTGAGGTCGGCCTAGAAAGAGTTCCGCCTGACGCCGGGACTAGGTAGGCTGGCGCGGACAAGGGCTTTTTCGCCCACCACCGCGTGGCCCCTTCCATCGTGACGGTCTTTTTCACCAGCGACACGCATTTCGGGCATGGCGGCGCGCTCGGGCTCTACCATCGGCCGTTTGCGTCCGTTGCCCTGATGAACGAAGCGCTCGTCGCGCATTGGAACGAGACGGTCGGGGCGGCCGACGAAATCTGGCATCTCGGAGATTTCGCGATCCGCCAAAGTGCGGCGGTCGTCGCCGATCTGCTCGCCCGGCTGCACGGTCAAAAACACCTGGTGACCGGCAACAACGACGTGGAGGCGACGACCGGCCAGCTGGCCTGGGCGAGCGTGCAGCCCTATGCCGAGATGACCGTCGACGGGGTCTTTCTCGTCCTATGCCATTACCCGTTCCGCAGCTGGCGCCAAATGAACAAGGGCTCGCTCGACCTGCACGGGCATTGCCACGGCCGGCTGAAGCCGCAGCCGCGGCAGTTCGACGTCGGCGTCGACACCTGGGATTTTCGCCCGGTAACCTTGCCCCAAATCCTGACGGGCCGCTCCCGCCGTTGAACCCAGTCGGCTACGCCTGCCGTGCTGCGCCAACCGCAGCCGCAGCCAGTCTCCTGGCTGGCCTCGTAGTCCCGACCTTCGTCGGGATGGCGATGCTGGAGACATGCGGAACTTCTCGATCAGGACAGTAGCTATTTCGCCGGGTTCATTTCCTTCCACGGGTCCTTGACCATCGGGATCGTCTGGATCTCGACATCGGCGAGCTTGCCGCCGACCTTTTCGACGCGGCGGATATAGATGTTCTGGACGATGTCGCGGGTCGCCGGGTCAATTTCGATCGGGCCGCGCGGGCTGTTCGAGTTTTTCCAGGTCTTGAAAAAAGCCATCGCCTGGTCGGCGGTGAAGACCGCCTTGGTCGCCTTGATTAGGTCGAAGATCATCGCCATCCCGTCCCAGCCGTCGACCGAAAAGAAATCGGGGATTGCCTTGTCGCCATAGTTGCTTTTCCAGTCGGCGAGGAACGCGGCATTCGCCGGCCGCTTCGCGTCCGCCGAGTAGTTCCCCGAAGTAACCAGCCCAAGCGCGGCGTCGCCGATATTGGGTAATTCCTCGTCGGGCAGCAGGTCCTGGGTCGAGGTGATGTTGACGCCGGCGTCGCGCAGCCCCAAATCTTTCGCCGCTTTCATGATCGCCGTCGCCTGCTGGCCCGCCGGGACCCAGAGAAAGGCGACGTCGGGCTTGGCGTTCTTGACGCGCTGAATGTACGGGACAAAGTCCGGGTTGGTTGGCGGAAAGCGGTCGGCGCCGATGATCTTGCCGCCACCGTCGTTAAAGCCCTTGGTGAAGGCGGCCTCCGCGTCGTGTCCCGCAATAAAATCGGTGACCGAGGTGTAGGCGGTCTTCCAGCCCTGCTGGGCGGCCCACTTGCCGATCGGATAGCCTTCCTGCCACAACGTGAACGAGACGCGCACGACATAGGGAGATAGCCGCGGGATCGTGACCCCGGCCGCGTTGGTGATGACGAACGGCACCTTCGCCTCGGCGGTCAGCGGCGCCACCGCGGCGGCGACCGGCGACAGGATGACGCCCGCCAGCAGGTTCACCTGGTCGCGCGCGATCAGCTCCTGCGCCAACCGCTTGCCGACATCGGGTTTCGAGGTGTCGTCGCGCTTGATCAGGTCGAGCTTGACGCCGGCCGGCAGGTCCTTCTCGTGCACTTTGACGTAAAGATCGATCCCCTTCTGCATCTCGTCGGCCGCCTGCGCGACAAAGCCGGAATAGCTGTTGATGATCCCGATCTTGACGGTCTGCGCGACGCCCGTCGCCGGCGACAGCGCGAGAATGGTGACGACAAGCGCCGTTGCCGTCGAGCCGAATGATCCCCGCGCCATCCCGAACCTCCCCAAGCTTTTCTGCCGCACCCTAGCACAGAGCCAAGCTCGTTCCGTTATCCGCGACCGGTGAACGCGCGGCTCGGGGCCGCTAATAGCCGCGTTCCCAGTCGATGACGTTGCGCAACGGGCGGCCGTCGCGGTAGGCGCGCAGGTTGTCGCAGAAAATGTCGATGGCGCCGTGCCGGTTCTCGTCGCTCGCGCCCGAGACGTGCGGCGTGATCAGGACACGCGGGTCGGACCACAGCCGCGCCGGTGGCGGGTGCTCGAACTCCCCGACGTAAACGTCCATCGCCGCGCCCCGCAGATGGTTGCCCTGCAACGCGTCGAACAGCGCATCCTCGTCGACGATCTCGCCGCGGGCGACGTTGACGAGGACGCTGCCCGGCTTCATCAGGCCAAAGCGCCTGGCGTCGAACAGCCGATCGGTCTGCGGCGTCCACTGGCAGCAGATCACGACAAAGTCGCTTTCGGGGAGGAAGCGGTCGAGATCCTCGGGGCCGCCGATCTCGCTGAACCCGGCCGGCGGCGACTCGCCCGGCCGCGGCGCGCGGCGGGTGCCGACGACCCGCAGGCCGACCCCGGCGACGAGCCGCCCGACATCCTGCCCGATCCCGCCGGCGCCGACGACGCAGGCGGTCTTGCCGTCGAGCAGAAGCGGCCGGTAGGCGCGATGGTCGAAATGGCCGGCCGCGCGATCGGGAGCGACCTGGTTCAGACACTTGGCGAAATAAAAAATCCCGGCCACCGCATATTCCGCGATCGCGAGGGTGCTGCCGACCCCGCGCGAGGTTGTCACAGCGACGTCGCTGCCCCAGAGGTCGCCGAGCCGCAGATTGCTGGCCCCCGCCGGGCGCTGGTGAAACCATTTCAACCGCGGCGCGCGGGCGCGCAGGTCAAGCGGGTACGGCCAGCCGCCAAGAACGACCTCGGCCTCGGCGAGCAGCTGGTCGCGCTGCTCGCGGGTGCCCTCGCCAGTCGTGCCGGGCGGCAGATAGCGGGCCGCGGTGTAGGCGGGCCACGTGTCGCGGATCTCGCCGTCGAACCAGCCGCCGGCGTCGGTGAGGCAGATTGCCGGATCGACCGCTTCGATCCGCGCCCGATCCGCCTGCCCGACCCGCTGAATGCTCAGGATGTCGATTTTTCGCATCGCTGCCGCCTGTTTGTCGCCGCGCAAGGGGCAAGTTCTATGCCATCGGCCGGCTGGCGGTCATCCCCGCGCCGTCGCACGCAACGCCGCCGGCTCGAGCGGCGGAAACCGGCC
>Ga0210398_10004180_pt1 | contig 13619 bp, 11 predicted proteins | sample IncBWC4OmetaG_FD_161047 | JGI IMG/M metagenome (GOLD analysis project Ga0210398, IMG submission 161047) | Forest soil microbial communities from Barre Woods Harvard Forest LTER site, Petersham, Massachusetts, United States - Inc-BW-C-4-O | ecosystem: Environmental > Terrestrial > Soil >... | reverse complement strand
CGCGGCCGCCACGGCCGGCGGCGGCACGTGCGTGTCGATTTGCAGGCCGGTCGGGGTGATCTGCACGACCACTTCCTCGGCCCGAGCGCCGGGTAAGGCGACGACGACATTCACCTCGGTTCCGTCTGCAAAGATATTGGCGGGCGGCTCCCACACCGGCATGGAGGCCGGCGAGGCTAGAAGCCCGAAAAAATGCCGGTGCTTGCGCTCAGCCTGCTCCAGCAGCGCAATTGCTTCCGCCCACATCCAGGAGTTCCTGCCGTAAATGTCCATGTTGAATGCGTAATGCGGGCTGGCGCATGGAAGTCAAGGGTCTCTGGCTCCTAGGGCGTGCGGGCCGGTCTGTCGGCCACCCGCACCGTATAGCCCCCGGATTTCTCATCCGCCCGTAAGGTGAGCAGGCCCCGTTTCTCGGCGTCGCCCAGCATGTCGTTGAAGGATCTGAAACCGTAGAAACGCTCGTTAAAACCCGGTTGGCGCCTTTTGATGGCCTGTTTGATCATCGAGCCCCAAATAGGTTCGCTGCCGCCGCGCTCTTCCGTCAAGGCTTCCAGGGTGTCGACAATCAGTTCGAGCGCATCGTTCAAGTCCGGTCCCTTCGGCTCGCGCGAGGCGCTGTCCCCGGCCGCCGGCGCACGAGCGGTTGCCGCACTGCGGCGGTGCGCTTTGGAGGGTTCTTTGCGGACCAAGTCATCGTAATAGATGAACTCATCGCAGTTGTTGATGAAAAGATCCGAGGTTGAATTTTTGACGCCCACGCCGATGACGGTCTTCGCGTTTTCGCGCAGCTTGCTGACCAGCGGCGAGAAATCCGAATCGCCGCTCAAGATGACGAATGTATCCACGTGGCCCTTGGTGTAGCACAGGTCCAGGGCATCGACGACCATGCGAATGTCCGCGGAGTTCTTGCCTGACTGCCTGACATGCGGAATTTCGATGAGTTCGAACGCCGCTTCGTGCAGGCCCCGCTTGAAGTCCTTGTACCGCTCGAAGTCGCAATAGGCTTTTTTCACGACGATGTGCCCCTTGAGCAATAGGCGCTCGAGCACTTTCTCGATATCGAAGCTCGGGTACTTGGCATCGCGCGCGCCGAGGGCGATATTTTCCAAATCCAGGAAGACCGCCATGGTGGCGTCCGACGCTTTGGCCGTCATTAGATATTCGGCATGGAAACCCTGGCCTTTAGGCCTGGGAGGAAATGCCGCTCCTTGCAGTGGTTAGTGGTAATTGAAGCTTACGCTAATGCGCTCGGCATTGACGGAGTTGGGCGCGACTTCATGACGAAGCCAGCTCTCGAACAACAGCAGCTGACCGGCTGCAGCCGGAAATGTGACCCATGGCCGAGCATGGCGTTCGGCCGTCGTCTTGCGCGGCGGTGCGGCCATGAATCGATCCAGGCGCGGATCCTCGAATTTCGTGCCGGGCGATCCTCGCGGCACCTGCACATAGTAGGTGCCGCTCAAGGTGGAGTGGGGATGAAGATGCAAACTGTGCACGGTGTGCCGCGGCATGATATTGACCCAGCAGTCGGTCATCTCCAGTTCACGTCCTTCCAGCTCCCATTCAACGGCGGCGGCAAACGCCGCGACGTGGCGCTCGAGCTTGCGCCGCAGCGATTCAAAGGTCGGCGAAATGTTCTGAAGACGATGCACGGAGCCATAAGAGGTGTAGCCCCCCGGGTAGTTTTCGAGGGACCAGCGGCGTCCCGCCGCGTCGTCTAAACGAAGCTGACGGCATTCTTTCAGCAGCTGCCGATTGAAGTCCCGCGCATCGCCTCTTTGCAGCGGCGCCGCATAGACCAGCGTGGGAAATAAACTGTGTATCGCCATGGCCGAAGCTTCGCTTGGCCGCGGCTATCGCGCGGGATCCGACAGCTTTACTTCGTTGAATTGAATCAGCGGCGCGACATCCGTGTAGCGCGGGATATCGGCCTGCAGTTCTGCTGCTGCCGCTCCCCAGACCTCTCCGAACGCTTCCAGACTGTCGAAATAGAATTGGCACCCGCCATGGAACGCCGGCGCTTCCCCGGGCGCGGTGCCTTGCAGCCCGGCGTCCACCTCAGTTCCGCGCAAATTCTTTTTGAGCAGGCGCATCGCCAGCGGCATATGTGTCGCAACGTAATAATTCATGTCGAAGCGCGAACCCGGATTGTTCGGGTAGAGAATCGAAAGTTTGATCATGGAAGTACCTTTTGTATAAGAAGACTAGGGCGCCGCGGCGGAGCCGGCGGGCGCACGTGAATCGTGCGCGCCGTACAGAACATCGGGCCGCGGAAACCCCAGTGACTTGGCAGCCTTTGCATCCGCCGGTGCGATGCCGATGGACTCGGCGGCATTGCCGGAGCCCCAGGGCTCAAGGTACACCACCTTGTAGCCCATTCCCGTCAGAGATCTGACCGTGTCGGCCGAGAGCGCAAAGGGTTCGGCCGCGATGTTGTCGGGCCACCATTGATGGTGGATGCGCGGCGCATCGACCGCCTCCTGCAGCGTCATGCCGTGATCGATGACATTGACGATGACCTCGAGAACCGTGGTGATGATCCGCGACCCGCCCGGCGTACCGACGAGGAAAACCGGCTTGCCGTCCTTGAGCACGATTGTCGGGGTCATGGAACTCAACGGCCGCTTACCGGGCGCGACCGCATTGGCCTTGCCTTGCACCAACCCGAACATGTTCGCCACGCCGGGCTTGGCGGTAAAGTCATCCATTTCATCGTTCAAGAAGAAGCCCGTGCTGCCGGCGATGACCTTCGCGCCGAAGCTATCGTTGATGGTGTACGTGACCGCCACGGCGTTGCCCCACCGATCGACCACCGAGTAATGGGTGGTGGTCGCGTGTTCCTCGGCCGCCGCTTGGCCGTCGAGCGCGGCTGAAGGCGTGGCGCGATTCGGTTGAATATGGGCCCTGATCGTCTCGGCATGACGCATCGACAGCAGGCGCGCGGTGGGATTATCGACGAACGCCGGATCCCCAAGATAGGTATTGCGATCGCGATAGGCATGACGCATGGCCTCGGTCATGACATGAACCGAGTCGCTGGAATGAAAGCCCATGTCATGAAGCGGGTAGCCCTGAAGGACTTGCAGCATTTCGCACAAGGTCACGCCCCCTGAACTCGGAGGGGGTGCGGAAACGATGGTGTAGCCCCGATACGGGCAGCTGGTCGGCGCCGACTCGGTCGCGGTATAGGCGGCAAAATCTTCGACGGTCAGCAGCCCGCCATGTGCGTGCGACGCGGCGCTCACGGCTTCCGGTATTGCGCCGTGATAGAAGGCATCGGTTCCCCCGTCGCTGACGGCCCGCAGTGTCGCGGCCAGATCCTTCTGGATCAAGCGGTCGCCCGGCACGAAGGGCTCGCGGTTCTTGAGGAATATTGCGGCGACGTTGGCCTGGTCGCGGAATGCCTTCGTTCCGTCCGCCAACACATCCACATCGCCGCGGGTCAAGATGAACCCTTCTTCGGCCAGCTTGATCGCCGGTGCGATCAGTGCGGCCCGCGGTAATGTTCCAAATTTCTGGCGCGCCGTCTCCAATCCCATGACCGTCCCGGGAACACCGGCCGCAAGATATCCATCCACGCTTTTATTGACGGCGACATTGCCGTGCGCATCCAGGAACATGTCGGCGCGCGCCGCCAGCGGCGCCTTCTCGCGAAAGTTGATGAACGTATCCCGGCCGTCCGCCAAGTGAATGGTCATGAAGCCGCCGCCGCCGAGGTTGCCGCAGCAAGGATGCGTCACGGCGAGCGCGTATCCGACTGCTACCGCCGCGTCCACCGCGTTGCCGCCCTGGCGCAGAATCGCGGCGCCCACATCGGAGGCGAGATGCTGAGAGGTCACGACCATGCCCTGGTTCGATTCCAATTCCAGAGGCGCGGCGGAATGAGCCGCCCAGGGCAGGAACGCGAGAATGACGGCGAATCGATTCAACATGCCCCAAGAGTAGCGCAATGCTCGAGCCGGAGCAGAACTTGCTCTAGGGCGCCGAGGGTACCGGCGTCGCGAGCGGCTGTCCCTTGTCGATGATCCAGCTCGATACCGCCATGGCGTCGCCTCCCGGTGCGGCGACGATACTGTGCACGGCGCCGCGCGGATTGAAGAAGCTGTCGCCGGCCTTGAGCGTACGATCGGGTTGCCCTTGGACCTTGAGTATCAGAGTGCCTTTGAGCACGTAGCCGGCTTCATCGCCGGGGTGCGTGTGAAATCCGATGGCCGAACCCGCCGGCAGGGCGGCCGTGCCGATCACGATTTCCTTGCCGGACACTCCCGATTGATCGTGGCGCTCCAAGATGCTGCGCACCGGTTGAGCTGCGGTCTTGGGCTCATCGGCGGCGGCGCTCAAGGACAGCACCGCGATGGCGAGTAATGGCAAATGTACGAGCTTCATTGGGTTGACCTCACTGTGTCGGGGAATTCACTGAATCGAGGAAAAATAACCGCTGATCGCGGCGATGTCGGCATCGTCGAGCTGCTTGGCGACGGAGCGCATCGATTCGCCGGCGTCGTTCCTGCGAGTGTCCTGCTGAAAGGATTTGAGTGCGCTCGTCAGATAGTCCGCTGATTGTCCGGCAAGATAGGGCGCGGCATGCAAAACACCGACCCCATCGGGACCATGGCAGCTGTTGCAGGCGGCGACGCGCCGTTGTTCATCGCCTTGATAGGCCAACTGATGGCCGCGCGCCTGCTGAACGGCATTGGGGGCCGTTGCCTGCGGGCGCGGCGTTGCGCGCATCGCCGCGTAGCGCGCGGCCAAGGTACGGCGCTGCTGATCACTGAGTGCCTTCGCGAAATTCCTCATGACCGGATTGTCGCGGGTGCCTTCGGCATAGTCATCCAGCTGTTTCTTCAAATACTCTGCGGACTGGCCGGCGATCCGCGGCACGTGGGCGGCCGCCATGCCTTCCCCATGCGCACCGTGGCAAGCCTCGCAGGGGGGAATGGCCTCGCCGGGCTTCGATGCGGCGGAAGGCGCAGCGGCGGCAGGCGCAGCGGCGGCAGGCGCGCTGACGAGCGCGCAGGCCAGCGCACAAGCCAGCAACACGTCCTTGGGAGCGCCCAGCGGCAGGCGCGAGCCGGCGATCACGCCGACACCAAGCGGCCGGGATTTTTCAGATATTTATTCTTGAGCGCATCGATCGTCCAGTAGGTCAACGCACCGAGCGTCCCGGTCGGATTCCAAGACGCATTCTGGGGGTAGTTGGATGCGCCGATAACGAACACGTTGGACACGTCCCACGACTGGGAATACCGATTGACCACGCTCGTCTTCGGATTGTCGCCCATGACCGTGCCGCCGGTGTTGTGCGTGCTTTGATACTGCTGCGTGGTGTAGGGGCCCTCGCGAGGAGAGCCGGCCACCTCCTTGGCGCCCATCGCCTTGCCGATCTCGGCGGCTTTGGCGGTCAGATAAGCGGACATTTTCACATCATTCTGCGGAAAATCGAAAGTCATCCGCAGCAGTGGCTGCCCCCAGGCGTCGCGATAAGTAGGATCGAGATCCAGATAGTTTCCGCGGTGTGCGATCGAACTGCCGTGCACGCCGATGATAACGGTGTGGTTGTAATGCTTGATCACCGCCTGCTTCCACCGCTTACCCCAAGCCGGCGTGTTGGGGGGCACGGGGTGATACAGGATGGGCCTGCCGTGGCTGTTCACCGCGCCGATGTACGCGCCGCCGATGAAGCCCAAGCCGCCATGATCGAAGTTATCCCCGGCGAAATCGTTGATCACCGTGCCCGACGCGCCCGATGCCATGAAGGGATTGACGATCACATCCTGATCGAAATACGCCTCCGCGGAGCTGACGGTCTGATAGGTGTAGTTGCGGCCGACGACGCCGCGTCCGGAGACCGGGTCATAAGGAGTGCCGATACCCGACAAGAGCAGCATGCGCACGTTGTTGAGGGCGAACATTGATGTGATGACCAAGGATGCCGGCTGTTCGAACTCGCGGCCGACGGCGTCGATGTACGTGACGCCGGTGGCGTGTTTCTTCGCCGAATCAAGATTGATGCGTTGTACCTGGCAGCCGGTGCGCAGCTCAAAGTTCGGATTGGCGAGCAGCACCGGCAGGATGACCGTCTGCGGTGTGGATTTGGCGAAGTGTTCGCAGGCGAATCGTTCGCAGAACCCGCAAAAGACGCAGGCGTTGAGCTTCATCCCTTCAGGATTGGTGTAGGGCCGGCTCAAATTCGACGAAGGCTGCGGGAACGGGTTGTAACCCAGGCTGCTCGCCGCCTTGCGGAAGAGCGCGCCTTGGAACAGCTCCTTCTGCGGCGGAGTAGGGTAGTCGCGCGAGCGAGGCGATTCATGCGGGTCGCCTCCGGGCTGACGTTGTCCCTTGATGTTGCCCGCCTTGCCGCTGGTACCGAGCAGGTATTCGAAGCGATCGAAGTGAGGCTCCAGATCCTCATAGGTAACGCCCCAGTCCTGAATGGTCAGGTCCGGATCGAGGAAACTCCTGCCGTAGCGTTCGCGGGTGCGCGTCGCGAGCTGGAAGTCATTGGCTTGGAAGCGATAGGTCTGGCCGTTCCAATGCACCATCGAGCCGCCCAGGCCGGTGCCGGGAAGAAACGACTCCCAGCGCCGGATCGGCAGCGCCACCTGTGATGCGTGATTGCGAAAGGTCACCGGCTCGCGCGTGTTGTCCTGCATCAGCGCCTTGCGAACCGCGAACCGCAATTCATCATGAATGGCCGGGCTTTGAAACTCCGGGACCGTGAATCGCGCCTCCCCGCGCTCCAGCCCCACCACTTTGTAGCCGGCCGCGGCGAGCTCCTTGGCGACCATACTGCCCACCATGCCAATGCCTAAAACGACGACATCGACTTCCTTGAGACGCTGCACGGCGGTGGTTTCCTCAGGTTTGCGGGGGCTACAGGGTGGCGGGAATGTCCGGGCGTGTGTGGACATGGCCCTTGCCGTCTTGGGCGAGGCTCATCGGCTCACGTTCGAACTTTACCCCGTGGTGGTCCACGGTCTCGAAGTAGTCCGCATAGGCGCCGGGAAAGCCGATCATGCGCCAGGCAACCATGTCGCGATTGCCGCCGTACACCGGGTCGCTGAAAAATCCCTCCACGGTCATTTTCAGCAACACATCGAAGAAGACGGCGGAGGGCACGCCATCGAGATCGCGCGCCCCGGATTCGAGCGACTCGAGGTACATGTCCTGGTTCTCCGCCGACATCAGAGCGAACGGCGAATTCTGCGCATCGAGATCGCGAAGGATGGCGCGGAGCGAGGTATGGAAAAGTTCGGCCGGCGTGAACGGCAATTGATACCCCTGGCTCGGCGTTCCTGGCTGCCAAGGCCCACTGCGATACAGCCGCTCCCCGGCACCCCAGGCTCCGCCCAACTGTTTGTCGAGAAAATTCGGAACCCCGGCGCCCAACGCACCCGGCCCCGATTCATCGGCCGGAATCAGCCGCTCGCAAGCGGCCTCAATAAAGTGCGCCTCGGCGGCGCTGAAAAAAAGATAAACCGTCTGGGCGGACCCTGGGTTGCCCGGAGAATCCGCGGAGCTTCCCGGTGCGTGTGAGGTGGGCGGGGGCGCGACCGCCGGCGCTCCGGCAGCCAGCAACGCCGCGGCAGGAACCATGCCTGCAGAACCGACTGTTGCGACAAACGATCGCCGGGTGATTCTGGCCATGGTATCTCCGGTCACTGTGCGTACCAGATTCGGTAGATGACATTGTTGCCGTCTTCGCTCATCAACAACGAGCCATCGCTGAGTTCTGCGGTGGCAACCGGCCGCCCCCACACATGGCTATCGTCGACCACGAAGCCGGTCAAAAAGTCTTCGTAATCACCCGTGGGTTCGCCGTTTCGCATGTGCAGGCGCACGAGTTTGTAGCCCGTTCGCAGGCTTCGGTTCCACGAGCCGTGGAAGCCGACGATGGCATCGCCGGCGAAGGCGGCGGGGAACGCCGCTTTGCCGCGGCTGGCTTCGTAGAACGTCATGCTGAGCGCGGCCGAATGCGCTTGATAGGGCACGTCCGGCACCGATACCTTGCCCGCCAAATCAGGGCGCTCACCCTTCAAACGCGGATCCTCGTTGGATCCCATGTAGTACCAAGGCCAGCCGTAGAAGCTGCCGAGCTTTACGCGCGTCGAATAGTCGGGTACCAGATCATCACCCAGCGCGTCGCGCTCATTGGTCGTGCACCAGAGTGCGCCGCTGACCGGTTGCACGGTAAGACTCACGCAATTGCGAATGCCGGCGGCGAAGATGACCGGTGCCGCTGGGGAAGCGGCATCAAACACCAGCACGGCCGCTCGATCGGTCTCGGCATCCCATGCAGCGCCGAGGCCATGCGCGGCATCCCAGGATTTGATCTCGGCGGGGGTTTTTTTCGACATGGTTTCGGCGACATTGGATCCTGAACCCACCGAGACGAAGAGCTGCTTGCCATCCTTGGAAAACGCGATATCGCGCGTGGAATGACCGACGCCGCTGGGCAATTGCGGCACGACGATTTCAGCCTGGCCGCGCGGCTTCACATCGCCGACCCGGTACGCGTAGCGCGTAACGCGATTGGTCTCGGCAACGTACAGCCACTCCGGGTGCTGCGCATCCGGGAAAAAGGCCAGACCGAAGGGTTGCTTGAGTCCTTGCAGATAGATATCGGTGCCGGCGGCGCGGCGCCCGTCCGGCGAAGGGTGCAGCACCGTGACCCGGCCGCCGGTCATCTCCGTGACCAGTATGTCGCCGTTCGGTGCGGCCAGCATTTTGCGCGGACCGGTAAGACCCAAGACGAAGGGCTCGATATGAAAGCCCGGGGGCAATGCCAGTGTCGCGCCCGCGGGCTTGGGCACGACCGAGGAGTTGTTGCGAGCGGACGCCGTGGCGTAGGGCGGCGGAAGCGACGCCAGGTTGATGCGATGCGTGACCCCCGGCGCATCCAGTCGCCAATTGGCCGACTGCGCGCTGACGGCCGGTACGACGAGCGCCTGCGCCGCGGCCGGTGCGCGGCCGGAGAGGCTTTGGAAATACGCGATCAAATTGTCTCGATCGCGCGAGTCCGGTACGGCAAGGACCATCGAAGTGCCGGGCACGACGCTCGTGGGTGCGCCGAGAAAGCGCTGCAAGGTTGCCGCATCCCACGTCAGTTTCGAGTCCCGCAGCGCTTGGGTATAGGAGAACTGCGCAGCGCTTGCCGCCGGCCGACCGAACACGCCGGCGAGCGAGGGACCCTGCGCACCGCCGTCATCGCCGGGTTCGGCCGTATGACAGACGGTGCATCTCTGGCGGAACACGTCTTTGCCGGCGCCCGGGTCCGCGCTGAATGCCGGCGAAGCGGCAAGAAAAGCAGCACAGTAAATCGCGAGCGATGGTCGACTCATCTGAAGCATCCTTTAAAGATTCATGCGGGGCCGCGTTTGAAATATACCTCAGCCAAGTACAATCAATCACATGCCGTTGTTCGAAATCACGCTGCTCTTGTTGGCCGTGGCTGTGGTATTCCTACAGGTCGCGCGGCGACTGCGCCTGCCATACCCCTCGCTGTTGGCCTTGGCGGGCGGCTGCGTGGCGGTCCTACCCTTTGCACCGCATTTGAACATCGAGCCGCGTCTCGCCCTGGCGCTGTTCGTGGCTCCTGCCGTCATGGATGCGGCGTTTGAGATGCCGCCGCGCGAAATGCTGCGCAACTGGCTGCCGCTGTTATCGCTGGCCGTCCTGCTCGTGCTCGTGACCACGGCGGTGGTGGCTTGGGCGGGCACGGCGCTGGCGGGGTTGCCGTTGGCAGCAGCCATCGCCCTGGGCGCCATCGTCTCCCCTCCCGATGCTGCCGCCGCGTCGGCGGTGCTGCGCAAGTTCAATTTGCCGCGCCGTGCGATGTCGGTGTTGCAGGGTGAGAGTTTGCTGAATGATGCCGTCGCCCTGCTGGCGTTCGGTCTGGCGGTGAGTGCGGCCACATCGCCGGGCAGCGCCTGGGAACTGTTGGTGCCGCGGCTGCTGATCGCAGTACCCGGCGGCGCGTTGCTCGGATTTCTCGTGGGCATCCTGGGAACGCGGATCGTGCGGACGCTCGCAGGTACGTTGTCGTCGATCATCGTTCAGTTCCTGATCACCTATGGCACATGGATTCTGGCGGATCGATTGGGATTGTCGACCATCATGGCGGTCGTGGCGCTTGCGGCCGTAGCCGCGCACTATTCTCCCGCCCGCACCGCGGCTCGCGATCGGCTCAACACCAACGCGGTCTGGGCGACCGTGGTCTTCATACTCAATGTGCTGGCATTCTTGCTGATGGGACTGCAGACGCGCGTCATCCTGACTCAAATGAAGAGTGAGGCGTTGATGCATGCGCTGGGTTTTGCGTTCACGGTATTGGGGATCGTGATCGGTGTACGCTTCGTTTGGGTGATGCTCTACGGTTTCGTGATGCGTCGGTTCCGCCATTTTCTCGAAAAGCGTGTACTGCTCAAAATAGTACCCAACGTCCGCGTGGGTGTATTGGTGTCCTGGTGCGGCATGCGCGGGCTCGTCACGGTGGCAACCGCGCTGGCGTTGCCGCTCGAGTTCCCGAGCCGCGACCTCATCGTGCTCAGCGCTTTCACCGTCGTGCTCGGCACGCTGATTCTCCAGGGATTCACCATGCGCCCGCTGATCGCTCTGTTGCGAATCGATGCCGATGCTTCACTCGATGAGGATGTCTCCCGGGCGCGCGCGGCGATGTTGGATGCCGCGCTCGCGATATTGGCAGGCGCGCCCGGAGAGGGCGCGGCGGCGTTACGCTCGGAATATGCGGCGACCCGCGCGGCCAGCGTCGATCGATCCCGGCCGATGACCGACTTCGACCATTTGCGCCTGCAAGCCATCGCGGCCGAACGCGGTTTGCTCATCCAGTGGCGCCGCCAGGGCCGCATTCAAGACGATGCATTCCACGTGCTCGAAGACGAATTGGATCGCGCCGAACTGCACGCCGGGTCGTTCGGAACCACTTGGCTCGAAGGTTGAGTCCCATTTGACGTATTCGCGCGTCGCCAAGCTACGACTAGTCCGCGTGAGCGCGTATCTGCTGGTACCATGCGGGACGATTGAACCGTGGCAACTTAGGGAGAACACGGATGTCTTCACGTTTCTTAGCAATCGGGATGTTGGGCCTATTGACGGCAGTCGCGGCGGTCTCGGCCGTCGGGCCTTCGCAACCCATCCTCAAGCGTCCGAATTCCCCTGGGGATTCTCAACTACGCGTCGCAGGCAGCCGCAGCCTGCAGCAGCGCCAGAGCGCATCCGGATCGAAGTTCGATGCCTCGCTCGCCGAAATATCGCGCCATGTAAGCGGCGTGCGCCCCGGCCACGCCGTGGAGGATTTGCACGCATTGAATCCCGCGGCGCGATTCATGCAGCCGACGAGCAGCGCCGTGCCGCTGGTGCTGATCGATGCCGTCACCACGGGCGATCCGCAGAAATTGAAATCCGCGCTGGTGGGATTGGGATTGCAGCGCGCGGCGCAGTACTCCAATGACGTCGGCGGTTGGCTGCCGGTCGATCAGTTGGATGCCGCGACGACGCTGGGCGAAGTACATGCCATTCGGGCCGCGGTGCCGCGAACGCGCACCGGTGCCGTGACCTCGCAGGGCGACTTCGCACAGAACAGCGATCTTGTCCGCTCACGAAATGCCCTGACCGGCGCGGGCATTACGGTCGGCGTGCTATCCGATAGCTATGATTGCTACGCGGTGTATGCCTCCAACGGCGTGCCGGCCGGGGGCAACGCAGGCTATGCCAACAATGGATTCAATACGACGGCCGCGGGCGACATGGCAACGGGCGATTTGCCATCAAGCGTCAACGTGCTCGCAGAGGCTAATCCGAACGGGGGCGGCTGTATGAATTATGGCGCGCCGATTCAGTTACCCTTCGGCGACGAAGGCCGGGCGATCATGCAAATCGTTCATGACGTCGCGCCCGGCGCCGGCCTCGCCTTCTACACGGCAGAGAACAGCGAAGCGGACTTTGCCAATGGCATCGGCAAGTTGGCCGCCTCGGTGGCCAGCGGCGGTGCCGGTGCCAATATCATCATCGATGACGTCGGCTATTTCGACGAGCCTTTCTTCCAAGACGGTATCCTCGCGCAGGCTGTGAATGCGGTGTTCGCGCAAGGCGTCGCGTATTTCTCCTCGGCCGGCAACAACGGCACGCTGGCGTATGACAACAATGCGCCCAGTTTTCCCACAGCGGGTACGGGTCCAAACGCAAACGAGATGTTGTTGAACTTCAATCAAGCGGGCGGCGCGGTCTCGACGACACTGCCCGTGTCCATTCCACCGCTGATTCCCGGAGAATTCATCGCCATCGTCGCCGAATGGGATCAGCCCTACGTGACCGGTGCAGCCGGCAGCGGCGGCGCCCAGAACCAGATCGACCTGTGCGTCCAAGGGGCAACGGGCGACGTCGTCAATAACCTGGAGCCGAACGGCCAGTTGGGAACCGCGTCGTGCACGGGCCCGAACGCGAAGGGCGTGGATCCCGTGCAGGTCATGTTCGTTTATAATCCCGCCAACGCCTGCGCCAACAATGCCAGCTGCAACAGTCCGGCGACAACACTGACTATCATGGTTGGTCTAGCCAACGGCGGCACCGCGCCCGGGCGAATCAAAGTCGTGGTCGAAGATGACGGCGCGGGCAGCCAAATCACGCAGTTTGCGACCCACAGCGGCACGCTGCAGGGTCATCCGGGCGCGGCGGGCGCCGCAGCCGTGGGCGCGGTGTTTTTTCCGAACACCCCATCCTGCAGCGGCACGTTGACGCTGGAGAATTTTTCTTCAGCCGGCGGGGATCCGATTTTGTTCGATGTGACTGGAAAACCCCAGGCGGCCGTGTTTCGACAGAAGCCGGATTTCGTGGGTCCCGATGGCGGCAACGATACTTTCCTTGGATTCACGCTGGCGTCCGGCACGGACACCAGCACCGTGACCGGCTGTCTGAACAATGCCAACTTTCCGAATTTTTTCGGCACCTCTGCCGCGGCACCCCATGTGGCCAGCATTGCCGCTCTCCTGCTGCAGGCTGATCCCACGTTGACGCCCACGCAAATTTACGGGATCTTGCAGCAGAGCGCGCTGCCCATCGGCGCGGCGCCGACGCTCACGAATCCTAACTATGCCGCAGGCTATGGATTCGTTCAGGCGGACGTGGCCGCGACCAAAACCCCGGGCACCCTTCCCGCCGCGCCGGTGCTGACGCTGGGCTCGAGTTCCATCACCGTCGGCAGTTCGACCACACTGACGTGGACTTCCGCCAATGACCAGGGCTGCACCGCTTCGGGGAGTTGGACCGGCGCCATGGCCGCCACGGGCAGCCAAACCGTCACACCGACGGCCGTGGGGACAGACACTTACACCCTGTTGTGCACCAATAACACCGGGGCATCCCCCGCAGCGTCCATCATGCTCAGTGTGACGGCGGCGGCTCCGCCGCCGAGTTCCGGTGGCGGCGGCGGGGCGGTTGGAGTGGCGACGTTGCTGGGCCTGCTTGGCATGTGCGCGGAAAGGGTGCGGCGTTCGCGCCCTCAGCGCCGCCGTAGCGCCCGACCGCGCGGCCTCGCGAACATCGACTAGACTCCGGCCCCGCAGTCCACGAGAGGTTGGCATGGCCGGCGGCATCGCCGATGG
>Ga0210398_10004179_pt1 | contig 13624 bp, 15 predicted proteins | sample IncBWC4OmetaG_FD_161047 | JGI IMG/M metagenome (GOLD analysis project Ga0210398, IMG submission 161047) | Forest soil microbial communities from Barre Woods Harvard Forest LTER site, Petersham, Massachusetts, United States - Inc-BW-C-4-O | ecosystem: Environmental > Terrestrial > Soil >... | reverse complement strand
CATGTTCAGCGAGCCGATGAAAACGATTTTCTGATCGATCACCAGCGCCTTGGCATGCAGGCTGGCGTTGGAGCTGCGGAAGGGGTGAAAGCGGGCGTGTTTTTGCCCGAGCTTCGGGCGCATCTCGTGAAGCTCGACACCCAGCTTGAGCAGTGCGACCCGGTAGCGCCCGTAGCCGATATCCACCAGCGGCGAATCGGTCGATGCCAGGGAATTGGTCAGGATGCGAACGCGCACGCCGCTTGCGACCAATTCGCGGATCAACGCCATGCCCTGCTTTCCCGGGATAAAGTAGGGCGAGATGATGATGAGCTCTTGTTTCGCAGCCTGCATCAGCGCCGCAATGTCATTGGCGATCGTCATCTCCTCTTCGGGGGAGCTTTCATCGGCGATCTTGGCCGGCTGGTCTGCGAGCACCGTCGCCGGCACCCAGGTCAGCTGCACGTTGCGCATATCCAGTTCATGCTCCAGCCAATTGGCGTTGATGGAGAAGGCCGGCTCCACGACCGGCGCCGACGCCTCTTCGCTATCCACCGCCGAGGCCACCGAGCCGATCGGGATGGCGTACTTGCTGTTCCAGAACGCATCGAAGGACGCTGACAACTCCGGTACGATGGCTCCGGCCGCGACCACGTCCAGATCGACGAAATTGCTGTACGGATCGAGAGTGAAATACGCATCGCCGATATTGCGGCCGCCGGTAATGGCGAGTGCATTGTCAGCGACGAACAATTTATTGTGCATCCGATGATTGATGCGGTGGATGTCGGTGGCCGAGAAGATGAACCGGGTCCACGTCGCGAATCTCGCCGCCGTAAAGGGATTGAAGACGCGCACCTCGACGTGGGCATGGGAGCTCAAGTGCAGGAAGCGCCGGTCCTCCCCTGCCGTGTTCAGGTCATCGACCAGCAAGCGCACCCGCACGCCGCGGTCCGCCGCCAGGCGTACATGATGCAGCAGGGTCCGCGTGGACTCATCCTCGTGAATGATGTAGTACTGAATGTCGAGCGTCCGCTCGGCATGATCGGCGAGCGCGATGAGGCTCGCCAATGCCTCATCACCCGAGGACACGAGCCTGACGCCGGAAAGATTTTTGCCGACCTGCTCTCGGGCGACGATGCGGCCCAGCGTGGTGGTCTCAGGCGTCCGAAAGGCGACGGACGGCGTTTTCTCGACATGCCGCGGCAGGCCGGCGCAGCCGGAGAGCACTAAAATCGCGGCGGCCCAGAGGCATGTTTTGCGCATGGGCACATGATATCAGGCAGAATTTGCACCCATGCAGACACCGCGACGCATTCGCAGCTTCGTATTGAGGGCTGGCCGCACGACGCCGGCGCAGGAGCGCGCACTCGAGGAGCTCTGGCCGGCCTACGGCATCGATGCCGGTGAGGCGACGTTGGACCTCGCGGCCGTTTTTGGCCGCACAGCGCCATGCTGCGTGGAAATAGGCTTCGGCGCCGGGGAAGTGATCGGGAGTTTGGCGGAGAATAATCCCCAGATCGACTACTTGGGGATCGAGGTGCACCGTGCCGGCGTGGGCCGGCTTTTGCTGCGGGCCGAACACAGCGGTTTGAAAAATCTGAGGCTCATCTGCCAGGACGCCGTGGAGGTTCTGCGCCATCGCATCGCGGATCAAACTCTCGATGAGGTGCTGATTTTCTTTCCCGACCCGTGGCACAAGAAACGCCATCATAAGCGGCGCCTGATCGAACCTGAGTTCGTGTCCCTCATCGCAGCCAAGCTGCGCGCGGGAGGGATCTTGCGGCTTGCAACCGATTGGCAGGCTTACGCGGAACAGATGTTGGTGGTGTGCAATGGGGAACCGGCGCTTCGATCCTCGAGCAAGGACTTGTCCTATGTGGCGCGCCCCGAGTTCAGACCCGCCACCCGGTTCGAGCGGCGCGGCGAGCGCCTGGGTCACGGTGTATGGGATCTGGCCTACTCACGAGGAGAGAAAACTGCCGCGAATGCCGTCAATGATGAACTGCACGGCGAGCGCGGCGAGAATGACGCCGGATAAGCGGCTCATCACATTGGCGCCGGTGACGCCGAACACCTTCATGAGCCGCGGTGTCGCCAGCATCAACACCCAACAGACCAGCATCACGAAGAACACAACCCCCAAGAAGGCGATGAATTGCAGGGGTTTCCCCCACAGCTCGCCGGAGGTGAGCAAAATGGTGGCGAGCGCTCCCGGACCTGCGATGAAGGGAAACGCCAGCGGAAACACCGAAATGTCGTCGCGCGTCTTGGCCTCCTCTTTTTCCGGCGTGGTCGATTTCGTTCCTGAGGTGCGGGCGAACACCATCTCCAGCGAGATCAAGAACAGCAGCGTCCCGCCGGCAATGCGGAACGAGCTCAGTGAGATTCCCATGACGTCCAGAAACTTTGCGCCCACCAGCGCAAACAATACGCAGATGATCAATGCGATGGCCGCCGCTTTGCCGGCCATTTTTTTCTTGTAGCGGGCGCTGGCGCCCGTGGTCAGCCCGGCGAACAGAGGGATCAATGAAATCGGCTCGACCACGACGAAAAAGACCACGAAGAACTTGATGAGCTGCTCGACCATGGAATGTTGCTGCGCGCAAAAATTACATATTGCGCGAATGGCTCATTGGGAGTTGAATTGAGGCGAGCATAGCAGACGGAGACGCCGATGAACGTAATCAGGCCGATCGTAGGCGAGTGGTACAGGGGCGGTACCAACGAGCTCTTTGAGGTAGTGGCCATCGATCATCAAGACGAGACCATCGAAATTCAATATTTTGACGGCACCATCGAGGAAATCGATTTCGATTCCTGGAATGAGCATCTGCGCGATGATCTCATCGAGGCTGCCGACGCACCGGAAGACTGGTCGGGCGCCATTGACGTCGAATCCGAAGACCTGGGCCGCGAGTTCGAGGACAACGCGAGAACAGCCTGGTCCAATCCGCACGAGCGGTCGTTGCGCCGCTGAACAATTCGCGCCGCTGGAACACGCGGTTCGCGTAAACCATTCGCAGCCTCAGCGTTTCGCGTCGCCGCTGTCGCGCGCCGCAAGTTCCTTGAGCGGACGGCGCAAAATCACCAGCAAGATCAGGCCGGGTACGGCCGTAAGACAGGTCACGACAAAGAACTTCGGCCACCCGATCGCGGAGACCAGCGTGCCGGCAATGGCGCCGGTGGTGACGCGTGGAAGAGTCGCCAAGGCCGAGAGCAGCGCGTACTGCGTGGCGCTGAAGCTCGAGTTGCACAGGGACATGAGAAATCCCGTGAACGCGGCCAGTCCCATGCCGCCGATGCCGGTGTCCAGCGTGGTGGCAAGCGCCATCAGCCAGAGCTTCTTGCCGGCCAACGCCAGCGCCGTGTACAGCAAATTCGTGAGCGCCTGACCGATGCCGAAGACCAGCAGCGAGCGGAACATGCCCCAGCGCATGTAGATCCAGCCGCCCAAGGACACGCCGGCGATGGTGGAGATCGTCATGTTGGCCTTGCCCGCGATGCTGAGCTCATCGAGCGAGAAGCCGACGCCCTTGATCATGAAGGCGCTGTACAGGCTCAAGGCAAAGGCATCGCCGGCTTTATAGAGCAGCACCAGCAATAGAAATCCCCACGCGCCCTTCTGACTGATCAAGTTGCGCAGCGGATGCCATACCGCGTCGGCCAAGGTTTTCGGGGGCTGGCCCGGCGTCAGGGGCTCAGGCGCCCAGAATGTGGACAGCATGGTCGCCGCCATGATCACGGCGATGACCAGAAAAGCCGCGTGCCAACTGGTGTGTGCGGCAATGAGCACGAGCACGGTGCTCGCCAGAACCGATGCCGAGCGGTAGCCGAAAGCCGTCGCGGCAGCGGCGATGCCGCGTTCGCTCGGCGGAATGGTGTCGACGCGATAGGCATCGATGACGATGTCCTGGGAGGACGAGAGAAACACCACGAGCAGCGCAATGGCGGCCAAGAAATAGGGGCCTTCTGTCGGCGAACTGAAGCCCATCACGCCGATGGCCACTGCAAGGCAAGCCTGGAAGACCAAAATCCAACCGCGACGCCGGCCGAGGAGGGGCGGCAGGTAACGATCGAGCAAGGGTGCCCATAGGAACTTGAAGATGTAAGGTAAACCGACGAGCGAGTAGAAGCCGATGGACTTCAAGTCGACGCCCGCGGACGCCAGCCAGGCCTGGAAGGCAAATCCGGATCCGGACAAATTAAAGGGCAGCCCGGAGGCGAAGCTCATCAGGAGCACGGCCATGATGCGTTTATCGCCCAGCGCCTGCCGGAGTGTGGGCTTGGGTTGTTCCGTCAAAGGAAGGCGGTATTCGTGACGATGCGCATCGCGCACGATAATATCAGTCCCCATGACCTTGGCGTATCAAAGTGAGTTCATCGACCTGTGCGTGCAGCTGGGCGTGCTGCGATTCGGAAGCTTTACGCTCAAATCCGGCCGCGAGAGTCCGTACTTTTTCAATGCGGGGCTATTCAATACCGGCGCGGCCATCGCCGCGGTGGGGCGTGCTTACGCGGCCGCGCTCGCCTCCTCGGACTTGCGATTCGACATGCTGTTCGGCCCCGCCTACAAGGGCATTCCGCTGGTGACCATCACGGCGGCGGCCCTGGCCGAACACCATGCGCGCAATGTGCCCTTTGCCTTCAATCGCAAGGAAGCCAAGGACCATGGTGAGGGCGGCACGATCGTGGGCAGCCCGTTGCAAGGCCGGGTCCTGATCGTCGACGATGTGATCACGGCAGGGACCGCCATCCGGGAGTCCGTCGACATCATACAGGCGGCCGGGGCAACGCCGGCCGGGGTGCTGCTCGCGCTGGATCGCCAGGAGCGCGCCTCGGGCAGCGATTTTTCGGCGGTGCAAGAAGTGCGCAGCCGGTACGAAATACCGGTGATTTCCGTGGTCAATCTGGCCGACCTCATGCAGCATGTCTCCCGCTCGGGCCAGACAGGCGAGCTTTCGAGCATGCAGCGGTATCGTGAGCGGTATGGGCTCGCAGACTGAGGAATTGGCCCTAGAAAACCACCCCCGCTCCGCTCACAATGGCGGCCGCTTCATCTTGAGGATAGATTCTTGAAGAATGTCGCTTGGATGCTCTGTGGTTGCGCGCTGCTCGCCTTCGGGGCCGCGCAGGGCGCGCCCCCCGCCAACAACGGCCGGGTGCTTTATAAGTGGGTGGATGCCGAGGGGGTAACGCACTACGGCGATCACGTCCCGCCCGAGTACGCGTCCCAGGAGCAGCATGTCCTCAACTCCCGGGGTTATGAGATCGACCGCCTCGAGGCGCAAAAGACCCCGGAACAAGTCGCGGCCGAGGAGCGCAGGAAGCTCGATGCGCAACAGAACCAAACGCGGGACCACAACCTCTTGAGCACCTACGCGTCCGTGCAAGAGATCGAACGCCTGCGCGACCAACGCGTTCAGCTGGTGGCGGACCAGATCAAGGTGACCAATTCATTCCTCGAGACCCTCAATGGCCGCATGAAGAAAATGCGCGCCGATGCGCAGCGCTTCAAGCCCTATAGCGGCGATCCCAAGGCGCCGCCCATGCCGGATCAGATGGCGGAGGATCTGGTGCGGCTCACCATGGATATGCGCACGCAACAGCAAAACCTGCAGCAGAAACGCGCCGAAGAATCGTCGATGGGCATTCAATTCGAGAGCGACATCGATCGGTTCAAAGAGCTAAAGCACATTCAATGACCCCAAAAACGCGAGTTCTGCTCGGAGTGACCGGCGGCATTGCCGCGTACAAAAGCCCGGATTTGGTCAGGCGTCTGATGGAACGCGGCGCCGATGTTCAGGTCGTGATGACTTCGGCCGCGCAGCGGTTCGTTTCGCCCATGACTTTTCAAGCCGTATCAGGCCGTCCGACCCGCAGCGATCTGTGGGATAACACCGCGGAAGCGGCGATGGGTCACATCGAACTGGCACGCTGGGCGCAGATCGTGCTGATCGCACCGGCCAGCGCCGATTTTTTGGCGCGGTTGGCGGGCGGCCGCGCCGATGACCTTTTGTGCACGCTGTGCGTGGCGACCGAAGCACCCATCATGCTGGCGCCGGCGATGAACCGAGTCATGTGGGCCAATAAGGCCACGCAAGCCAATGTCCACACGCTGATTGGGCGCGGCATTCGCTTCTTGGGACCGGCCTCGGGCAACCAGGCCTGCGGGGAGGTCGGCGCCGGCCGTATGTGGGAACCCATTCAGCTCGCCGAAGCCTTGCTCGCCCCGCCCGTCAATGCGGGGCTGTTGGCCGGGCTGAACGTATTGATCACGGCTGGACCCACCCGCGAGCGGCTGGATCCGGTGCGTTATCTCACCAACCGCAGTTCGGGGAAAATGGGATTCGCGGTGGCCGAAGCGGCTCGCGAAGCGGGCGCGCACGTCACGGTGGTCACGGGTCCGGTACAGCTGCAGACCCCAACGGGCGTTACGCGCATCAATGTGGAAAGCGCGCGCGACATGTACGCCGCGGTTCACCGGCAGGTGGGCGATGCCGACATTTTCATTGCGGCAGCGGCGGTTGCCGACTTTCAGCCGGTAAACGTGGCCAAGCAGAAGATCAAGAAGCAAGGCGGCTCGGTACAGCTGGAGCTCGAGCCCGCGCCCGACATCATCAAGTCGGTGGCCGATATGGCGAAGCGTCCCTTCGTGGTCGGCTTTGCGGCCGAAACCAATGACGTCGAAGACAATGCGCGGATCAAACTGAAGCGCAAGAAGCTCGATATGATCGCCGCCAATGAAGTCGGCGACGGCATCGCCTTCGACTGCGAGGACAATGCGCTCACCGTGATCTGGCCCGGCGGCAAAATGGAGGTGCCGCGCGGACCGAAAATCGAGGTGGCGCGCGCCCTCATCGCACTCATCGCCAAGCGCCTGCCCCCGCCTGACGGCAGCCCGCGCCGTGGCTCACGCAAGCGCAGGACCGCTGCCGCCCTGCCCCGCGACCGTGTGCGCGGCCGCCGTCCGCGCCGGGTCTAGGGCATGCAACGCACCGTGAAGCTGCGGATCTTAGATCCGCGCATCGGGAGAGAATTCCCGTTGCCGCAGCATGCGACCGCCGGCTCGGCGGGCATGGATTTGCGCGCCTGCATCGATGCGCCGCTGCTGCTGCCCCCCGGCGGCGCGGAACTGATACCGACAGGCGTGTCGATTTACATCGCGGACCCTGCTCTTGCCGCCATGCTCCTGCCGCGCTCCGGGCTGGGCCATAAGAACGGCATCGTGCTCGGGAATCTGGTGGGCCTGATCGACTCCGATTACCAGGGCCCCTTGATGGTGTCGGTGTGGAATCGCGGCACGCTGTCCTTCACCATCAACCCCGGCGATCGCATCGCGCAGATGGTGATCGTGCCGGTTGTCCAAGTGGCCTTCGAAGTGGTCGAAGACTTCTCGGCGACTTCGCGGGGGACGGGTGGGTTCGGGAGTTCGGGACACAGCTGATCGGGAGTATCGGCGAGACATCCTGGATCGCCGTTCTCGCTGACGCGCCAATCTCCGCGCTCGCCATCGAAATGGCGCTGGTGAGTTGCGCCGGCGCTCATCATGCTGCGTAAATGGCAATTCGAGATTGGCCGGAATGTGAACGACCGCGCGAGAAGCTGCTCGAGAAGGGTGCCGCGGCGCTGTCCGATGCCGAGCTGCTGGCGATCCTGCTGCGCACCGGCACGCCCGGGTCTTCGGCCCTCGATCTGGCGCGCGGGGTACTCAAGAGCTTTGACTCGCTGCGCAAGCTGATCGCCTCCGACCGGCAGCGATTTTGCGCAGAGCCCGGCTTGGGGCTCGCCCGCTACGCCGAGCTGCAGGCGTCGGTCGAGATCGCGCGCAGGCAACTGTCGGAGACGTTGCGTACCGGCCCTTCTCTCGCAAGCCCAAGGGCCACCCGCGATTATCTGTCTGCGCGGCTGCGAGATCTGGAGCACGAGATTTTCTGCTGCCTGTATCTCGACAAACGCCACCGCCTGATCAAGTTCGAGGAATTATTTCGCGGCACCATCGATGGTGCCAGCGTGCATCCGCGCGAGATCGTCAAGCTGGCGCTTCAACGCAATGCCGCCGCGGTGATCATTGCACACAATCATCCGAGCGGCGTGGCCGAGCCCTCGCAGGCCGACGAGTTCATCACGCAACGGGTGAAAGAAGCCCTGGCGCTGGTGGACATTCGTCTGCTGGATCACATCATCGTCGGCGACGCGCAGTGCGTGTCGCTGGCGGAACGTGGACTAATTTAATATGTGGAGTGATCTCTCTTCCGCGATCTGCTAGCCGGCAACCGCAGCGTTCGCCCGCGACTATCTGCTGACCATCGCCGGGCTCATCCACTTCGTGAATGCCGATCTCATCGCCGGCGGCATATCGCCGCTACGACCGGAACTGGCGGCGATCGCTGCGGGTCGCCTGGTGCTACGCGAACTCGACCGTTTAGTAGAGGCAAAAGCGGACTTCGCCTTTGAAAGTACCCTTAGCGGTCTTCAGTATGCGAAGCGGATGCGGGGCTGGAAGGCGCGGGGCTATACAATTGAAATTGCCTACCTTCGTCTTCCTTCACCCCAGTTGGCACTCAGTCGCGTCGCAGCTCGCGTGGTACAGGGCGGCCATAGCGTCGCCCGTACCGATGTTCTACGTCGATACAAGCGCGGCTGGGCCAACTTCCTTGAAGTCTATCGCCCGCTGGCGGATCATTGGACTGTCTACGATAATTCCGAATCACCACCAAAATTGCTGGAACGCGGCCCATGACCACTCGTCGTAAAAAACCCAAGAAACCAGAGAGCTTCGCCGCCGGTGTCGGTCGAGGACTACGACTTGCGGAAAACACGGCGCGCAAAGTAGCGCGCATGCACGGCACACCGATATATTTTTGGAAGAACGGCAAGGTCGTCGCAGAGAAGCCCTAAGGCACTTTCGATAGAAACACCCTATCCCGTTGCCAGGGTATTCCGCCACCAGTTCTGCCGGAGTTCCAGCCAGTGCTGCAGATCTGCGTGGGCCGATGCGCGAGAGCTTCGTCCGCACCGGGAAATTCCAATATCGGCCATGAGTTCCAATGTCAAACCGTTTGGATCATCGAAGCGCAGCGAAAGCGACACTCCGTGATCGATGAGCGTGTTGGTCACGCCCGCGGCGTCGAGCTTGCGCTTGAACTGTCGCACCGTCGCATCCCCTTCCACTTCGAGTGCGACCTTGCGATGAAAGCCGCTGCGGGCAATGAAGTGTTTGGGATGAAAGAGCGAGGTGTGCTCAAAGAACGCAAGCACGCTTCCGTCCGCGATCTCGAAGAACGTGTGGCAGTACATCGATCCATCCGTGCGACGGGGATCCTCCAGCACGAGGGTCGCAACCAGCGGCATTCCTAGAATGTCTTCGTAAAAATGACGGGTTTCCTCGGAATCCTAACAGGCGTAGGCGTGATGATTTATATGCCTGACCGGATTGGCGCCCACCGCAATTTCCGCACGGGCTGCATTGCCTTCACGCAACATCATGAGTTTCGTCATGGTTCTTGTCTCCTGTCTCGATGCAATTCCGGCGATACTCGGTCATGGGTAGTCTAAGCACCCGGTATCGGACGATGGGAGTTACAAGTTTGGCGGGATTCCAACGGACCGCGTGACCAACACGCGGGCCGCCTCGTGCACGAACACCGCATCACATTTATACTCCCCGCGAAAACAAGACAGCCGCAGGAGAACCACATGCTGGGTTATGCCACGATCGGAGCCAATGATCTCAAGCGCGCGCTGGCGTTTTATGACGCGCTGCTGGCTGAGGTTGGAGCCAAACGCCTGATGGAGACACCGCATGGCTTCACCATGTACGGTGTCACGTTGCGCAAACCTGCGCTCGCGATCACGCCGCCCTACAACGGCAAGCCCGCGAACCCCGGCAATGGCAACATGCTGGCACTTGCGCTCGAGGCGCGAGCCTCCGTCGATTCGGTTTACAAAAAGGCATTTCAGCCAGGCGCTACGTTGCCGGCTTAGTCAAACGCCGGCAGCGTCGCGACTTCTCCGGGTGGTACCTCTTCGACGGGCAAGCCTGCCCTCACCCAGGCGCGCAGGCCGCCCTGAATCACGGTCACGCGCACTTTTCTTCCCAGCAGCATTTTCTGCAGCTCCCGCGCCACGCGGGTGCTCGTGGCCTGGCGCACGCAGGTGCAGTACACGAAGACCAATCCTTCGGCTGGGAATTCCACTTCGGGCTGGTGAAGCGCATTCGGATCGAGCCGCCGGGATCCCTGAATGCGCGTGGCCTTGGGGTCGAAGTAGCCGTGGCTTCGAACATCGTACACCGAGGCGCCGTTCGCCATGTTCCGTGCCGCATCCGCCGGTGTCGCGAACGGTACGGCGCTCAAACTACGGCCTCTCACCCACAACCACACGCGAAAGAGCACGTAGGCCACGACGAGCGCAATCACGGCCCAACCGGCTATCCGGCCCACCGCGCCGTAACCTCGCGTGAGCGCCTCCAGCGCGTCGCTGAACACGAAGCCTGCGGTGAAATACGAACCGATGTAGAGCGCGGCACCGGCCAGATCCAAGCGCAGAAACGTTGTCAGACGCATGTTCATGCTGCCGGCCAGCGGCGGCGCCATGGTGTTGATCCCGGGAATGAACTTTGCGATGACCAGCAGCGTGCGGCCGCGACGGTAAAAAGAATCGGCCGACCGCAGGATACAGGCTTCCGGGTTGAGAGAAATGCGGCAGAGCAGCCCCAGCAGCCACCATCCCGTGTAGCGGCCCAAGAGGAACATCAGCGTGTCGGCCGCCAGCATGGCGAACAACGCGATGCTCAGGGCGTAGTGAGCCTGCAGGACGCCGCCGGCCACCGCACCACCCGCAATCAACAGTGCGATAGCTGCCGGGACCGGTACGCCGATGGCCTCCAGAAACACGATGGCGGCCAATAGGGAGTAGCCGTGGTGCGCTAGCGCTGTATTCAACGTGCCCATAACACTCTCCCTGAAGACTAGTGCATCTCGAAGTCAGCCTCTTTCAAGGGCACCAGGTGCGTCTTGTTCCAGAGTTTGTGGCCCAGATAGAAAAGCACGAAGGTGGGGATGATCAAATAGTCGGTGACGAAGTCGAACCAGGAAAACACCGGCGTCTGGAACACGCCGATGTTCGCGCCGAACAGAACCACCACGAACAGGACGAGCGCGAGCCATGGGCCGTACGGATAGAACTTGGATTTGAACTTCAGATCATCGAGGCTGCGGCCCTGGGCCACCCAGGCCCTGCGGAAGCGCAAGTGGCAAATCGCAATGCCGAGCCAAATCAAAAAGCCGCTCAGGCTCGAGGCATTGTAGAGCAGCTGATAAATCTTCTTGTCGCCCACCACGGTGGAAAAGAAAGCCATCGCACTCACCGAACCGGTGGCGAGAAGCGCCAATACCGGGACGCCGCGTCCATTGAGCATGCCGAACAGCTTCGGTGCTTTGCGGCTGTGGGCCATGGCGTGCAGCATCCGCGAGGCCACATACATGGAGGAGTTTCCGCATGACAGCACCGAGGAGAGAATCACGGCGTTCATGACATTCGCGGCGTAGTAGCCAAATCTCGGAAGCTGCTGCAATACCATGGTGAATGGCGAGTAGGCGACGTGGGTTTCATCCGCATTGAGAAGGTTGGGATCGGTGTAGCTGATCAAGGTGCCCGCGACGAAGATCGCGCCGATGTAGAACAGGAGTATCCGCCAGAACACGGTTCTGATCGCCTTGGGAACGTTCTTGCCGGGATCGGCAGTTTCCGCGGCGGCGAGGCCTACGCCTTCGGTTCCCTGGAATGAAAATCCCGCGACCAGGAACACCGTCAGCATCGCGGTAAAGCCGCCTACGAAGGGAGCGTGCGTCCCCGCTTTGGGGTCGCTCAAAGTCCAGTTGTGAAATCCGCTGCTGTGATTGCCAAACATGCCGGCGATCATCAGAAGGCCGACGGCCACGAAGATGATCACGGTGACCACCTTGATGCCCGCGAACCAGTATTCAGCCTCGGCATATGCCCTGACAGACAAGAGATTCAGGGCGAGGAGCACGGCGAAAAATCCCATGGCCCACCACGCGGAGTCCGAGTGCGGAAACCAGAACTTCACGATGAGGGCGCCGGCGACCAGTTCCGCTGCCAAGGTGATCGCCCAGCTGAACCAGTAGTTCCAGCCGACGGCAAAAGCGAGCGAGGGGTCGACAAAGCGCTCGGCGTACGCTTCGAAGGAGCCGGGAATGGGCAACTGCGTTGCCATCTCGCCCAGCGACTGCATCATGCAGTAAACCGCCAGACCCATGGTCGCGTATGCCAGCAGTGCGCCGCCCGGTCCGGCCTGCGCAATCGCGGCGCCGCTGGCGAAGAACAGACCCGTGCCGATCGCTCCGCCGATCGCGATCATGCTCAACTGCCGGTTACCGATGGTGCGCTTTAGCTCGCGTGTTTCTCCTGAGGCCATGCGATGATTCCCTGGTTGGACGAGCGAGTTTGAGTCATGGCCGGCATGAAAGCCACCAAACATGCGGGTCAGTCGCCGCCGAGCACAGCATTGCGGCGTTACTTGGATTGGTTGCATGGAGCGCCATACAATCGAAGGTGTCGTCGAGGACCTTATGGAAAATCTGGCCGCCAGCAGAACCGCTCTTGCCACATCCCTCATGCGCGCGGCGCATACCCGGCTGGATCCGAACCCGCTGATCGACGATCCCTGGGGAGATCGTCTCGTACCCGAAACCGTGCGCGACGTGTTTCGCCGGGATGCGCTGGCCCGAATGGATGATGAAGCTCGGGCTCGGGCGCAGATCTCGCCGGACGCGATCCTCGATGAATCGCTTCGGCGCAGCGCGGCGTATCCGAGCGTGATCACCAGAACACGGTTTACGGAAGATGCGTTGCAACTCGCGGTGGCCAGTGGGATTCGTCAATATGTCTTGATCGGTGCCGGCTTCGACAGCTTCGCGTTACGACGCCCTGCCTATGCTGCGGATCTCAATATCTTCGAGATCGACTTTCCTGCGACCCAGAATTTGAAGGTCGCGCGAATCGCCGGCTGCGGTCTGACGCTGCCCGCTTCGGTGCATTTCATCGCGGCCGATCTTTCCCAGGAGACGGTGGCGGCCGCGCTGGCCCGGTCGTCGTTTCGCACTGACGAATTGACCTTTTTCTCCTGGCTGGGTGTGACGATGTATCTGACGAATGCGGCGAATCGCGACACGCTGAAATCCATTGCCTCCTGCGCGCCTATGGGAAGCGAATTGGTGTTCACCTACCTCGATGAGCAGGTGTTCAACGCGCAATCGGCTTCCTTCGGCGAAATGGAAAGGAGGGTGGCCGCCTTGGGAGAGCCGTTCCTCTCGGGTTTCGACCCGGAAACCCTCGCCTTCGAACTTGGAAGTTGCGGGCTTCAGCTCCTCGAGGATCTCACCGGCAGCGACGTGGCGGCGAGGTACGGCAGGCTCGGCCATAACGGTCTTGGTCAGCCGGGCTTTTCGCACATCGCGCTGGCGCAGGTCTGCGACTCCGCGCCGGCATGACAGTCGTCGATGCCCAAGGGCTCGCTCATGTCGGGCGCCCACCTTGGGGCTTGAATTAGGCCGTTGTGGGCACTTGCCGTATGATTCGTTCATGTCCACGACGGCACAAGATACGGTGAACGAAGAAA
>Ga0210398_10004177_pt1 | contig 13627 bp, 11 predicted proteins | sample IncBWC4OmetaG_FD_161047 | JGI IMG/M metagenome (GOLD analysis project Ga0210398, IMG submission 161047) | Forest soil microbial communities from Barre Woods Harvard Forest LTER site, Petersham, Massachusetts, United States - Inc-BW-C-4-O | ecosystem: Environmental > Terrestrial > Soil >... | reverse complement strand
GGCCGTCGTCGGGGATGTAGGAAATGACTTCGCTGCCATTGGTCAGGCGCACCTTGGCCACTTTACGAATGGCGGAATTGGGCTTCTTGGGGGTGCGGGTCATGACCTGCACGCACACGCCGCGGCGAAACGGGTTGCCTGCCAAAGCCGGTGATTTCGACTTGGTGACGACCTTGCGGCGACCTTTGCGTACGAGTTGATTGATGGTTGGCATGACGAAAAATAAGGGCGGGAATTTGAGAAAAGAGGCTGACGCTACCTTCGACTAAAAAGTCAGCAAGAACTTTTTAGAAAAAAGTGGACGGTTCGAAGATTCGTGATTTGCACCCCGAACTTCGGAAGGAAAGCATTGGCGGGCGGGAGCCGGCAACGCGCTAGAGAAAATAGGGATGGTCAGGAAAACACATCGTTCCGGCCAAGCACAAGGATAAACTCGGGCGGCGGCGTAAAAATTTTGCCTGCGGTGAGCCTGCCGAACCCGCCCGCCCTGAGTTTATCGAATGGGCCCAACGACCACCAATCCTTTACCGCGGATCACGTCCTCCTTCGCTTCATGACAATGAGCTACGGAGGAAGGCGGTTAGACACGGGTATCCAGGTAAACCTGTCCTATCCTCTCTTCACCGTTGTTACGAGGCCTGCCAGTCCTCGACCGTAAGTCCGCGCACACGGGCGAATTCCCTCGTGTTGTGGGTCACAAAAACCGCGCCAATCGCAAGCGCGTGACCGGCGAGAAGCACATCATACGGACCGATCGGATGGGCGTTCGGGCGCATCGTTTCGAGGAAAACCCTTACCTCGCCCGCCCGCCGGGCGGCCTGCTCGTCAAAGGCTTCGACCGCGGGCAGGATATTCCTCAATACCTTCAGGCGTGGGACTGCTTTTTCCGGATGCGGACTCCGGGCCGCCCCGTATTGCAGCTCAAACCAGGCGACCGCTGACAAGCGGCAATTAAGCACATTTGCGCCCACATTTTGGATGATACCGGCGTCGATTCCTCGTGCTAGTCGGGAAAGTGCGTTGGTATCGAGAAGGTAGAGCATTCGAAGCTATCTTCTAGGGCCTCGGCCAGTCATCGCGAAGCGCCGGAAGGCTCACGAGCTTGTTGAGGGCGCGTAAACGCTTCGTCCGCGCCGCCGGATCGACAATCAGGAACCCATCGGGCGTCGGCGTAATCTCGTAGGCCTTGGCCACCACCGTGAGGGTGCACGGCAGCCGCAACGCTTTGGAATTTCCCGCCTTGAAAACCTTGGCTGTGATCGGGCTCATGTTATAACACTGTATATACACGTTAGATTGTCAACCGGCAAGCCCCGCTGATTATGATGATCGAACCGGGCCGCGTGAGGTTTTTTGCCATGCCCCAATCCTAGCAGTGTTTTCAGCCCGCCCCACCCTTTTGCTATGCTAGATTGTGGATTGACGGAAAACCCGCCTTTACCAGTCTGGCCTCAATGAGCTTGCTGCTCATTTTTGCCCACAAAATCGACCCCCTCCAGCATGAATAATCGTACTTTCTCGCTTGGGCGCTTTTTGCTGCTCCTTTTAACGCTGCATTCTGTGGCCTTGGCCGCGGTTTGGGAAATCAACGTCAACACCGCCATGACCCCGGAGGGCGAAAAGATCCAGCATCCCACCCCCGACCAACCGGCCTATTACTATCCATACGTCGTCGGTTACCAGGAAGTCGGATCGGTTGAGGCCGGAACCAAAAAGCTTTCGGCTGATGTCCCGATGGCAAGCTACCTGGCTGAGGCGCTCGCGGCCCAAGGTTACCTCGTCACCCATGTTGCTGGCACGAAACTCGATCCACCCCCATCGCTCCTGCTTGTTTTCAGGTGGGGTTATCTAAACTCCCTCATCTATGACAGCGAGGATGACAACCAAGTCAAAAGCCATAACTTTAACGAGAGAGCCCACCAGAAAGCGTTGTTATTGGTGGGGGTCCAGGAAAGAGATTTGTTCGACGACCGCCTGTCGAAAAGAGATCTGGTCCAATCTGCGGACGATAAACGCTATTATGTGACGATTGCAGCTTACGATTTTGCCGCATATTATACCCAGCATAAGATGGTCCTGCTCTGGGTTTCAAGAATGAGCATTCCCCGGCAGGATCTGGAGCTGGACCAGGTCGTCGCCCCGCTCATCAAGACGGGGACGCCTTTCCTGGGCCGTGAAACCACCACCCCGCAAGTGGTCGACATCACGGCTCCGCCGGGCAACGTCACCGTCGGCCCAACCGTGGTCAAGGGCGTCGTCGCGCCGGCTGCGGTTCAGCCGGTGCCGCCGCCGAAACCGTAGCGACTGCGAACGGAAGCACTTAGATTGAGCCCCGGGGGTCCAATCAAAAAACTGCAAACGTCGTGGTTTGACCCCACCGAGTTCGCCTGCTCCTGTTGGCGCTCCATTCCGTGGCCTTTGCCGTGGTTTGGGAAATCAACGTCTCGGATGCAATATGCCCGCCACCCCTAACTTAAACTTTCCAGCAACTAAGTTTCACCTCATGGGGCCGCTGGCCCTGGCAATCTGGGTTTTCGGGTTCGGTCTACACACCCATGCACAGGGTAATGCAGTGACAACCCTCTCGGTGGGAAATAAACCCCATTTCTGCTGCTTCGACGGCCAGAACGTGTGGGTCAACGACGACGCCACTGGCGTTGACGTCGTATACAAAATCCGCGCAAGCGATAATACCATCCTCGGTACCTACAAAACTGGGGTCCATCCTGGGGGCATGGCTTTTGATGGGGCCAACCTCTGGTGCACCAATCAAACCGACGGCACGATTACCAAAATACGCGCCTCCGATGGTGCCATTCTCGGTACCTTCACAATGGGAACTAACCCCGCTGCGGTGTGCTTCGACGGCACCAACATCTGGGTATGCCTATCGAATAAAAACCGACCCGGTAGCTTGCTGCAGGTCAATCCTTCGACGGGTGCCATCACAAACACCTACACGACTGGTCTTGGAAATGCCCCCCAGGGAATTTGCTTCGATGGCACCAATCTTTGGATTACACAATACAAAGATGGGACCCTGGCCAAGGTAAGGGCGAGCGATGGAGCCGTCCTGGGAACCTTTGCCACGCAAGCCCACCCCAGAGGCGTCTGCTTTGACGGAACAAATGTCTGGGTGTGTAACGTCTATTCCTCAACCGTACAAAAGTTCCTGGCCAGCACCGGGGCACTCATTGGCACCTACGACACGGGATCCGCCCCCATCGAGTGCTGCTTTGACGGGCACAATATCTGGGTGGCCTGCAACGTTGCGGGAGGAACACCCGGTCTCTACACGTTCGATGCCGCCACGGGAAGTGAGCTTGGGAACTATATACTTGGAACAGCGCCCTACGGTATCGCTTTTGATGGCACCAGCGTTTGGGTTTGCAATAACAACAACGCGGCTGGCGCTGGAACAGTCTCAAGGGTGTCAGTTACTGCACCGGCAGAGAGTGGCCGCGCCAAGCTTGCAGCGAATCAGGTATGGGAAATCAACGTTAACACGGGCATGACCGATGAAGGGAAAAAGCTCACACCCCCGACGATGGATCATCCAGTCTATTACTGCCCATCTTTTATTGGATTTAGGGTTATAGGCTCAACGGCAACTAACGTTAAACGCCCATCCAGGGGTTTCTTGGAGCGACATCTTATAGATGCTCTCGCTTCCAAAGGGTACCTGGCATCGCACGTCGAGGGCACAGCATTATCTCCCACTCCATCCTATATAATCGTTTTCCGCTGGGGTGACATTAAACCTGTCATGTATAATGATTATTCCAAGCTAACTAGCAAGGTATTCGACCCTCACGCAACAGGAGCTGCGCGGATCTTGGTTGGCGGTCAGGCCGTAAACGTAATTGACGACGCATGGAGAGAAGATGCGTTTAACGCTGCCGCCGATGAACGCTACTATGTAACGATTGCAGCATATGATTTTCTTGCAGATACTAGGGATCATAAAAAGGTTCTGCTATGGGCGACGAGAATGAGTATTCCCCGGCAGGATCTGGAGCTGGATCAGGTCGTCCTCCCTCTCATTACGGCGGGCACTCCGTTCCTGGGCCGTGAAACCACCAAGCCCCACCTGGTCGACATATATCCGAATGGCAACGTCGTAGTCGGCCCAACCGAGGTCAAGGGCGTGGTCGCGCCAGCTGCGGCCCAGCCGCCGAAACCGTAGTAAAAATAGTTTTTGCCCTCGCGAAAACTATTTCCGCACGAACAATTCCCACATCAGGACGGCCGCGGCGGTGGAGACATTAAGTGACTCCACTTTGCCGCTGCCGGGGATCGTCACCAGCCGCGTACAGACCGTGGCCACGTCCGACGCGAGCCCGTGTTCCTCGTTGCCGAGCACGAGCGCGATCGGATTTTTTCTCCCGTCTTTCACCTGCAGCTTTCCGCCCTTGGTCGCCGCGCCGACCACATCGTAACCCGCCTCCACCAAGGCACGGCAGAATTCGGCCGGGTTTTTCACGCAAAAAGTATCCATGTGCTCCAGCCCGCCCTCGGCCACGCGGTAGGCCGCGTCGCTGGGCAGCGCCGCCGACGGATGATCCGTCAGCACCAGGATGCGCACGCCGAAAAACGCCGCGGTGCGTGCGATCGCACCGAGGTTGTGCGCATTGCCGATGCGATCGACGAACAACACCGGCTCAGACCGGGCCGCCCACGAGCGAAGGTCGTTTTCGCGCGGCGATCCCAACTCGGGCGCCTCGACCACCGCGACGATGCCACCGTGGTGCACCGAAGCGGCGATCTTTTCCAGCTCGGCCGGCTCCACACAGCGATAAATCATTTTGCCCGCGGCGAGCGCCTTGCTCATCGCGCCGACTTTCCGTCCGGTCGCGTAATCGAAATACAGCCGGCGGATCGACCCGGGATCGCGCGCAAACCGCGCCTGCACCGCCGACAGACCACAAATTGTCAGTTCTTTTGGTTTAGGCATGGGACATTGGTAGTTGGTAACTCGTCATTCGTAATTCGTCATTGGTTTCAATGAGCGCTCACCGTTCCCACCACCGTGAGCTCTTCGCGGTCGTGATAAAGATGCCGCACGCGGAAGCTGTCCGCGTGCGCGACCAAGGGCGAGCCCGGCGCGCGCAGCTCGGCCAGCAGCGCCATGGCATCGACATGGCCGAACTTCAGGTTGATGACGAAGCGCCGGCACCAGCGTCGCGCCAGCCACGGCTCGACAATATGGTTCAGCACCTGATGCGGTTCCTCGAGCAGATCGCAAAACAGCCAGTCGAAAACTTCGCCATCCTTGGCCGTGAACTTGAACGCGTCCTCGCACCGGTGCTCGATTTGCCGATGCCCGAGCGCGCCGCCCTTGAGCGGGCCGTTGTCCACCGCGACGACCCGCGCGCCGCGCTGGGCCGCGCTGTAACTCCACCCACCCGGCGCCGCGCCGAGATCGCAGACGGTCTCGCCCGGTTGCGGCTCGCGCCCGAGCACGCCATAGGCTTCCTCGACTTTAAGAAATGACCGCGACGGCGCGGCCTCGTCGTCGGCCATGCGCCGTTGTCCGCCCAGCCACGCCTCGCGTGCGACAAAGGCGCGGCCAAAATCGGAAAAAAATACAAACAGCCCGCGCGCCGGCCCCGCGCCCCGCGGAGTTGCGGCCACGGCGAGCTTCGCCACGCGCGAAAGTTTTTTCTTCAGCGTTTCGTGAAAGGCCTTCTCCACGCCGCTGATGCGCCGCCCGAGGCCGACGATCTCCGCCGGGCACGCAAACACGCACGGCCACGCGGACTCCACCCGCTCATCGCGCAGGCTTTTCATGAAAAAATCGGCGATCTGCTGCGCGAGCGCGTTGACCGACTCGCCGCGCACTTCCATCGGCTCGAGCAAAACAGCGTGCGGGAAAGCGAGATCGAGCGCGTTGAGGTCAACGCGCTCCACCTTCTCGTGCTTTTTCTGTATGGAATCCGCTTCCGACTTGGACGTTGAATGTTGAATGTTGGACCTGTCCTCCGTAGCCTTGGCGAAGGAGGATGTTGAGTGTTCGACGCGAAGCGGCGTCAGCACCCATCCCGGCCCGCGTTCCATTGATTCCTGCGTTTTTTCCGTGGAACAGGCTTCAAGCGCGTTGAGGTCAACGCGCTCCACCTGCTCCGACTTATTCAGTATGGAATCCGCTTCCGACTTGGGCGTTGAACGTTGAATGTTGGACCTGTCCTCCGTAGCCTTGGCGAAGGAGGATGTTGAATGTTCGGCGCGCAGCGGCGCGAGCTCGAGCGCGAGCAGGTCTTCGAAGCCAGCCTGGCCGAGGGCGAGGATCACAGGCGATGGAGGTGGAATCCCCCATCCACATCGAAGACCGCGCCGGTTGAAAACGGAAACCGGTCTTCCGCGATGGCGCGCACCGCGCGGCCAACATCCTCGGGCTGGCCCCAGCGGCGGATGGGCGTGATGCCCTGCTCGAGGATGAGTTTGTCGTATTTCTCCTTCACTCCGCCGGTCATGTCGGTGGCGATCACGCCGGGGCGGATTTCGTAAACGTTGATGCCGTCCGGCGCGAGGCGGTCGGCAAAAAGTTTCGTCATCATCGAGAGCCCGGCTTTAACCACGCAATAATCGCCGCGGTTGACCGACGCCGTGTAAGCCGAGATCGACGAGATGCTCACGATGCGGCCGCGGAAGCCCTCGGCGTCGGGCTCTTGTTTCAACATCTGCCTGGCGACGAGCTGCGTCAGGAAATACGGTCCTTTCAAATTGATCGCATAGAGCCGGTCGAAGCTCTCCTCGCCCGCCTCGAGCAAGTCCGCGCGTACGTGCGGCCCGACGCCGGCGTTGTTTACCAGCAGGTCGATGCGGCCGAATTTGGCCGCGGTCTCCGCCACCAGGCGGGCGCGGTCGGCCGCCACGGCCACGTCGCCCTGCACGGTGAAACCATCGCCGCCCGCCGCCTGCACCAGCCGCAGCGACTCAGCCGCCGCCTCGGCGTTGCCGGCATAATTGATCGCCACGCGACAGCCGGCCCGGGCGAGTTCCACCGCGATCCCACGGCCGATGCCGCGCGACGCACCGGTGACAAGAGCGAATTGAGCAGGCATGAGTCCATCCAAAACGAGCCAGGGCGGTTCCTCCAGCAAAAATCCGCCGAACCATCCGAAGTACGAGCGATACCAGAACTCTCGGAATGAACCAATCGTTCTCATTCTCGTACTCTTTCTCATTCTCAATGTAACGGGTCGATAACGAGTACGATTAAGAGAACGAAGAACGATAATGAAGCGCGACAGCTCGACAGGGTTTCCAGCAAAAATCCGCCGAACCATCCGCGCCACGCGCTGTCCATCGCCGCACAAACCCAATTAATCCATGAAAACAGCCCTTATATTTTTGCTCCTCGGCGGCATTCTTGGCGCCGTCGCGCTCAATCTCTACAACCAGCGCGAAAATACCACCGGCAGCCAGTCCGCCGAGCAATCTCCGCCAGCCGATCCGTCGCTCGCCGACAAGGCCAAGGACACCGCCAGCGACGTAAAGGACGCCATCAACGAAAAACTCACCGAATGGCACCTCACGCCCGATGATATCAAAGGCGACCTCGCGAAAACCGGCCAGGTTGTGCGCACCAAGGCCCAGGCCGTGGGCGGAGAAATCAGCGACGCCCGCATCGTCACCGTCATCAAGGCCAAATACGTCCTCGACCACGACCTTAGCGCCATCGACATCAGTGTCGATTCGCAGAACGGCGCCGTCGAACTGGGCGGCACCGTCGCCTCGCCCGAGCTCATCGGCAAAGCGGTGGTTCTCGCCCTCGACACCGACGGCGTGCGCGGCGTGACGTCGAAGATCGCGGTTGCAACGAAGTGAACCCGCGCCACAGGCGGAAATGCGCCTGAAAACCCAAAGCACCAAACGTCCAAACTCCAAAAGAGTCTGTGCGCCTGTGGCACCTGCCAACACTCTTGTCATTCCGAGACCCTTAGCAAGTCGCTGTACGGCTTGCCTAGAACAAGCCAATGAACCGTTTCGCGCGGCAGCGCGGGTGGAGCGCGGCGTCCCGACGCGCTCATGAACGCGTCGGGACGCCGCGTTCCACCTCGGAAGGCCTGAATTCGAACCGTCATTGGCATGAGTTCATTGACAGCCGGGCGAGGAATCTCAATTTTCAGTTTGTAACGCATTATATTACAAACGAACGGACTCACTGCCGTGTTTGTAACGCATTATGTTACAAAGGAGATTCCTCGCACGGCTCGGAATGACAGAAGCTTTATCGATGCGACCCGGGCGCACCACTATTTTTTGTGATTTGGAAGTTTGGCGCTTGTGATTTGCGGGGCGGGCACCCTTGCCTTAAGAAAACCATTGGCCCCGCTTGTTCCGGCTCGACGAGGGGATGGTGCGCAGCAAAGTGGAAAGATTGATGACCGCTTTTCCCCGCGCCTTCCGTTGGCCGCAAGTACTGGCATTTTTATTCGCATTGCTCGGCGGCTTCAGCTGCGCGTCGGACCGCCCGGCGGCAACCACGCCGCCCGCCGCGACCCAAAAACCTGCACCCCCGCCGGCGGCCGCGGTACCGCGGGCCGAGCCGGTTTATCCCGTCATGCTTGGCATCGACGTGCTCGCGGCGGAAAACTTCGCGCCCATCGCGGGCAAGCGCATCGGCCTGCTCACCCACCCGGCCGGCGTGAACCGCCTTGGGGTGAGCACCATCGACGTGCTGCGCCACGCGCCGAACGTGAAGCTCGTCGCACTCTTCGGCGTCGAGCACGGCATCTACAACGAGATGCCGGCGGAAAAAACCTATCCCGATCATCTCGATCCCCGCACCGGGCTGATGGTATTTTCGCTCTACAACGGCATCACGCACAAGCCGACCAAGGCGCAGCTCAAGGGCCTCGACGCGCTCGTGATCGACCTGCAGGACATCGGCAGCCGCAGCTACACGTTTGTAAGCGCGATGAAAGTGGCGATGGAGGCATGTTTTGAAAACGGCGTGGAGGTCGTGGTGCTCGACCGGCCCAACCCGCTCGGCGGGTTGAAGGTGGGCGGCCCGCCGCTCGACAAACAATGGACAAGCTACGTGGGCGAGTTCTGCGTGCCTTACGTTCACGGCCTGACCATCGGCGAACTTGCGCTCATGGCCAAGCAAGTGCCCGGCGTGCTCGACGTGCCCGACGCGGTGCGCGCGCGGGGCCAACTCACGATTGTCCCGATGCGCGGATGGCGGCGAGCGATGCGCTGGCCGGAGACGGGGCTGAGGTTCGTGCCGACCTCCCCTTTCATCCCGGATTTCGCCGCATGCGTGGGCTACGCGACGGTCGGGCTGGGCACATACCTGGGCGATTTCACGAGCGGCATCGGCACCGAATATCCCTTCCGGGGCATCGCGCACCACGCGGTCAAGGGCGAGGTGCTCGAGCGCAATTTGAACGCGCTCCACCTACCCGGCATGAGATTCAGCCTGGTCAGCGTGCCGGCAAAAAATGGCCAGACAATCACCGGCGTTTACTCCGAGGTGACCGACTGGGACGCGTGGCAACCGACCGAGTTGAGTTTTTACATGATGAAGCTGGCCTGCCAGCTGGAGCCAAGGAACCCGTTTGCCACCGCAAGCAAAGCGCAGGCCGAGGGCTTCCTGCGGCACATGGGTTCGACCACATTCTTCGAGGCGTTGCGACGCGACGGCGCGAAGGTCAACGTCGAGGCTTTTCTCGCCGACTGGCGCGCGCGCGACAAAACCTACCAGGAAATCAGCCGGCGCTACTGGCTTTATAAGTGAAAATTAAACCCTTCGGATTTTTCGCGCGGCAGCGTCCTCCTTCGCTTCAGCTACGGAGGACAGGCGGGTAGGGACGGACCGCCGGGCCGTCCGCGAATATCTAATCGGCGCGCCCGGCGGTCGCGCCCTACCCTAGGCCACTCACTTTCCCTGCAGCTCGATCACGGCGGCGGATGCCGCCGGCACAACCACAGTCACGGAGCCATCGGCGGAAGCGGCCGGCAAGTCGGACCACTTCCCATTCCAACTCCCGTCTTCCTTGATCTCCTCTCCTCCAATGGTGACGCCTTCGACCGCCGTAATGTCGCCGGCCGGAGCGGACATGAAAATAATTTTTCCGCGAGCCCCAGGCAGGCCGGAATTGATGACGAGTTTTGCCGCGCGTCCCGCAGGGCCATACTCTTTGTTCAGAACCGTAAGGTGTAGCGTCCGGTCGGAATCAATCGTGCCGTAAACCGCAAGGTTCAGGTTGTCCGGATTGGAAGCGACATTGACCGGCACCAGGCGGCCCCGGCTCCCGAGATTGAACAACTTAACGCCATAGCCCAGCGGCAGGACTTTGATGCCCTTCGGCGACGACGTCAAAGCGGTGTAGACATTCGGTTTTTCCGGACCGGGCAGGCCTCGCTTCAATTTTTCGCCGGTATGAAAATTTACCCCCAGCGCATCATGCCACGCCCACCAATACAGATAGTCCACGCTCCACAATGACGCGGTGAAGGTATCGCTCGCGCCGACCGCGCCGCCAAGGCTGTAGCTGTTGGTTTCCTCCAGGCGATAATCGGTTCCCTTGGCCTTCGCCGCGGGGACAAAGGCGTCGTAAAACTTCTCATAGACCTCGTGCAGGTCAGGCGACAGGAGGCGGGCGCGAGCCTCGGCGGAATCGGCCGCCGTCACTTTATTGCCGTCTCCGCGCGCATAAAAATGCTGGGTCACGTAAGCCAGATGGTCCCAACCGCCCACGTCGCCGGCAAAAGATTTGGCAAACTCCACGCACTGCTGCCGGGCGCTCGGCCCGCAGAACTTTGCGTCCGGCGCGCAATCCGGCGCCAGGATGACGGCGGTGAACTTTCTCCATTCCTCGAGGTAAGCGGGATATTTCCACGGTTTGTCCGGCTCATTTCCAACCGTGAGGCAGGAAACGTGATCCCGGTAATGGTCCATGACATACTTCGCGACGCTGGCGGCGGCGGCGGGGGTGTTGCCCTCCATCCGCACGGTGTAGATCACCTTGATATCGGCGGCCTGGGCAAAGCCAAAAAGACTGTCGATGTCGACTGTGTCGGGAATGGGAATCGTCGCCCTTTCCGCCGTGTTGCCGCCGACCCGCAGATGTTTTACCCCCAGCGTTTTGAAGGTGCTGATCAGCGGCTCATTGCCCGGGCTGAAATAATGTTTCCCGGTGGTGACGCCGGGGAGGACCATTTTGATCTCGTAACTTAATCCGCAGAAGTCGGCTGGCATGGCCCGCCCGGGATGGGCGATGTCCACCTGCAAAGCGACAGGCGATTGCGCGCGCAGGGTTGCGGTCGAAAAGCCCAGCGCGAGAGACAAACCGAGAGAGAGAAATCGATTCATTACAAATTTCGTGTTCATTTTTCGCTATGACAAGAGCGGTTTACGCATGGGTTGGCCACAAAGGATCACATAGAGCGCAAAGAAATGTTGTTCCCTGTGTTCTTTGTGATCCTTCGTGGCTTCAGTTCCGAGCCCATGTCGGGCCATTCACTTTCCTTGCAGCTCGATCACGGCGGCGGATGCGGCCGGTATAACCACGGTCACGGAGCCTTCGGCGGAAGCGGCCGGCAAGTCCGACCATTTTCCACTCCAGCTTCCGTCTTCCTTGATCCCCGCTCCCCCGATCGTGATGCCTTCGACCGCCGTGATGTCGCCGGCCGGGGCGGACATCAAGATGATTTTGCCATGGGCCCCGGACAGACCGGAATTGATGACCAGCTTTGCCGTGCGTCCCGTGGCGCCAAACTCCTTGTTCACAACCGTAAGGTGTAGCGTCTGGTCGGCAGCGAGCGTGCCGTAAACGGCGAGGTTTAGGTCGTCCGGATTGGAGGCGACATTGACCGGCACCAGGCGGCCCTGGCTGCCCAGGTTGAACAGCTTCATGCCGTAGCCCACCGGCAAAACCTGGATGCCATTCGGCACTGCGGTCAAAGGAGTATAGACATTCGGCCGGTTTGGGCCGGGCACGCCACGCGGCTCTTTTTGACCGGTATGAAAATTGATTCCCAGCGCATCGTGCCACGCCCACCAATACAGGTAATCCACGCTCCACAACGACGCGGTGAAAGTGTCGCTCGCGCCAACCGCGCCACCATGGCCGTAGCTGTTGGTTTCCTCCAGGCGATAGCCAATTCCCTTGGCCTTGGCGGCGGGCACAAAGGCGTCATAAAGCGTCTGATAGGCTTGGCGCAGGTCGGGCGACAAGAGCAGCCGGCGCTCCTCGGCCGAATCCGTGATTTTATCACCGTCCCCCCGCGGATAATAATGCTGGGTCACATAAGCCAGGTGGCTCCAACCGCCCATGTCGTTGGCAAAAAACCGGGCAAACTCCACGCTTTGGTGCCGGGCGCTCGGCCCGCAGAACTTTGCGTCCGGCGCGCAATCCGGCGCCAGGATGACGGCGGTGAACGTTTTCCATTTCTCGAGGTACTCGGAATATTCCCAGGGTTTGTCCGGCTCGTTTCCAACCGTGAAACAGGAAACATCGTCCCGGTAATGATCCATGACATACTTCGCGACTCCGGCGGCCGCCGCCGTGGTATTGCCTTCCATCCGCACGGTGTAGACCACCTTGACCCCGGCGGCCTGGGCAAAGCCAAAAAGGCTGTCGATGTCAGCCGGGCCGGGAATGGCGACGGTTGGTCTTTCCGCCGTGTTACCGCCGACCCGCAGATGTTTTACGCCCAGCGTCTTGAAAGTGCTGATCAGCGGCTCGTTGTCCGGGTTGAAATAATGCTTTCTCGTGGCCTCCTGCGGGAGAACCATGATGATTTCGTAACTCAACCCGCAGAAATCGGGAGGTATGGCCCGCCCGGGATGGGCGATGTCCACCTGCAAAGCGACGGGCGATTGCGCGCGAAGGATCGCGGTCGAGAAACAAAGCACCAGCGAAGCCACAAGGAAGAGCCGCCTGCCCGGCAGGAATTTCGCATTCATCTGTCAGTTGTACTTCAAAGTTATTTGCCCGCCACCACATTCTGTGCGGATGGCGCAGGCGCCACCGGCTTGTACAGCAACGCCAGGCGATTGGCCTTCCAGCGCAGGAGCAGTCCGATGCCAACGATTATGCCCCCGGAGAAAATGAAACATAGCCGTCCGCCCAGCGGATTAGGAATCGCCGCGAGCAGCATGATGAAGGCGCCGTAGGGGAGGCATAACTTGGACAGGGTCTGCAATTGAGCCATGTCCATCAGCTTGGATTGCGCGGGATCGGAGACGACCGGCGCATGCAGCCGCTCGAAAAATTCCTCTTCCCGCTTGGTATACTCCGACGAATTAAACCGGGCGAACAGGGCGGTGCCCAGAAACCAAACCGAGCCCACGAAAACATTCACCAGCGTGCTGCCAAACAGCGTGTAGTTCGCAATTTCGTTCGGCTGGATCGGCGAATGAAGCCCAATCAATCGGGCCATCAGTGACAGCCGGGCAGCCATTTGATCGGGATTAACGTGGGATTGGAGTCCGAACAGTCCCGGGAACATCGACGGATCCACATAGTTGTAAAAGAAGATCGAAGCCAGGAACCCAACGCAAACCGTGCTCCAGCCGGCCCAGGCTGGCGTCCGCTTGATGACGATGCACCAGATCAGCGGCAGGACGAACGGCAATGCGACCATGGAGCTGAACTGGTTCATGATATCGAAT
>Ga0210398_10004176_pt1 | contig 13629 bp, 11 predicted proteins | sample IncBWC4OmetaG_FD_161047 | JGI IMG/M metagenome (GOLD analysis project Ga0210398, IMG submission 161047) | Forest soil microbial communities from Barre Woods Harvard Forest LTER site, Petersham, Massachusetts, United States - Inc-BW-C-4-O | ecosystem: Environmental > Terrestrial > Soil >... | reverse complement strand
GCTGGCGTCCGCCATGGTTGCCAGCCATCGCGGCGATGTAGTTGGCGAGCGCACATTTGGCCTGGCTTCGGAGCAAAAGCTGATCTCGCTCGATGACGGAGCCGCGCTCTTTCTGACCGTTGCCAATTATTACAACGGAGACGGAAAGTCCATTCTTGAGGAAGGCGTTGTGCCCTCCGAGGTTGTGCGTGCTTCGGCCGAGGATGATACGGACACCGGCGATGACGATAACGGTTCAGCCGATACGCAGAAAGAACCCGTGGCGCCTCGCCCGTTGACTCCCGAGGATCCCATCTTCCGCAAAGCCCTCGAACTCTTGAAGGCTCCACAGAAAAAAGCCGCCTAGCGTTCTGTGTTCGTTCGGCGCGAGGCAACCAGCGAAATCTCTGCGTGCCACTGCGAGCGCCCGGGGCGCCGCCCGAGGGCGTTTCCACTCGCTTTGCTCTTTGTAGCGGCTCTTCTCGCCTGGGGCTGCAAGCGCGAGCAAGCAAAACGTCTGTCACCTGCCAGGGTCCACAGTATCACTCGCGAAATGATGCGCGCCTCCGCGGGATTCGGCAAACAACCCGGAGACATTGCTTCGCACTTACAGTTTGATGGCACACACGCCGACCGTGTGGATCACCTATTTGTCGTACTGCCTGCTGGCGCCTCCGAACAGACCCAGCGCGAATCGGTAGCCCGCCTCATCCAGTCGCTGGACCGCATCGCCACGTCGAACAATCTGACGCGCGACAAAGGGACAAGTTCTCTAGCGCTGCTGCGGCTCGATTATCGCAACGCCGGCGCGATTACGAATTCGGTCCATATCATCGTTCCAAGGGCGGTCCGCGCTGCTTCTCCGGTCACTCCGCGCCCGGGCGAGAAGAACGGAACAGCGCGGCTGGCCATCATCCTGGATGATCTGGGCAGCGATCGCGCTGCTGCCGATCGGATATTTGCTTTGCCTTATCCCCTGACCATCTCAGTCCTCCCCCATCACGCGCATTCCGTGGAGATCGCGGAACAAGCGCATCGCCGCGGCTACGAAGTCCTATTGCATCTCCCTATGCAATCGGTCGGAAACGAAACGCCCGAGGCTCAGGAACTGCATCCCGGCATGCCCGCCGACGACATTCCCGTGCTTTTCGAGCAGCTGATAGAGAGTGTTCCCAACGCGACCGGCGTCAATAATCATCAAGGCTCAGAAGCCACTGCCGATCCCGCGCTCATGGAAGAACTGATGCCCGTCCTTCAGAAATGGAATCTTTTCTATGTCGACAGCCGAACGACGGCCGCGACCGTCGCCTACGACACCGCTCAGCGCCTGGGAGTGCGATCCGCGTTCCGCAATGTTCCTTTCCTTGACGATGTCCAAGAAGTTTCCGCGGTGCGCAAGCAGATCGAACTTGCTCTGCGCGGCGCCAAGGAAAAGGGAGAAGCCATCGCCATCGGTCATCCCCACCCGGCTACCCTCGAAGCGCTCAGCGAGGTTTTGCCACAGGCCGAGGCGCGCGGTGTGCACCTCGTTTACGCCTCCGACCTGGTGCACTGATTTTTTACCGAACGGTTGGGGCCTTTCCGAGGAGGGCTTGGCTTTGCGGATACAAGCGGTTAAAAACGAAAAAGAAAACACCGAGGATTAGAAAATCGAACACGCTTCCTTCGGGTCCGGGTGTGCCTCCCGTCAGCCAGTTCGGTCCATGCAGTGTCGCGTTCGAAAGATGGCCTGGGAAAATCATCCCACTGTCCGGAACGGAAAAGAGAAAGGTTTCCCCAAAATCGAACGTCGCGTGCATCCCGAGCGCAAACCACAAGCTTCCCGTGCGCTTCAGCGTGAAACTCCAGAACAGCCCCACGAAAACCACGCCAACCACGCCGACCCAGCCCTCGCCTGCATTCTGTAGGTGGACAGCGCCAAAGCAAACGGAGAGGACGACGGCTGCCGGCCAAAAGCCGATGCCCTCCGCCAAAGTGTAGAGCGAGTAGCCGCGGAAGAAAAATTCCTCGAACAGACCCACCACCACAAAAAAAGCGCCCCAGAACAACGTCCACTTGGCGATCGCTAGGCCGTGTTCCGCCAGGGTTCCGAAGGAATAGCCGCCCAGCGCCGCAATTAGTCCAATCAGAGCAACAATCTCCAAGAAGCCAAAGAGGCAGCCGAGCCAAAACGGTCTCCCGAACGCGCCGCGCGCGGGTAGCCCGTAGACGCCGGTTGGCCGTTGTTCGATCTGGGACATTATCCAAGCCGCGAGAAATGCCGCGAGAAAGCTTGCCAATTCGCCAAAGAATTGAAATCTGGGAGAAAAAACACCGCGCGTCGGCCGGAAGAATAGTCCGAGAAGGAAAATGGAAACGGTCCATAATACAAAGAAAATCGCAATGTAGATCAGCAGCCGCCAGCCCGCGCGCAAGCCTGCTTCATTCAAAAATAGACTGCGAAGTCCGCTCGCGGGCGGAGGCGAAGGTCCGTCGACCTCGCACGGGGTACGAAAGTTGTCCTCATGCATTCATCGCTCCAACAAAGCCCGCGCCGGTCGCTCCACCTTTCTGACGTCTCGCCGAATGCGCCGTGAGCAGGCCCGCGCGCCGATGCGAAGTGCAAGCGGCGTTCTGAAACAAAGCTTCACTCCTGAATGTGCATTAAAATAGCACAGACTTCGGCGGGGGTTCGCGCTTCTCTTTCTGGTCGTCTCAATGGCTGCTCGTTGCTCTATTCTTTAGCGCGACGCCAAATCTTACTGCGCTACCTTCACTGCGGCGGCTCCCAGAATGCGCCGGTTCTTTTTTTCTTGCACGAAAACGACGGCGCGCAGATTCGCTAGGTTCCATTTGGCATCCAGTTTCACGGCGGGTTGCGCCTGGAATCCTTCCGCGCCGTTCTTCCCCAAAACGCCGATCACTTTTAATTCCCGAACCACAGGCGAATGGCGCAGCTTCTCCCCTGCATTTTCTCCGGCTTTTACGGGCGAGTCGAGCCCGCTCTCAGTGATCGCCAGAACGATTTCCGCGGTGTCTTGAGGCGCGATGCCCGAGAGCCGCTCGACGCTCACCTTGAAAGCCAGCGATCTCGTCTCGACCAGCGAAATCTCGCGGATCTCGATTCTAGTTTTCTTGATGGCCGCTGCTCGCGCAATCTCCTGGCGGGCCAGCGCTCCACGGCTGCCGACGAATCCTTCCATCCCGTCCACGACCATCTCTGGAGTGTATGGATTGCCGTTGTGCAGCTTCTCGGCGTATTCATATTGCCGGGCCGTCCAGGTGGCGGAGGAAAAAGGATCTCGCCAGCCCTGCTGATCCCAATAGTCCACGTGCTCCTCAAGGGCGATGACCTCGGCTGATCCGAGCGGTTGCCGGCTAGCAAGCTCCGCCAGCAGGGCATCTGCAGGAGGACAACTCGAGCAACCTTCTGAGGTGAAAAGTTCAACAATCACTGGCACGCGGGCTGCCGCACCCAGGTTAGTTTGTGTCTCGACGCCACAACTTGCCCGCAATCCCCAAACCAAGAACCCCGCGAGAAATACCGAACCAACTGCAACCATCCATCTCATAAGGGTCAGCTCCAAATGCCAGTTAAATCCGATGCCGAAAAACCGCAAAGGAATCTTCGTCCGGCAAAAATTTGCGTGACAAAGCTTAACCGCACTGTTACATTTAACCGGTTATCACCCGCTGTCTCTTCGGAGCTCCGTCCTTAACCGGTTTACGGAGGCAAGCGCCGTGTCCCACTCTTCCGCTTCCCTGGACCTAATCGCTGGTAGGCTTTCCCTGGATTTCGCCAACGAACTCGGTCCTTCCTCCGACTTCTCGTGGGAAGAACTCCTCCGTTTTCTTCTGGTTACCAGAATCATTTCCTCAGAGCGCAGTGAGCAACTCTTGGCGCTCCCGCAAAATGACCCGCAAAGCGCGGGTACACTGCTCGGTAAAGCGCAAAGGCTACATGCTTCCCTGCACCTGTCCTTCAGTGCGCTCCTTCAGAAAGAAACCCTGTTGCGCGATTGGGTCGAGCCGATCAATGACGTCTTGCGCGTCACCGAAGGCCACGACGAGATCCTCCAGCACAACGGCAAATGGCGCTTGGAATTCGTCGCCCGCGAAGGCGGCCTGGACTGGCTTCTTGCAGCCATCGCCCGTTCGGCAGCAGAGCTCATCGCCGAAGGCGCCAGTGCCCGCCTGCGCGTCTGCTCCAACCCGGATTGCGGGCTCTTTTTCTATGATACCTCACGCACGCGCCGCCGCCGCTGGTGCTCCATGTCCCGTTGCGGCAATCGCCACAAAGTCCGCGCCTTTTCCCGCCGCCAATCCGCAGGCCGCCGGTAAGCGGGACAACTCGTCGACGCCAAATCTCCCTGTCCTACTTCACGTATTTGGGCGCTTCGCCCTTCGACCACGGATCGTAGCTGTGTGCGAAAACCAGTCGCTCCGCTAGCGGCGGATGCGAATACAGCCAGAAGGTAATAAATTCGGACGGATTGGGATCTGCCAGGTCAGCTTCTCCCAGTACCTGGAACGATTCTGCCGCGACCTCCGAGGAATCGGGAATCATCCCGTGCGTAACCTCCAGGCCATAGACATCGGCGGCATGCTCCTCGATCCGCGAGAAACCGTTCCCGACCGGTGCCGCAAGAAACATTCCCATCTCTAGAAGGAGCAACAACACGGCGAAGGAGGCCCAATCTGTGGGGCCGTAGATTCTCCAAATCCCGCTCCAACGGCCCAGAGTCCAGTGCAACGTGCGAAACAACATATAAAACCCAAATAACATCAGCGCCGCCGCAAACAAGAATCCTTTCCAAATGTGCCCCAGAACATAGTGTCCCAGCTCATGCCCGACAATGAAGAGCGTTTCGTTGGCCGTAGCCTTCTGAATCGTGGTGTCCCAAATCACCACGCGCTTCGAAGCCCCCAATCCGGTCACATAGGCATTGACTTCGTTGGTTTTTTCGCTGGCCCGCATCAGGAACATGCGGTCCGCCGGAATCGGTACACCCGCATGTCTGGTCAAGTTTTCGATGGCCGCGACTAGGTCCGGGTGTTGCGCTTCTAAGGGCTCGAACGTATTGAAAAGCGGATCGACCAGCCAAGGGCTGATGAACACAAAGAAAACCACGACCGGCAGCGCAGCAAACCATAAATACAGCCACCAGCGCCGCGGGCTCCGACGCATGATCGCCGAGAGCATGAGCGCAAAAATCAACGCAAACCCCACCATCAGCAACTGCTCCTTGGTCCAATCCAAGAGCCAGGAGCCCCATCTTTCTACCGACATTTCATAGCGCAGCGAAAGCAGATGTCCATACAGTCGAAGCGGCAGGGCAACGACATCCACTGTTAAAACGAGCAGCGGGACGAAAATCATCGCCTGGATCCACCTCTTATCGCTGAAGCTCTCGGCGCAATCCCGAAACTTCGCGGCAATCCCTAGCCGCAAAAGAATCACGAGCGCCAGGATGTTGAGGCCCACGGAAACGAAATACATGGTGTAGGCTGCGCGCGAATAGGTGACCGCCTTTTCATAGCGGTCAGACGAGAGGACATATTCCCCGCCTTTTGGTGGCTCGGGTACCGCCGGCGGGGCGGATCGCGTTTCTGTAGGAGCCGAAGGCGCCGGCAGGGTCTGCGCGGAGAGAAGCTGCGCGTTCGCCGAGACTGCGGCCCGCGTGCCTCCGCTAATCCCCGTGGAGAGAGACAAGCTCAGACAAAGCAGCACCCCGAAACGGTGAAAACAGACACACCGCTCCATCCAGACCTCCTCGCAAACCACCCAACCGAGCCACAGTGCGCTACCGACCAAGGCCGCACGGGGCGCGAGTATGCCGCACGAAGCGCCTGCGCGCAAGACTGGATGTCCTGGGATGTCCTGGGACTGGGATTGGTTAAGTAGGCCCGAACTGGCCTGGCCAGGCGTCGAGGGCCTCTAAGGGGAACCCGGAGTTGCGGCAAAGTGTGCCGTCTTCAGACAATAATTTCGCACCGAACCCGTCGTTGCCAACCCCAGATGCACGATCGACGTCCAGCGCTCCAATTTGTGATGCCCGTAGCGATGAAACAAATACGCCGCCCCGATGGAGACGCCTGTCGCCGACGCTTCGATCGCAGCGAACGCCGCATGATTATCGACGGCATCATTCGTCAGAAAAATCTCCTGCCGGCCGCGCCGCCGCATGTTCAACGTCGAAAAATAATCGAAAGTTCGCGACGCTCCGACTCCCGCGAACAGCCAGTCGTTTTCCCGATCCCAGAATCGATGCGCTTTCCGTGCCGGAGCTTTTTCCTGGTTTCTTGAAGGGGACGGCCGAACGCCAACCGGCGCGCCCTGCTCCTGGGCATGCGAAGCGATCGGTAGACAGTTTATCAAGCCGCTTGCCGCCAGTAGCAGCACTCCAAGCCCGCGCATGCTCACATTCCTTGCCATCGCCAGTCTTTTTGCGGCCGTTTTTGGTTCATTACCCAAACCAGTATAATCGCGTGGCCCCCTTCCTTGGCAGGAGTCGTTAATGACCGGTCGGCTTCTCTCGCTGACCACCATCCTGGCTGCCGCAATCGACGCCGTCTAGGTTCATTCTCCTGCGCCTTGCTTCGCGCGATCCCAGACGTGGACTGAGACTGCTACAAAGCGCTGACTCGAAACCGTGCAGCATACGTGCCACAACGCTTTGTGATCCTCACTGCGAGTTGCCACATTCCCATCACCTGAAACGCCGGGAATTGTCGGCAGCTAAGCGAGGAGGTATGCTTGAGGTTGAGCCTGCCCACAACCCAAGAGGTAATAAACCATGTCACGAAGCGTCTCTTTGCGCTTGGCCATTGCCGCCATCTTCGCCGCTGCCGTCCTTCCTTTGACAACGCTCGCCCAATCGCAAGACTCACCCGCTGAGTCCGTGGCCGATGCCGCCCGTCGCGCTCGCGAGCAAAAGAAAGCCGCTGCCAAGCAGCCAGCTCCGGTTATTACGGATGACACTCTAAAGCCAGCCGCTCCTGCCGCCCAGCCTGCTGCGGATTCTTCCGGCGCACCCGATGTTAACGCAACCGCAGCTCCGGCCGGGCAATCCGCGCCCGCCGCAAATGGCGGGGATACAGACCAAAAGGCAAAGGATTCCGCCGAACTGGCCACGCTGAAGCAGCAGGTTGCCGATGCGCAAAAGGATCTCGACCTTCTCCAGCGCGAACTCTCCTTGCAGCAAGACACGTACATCTCCAATCCCGATCACTCCCACGACCTTGCTGGAAAGGCCAAGCTCGACGCGATGCTCGCGCAAATCACCGACAAACAGCAGGCGGTCGAAGCTCTGAAAACGCAACTCGCGGCTCTCCTAGCGTCGTCAGGGACCACGGCTCCGCCAGCGCCAACAGCTCCGCCGCAGACGTAAGACTTCCACGGCCTGACGTCCGGCCTGCCCAGGAGCAACACTCTAAACCCATCTCGGACTGAGCATCGTCTCGCCTCTCTACTGTCCATGAACGGATTCTTCCAAAGCCTATCCCTAGCCCGGGCTCTGTGCTCTTTTCGCGCCACTCAGCAATCACAAGCCCGTCCTCTTCGCCGCAACCCCACCACAATCTGTTGTATTCATTTCCCTTGACACCACAGCAGTGTAACGGCAAAATTCACGCTAACCATTCTGTCCGGGCCGCCCATGGGAGCTTCGGCCACACGAGCCGCACGGTGCGCCGCGAAGCTGGCTGGCCACTGAGGGAGTCCGCATGCAATATCTGCCCGGTTTCACCGTGCAATGCATCAACCGTTTGTGCGACCTACGCGGCCACTGGCTCCGCGCCGACGCCACCGGCCCCATCGCCGACGACGGTCGCTGCCCCTGCTGCGGCGATTTCCTCCGCAACGTTCCCCCGCCGCTGAGCCCGCGCTTCCGCATGCGCCCGCGGTCCCTAACTGCCCGCCCGCCCCTCCGCCCGCGTCCCCGCTAGCCGCGGGTTCATCGGCCACGGCCGGAGCCAGTAGCGTGAGTCTCTCTTAGCCACTCCCAATACTTGCCAAATCCATCATCCCATTACAAAATGCGGCCGTGCATCGTCCTCTCCACTCCGTTTTGTTACTGTCGCTATCACTTTTTCATCTGGCTGCCTCGTCTTCGTATGCCCAGATACCCGCCCCCGCCGAAACTCCCGTGAGTCCAGTCGATCCTGTGAAACTCACCTTTCCGGACTCCACCAGCGGCCTCGAACACCTCGCCAAAGAAATCTTCAAAGCGCAAAAGGACGGCGACTCCGCGCGCGCCTCGGCGCTGGCCCGGAGCCTGCTGCTTCCGGATCCCGCCGCCTGGTATCTTCAAACCTTCGGTCCGGATATCGCCAGCGATGAGGGTGCAAAATACGTTGCCGATCAAGAGCATCTCCCCACGGAAATCCTCACTTTTTTCTTCGGAGCCCTCGAACGTCATAACACAGAAGTGACAGCCGCCCGGTTCGCTGAAACGTGCGACGATAACGCCGGGGAAACCGCCTTCGGCACGCTTCAATTGCGCCGCGAGCCCGTTCCTCTCTACGAACTTCGCTTTCAAAATGGCGACCATTTCCTTCGCTTCTTCGCGCTTGTATATGTGGACGGTGGTTTCCGTTTCATTCTTGCGCCTAAAATACCGAACCACTTTCCGTACCGTCCGCCGCCCGACCGCAGCTCGGGCGCGCAAAACAGCGCAAGCGCTTCCGATCCACCAGCCACCCGCATTCGCCAGGGCGGAAATGTGACCGCAGCAAGGCTAGTGAGCAAGGTTCAGCCGCCATACCCGAAGATCGCCCGCGAGGAACGTCTTCAGGGCACTGTCCGCCTCCATGCGATTATCGGCAAGGACGGCTCCATCACCCACTTGATCGTTCTCAAAGGCTACTGCTCCCTCGCCAGGTCCTCCATGGATGCGGTCAGCAAATGGCGTTACTCGCCCACGTTACTCTCAGGCCAGCCCGTCGAAGTCGACACCACGATCGACGTCGTCTTTTCGCTCAACCGCTAATTTGTTGTGTATCGGAGCGTGTATCGCGCACACTTCTGTCCACCATGACCGAGTCGCACGTTACTCGGCGGTCGCCCGGTAGAACGAAGCTGGCCGGCCGTGCGCGCACCTCTCTGTTGGGACATCCATCGCGGCAGTTTCTTTTTCTCTGCCGCAAGCAACGAAGCTGGCGCATGGTCGCTTCTGGCGATTACACTTCCTCGGCCGCCATAACAAAAAGGGGATCTCGATGTTGAATCGCCGCACCTTCTTCAAAACCACCGCTGCAGCGCTTCCAATGGCCAGCGCGTTCGAGAGGCTCGAGCCTGCCTTCGCGCTCTCCGCGGAAACAGTTGCCACCGCAGCCGTGGGCGGGGACAAGCCGAATCTCATCCCGCTTCCGCAGCGCCTGACACCTGTTGACTTGGCCAGCGAGGCCTGGCAACAGAAGATTCGCCGCGTAGGCCAGAGCAACATGACTGAGCACGACCCCGCCGTAATGAACATCGAGGAGTGGGCCAGCTACTGGCACTCCGCCCGCGCGGACATCGTCTTCGTCAGCGTAACTGGCATCCTCGCGTTTTATCCCTCGAAGGTGAAGTTCCACCGCCACGGAAAGTTCCTGAATGGGCGAGACTTCTTCGGTGAGTGTGTTGCGGCCGCCAAAAAGCGCGGCATGCGCGTGGTGGCCCGTATGAGCCCCGACCTCAATTGGGACGACGCGATCGAGGCCAATCCGGACTGGGCCATGCGCTACAAAGACGGTTCGGTGCAGCGGAGCGGCGAAGAACCGCGACTTTTCAAGACCTGCATGTTCTCCGCCTACATGGACGATTACGTGCCCGCCATCATGCGAGAAGTCAACTCTCTCTACGATGTCGACTGCTTCTACACCAACGGATGGCCGCCGATTGGGAGCCTGCCGGACTGTTACTGCGCTATCTGCAGCCGACTGCCGCATACCGGCACCGCAGACTACTGGCGCGTCTTCAATGATCGCACCTTCGAACTCTGGAGCAAATACGACGCCATCGCCAAGGAAAAAAAAACAGACGGCTTTTATTTCGCGAACCTTGGCGGCAACGTTCACGCCGGCCCCAATTTGGACCGGATTGGCAAACTGGCGGTTTGGTTCCAGGCCGATAACCAGGGCCGTACCTATGACGACCCCGCCATCTGGGGATGCACGCTGCAGAGCCGTGCCGCGAACGCGGTGCTCGACGGCAAGTTTTCCGCCAACGTCGCCGCCGCATACTCGACGGGCGTCGTGCGGTGGCGCAACAGCTCTAAGAATCCGGCCGAAGCGAAGATGTGGATGAACGAGGCGCTCGCCGGCGGCATGGCCCTCTATTACCACTTCATCGGTTCCGAAGATGGCCTCGGAGAAGATCGCCGCTGGCAGAAGGTGGGAGCCGATTATTTCCGCTGGGCCGCCAACCACGATGCGCATCTCACGACTCGCCGCTCCATAGCCAACATTGGCGTCATTATGGGTCAGAGTACCCAACTCCTCTACAAAGGTCCCGCCACGGCGCATTCGCGCGAGTACATGCGCGAGACAACCCATGGCCTCTATGAGATGTTGTTGAGCGGCCGCTTTGCCTTCGACTTCGTACACGAAGACCGCCTTACGCCCGAACGTCTCAGCCGGTATCGCGCGCTGCTATTGCCCAACATCGCCGTGCTCAGCGACTCCCAGTGTCAGCAGATCCGCGACTACGTGCACGCCGGCGGATCAATCATGGCCAGTTTCGAAACCAGCCTCTACGACGAGAAGCTCGAGCCGCGAGGGGACTTCGGCCTCTCCGATCTGCTTGGCATCGGCAAAGCCGGCGATGTCGTGGGTACCACCGGGAATGCCTACTACGGCCGCATCGAGCGCCAACACCCGATTCTTCGAGGCTTCGCGAACACCAACTGGCTTCCGGGCGCACAAAACCGGGTACCGCTCAGGCCCGTAGCGGACCCCGTTCTCACCGTCGTCCCGGGCTTCGTGCAGTATCCGCCGGAGCTAGCTTACCCTGCTGTCTCGCATACAGCGGAGCCGGCCATCGTCCTGCGCGAGATCGGCCAAAGTCGCACCGCCTATTTCCCCGGAGACATCGAGCGCACCTGGTGGCTCACCGGCCATGGCGACCTGCTGCGGCTCCTGCACAACACCATCCGTTGGATTACCCGAGACGAAAGAATTGTTGACGTCGGGGGCGAAGGCTTCATCGAGATATTTGCCTGGGAGACGGCCCCCGGCTACTCGGTGCACCTGCTCAACTACACCAACCCCAACTCTCACCATGGTTGGCTCGAGTCGGTCTATCCACTCGGCCCGCAGGCCGTCAGCATGAGGCTACCCGCAGGAGTCAAGGTGAAGTCCGTGGAGCTCCTACATTCCGAGCGCACTGTGCCTTTCCGTCTGGAAGGCGAGCTTCTGCGCTTCACCATCCCGAGCATCGAGGACTGCGAGGTCGCCGCCATCACCGTTCTATAGATCCTCACGCAATCCCCACGGGGAACGACCTTTGCGCACCAGCTTCGTCCCTGGCTCGCATCGGCACGTTGGCTATCGCCCTAACTCAAATAGGAAAAACAGCTTGGCTACGGTGATGTCCAGCAACCGACAAGAGCGGGAACGGCGGTTCAACGCCGGCTTCGGTCGGTTCTTCTGGTTTGCCGTTTAGCTCTCGACGAGTCCCGTTTCCAGCATCTCCTCGTCACTGAGCCACAGATCGGGGATATTGGCGGAGCCGAGCCGAAGAATATCTTCCAGAGCCCCCCGGACTTCTTTGAGTCTGAAGTCCACGCCAATGCGCTCGAGCAGTTCGATTAAGGCCTGCGCGCCCTCGGCGAGGGTTGGCTTCTGGTGTGCGCCTATTCTGTCGAGCCCACTGGCAAGTCGATGATAGGTAACCACATAAATGGCGCTGGGTCCGCCGCCGTGCCGCGCGATGTGTAAAAATCCGCGGGCCGTCGGCTTTTCGGGAGCCAGTCTTCGGAGCAGCCCTGAACCGGAGGAGAGAGCGCTCATCGTGTCCTATTCCTCGGCCTAGAGACAGTCCTCAACTGCAGCCGCTCGTGCTGCCGCAGTTCCCGCATTTATAGCACGCCCCGTTCGGCACCATGAGCATGCCGCACTCAGAGCAGGTGGGTGCGCCTTCATGCGCGTCGCGCAGTTTGAAGGAGGTGCCAGTCGTCGGCACCGATGCCATCGCGGCGTCCATCATTGTTTGAAGTGGCTGAACCGGAGCAACCGTCACGGCCTGATCGGTGTTCAGCTTCAGATAGTCGGAGGAGATGAATCGCCCGCCCAGCCACCGCGCGAGATAATCTAGCACGGAAGAAACGAAACGGATATTCGGATTCCCGGAGATGCCCGACGGTTCAAACCTTGTATTCACCAGCTTGTCCACGAATACCTTGAGCGGCACGCCATACTGCAAGCCAAGTGACACGGTCAGCGCCAAGCCGTCCATCACGCCGGAAAGCGTCGAGCCTTCTTTCGACATCTTGATGAAGATTTCGCCGGGCCGGCCGTCTGGGTACATGCCCACGGTAATGTAGCCTTCGTTCACACCCACGCTGAACTTGTGCGTCACCGATGCGCGCTCCACTGGCATCTTCTCGCGCACCGCGCGTGCGAACAATTCGCGCTGCATCGGCTCTACGGCCGCTACGGGTAGAGATTCGGTTTTCTTCTCTTCCTTCGATCCGCCCGCGTTGAGCGGCTGCGAACGCTTCGAGTTGTCACGGTAGATGGCCACGGACTTCAAGCCCAACTTCCAGGATTCAATGTACGCTTCCCCGATGTCTTCGATGGAGGATTCCTCGGGCATGTTGATGGTCTTCGAGATCGCGCCGGAAAGGAACGGCTGCGCCGCCGCCATCATTCTTACGTGCCCCGTCCACGCGATGGACCGTCCGCCACCCAAGGGCGCCAGCGAGCAGTCGAAAACCGGCAGATGCTCCGGCTTCAAGTACGGCGCTGCTTCGATCTTTCCCTGCTTGTCGATGTAGGAAACGATCTCGCTGGTCTGCTCCGGCGTATATTTCAGCCTCATCAGCGCTTGCGGCACGGTGTTGTTCACGATCTTGATCACACCGCCGCCGACCAGTTTTTTGTGTTTGACCAGCGCGAGATCCGGCTCGATTCCCGTGGTGTCGCAATCCATCATGAAGCCGATCGTGCCCGTCGGCGCCAGTACGGTTACCTGTGAATTCTTATAGCCGAACTTTTCGCCGTGTACGACCGCGGTGTCCCACGATTCCTGCGCTGCCAGGAACAATTCCGTCTGCACGTGCTCGGGCTTGATTCCGCGCAGCGCGTCGCGGTGCATGCGCATCACGTCCAGCATCGGCTCGCGGTTCACTTCGTAGCCGGGGAACGCGCCCATTCTTTCCGCGATGCGCGCGGATTGCGCGTAGGCCTCGCCGCACATCAGCGCGGTGATCGCTCCGCCCATGTCGCGGCCTTCGTCGGAGTCGTAAGGCAGCGCCAGAGACATCAGCAAAGCGCCGAGATTGGCGTAGCCCAAGCCCAGCGGCCGGAAGTTGTGCGAATTCTCAGCAATTCGCGGTGTCGGATAACTCGCGTTGTCCACCAGAATTTCCTGCGCCGTGATGGTCACGTCCACGGCATGCTTGAACGCGGTCACATCAAACTGCCCGTTCGATCCGAGAAACTTCATCAGGTTCAGCGAAGCCAGGTTGC
>Ga0210398_10004175_pt1 | contig 13633 bp, 10 predicted proteins | sample IncBWC4OmetaG_FD_161047 | JGI IMG/M metagenome (GOLD analysis project Ga0210398, IMG submission 161047) | Forest soil microbial communities from Barre Woods Harvard Forest LTER site, Petersham, Massachusetts, United States - Inc-BW-C-4-O | ecosystem: Environmental > Terrestrial > Soil >... | reverse complement strand
ATCGCCGCCACCTCCGACCGGCTGGCCGAGGTGCAGCGCGGCATGCGGCGGAATCTGCTGCGGTCATTGTCGTTGGACGCGTTTGCCGTGGCTCTCGAAAAGGCTTGAGGGATTCGGCGATGCGTCACGTGTTCAAAATCCCCACTTCTCGCAAAGTATGCGAGAAATGGGGCACCCTCGCGCTGCAGAGGTCCTGAAAACACAGAATGAGGGGTTCGCGCCAACGGGGACCGCAGATGAACCAGCGATTAGCGAGGTGGGCGGGGGCGACTCTTGTAGGGCTCGGCTTGCCCAGCATCGTGAGCGCGGTGCCAAAGCCACTTGAGGTCCGGGTTGTAGTCGTGACCACCTTCGAGGTTGGGAACGACACTGGAGACGAGCCGGGCGAGTTCCAGAATTGGGTGGAGCATTATCCGCTGTCCGAGATTTTGCCGTTTCCGCAAGGCTACCGCGCCCTGCGCTACAACGCCAAGGACCATGTGTTGAGCATTGTGACCGGGGCGGGCAAGGCCAGTGCGGCGGCCTCGATCATGGCGCTCGGCCTCGATCCGCGCTTCGACCTCACGAAGGCCTATTGGATCCTGGCTGGCATTGCGGGCATCGATCCCAATCGGGCCTCGGTGGGCTCGGCGGTCTGGGCGAGCCACATCGTCGATGGCGACTTGGCCTACGAAATCGATGGGCGCGAGATTCCGGCTGACTGGCCGACTGGCATTGTGGCCTATGACCGGGCCACACCTTTCGAGCGGCCAGCGCCGCCGGCCGTCTCTGACAACGGCATTCTGGCCTATGACCTGAACGGCGGGCTTGCAAGCTGGGCCTATGGACTGACGCGCGACCTCGTTCTGCCGGACGATGACAAGCTCAAAGCGGCGCGCGCCGGGTATCAGGACATGCCGAACGCGCAGCGGCCGCCTTTTGTGCTGAAGGGCGATACCTTGACCGCTGACCGGTTCTGGATTGGCGCCCGGATGACCGACTGGGCGGAGAAATGGGTGTCTTACTGGACCAAGGGTGAAGGCCGCTTCACGACCTCGGCCGAGGAAGATTCCGCCTACCTGCAGGCGCTCACCTTCCTGGCCCATGCTGGCAAGGTCGATCTGGCGCGGGTGCTGGATCTCAGAACCGGCAGCGACTATTCCTTGCCGCCCAAGGGCACGTCAGCCGCGGATTTCCTCAAAAGCGAGGCTACGGGCGACTACGCCGCCTATCGAGAGGCGATCGAGAACGCGTATCGGGTCGGCAGCCCGGTGGTACGCGAGCTGGCGCAGCACTGGCTGCTCTATCGTCAGGCCGTGCCCGCGAGAAACGCTGAAGTCCTACCCGTTCCGGCCGATCTCAGGTAACCACTGGAAAATCTAAGCATTGTATTTTCATAGACTTGCGAAAGTTACTCTGGTGGTTCTATATCCTTTCGGAATGGTTGCCGCACCGTTCCCCGCAAGCCTATAATTGACTTACTCTGGTTGTAGGTATTCTCCGTCAGGTTCCGGGTAGGGAAGTCGGGGGCGAGCTATGTCCTCCGGCCAAAGGAGAAGGTGGAACAACACCCGGACATGCGCAAACGCCTCGAAATCGCCCTGATGGCCAGCACGGCAATCGCGACCTTTCTTTCTCTCAGTCCGCCCAAAGTGTGGGCGGGCGACGAAGACTCTCAAACTATCACCACAACCGACGAACACGGACACAAAGTGTACGTGAACGACGACGCGCCCAAGAAACAGACGCACTCACAAGCTTCGGAAACGCCTCGGCGCTCTCTGGTGTACTGGAGCACGAAAGAGAACCGCTGGAAGCCGGTGCCGGGGGCGAATGCGGCTTCGATGCGGGCGGCACGTTCGGCAGCCGCCGAGGTGAGCCAGTATCTGGCACACGACTCGAACCAGTCCGCCCGGGCCAAGATTCAGAATGCCAACTTCAGCGGGCACATTGCCACTCCGGACGAAATTGATGCGGCGATCGCCGAAGCGGCCAATCGTCACAATGTGGACCCCAATCTGGTGCGCGCCGTGGTGAAAGTGGAATCGAATTTCAATCCCAACGCGGTATCGCGCAAGGGCGCGATGGGGCTGATGCAGTTGATGCCGGGGACGGCGCGGCAGTTGAACCTGAAGAACCCGTTCGATGCCGAGCAGAACGTGGATGCCGGCGTCCGGCACCTTAAGCAACTTTTGGAAAGCTACGGCGGAGATGTAAGCCTGACGCTGGCAGCCTACAACGCGGGCGCGGGCGCTGTGGCGCGCAGTTCGGGAGTTCCGCACTACGCCGAGACCCAGAACTACGTGCGGAGAATCACGAACCTCTATTACGGAGGTTTTGATTTTGGTCCGGGCACCCCTTCGCGCGAACCGGTTCGGGTTATGCGGGATTCGAGGGGCGTGCTTTATATCAGCAACACGGATTAATCGGAAAGCCGATTCTTAGGAACTCTGATCTCTAGAAACACTTGATTCGCAACAAACACTGATTCACTTTGCAGTCTTGGCGGACTTGCTCTCAGCGTCAACGAGCTTCAAAACATACAGGATCAACCGCAACCGTTTCAATCACGGCGACGTAGCAGGTAAAGGCCGAAGATTTTGAAGACCCTATCGAGCCAGCGCGGCTTGCGCTGGGGAGCGCTGCTTTTGCTAGCAGGGTTCTCCGGATTGCCGGCGCACGCACGAGTCCGCCACACCGAATTGTGGGCGCACGATCGCTTCGCCACCGCCGAGCGCATGCACGAGGCGCTGAACGGACGTCTACCCGCCGACCTCACCCGCAAGGATTACCAGCACGTTATCAACGCCTATCGCAGCGTGTACTACGGCGCCCCTTCGTCGACCAAGGCCGATCCCAGCGTGGTGGCCGTGGCCGAGACGCTGGTCGAGATGGGGCGCCGCTTCGACGACACAAAAATTCTGAACGACGCGATCGGCGAGTACAAATTTCTGCGCCGCGAGTATCCCGGCAGCAAGTATCGCTGCGACGCATTGTTCACCATCGGCGAAATCTACAAGGACGACCTGGGCGAGCCTGACCAGGCGCGAGCTACCTTCCAGGATTTTCTGCATCGCTATCCACACAACCGCCTGGTCGATGACGCACAGCAGGCTATCGCCGAGATTGAGCAGGCCCAGTATCAGCAGGCCCAGGCGGCGAAGAAGCCGGCGCGGGAGAATGCTGACAAGGCTGACAAGAAAGACGCGGCTGGCAAAAGCGCTTCCGCAGCCGCGAGTTCGAAGGCGGACCCCAGCAGTTTCCGCAAGACGGCGGCAGAGAGATCTCCGAATGGTCCGTCTCCGAATGCTCCGTCTTCGAACGGTCAATCCTCGAACGGTCAATCTTCGAGCGGCCAATCGTCGGGCGCGCAGTCTGCGGAACGTCAAACGTCGGATCATCAGCCCTCGGATCATCAGTCTTCGGATTCCCAGTCTGAACGGCAGGCTGCCAGCTATCCGCGGGTGACCGGGATTCGGCACTGGTCCACACCCGATTACACGCGCGTGGCCATCGACTTGGAAAACGAGGTGAATTTTTCTTCCCAGCGCATCGCGCATCCGGACCGCATATTTTTTGATCTGCGCAACACCAAGCTGGCGTCCACGCTGGTGGGCAAAAGCTTTGACGTGGACGATGGCTTCCTGAAGAAGATTCGCGTCGCGCAATTCCAGCCGGGGCGCACTCGTGTGGTGCTGGAGGTTGCCGACCTTTCCGGCTACAACGCTTTTTTGTTGCCCAATCCCTACCGCTTGATCATTGATATCCACGGCAAGGACACTCATGGCAAGGACGCTGCGGCGAAAAATGCCCGCGGCAAATCGGTGCACGACGTGGACGAAATGGCATTGTCGCCCGACGTGGAGGCGGATCCCACGGTGAGTTCGAAATCCGAGCAAACTGTGGTTTCGTCAAACCAGAAACGGGACGCAAAACTGAATCCGACGGTGGCGTCGATGCAGACGGGAGTGATAAAGAAAATCGTCGAGGCGGATGACTCTGACGACGACAACGACGATGCTCGGAGCCCCACCTCAACTGAATTCGCCAGCGCTCCCGTTCCGAAGCCGGACACCGCACGGACCAGAACGCATTCGGTGAAAGCCGGCGCTGCAGCTGCGTCGAAGCGGGACGAATCCGGTTCCGAAGCCGGTGATGATTCCACGATCGCGGCGAGCGATGATAGCGCGGCTCCTGCGCCAAAGAGTAAGCGGACAACGAAGACCGGATTAAACGGCAAAACGCTCGACAGCAAGAATCTAGACAGCAAGATGCGGGCGGACCTGGAAATTCGTGAGGCCAAGCCCACCGCTCACGGCGAACGCTCGCTGATTCGCGCGCTGGGATTGAAGATCGGCAAGATCGTGATTGATCCGGGACACGGCGGTCACGATACGGGAACCATTGGCCCCAACGGTCTGGAAGAAAAAGATCTGGTGCTCGAAGTCGGAAAGCGGCTGGGCAAAATGCTGGAAACGCGGCTGGGCGCCGAAGTGGTCTACACGCGTAAAGACGACACGTTCATACCGCTCGAGACGCGCACCGCCATCGCCAACCAGGAGCGAGCCGACCTGTTCATTTCGATTCACGCCAACTCGAGCGAGGACCCGACAGCGCGGGGCGTTGAAACTTACTATTTGAATTTCACGTCGTCGCCCGAGGCGTTGGAAGTTGCGGCGCGAGAGAACGCGGTTTCCGAGAAGTCGATTTACGAGTTGCGCGATCTGGTCAAGAAGATTGCGCTGAAAGAAAAAATCGAAGAGTCGCGCGAGTTTGCCGGAGACGTCCAGCAATCGCTGCATAGCGGCCTGGCCGCCAAGAGCCCGGCCATTCGCGACCGGGGCGTGAAGAAGGCTCCGTTCATTGTGCTGATTGGCGCCAATATGCCGTCGATTCTGGCGGAGATTTCCTTCGTGAGCAATCCTACCGACGAGCATCGCCTGGAAACCGCGGAATACCGCCAGCGCATCGCGGATTCTCTCTATCGGGGCGTCGCCAACTACGTGAGCGGGCTGAGCGGGGTGAAAGTGGCGAGCAAGCTGGATAAACCGGCCGGGCAGTAATCAGGGGTCAGTTTCCAGTGATCAGTGGGCACTGATCACTGGTTGTCATCCCTCGCTTTAGCACCGGGAACGTCCCTGCTTACTGCAGGGCGCTGCCGACTTGCGAGAACACGTTGTTGGAGTTGGCGCCAATCAGGCGTACTGTCCCGACAACAATGACCAGAATGACTGCCAGCATGACCGCGTATTCGGCAATGTCCTGGCCTTGTTCATCGCGCCACAACTTTTGAATGAGACTGCTCATAAGTCCTCTCTCCTATAAAAGAAATTTCCTGCTCCTATGCTGAAGCCGAAGCTGCTGCCGGCTTCTCCTGGTGAACCGGAAAGTCCGCGGGATTCAGTCCCCAAACTTCCTTTTCCTGCGCCAGGGCCTGCAACCCAATGTGATATTCCGATGATCCCTTGAGCTTTGTGATCCAAACCACCCGGAATTCCATCTTTCGTTTGCGATACCAAACTGTTACCGGATCCAGCACCTGCAGCTCACGCCGAACCGAGCCCAACCGCGCTCCGGTTGGCGTCACGTCCAGGGTGTGGGCCATTTCTTCAAAGGATTCCCCGGTAACGTCCTTCCCGTGGACTTTTACGGGGAATACGGCCTTCCTGCGATCCTGCCGGCGATGATTGGTTGGTGGCATGTTTTACCCACGACCAGTTTGCTACGAAGTCCGCGAATGGGGAATGGCTCGGATGGGTGGGAAGGGGCACGGACGAGGGGGACGCGGAAGTAACCAGGAAGATGGTGACTAAGGAAACCTGAAACGTGGAAGGTCTTGGCAGCAGCCAGCGTGGCGGTCCGTTCGTCGTGCGAGCTGGGCGGACGAGGGCGTCCGCCGCTCCAACACCCGGAACTTTTCCCCGCTCTCTGTGGTCTAATGAGCAGAGCAGTTTCTCGAAACAGCCAGGTCCAGCCATGAGCTTTCCACGATTTTTTTTCGCTCTGACGGTGGCGATTTATATGGCCAGTGCGGGTTTCGCGGCGAACCCGGCATCTGGTCCCGCACCAACCCAGGGACCGCCGCTTCTGCCGCAGCAGTTCGCTGGTTGGCAGAGGCAAGGTTCGGCGCAGATCAGCACGGATGCCGCCGGTGCCGACCCTACCAACGCCGAAGTCCTCAAGGAATACGGCTTTACCGACGTTGCCGTCGCCACTTACATCCGCGATGACGGCCGCACCCTGAAGATTCGCGCCGCGCGCTTCGCCGATGCCAGCGGGGCTTTCGGCGCCTACACGCTTTATCTGCAGCCGGAGATGGTGCGCGAGACGATCGGAGATCAGGGCGCTTCTCTCGGCCAGCGCGTTTTGTTCTATCGCGGTCACGTGCTGGTGGACGCTTCATTCGCCAAGGAGTCTCCCATGGCTGGCGCCGCGCTGCGGGAGTTAGCCGGAGTTCTGCCGCGTCCCCCGGGCAACGCCGGCAACCTGCCCACGGTTCTGGACTTCATGCCGCACCGGGGCTATGTTCCGAACACTGAGAAATATGTGATCGGGCCCGAAGCGCTCAACGCTCTCACCCCTCCGGTGAGCGCGGAGGAGGTGGATTTTGCAGTGAAGCCCGACGTGGTCATGGGCAAGTATTCCACGCCCAGCGGCCAGGCAACGCTGATGCTCATCTATTACCCCACGCCGCAGCTGGCCGCAGAGCATCTCCGTCGCATTGATGCTGCGCATAAGCTGGCGCAGCCGCAAGCCGGAGTTTCCACAGTGGAGAGTGCAGGTCAGTTCTCTGACAAGCGCACCGGATTCATTGTGGCCGTCGCTTCTGGGCCAATCTCCGAGAGCGATGCGAAATACGTTCTCGACCAGGTGAACTACGAAGCCAACGTCACGTGGAACCAGAGAACTGATAACCGCGACGTGCGCGATCTTTATTCGCTGATCCTTAATATCGTGATCCTGTGCGGAATTCTGGGAGCGCTCTCGATTGTGGCCGGTGTGGCGTTCGGCGGATTCCGAATCCTGATGAAGCGCCTCTATCCCGACAAGGTTTTTGACCGGCCCGAAGCCATGGAATTCATTTCGCTGCACCTGGACGGAACGGTCTCGGAAGGCGAGTCCGGGCACTCTTCCGGGAGGGTCGGGGGGCGGAAAAGATCCTCTTGAACTCCGGTAAGTGGCTTTAGAAATATCGGGTTAGGCCGCAAACAGGCGGGTTTTGTCTCACTTTGGTACATTTGTGGTGGATATTGATTGGTTGTGTAAGTGATTGAAAATAAAGACATTTAAATACCAAAAATCACTTGACACCTCGGTTTTTCGGCTCATAAGATTTCGCCAGAAAGTTTTGACGGGATTCTTAGCCTCCGTTGGAACTATTCTCCCTTGAAGAAAAGGCCGCCCATCGTTGCCGGGTGGCCTTTTTGTTTGTGCGCGTGTCGCGTTGCTCCACATTCGCAGCAGAGTCTCAAAAGAGCGAGAACTACCAGTGGCGCACACGACCGACGTCGACGTGCACGAAGTCCGAGCTACGATAGTAGCCCACACCTCCGCGATGCAGGCGCAGGGCTGCGTCACGCAATGACGACGTCGGAATCCCAGGCAGGCGAATGTCGATCGCTTCGGCCTGCATATGCAGGCTGTGCTGCGCCACGCCGGTGTGGGGGTTGCGCGTGCGCAGGAACTCGTTGCTCCAGGGCGTGCGGTAGCCGCAAATCACGTCGATTTCGCCACCGGAATCGGCGAGCGACGCGGTCAGGTCGTGGAGAAGGTCGAAGAGCCGAGGATCGAAATGACGCACATCTCCGGTGCGGTGGTCGCGCAGATAATGGTCGAGCTCGTCCATCGCTTCGGGAATGTATTCATCACCGCGACGATAGACGACATCCAGCCGCTCGCCCGTGTGAGTGTGAAAGAAGCGGAGCCGGTACTCGCGCGCGGCCGCGGACCCAGACTCTGTGCCGCCGTGTCCGAGGAGCGGCGTCAGCAGAAACAAGAGAATCCAAATGTATTGCCGCATTACACCCATCCTTACTTAGATGCAGCTGCCGGGTTGAAAGGCGCTACCAGGTATCGGGATAAGCGGCGGCCAACGCTTTGTCGAGTTCGGCGTCGTAACCGTAGATATCGTCGAAAAAACGAATCTGATTTTCCTCGTTCACGGTTGCGGTGCCGTAGACAATCACAACCGGAATTCGCGTGACAAGGTTTACCTGGAGATTGTTCTTGTCGCCGTTCATCGTGGCCTTGACCCGCTCCAAATTCCAGCCTGGATTGTTTCGCAACACCCAGGCAACGAGGTCCTCAGGCTTCTCGACCCGAATGCATCCGTGGCTGAAATCGCGGACGTCCTGCGAGAACAGTCCCGGAGCATCTGTGCCATGCAGGTACACGTTATCCGGATTGGGGAAGATGATCTTGACGAGGCCTAGAGAATTCGCATCACCGGGCTTCTGCCGCACCATCAGATGAAGCGATTTTATGCCTTCTAAAACCTCCGGGCTCACTTGATTGTCGGTGACGACCTCGCCTTTAGGCGTGACCACTTCAAAATTATGCTTGGCGATGTAGTTCGGGTCCTTCAGGATATGGGGCACGATTTCGTTCCGCTGAATGCTGGGAGTCACATCCCAGTAGGGCCGGAAGACCACGTATTGGATCTCTTTCTCAAAGAGCGGAGACTCGTGGCCTCCGTAAGCTTTTCCAATGATGACGTTCTTGTAGAAGGCGACGGTGCCATCCGGGTTCATCGCGCGCACACGAAACTCGGGAAGATTCACAACCACGGGCGGTTGTGGGAAGGAATGCGGAAGCCAGCGCCACCGTTCGAGCGTCAACTTGATCTGGCGAATGCGGGCCGCCGGAGGCGTGTTGAGTTCATTGATCGTGCGCGCGTCAAGGTTGCCGGTGGGAGTTTCCCCATGTCTGTCCTGGTAATGCTTCACGCCCGCGACGAGCGCATCGTCATAGATGGTTGCATTCGGATTCAGTTGTTCCCCCGCAGGAATGTCACCGATGATTTGAAGAAACCGCCCCAAGCGGACCACGCCAGCGTAGGGTTGGCCGGGCCGCACTGTCTTCGTGACCGTTGGCAGCTTCTCCCCCTCAACTTGATGTGCGTATCCTTCATACACCGGCAGGAGCTCGAGCAGCTTCCGGTAGCCCGGGAAAGGCGGTTCCAGCTTCTGGATTTCGGCGGCTGGATCGCCTGCATTCAAGACCTGGGTCTGAATGAATTGCGCCAACGAGAGTTGTACCCATCCCATATCGAGCTGAAACTTGAATTCCTTGGGATTTATTCGCCCACAGTAGACGGCACGGATGTAGCGCATTGCCGAGACCGTAAGCGCGGTATCGAACGAGGCCAAGTCTTGTTCCGTCGGATTTTGATCCAGCTTGAGGAGGCGGCCCTGCCATCGCGAGCCGTCATAGTCCTCCGGGTCGAGTCCTTTCGCGTCCGCATTTTGTAAGAGCTCGATCACGGCCCGTCCCTGGGGACGGACGCGACCGTTCTGAAGCCAAAGCAAAGAATAACCGTTGGTCTCGTAGAGTTTGGCGACCTCCGGTTTGTAGCGAGTAAAGTCGGACCAGCGGAGATCGGCATTACGAGCTGAATCCACAATAACGTGGAGCGCGGGAACACCCGAGGCAGACAACGTCTGGCCTGCAAGAGCAGGAAGCCGCTCCGCGAAGAATGCAGGAAGGGTCTCGCCGCTTGCAGCAGATATTCCAGCAACGAGTACGCTCGTTAGAACGATCATCCACCGTGACCGATAAGAAGGATTCCTCATAGCAAGCCTCATTTTGACGTTTTTATTTGAGTATCGAAAGCGATTCCAGGGTCCCTCTTTATGGAAGGGATTTCTTGCGCCAGTATCCTCGCGATCGCACGCTTGAGCCGATTCCCTCTGCCGTTGAAATCTGAATGTCAGGAAACGAAGAAGTGTATCAGGCAACCAAGGGCGATGACTCCGTGACTTGGAGCGGTAAGGCTCCCCGCGCGACTGCAAGAGCCGAGGTTGCTCACATATCAACTGCAGCACGGACCATTTTCAGCGACAAGTGGTGATCGAACGGTTTTGCGAGGAACTCGACTGCACCCTCTCTCAGTGCTTGAATTCTGATACTGGCATCTCCACAAACTGCGTTTCATCTAGATGGAGCCGACCCTGGTTTCCACCATCACCTGATGACACAGATGACACTTGACGCAAGAGGCACACGAATGACACTGACCGGCCCCGCAAGTCTTCGTGGGCTCGCGAAGTCAATGACCGTGGATTTCGCGACTGTTCGCCCCCATCGCCGTTGCGATGAGGGAAATACGAGTGCCTGCCTCTTTGGTAGGAGGCTTGCTCTCCACCAATCGAATTCTGGGTGGTAAGATTTTGGCGAGCTTCGCAACAGGAGCTAGAAGAAAGTGCGAAGTCTGGTGATGGCGCGTATTTCCGACGTCAAGAACGGAAAGTGAAGAACGAAAGAAGAGAAATGTTGCCGCGAAGAACGAAATCAAGTTTGTGCAGCGGTTGGCAGATCGTACTTCTCCTGTTTTGGTCTTGTAGCGCACTTTGGGCAGTCGCGTCCGACGCTACACCCGGTCATGGCACGAACGTCTTCTCTCCCGCCTCAACTCCAGCCAAGTCAATTAAGGACTTGTCAGTCTTTGTACTCGCCATCACCGGAATCATCTTTCTCGTTGTCTTTGTCTTGCTGGTCTATTCCGTCGTTAAGTTCCGTGGGCGAGCACTGGATGCCGGCCGCGAGCCGGCTCAGGTATACGGAAGCACGCAGATTGAGCTGGCTTGGACGATCATACCAACCCTGATTGTCGTTGTCCTGTTCCTGGCAACTGCCCGAGTCATCCACGCCATTCAGGATGCTCCCGAACCAGTGGGCGCTGTAGAGGTCACCGTCATTGGACATCAATACTGGTGGGAGTTTCGTTACCCGAAGCTGGGGATCGTCACCGCCAACGAACTGCACATCCCGGTGAGCAATCCTGATCATCCGACGCCGACGTTCCTGCAATTGCTCTCGGCCGACACCGACCACAGCTTTTGGGTGCCGGAGCTTGCCGGCAAGACCGACCTCATCCCGAACCATCCCAACAGAATGTGGATGGACCCGCAAAGCACAGGAGTCTTCGTTGGTCAGTGTGCGCAGTATTGCGGAATACAACACGCCAAGATGCTGCTCCGCGTTTCTGTAGATGGACCGGAAGATTTTGCCGCCTGGATACAGGCTCAACACAAGCCCGCAGTTGAAGACACCGCTGTAATCGCTGGCAGGCGAGTGTTTGAACGTAATGCCTGCATGAACTGCCACGCGGTGGGCGGAACTTCAGCGGACGGACGCTTTGGCCCTGACCTGACCCATTTGATGAGTCGCGCCACGATTGCAGCGGGCGCTGCTCAAAACACCTCCGACAATCTCCGTCTCTGGATCCAGAACCCCAGCGCCATCAAACCCGGATCGCTGATGCCTGCCATGAAGCTGAGCGACGCGGATCTGAATGCCGTCGTGAGTTACATGGAAACGCTGCACTAGAACGCTTGGAAAGCTGATTATGTCATCCCATGTGATCACCGTTCCGGTCGGCCAAACAGAAGCCAGGCCTTGGGTCGACCAGCTTCATGAGTGGCTAGCCACGGTCGATCACAAACGGCTGGGGATTCTCTACATTGGCTCGGCACTGTTATTCCTCGCAGTAGGAGGAGTCGAGGCTCTCATCATTCGCATTCAGCTAATGCATTCGCACAACAACTTCGTTTCTGCGGAAGTCTTCAACCAGATGTTTACCATGCATGGGACAACCATGATTTTCTTCGTGGCCATGCCAGTCCTGTTTGGATTTGCGAACTACCTGGTCCCCTTGATGATCGGTGCGCGCGACATGGCTTTTCCGCGCCTGAATGCTTTCAGTTTTTGGCTGTCGTTTCTGGGAGCACTTCTCCTTTATTTCAGCTTTTTCGGAGGCAGTGGTCTCTACGGCGCCGGAAGCGCACCGGATGTGGGTTGGTGGTCGTACGCGCCGTTGGGCGCACGAGCGTTCTCGCCCGGTCATAGTTCGGACTATTGGACTCTCGCGCTGCTCGTCTCCGGCTTTGGAAGCATCGGAACGGCCATCAATATCATTGCGACGATTCTCTGCCTGCGATGCCCAGGTATGAAGCTCAATCGAATGCCGCTGCTGGTGTGGATGAACCTTGTCATGGCAGGAATGGTTTTGCTTGCGATTACACCGTTGTCAGCCGCTCAAATCATGCTGCTCATCGATCGATACCTGGGTGGCCATTTCTTCGATACCCAAGCCGGCGGATCGGCAGTCCTCTGGATGCACTTCTTCTGGATCTTTGGACATCCGGAAGTCTACGTTCTGATCATTCCCTGTTTTGCTTTCATGTCGGAAATTATTCCCGTCTTTTCGCGCAAACCGATTTTCGGTTATCCGGTGATGGTCGCCGCAACCGTGTGCATCGCGTTCGTGAGCATGAGCGTCTGGGCTCACCATATGTTCACGATCGGAATGAACTCCTACGCCAACAGCTTTTTCACCCTGACCACGATGGCCGTAGGCATCCCTACCGGAATTAAGATTTTCAACTGGATTGGCACGATGTGGGGCGGCAGGATTCAGTTCAAAACGCCGATGCTGTTCAGCATCGCATTTCTATTCCAATTCCTCATTGCAGGCCTCACCGGCATCATGATGGCCGCCTCGCCTTTCGATTGGCAGCTTAGCCTGTCCTATTTTGTCGTGGCGCACTTTCACTATGTGATCGTGGGCGGAATTCTGTTCGCGCTCTTCGCGGCGTTTTATTACTGGTACCCCAAAATAACTGGCCGAATGCTGAGCGAACGCCTCGGCACATGGCATTTCTGGCTGTTCTTGATTGGCTTTCACCTGACGTTCGACGTGATGCACATCCCAGGACTGCTCGGGATGCCGCGTCGGATCTACACCTACGAGCCCGGCCGTGGTTGGGACACTTTGAACCTCATCGTTTCGATCGGGGCGTTCATTCAAGCAATTGCGATTCTCGTGTTTCTTGCCAACCTCATAATTTCTTATTTCAAGGGAGACGACGCCGGTAACGATCCCTGGGACGCATGGACGCTGGAATGGTCCACCTCTTCGCCGCCCCCAGCCTATAACTTTGCGACGGTTCCGACAGTCGCGAGCCGCCGTCCCTTGTGGGACCTGAAGCATCCCGAAGATCCCGACAGCCGCTATGAGTGAGCGGACCATATGAGCGCAGTGACAACGACAACTTCATTTCCGGGCCCAGCAGCCGAGTGGCATCTACCATCCCGCGGGAAGGTGGCGATGGCCGGTCTCATCATCGCCGAGTCGGCAATCTTCACCATCTTCGTCGTTGCCTATCTTTTCTATCTGGGGAAAAGCATCACGGGACCGACGCCGCGAGAAGTGCTTGAGACGCCCATCTTCTACACGATTTGCTTGTTGTCGAGCAGCCTGACCATTCACCTTGCGGCGAAGTCGTTGGAGCGGGACTACACCCGATTATTCCTCGGCTTCTGGCTGCTGACCATTGCGCTCGGTGGATTGTTCCTCTACGGCACGGCCCACGAATGGCACCGGCTGATTTACGAACACGGACTCACAATCTCGACCAACCTGTTTGGGACAACC
>Ga0210398_10004174_pt1 | contig 13648 bp, 11 predicted proteins | sample IncBWC4OmetaG_FD_161047 | JGI IMG/M metagenome (GOLD analysis project Ga0210398, IMG submission 161047) | Forest soil microbial communities from Barre Woods Harvard Forest LTER site, Petersham, Massachusetts, United States - Inc-BW-C-4-O | ecosystem: Environmental > Terrestrial > Soil >... | reverse complement strand
GCCCCAGCGATCGAGCGCCGCCTTGACGCGGCGGGCGAGTGCGCGGTCCGGCGTCACCAGCGCGCTGCTCTTGCCCTCCTCCACCGCTTCGCGCAACGCGACCGCAATGGCGAGCGCCTCGTCTTCGGCGTTGGCCGCCTCGATCATGCCGATCGAACCGACCGCCGCCTCGGCATGCGCCTCGAAGCTCACATCCGCCGCGCGTGTCCGCCACAGATCGGTCGCCGCGGCCGGCCGCAGCACTTCCGAAACAAGCCGCTCGCGGCCAGACGGCTCGGCCAGGCTTTCGACCGCATCGCGCTTGATGCCGATGCGGGCGAGCAGCGCCTGCATGGCGAATTGCGGGTGACCGGGCGCCGGCGAAATATCGGCGCGCGCGTCGCCGCCGATCAGGCGCCAGGAGCCCTCGTCGAGGTCGGTGTCGAGGCCCGGCAGCACGACGGCGCCGTGCGGCAAGCGGGCGATCGCGGCAATCAATTCGGCGGTCGCCGGGATCGAGCCGGTCGAGCCGGCCGCGATCACCGGCGCGTCGGTCTTGCGTGAAAGCCGCGCCGCCTCGGCCTTGATCAATTCATCGCGCCGCTTGGCTGGCTCGATGCATTTGCGCTCGGCCAGGATAGCCGGCCAGGCTTCGCGGGCGATCTGCAAAAACTTCAGGGTTTTTTCCCAGAACGGATCGAACTCGGCGGGCACCAGATCGTCGAGCTTGTCCCATGCCACGCCGCGCATCGTCATGTCGTCGATCAACCGCGCGAGGTCGTCGGCGAGCGCCAATGCCGCGGCAGGGGTCTGCGCCACGAGCGGCATGCCACCGGCGCCGCGAACGTCCGGCGACTCGGCCCATTTACGCACCAGTTGCGCCAACAGCAGACGCCGCTCGAGGCCGCCGAGCGCCGGCGGCAGCGCCAGCGCGTCGGTCGCGATGGCGCCGGCGGCGATCTCGGCGAACGCCAGTTCGTCCTCGTCGATATCGCCGATGGCGACAATGCGCGGCAGGATCGCCGCGTCGATCTTCAACGCATCGAGAAACGCGTCGCGCGCCAGCCGGCAGGCCCGCCGCGTCGGCAAATAGAGCGTCACCGCCGCCAGCGCCAATGGATCGTCGGCCAGACCAAAGCCGAGCTTGCCGCCGGTCATGGCGTTGATCAGTGTCGGCAGAAACGGCGCCGACGGCGGAATGGTGAAGACGCGCGTGCGCATGGCGGTGTGTTGGTTTTGCAGTCGCCGTCATTCCCGCGCAAGCAGGAATCCATAGCCACTGTCGAAGCAAGATTTGCCCGATTTGTGGTTATGGGTCGCCGCGTTCGCAGGGACGACGAACAGTTATCCGATTCTCTTATGTGGCGGCGAGCGCCGCTTCCGCGGCGGCGACCGCTTCCGGCGTGCCCACATGCATCCAAACGCCTTCGAGCCGCAAGCCGTAGAGGCGGCCGCCGGCGCCGGCGCGATCGAACAGCATCGTGAGTGAAAAAGCGCCGCTTGGCACATCGGCAAACAGCAACGGCGACAGGATGGCCGCGCCGGCATAGACGAACGGCACCACTTCATTCTCGCGCTGCCGCCGCAGCCGGCCGTCGGGTAACATGGCGAAATCGCCGCGGCCGGTATAGCCGATGCTGCCCGCGGTCGGCGCCAACAGCAGCAGCACGTCCATGGTCGCCGGATCGAACGCCTCGGCCAGCCGCGTGAAGTTCGGCTTGACGCCGTCGAGCCAGACCGTGTCGGAATTGACCAGATAGAACGGCGCCTCGCCGAGCTGCGGCAGCGCCTTGGCGATGCCGCCGCCGGTGCCGAGCAATTCGCCGCGCTCATCGGAGATGACGATCTTGGGACGTTGACGCGGCGCCAGGTGACGCTCCAGCGCGTCGGCGAGGTGATGCACATTGACCACGGCGCGCTCGACGCCGGCGTCGGCCAGGCGGTCGAGCGAATAATCGATCAGCGACTTGCCGCCGATCTCAACCAGCGGCTTCGGGATGTGGCCGTTATACGGCCGCATGCGCGTGCCCAGGCCGGCCGCCAACACGATCGCGCGGTTCGGCATCATGATGTCCCCCCAGACCCCTTCAGCAGCCCCCGAACTGGCCTCCAGCAAGCCCTCGCTACCCGCCGATTCGCCGCATTATAGCTGGTCTTGTGGCGGCAGATTGGCCGCATACCAGGCTTTGAGCGGCGCCAAATCGGGATGCGCCAGCGATCGCTGCAGATAGCGCAATATGCGGGGGATGTGACGCAGATATTGCGGCTTGCCGTCGCGGCGGTTGAGCCGGGCGAAGATGCCGAGGATCTTGGTCGCGCGCTGCGCTGCGAGCGTCGCGTAAAGGCGCGCGAACGCTGCCGCATCGAAGCGCTGGTCGTAGAGCCGCGCCCGCGCGTAGCGGCTCAAGAGCGCCACCTCGAGCGACTCCGGCACGTCGACGCGCGCGTCCTGCAACAGCGACGCGACGTCGTACGCCGCCGGACCCATCATCGCATCCTGAAAGTCGAGCAGGCCGATGCGGGCGACGCTCTCGCGTTCCGGCAGCCATAACAGATTCGGCGAATGATAGTCGCGCAGAACCCAGGTCGCCGGCGCTTCGGTCGCCGGCTTGAGCGCTTCGCGCCACAAGGCGACGAACTCTTTGCGCACGCCGTCGGCGACCCTGGCTTGGCCGTTGGTCAGATACCAGTCGAGCAGCAGCTCCGCTTCGATCAGGAACGCGTCGGTATCGTAATACGGCAGATTATGTTCGACGCGCGGCACCACCGGCAGCCGTTCCGGCAATTTTCGCCGATGCAGCGAGATCAACAGATCGACCGCGACTTCATAGCGCTCGGCGACCGGCGCCGGCGGATCGCCGGCGACGATGCGCTCGTTGCCGAGATCCTCCATGACCAGGAAGCCGTTATCGAGATCGGCCTGCAGGATCGCCGGGGCCGAGAGGTTGCGGTCGCGCAGGCCCTGCGCGAGCGCCACATAAGGCACGATGTCTTCGGCAAGATGGGCGATGGCGCTGTAGGGCTTGCCGTCGCGCACCGGCGGGCCGTCCGGGCGGCGCGGCGCATTCATCAGAACGTCGGTGTGGTCGTCGAACATCAGGCGCTCGAAGATGCGGGTCGAGGCGTCGCCGTCCATGCGGACCCGCGGCACGTCGCCATAGCCGGTTTGATCGAGGAAGGCGCGCACCTGCGTGATGCGGTTGACGCGCGCGCCGAACGAGCCGTAGCCGACCACGCGGGCGTTGCGGACCTCGGTGGAAATCTGTGGCGCCAGCGTGAAGGTGATGTCGAGCCGATCGGGCGGCAGGAAGCCGGCCGCCCGGTCGGGCCATTCCAGGAGCACAACAGTGCCGATCGGCAGATCGTCGAAGCCAAGCTCGGCGAGCTCGGCCGAGCTCGAGAGCCGATAGAAGTCGGCATGGGCCAAGACGAAGCGCGGCAGCTCGTAGCTCTGCAGTAGCGTAAAGGTCGGGCTCGGCACTTCGATCGCGTCGTCGCTGGCGAGGTAGCGGATCAGCGCGCGCGCGAACGTGGTCTTGCCGGCGCCGAGATCGCCGGACAGCGTTACCAGGTCGCCGGGCTCGAGCGCGGCGGCGATGTCCATGGCGAAACGCGCCGTCGCCTGCTCGTCCGGCAAAGTTATCGTGAAGCTCGTCCCGCCCGTGGCGCTCGGAAACATGGCGCGTCCGCTACCGAGGTCGCGGCCCAAGGCGTCCGGCGGGCACCGCCGGATGTTGCAGTCCGATCCGCTCAGCCGTGCATCGCGACGACAATGCAGCAAATCCCCCAAAACAGGCAGTATTCAAAACCGCCGATTTGCCACAGCCACTTTCCCCTGCTGTGGCGCCACACCGCCCAGGCGGCCACGAACAGAAACACCGCCTGCAGCAGCGCCACATAGCGCGTATAGATCGCGAACACCATGCCGATCGAACAAATAACTTCGATCGCCATACATGCGAACACCCAGGCCTTGACCGGATAGAGCCGGAAATCGTCGTAGATTTTGTAGGTCAGTTCCAGATCACTCGCCTTGGCATAGAGATGCGGCAACAGGAACAAGCCACAAATGAGGCGAAGGATGTTGAACTCGTTGGTCAGATCGAAATTCTGATGAAACGACATGCCCGGTTCCCCGCCTGCCCCATACCAGCATTATCATCGTGCTTTAAGCGGCAGTCAGTCTAGCAGCTTCGCCGAGCGGGAAGGTGCAGGTCACCGTCGTGCCTTCGCCCACCACCGAGGCGATTCTAACGGTTCCGCCATGCAACTCGACGAACGAGCGCACCAGCGAGAGACCGATCCCGGTGCCGCGATGATGCGAGCCGAGCGAATGGGTCTCGAACCAATCGAACACCTTCTCCAGCACGTCGGGCGGAATCCCCGGACCGCGATCGGTGACCGAGAAGGCGAGCGCGTCGGGACGGCGCTCGGCGACGAACGTGACGGTCCCGCCCGGCGGTGAAAAGCTCACCGCATTGGCGAGCAGGTTGAACAGGATCTGCCGCACCCGCCGTTCGTCGGCGATGAAGCTGCCGATATTGCCGGCGGCCTGAATATCGAGCGTCAGCCCGGCGCTGACCAGCCGATCCTGCACGCCTTCGGCCGCCGCCGCCATGGTCTCGCGAATGTCGACCGGCCCGAGGTTCAATTGCATGCGGCCGGCGTCGATGGTGGCGAGGTCGAGGATGTTGTTGATCAGCGCCAAGAGCGTATTGGTCGACACCGTGATGTAGTCGAGATATTCGCGCTGCTTCTCGGCCAGCGGCCCGGTCGCCGGATCGGCGAGCAGATGGACGAAGCCGATGATGTTGGTGAGCGGCGAGCGCAATTCGTACGAAACGTGATGGACGAAATCGATCTTGATCTTGTCGGCATCCTCCAGCGCTTCGTTGCGCTCGCGCAGCGCCCGCTCGACATTCACCGAGTCGGTGACGTCGTGGAACGTCACCAAGGTGGCGCTGTCCGGCAGCGGCACGGTGGTGCAATCGACGACGCCGCCGTCGCGCCGCTCCAGCCGGTCTTCGATCGCCACGCGATCATCGAGCGCGGTGATGACGGCGCGCAGCGCCTGCCAGGTCGGATGATTGCCGTGCAGCGGCCGGCTCAGCGCCGTAATCGTTTCGATGTGCGGGCGCTCGGCCAAGGTCTGGGGCGACAGACCCCACATGCGGGCGAAGGCGGAATTCGCCAAACGGACGCGGCCGTCGCTGGCAAACACGGCGACGCCCTCGGCAAGATTATCGAGCGTCTCGCCCTGGACGCGGATCAGCTCCTGGAAACGGCGCTCGAGATCGAGCCGCTCGGTCACGTCGTTGAACAGATAGGTCACGCCGCCGTCCGGATTCGGCGTGGTGACGACGCGCAACGTGCGTCCGTCCGGCAGATGCCAGGTGTGCTCCCTCGCCTCCAGCGCCCGGTAGGCGGCGTGGAGCTGCGCCTTCCATTGCCGGAAGTCCTGCTCCTCAGGGAGCTTGCGTGCGGCGCGCGAGGTCTCGAGCAGCGCCGAATCGGTCGGCTCCTGATCGAGGTAGGCGGCATCCAAATTCCACAGCGCGCCGTAGGCGGCGTTGTAGAATGTCAGTTTCTGATTGGCGTCGAACATCGCCACGCCGGTCGACAGCTGATCGAGCGTGCGGCGGTGCGCATCGACGAGCCGCGCCAGCGCGCTACGCATCGTCTCCGCTTCGGTTGCGTCGACGCCGAGCCCGGCGCTGCCGGTCTCGGTGCGGAAGTCGAGCACATCGAAGCTGCGGCGGGCGCCGGCGACGATGGCCGGAAGGCGCCCCGAATAGGCGCCGGTCTGCGTACGCGCCCGCGCGATGGCTTCGCGCGCCGAGCTGTCGAGGAGCTCCAAGTCCCGCGCGATCGCGTCCCCTGGGTCACTCGCTTCGACGGCGCGCGCGTAGGCGGCGTTGACGAAGGTCAACCGGCCGGCCGTGTCACGCGTCCAGACCGGCGACGGCAATTTCTCGACCAGCGCGCGCAACGAGGCGACCTCGGTCAGCAACGTTTCGTGGCGACCAGCGAGGTCGAGCAGATCGCGCTTGACGCCGCTTGCGTCCTTGAGCCGCAGCACCGCCCGCCCGGCGATGGCGCGGCCTTGCGCCTCAATCGGACGGCCGCCGAGTGTCGTGAACGCCATCGAAAACGGCTCGCCGCGGCTCCGCAGCGCCCCGACCGCCTGCTCCATCGCGGTCGCTCGCACCGGATCGAGCAAGCTGCCGAAGGCCAGCACGCGATGCGGCGCCGAGGCGCCGACGACGGCGGGGTCGCCCTCGATGGTCGGCTCGTCCGACGCCGCCGGCCAATCGACCATCACTTGCGGTTCGGACAAGAGTAACGCGTTGGCGCGATCGAGCCCGGTGCGCAGCGCCGTGATCTCGTCGTGCGACGATGTTTCAAGGCGCGCCAGGCGCGCCCGCGTGCGCAAGAGCAGGATCGCCGTGACCACCGCGAACAGCACGAGGCCGACAAGCAGCACCAGCGTCGCGACCTCATGACGATCGATGCTGCGGGTGGCGCCGGCGACCAACTCGTGCAGCATCAGTTTCGGCGGCTCGTCGGCGCTAGCTGGCGCGGCAAGAATGACGCCCAAATTGGCGCAAATCGCCGACGCCAATCCGCCGAACCACGGATGAGCGCAGCCCCCGCCTCTCCGGATCGTGTCCGGCATGCCCCTTATGCCTCTGCTGGCTGTCACCGCCATCGCCAGCGGGTCCATCGCGCGCGCTAGCACGAATCGCTCGACTTTACTCTCAAGGGGATTCGCGCCGAAAGAGTCCAGATCGTGAACGAGGCGAAGGAGCCTGCGCTACATCGCGCTTGCCGCGCTGCCGCTGCCGTTCAGGCGCTCCGCGCGCTGCGCCATGTCTTCCAGATTGATGCGGCTCAGCGCCTCACCGAATTCCTGTTCGGCGACCGCCAGCACCGGCACCACCACCTTGATCATCAGTTCCGAACTCGGCTCGGCGTCAAATCCATTGCCGTTACCGGTGGCACGCAAGATGTCGTTGACGGTCACGCGGTTGCGCTCGCGGGCGAGCTCATAACCGCCCCGCGGGCCGCGGATGCCTTTGAGGATGCCGTCGCGCACCAGCGACTGCAACACCGACTCCAGGTGCCGCGGCGGCAGGCCATGGCGCACCGCCAGCGTCTTGGCGGAAATCGGCCGCCCTACCGTTTGCAACGCCACATCGACGACCGCGGCGATCGCAAGTAGTCCTTTACGTGGGAGCAGGGTCATCAATAGGAAGAAAACGTCGCGCAGCTAATTTGGTTCGGCTATTTAACTCTGCAGATCAGTCATGATCGCCGGTCGGTTCCGTCATTCCAGTTGAACCAAATCCACCCGCCGCGCGTTTTGTTTGGTTGAGGTCGTTGGACTCGACGAGCAGAGCGCGTTGCACTGGCGCAATGATGATCTGTGCGATGCGCATGCCGCGCTGCACGACAAACGCCTCGGTCCCCAAATTGATCAGGATGACCTGCAGCTCGCCGCGATAGTCGGCGTCGACCGTCCCGGGCGTGTTGAGCACGGTGACGCCGTGCCGGAACGCCAGTCCGGATCGCGGCCGCACCTGGCCTTCGTGGCCGGGCGGCAGCGCAATGGCGACGCCGGTCGGAATCAGCGCGCGCCCGCCCGGCGCAATCTCGACCGGCGCGTCGGCGGGCACCGCAGCGAGTAGATCGAGGCCGGCCGCGAGCGCGCTGTGGTATTGCGGCAGCGGCAGATCGGCGCCGTGCGGCAGCCGCATGATCTCGACCGCGACCTGCTCGCCGGCGCTCACCGTTTTGCATCCTCGAGCGTGTCGGCAATGCGCGCGACCAAGGCGCGCGCCACGTCCTCTTTGGACTGCGGCGGCCACGATTCGACGCCGTCGACAGTCACCAGATGAATCGTGTTGCTGTCGCCGCCCATGATCCCGGTCTCGGGCGAGACGTCGTTGGCGAGGATCCAGTCGCAAGCTTTCTTCTTCAGCTTCGCCTTGGCGTTGGCGATGACATTGTCGGTTTCGGCGGCGAAGCCGATGACCAGCGGCGGGCGGCCGGACTTGCGATGCGCGACGGTCGAGAGGATATCGGGATTCTCCACGAGCTCGATGGTCGGCGGCCGGCCATGCTTCTTGATCTTGCTCTGGCTCGCCTGTTGCGGACGCCAATCGGCGACGGCGGCGGCGAACACCGCAATGTCGGCGGGCAGCGCTTTCTCGACCGCCGCCAGCATCTGCCGCGCGGTCTCGATGTGAACCACGGCGACGCCTGGCGGATCAGGAAGATTCACCGGGCCGCTGATCAGCACCACCTCGGCGCCGGCTGCGGCGGCGGCTGTTGCAATGGCATGGCCTTGCTTGCCCGACGAGCGGTTGGCGAGGACGCGCACCGGATCGAGCGGCTCGCTGGTCGGGCCCGACGTGACCAGCATGCGCAAGCCTCCGAGCGAGCCGGCGCCGCGCAGCATCGCGTCGGCGGCCGCGGCGATCTCAAGCGGCTCGGCCATGCGGCCGACGCCGGCTTCGCCGCGCTCGGCCATTTCGCCGGTGTTGGGGCCAATCAAGTGAATGCCGTCGGCGCGAAGCTGCGCCAGATTGCGCTGCGTCGCCTTGGCCGCCCACATAAGCGGGTTCATGGCTGGCGCGATCAGGACCGGCTTGTCGGTCGCGAGCAAAACCGCGGTCGCCAAATCGTCGGCGTGGCCGGACGCCATTTTGGCGATCAGGTCGGCGGTCGCCGGCGCGATGATAATCAAATCGGTGTCGCGCGCCATGCGGATGTGGCCGACATCGAACTCGCTCTGCGGATCGAACAGATCGGTATAGGCGCGCTCGCCCGCGAGCGCCCCGGCCGCCAGCGGCGTGACGAAATGTTGCGCGGCGGCGGTGAGAATACAGCGCACGCTCGCGCCGCGGTCCTGCAGACGCCGGATCAGATCGAGCGATTTATAGCCGGCGATGCCGCCGCCGATGATCAGAAGGATGCGTTTGGTCGCCGCCTCCGCCGCAGGCGCGGTATGCCGCACCGGCTTGGTCGGCGGGTTGATCCGGTCCAATGCCTCGCGGCCGGTGTCTTCGGCCGCCTGCCGCAGAATGACGCGGACCTCGTCTTCCATCGAGCGGCCGTGCTGCGCGGCGCGCAGCCGCAGCAATCTTTTCAGCTTGTCGTCGAGCTGTCGGACGGTCAGGCTCGCCATCGGCCTTCTCCCGGGGGCGAAGGCGATCCTATCACGCCACTGATTGCACTGCAATCAATGCAATCACCGGATCAGGAGGATCACGATCCACAGCAGCAGGGCCGCGATCACCCACAGCGCCACGGCGGACCAGCGGTTGCGCCGTTGCTCGGCCTTGTCGATCTCGGCGACGGTTAGCGCCGACAGCTTGAGCCCGTCGCGGGTCGCCTCGTCGAGCTGATCGAGCACGCGGGCGCCGCGGGTCAGGAGCCCCGGCACGTTGCCGACAAAGCGGCCGATTTCGCCGGCGCCCGCCATCGCGCCTTCGAGCTTGCCGGCGGGACCGAGATGCCGCGTCATCCATTCGCGCACCACCGGCTCCGCCGTCGACCACATGTCGAGCTTGGGATCGAGCGAGCGCGCCACGCCCTCGACCACCACCATGGTCTTTTGCAGCAGCAGCAATTCCGGCCGGGTGCGCATGTCGAACAGGCCGGTGACTTCGAACAGCAAAGTCAGCAGCCGCGCCATGGAGATATCTTCGGCGGTGCGATTGTGGATCGGCTCGCCGATGGCGCGGATGGCTTGGGCGAAATTCTCCACCGAGTGGGTGGGGGGCACATAGCCGGCCTCGAAATGCACCTCGGCGGTGCGATGGTAGTCGCGGGTGATGAAGCCGTGCAGGATCTCCGCCAGGAACAGGCGTTCCTTGGCGCCGAGCCGACCCATGATGCCGAAATCGACGGCGATCAGGCGGCGATCGTCGTCGACGAACAGATTGCCCGGATGCATGTCGGCGTGAAAAAACCCATCGCGCAGCGCGTGACGGAGAAACGTCTGGATCAGGGCGCGCGCGACCGCCGCGAGATCGAAGCCCTTGGCGATCAGCCGCGCGCGGTCCGACAGCGGCGTGGCGTCGATCCATTCCAGCGTCAGGACTTCCTTGGTGGTGCGGTCCCAGTCCACCGTAGGCACGCGGAAATCCGGATCGTCCTTGGTGTTCTCCGCCATCTCCGAAAGCGCCGCGGCTTCCAGGCGAAAATCCATCTCCACCGTCACCGAGCGGCGCAAGGTATCGACCACTTCGACCAGCCGCAGCCGCCGTGCCTCGGCGGATAACTCCTCGGCGCGGCGGGCCACGTGAGTGAACGCGTGCAGATCGGCGTGGAAGCGCGGCTCGACGCCCGGCCGCAGCACTTTGACGGCGACGGCCCTGGGGCCGTGCATGGTCGCGACTTCGGCGCGATGCACCTGCGCGATCGAGGCGGCGGCGACCGGCGGACCGAATTTCGAAAAGATCGCGCTGACCGGCTTGCCGAACGACGCGGCGATCGCCGCTTCGGCTTGCGCTTGCGGGAACGGCGGCATCTGATCCTGCAGCCGCTCCAGATCGTGGGCGAGCGCCGCGCCGACCACATCCGGCCGCGTCGCCAGGAACTGGCCGAGCTTGACATAGCTCGGACCGAGCCGGGTCAGCGCCGTGGACAGCCGCATCTCGACAGCGCCGCTCGACGGCCGTTCGATCAGGCGCGCGATACGGATGAGCGGACGCGCCGATGGCGGCACCGCCGCCGGATCGATGACGCCGAACACGCCTTCGCGGGCGAAAATAAAGCCGGCGTGGCCGAGGCGAACCAGACTCGCGAGCGCGGAAATCACAAACGCCAGCCGGAATGCAAAGCCACGATGCCGCCGCTCATGAGCCGATGCGATGCGCGGGCAAATCCGGCCGCGCGCATCATCGCGGCGAACGCTTCCGGCTTCGGAAAGCGGCGGATCGACTCCACCAGATAACGGTAGGATTCCGCGTCGCCGGCCACGGCGCGGCCCAGCGCCGGGATCACGTTGAACGAATAAAGGTCATAGAGCGTATCGAGGCCCGGAATGGTGACGGCGGAGAATTCGAGACAGACAAACCGTCCGCCGATTTTGAGCACGCGATAGGCCTCGGCCAGCGCCGTCTCGATGCGCGGCACGTTGCGGATGCCGAAGGCGATGGTGGCGGCATCGAAACTGCGATCCCGGAACGGCAACGCCTCGGCATTGGCCTCAGTGAACGTGATGGCGTCGCCAAGTCCGCGTGTCGCGGCGCGCTCGCGGCCGACGGCGAGCATATCGGCATTGATGTCGCAGACCGTCGCGCCAGTCCCCTTGCCGCCGGCCTGGACGATGCGCATGGCAATGTCGCCAGTGCCGCCGGCGATATCGACGAGCGCGAACGGCCGGTTTTTCGGCGGATTGACGGCGGTAACCAGCGCATCCTTCCAGGCGCGATGCAGCCCGAACGACATCAGGTCGTTCATCAGATCATAGCGGCGCGCGACGCTGCGAAAGACGTCGTCGACCAGGGCCTGCTTGTCCGCAAGCGGCACCTGGCGCGCGCCGAAATCGGCCTGCTCTAGTTCGCGATCGGGCATGGCTCTTCTGCTCGGCTGAACGATAGCGCGGCCGGCGCCGAGACGCTATGTCTGCAGAAGTTAACCTTGTCGCAGGCTCAATCCCGGTGGAGCGATGCCCGAACTTCCCGAAGTCGAAACCGTGCGCCGCGGCCTCGAGCCGGTGATGGACGGCGCGCGCTTTCGCAAGGTCGAGCTGCGGCGCCGTGATCTGCGCTGGCCGCTGCCGAAGGATTTTGCCGCGCGCCTGCAGGGCAAGACCGTGACCGGCCTCGGCCGGCGGGCGAAATATCTGCTCGCCGATCTCTCGTCCGGCGACGTCCTGGTCATGCATCTCGGCATGTCCGGCTCGTTCCATGTGTTTCGCGAGAGCGGCGACAGGAAACTTGCGCGCTACTATCATGAGCGCCAACAGCAGGCGGCGCACGACCACGTCGTGTTTCACATGTCGTCGGGCGCCATCGTCACCTTCAACGATCCGCGGCGCTTCGGTTCGATGAAGATCGTGCCCCGCGACCGGCTCGAATCCGAGCCGCTGCTGAGCCGGCTCGGACCCGAGCCGCTCGGCAACGCCTTCGATGCGGCGATGCTCGCCGCCGCCTGTGCGGGAAAAAAGACCAGCCTCAAGGCGGCGCTTTCCGACCAGCGCGTGGTCGCCGGCCTCGGCAACATTTATGTGTGCGAGGCGCTGCATCGCGCACTCTTGTCGCCCAAGCGCCTGGCCTCGACCATCGCCAGCAAAAGCGGCGCGCCCAACGAACGCGCCGAACGGCTGGTCGACGGCATCAAGGCGGTGCTCAACGACGCGATCAAAGCCGGCGGCTCGTCGCTGCGCGATCATAAACGCCCCGACGGCGATCTCGGCATGTTCCAGCATCATTTCCGCGTCTATGACCGCGAGGGTGAGCGCTGCGTCACGCCGCGCTGCCCCGGCACGGTCAAGCGCATCGTGCAGAATGGACGCTCGACGTTTTATTGCCCGATATGCCAGAAGTGAATTTTACCTCTCCCCGTGCACGGGGAGAGGTCGGATTGCGCAGCAATCCGGGTGAGGGGGCGTCGCCGCGATTCTGAGCTTAGCGGCTAAGCCCCCTCACCCCGACCCTCTCCCCGCGCGCGGGGAGAGGGAGCCGAAGCGTCGGGGAAGAGAATCGCCATGACTTACGAAAACATCATCGTCGAAACCCGCGGCAAGGTCGGACTGATCCGGCTCAACCGCCCGCAGGCGCTCAACGCGCTCAACCGGGCGCTGATGCACGATCTGACGCGCGCGCTCGACGCGTTCGAAGCCGACGCCAACATCGGCTGCCTGGTGATCACCGGCTCGGACAAGGCGTTCGCCGCCGGCGCCGACATCAAGGAGATGGCGGACAAGACGTTCGACCAGGCCTATCTCGGCGACTTCGCCGCAAACTGGGATCGGGCCGCCACCGTGCGCAAACCGGTGATTGCCGCGGTCGCCGGCTTCGCGCTCGGCGGCGGCTGCGAGCTCGCCATGCAGTGCGACCTGATCATCGCCGCCGACAACGCCAAATTCGGCCAGCCGGAAATCAAGCTCGGCGTCATCCCCGGCATCGGCGGCACCCAGCGTTTCACCCGCGCGGTCGGCAAGGCCAAGGCGATGGACATTATGCTGACTGGCCGGATGATGGATGTCGAGGAGGCCGAGCGCTCCGGCCTGGTGGCGCGAATCGTGCCGCTCGCCAGCCTGGTCGAGGAAGCGGTCAAGGTTGCGGAAACCATCGCATCAATGTCGCTGCCTTCGGTGCTGGCGGCGAAAGAGGCCGTCAACCGCGCCTTCGAGACGTCGCTCGCGGAGGGCGTGCGTTTCGAGCGGCGGGTATTTCATTCGCTGTTCGCCACCGCCGACCAGAAGGAAGGCATGGCGGCGTTCATCGCCAAGCGACCGCCGCGGTTCGAGAATAAATAGCGCGCCGCCGCTCGCGCATGAGCGGGCCGCTTTGCGTCAACAACCGAAGCGCGAAGACAGCCGCCGTTTCGCGCCCGGCAATTTGCCTAAAATTTTCATTCCTTTTGCTGGGGGCGGATTGCTCAAATCTTTGCATTTTCCGGCTACGGGATGTGAACTCGGCCGCCGCTTGCG
>Ga0210398_10004173_pt1 | contig 13654 bp, 9 predicted proteins | sample IncBWC4OmetaG_FD_161047 | JGI IMG/M metagenome (GOLD analysis project Ga0210398, IMG submission 161047) | Forest soil microbial communities from Barre Woods Harvard Forest LTER site, Petersham, Massachusetts, United States - Inc-BW-C-4-O | ecosystem: Environmental > Terrestrial > Soil >... | reverse complement strand
CCAAATCGCGCATGTCCGAGGTGGGAAGATTCAGTTCCAGCGATTGCCAGTGATCGCCGTCGTCAAAGGAAACGTACACCGCATTTTGCGTACCGGCATAGAGAAGTCCTTTGCGCCGGGGATCTTCACGTACCACGCGCGCGATCCAGCCGGGCTCGAGCCCTTCCGTAATTTTCTGCCAGGATTTTCCGCCGTCGCGCGTGCGATACAGGTACGGCGTCGCATCGCGAAAATTAATCGCGGCAACATAAGCGGCATTGGTGTCAAAGTGTGAAGGCTCAATCATGCTCACCATGGTGTCCGGTTTAAGATCGGGCGGTGAAACGTTCTGCCAAGTCGCGCCGGCGTCTTGCGTAGTTTGGATGATGCCGTTGCCGGTGCCGGCCCAGAGCATCGCGGGAGCAATGGGTGAAGGAGCGAGCGCGGTGAGCGCCATGCGCCCCCGAGGAGCTTGTTCGAGCGCGGCTTCCTTTTCATCCTCGCCGGATGCAAAACCCGTGGATTCATCTTCCAACTCGTGTCCACCAGTAGTGCCGCCCTGTGCGTTCGTTGGCGCGCCAGTGCGTGTCGTGAGGTCGGGACTGATGCGCTGCCAGGTATCGCCGTTATTGGTCGTCTTCATCGCGTATTGCGTGCCAAAATAAAGCGTGCGTGGGTTCTGCGGCGAGAAAACCAGCGGCGGCATCGTCGCGGTGCGGTCCTGGTTGCCGCGCACGAAGACGTGGGCAATTTGTCCCGTCGTTTTGTCGAAGCGCACCACGCTGCCGTACCAACCGCCGGAGTAGACAATATTCCTGTTTAGCGGGTCTGGCGCGATGTAGCAGAATTCAAACCCGCCAATCGAAAACCAATCGCGGAAACTGATCTCGCCGTAATCGCTACGGCTGCGGACCGCGACGGTGCCGCTATCCTGCTGCGCCGCGTAAGCCAGGTACGGAAACTGATTGTCGGTAGTGACGTGATAGAACTGCCCGGTGGGTTGGTTGAACCACGAACTCCAGCTCTTCCCACCGTCGACGCTCATGGTTGCGCCCTGATCGACGCCGAGAATCATCCGATTGGTATCCTGCGGATCGATCCACAGGACGTGATAGTCGTCGCCGCCCGGGGCACCTTTAAAAGCTGCGAAGGTCTGGCCGCCGTCGGTCGAGCGATAGGTGCAAGTCTGCATCACGAACACCAGGTCGGGGTTGCGCGGATCAACGAACGCACGGCTGAAGTAACTGTTGCCGACGACGCGCGGGTCGCTGGTGATTTTGCGCCAGGTGTCGCCGGCATCGTCGGTACGAAAAAGACCCAGCCCGGTGATCGCGTACACACGCCGGCCGCGAGTGCCCGGAGCGACGGCCAGTCCGATCCGATCGAGCGGATCGGAGGGGAGCCCCGCACCGGCAACTTGGTTCCACGTGGAACCTTCATCCATCGATTTATAGATCCATCCGTCTTGCTTGGTGCTATCGCCTGGACTAGAAGGGGGGTCGCGTGGATGCCACATCGCAGCAAAGATTTCTCGCGGATTCCCGGGGTCCGCGTTCATATCGGCGATGCCATCGAGTTCGTCTTTTGCAAGTGTTCGCGCCCAGGTCTTGCCGCCGTCAATGGATTTAAAAACCCCGCGCTGCGCGGGTTCCCCAGAGCCGGCCATCCCGGCACGACCGAGAGCGCCGACGATCACAATATCGGGGTTGCGCGGATCCACCACGATAGAGCTAATGTACTGCGTCTTCCGAAGTCCAACGTGCATCCACGTAGCGCCAGCGTCGGTACTTTTGTACACACCGTCACCGCGTGTCTGCTCGCCGGTTCCGACGTAAATAGTGTTGGGACTAGAGGGCGCCAGGGCCACGGCACCAATGGACGCCACGTGTCGATCATCGAAGATTGGATTCCACGCGCGTCCGCCATCGGTGGTCTTCCAAACGCCGCCTCCCGGTGTTCCCATGTAATAGACTGCGGGATCGCCGGAAATTCCAGCGACGGCGGTGACCCGGCCAGCACGATAGGGACCGATCAGACGCCAGCGCATCGCAGAATACAAGCTCGGGTCAATGGTCTGCGAATTTTGTTGCGCGAACGAAGAGGCGTTCGAAAATTGGGTGATGACCACGAGTGCGAACGATATTAGACAGCGTCGTGCAGCGGTCACACTGACCTCCAGCGAAACGGAAAGGTTTATCACTGTCAGCGGCAATTAATTTGATCGGAATTCCCGATTTAGACTCTGGCTCGCACATCGTGTGCTGCGCCTGCCCGGACACAACGACCTGGCACCAGAGCGGGCGCCGCTAGCCTCGTCGCAGTCCGCTCCGTAGATTACCCGCATGAGCGAAGCCGCCTGCAGTGGATTCTCCTCCAGACCATCGATGAAAGGAACAAGCAAGTTTGTGGCGCGCCGGTTGAAGAGGGTTCACCAACTTCTTGAACCATGAACGAGGACTTTCACAAGCCGGCGTGCAGCTAAGGCGTGATCACACTCTCGGTTTTGCTGGTTTGAACAACAAGACCGCCCGTTCTCGCAGGTTTCCGTTCAGGAAGTTGAGCGATTTCTTGCTTTGCCAAGGAATCGCCCGTGGAGCCGCGCGACGATTTCCGGGTGTGTGACCTTCAGAGAGCCCGCCGAGAGGAGCAAGGACAGCAGGGCACAGCGCGGCACAGGAGGGGTTTCGATCGATGGCTTAAATGAAGCATACGATTCCTGCCTACTTCTCCTCGACGATGGCCGCGTCCCATGTAATCTTTGCGCGAAGTCAACAACGGAAGGACTGGTCCCCGCAGGGGCAAGACTGCGGAGGTGCCGCGACGCTTACCAGGCCGTCGCCAGCCAGCGGCGCGCCGAGTTGCGAAGGCCGCCATGACAGAATATTTCTTTCCGATGGTGCCGGACGCTTGGGAGATGCGTTGTTGAAGCAGAGAAAAATGAAGGAAGCCGCCGAGCAGCTAGGCGTTCCGATTCGCTCCGCCTGGACAACCCAGAGACTCTATACTCTCATCGGACCGGGCGCGCTGCATCACTGGCGTGAGCATTCCGTGGACGGTGGTGCAAAGCTCTAAGCCAAAACAGCAGCAGGGCGGGCCGAACGTTCAGTGGAGGTGAGTAAAACCAGCAACTTCCTGGCGAACCGTCTGTGTTCGCCCGGGCAGCGGCTGGGTGGCGGCGGCTTGTGTATTGAGAAGTTTAGGTAGCAACCAGCAAGCGAGACTGATCAAGAACAAGCCCCCGGCGATCCAAACGGCATGATTCCCTAGGCTATCCACGAGCAAGTCAACGGAGTAATTCACATGCAGCAACCGCTCAACGATCCAGCCAACTGAGGCAGTACCCGCAAAGAGCGCCCCGCCGACCCTAATAACCGAGTAGGAACGCAAGCGGCTCAATAAGACGAGAGACGGCATGATAGACGCGACCGCGATCAGCTGCATAGTTTCGATGCCCAGGTTGAACGCCAGAATGCCAGCTACACGTTCCCACCGGCCGAGCCCTAGCTCCTGCAGGGTTGCAGCGAATGCCAAACCGTGAATCAGGCCGAAGAATGCCGCTAGTAGCGCTTCGCGTCCCGGAAAAAGCGGCCGGAGCGCGTGAATCGCGGAGACGAGTATCGAAATAGCGATCAGTACTTCGATCGGATGAGTGGACACGCGGACCAGTCCTAGCGCGGCTAACGCGAGGGTGATGGAGTGTCCTATGGTAAACGCTGTGACTACCTTTAAAATCTGCAACAGGCTGCGACGTGCGCCAGCGAATCCGACCCAACGCGAACCTAGAGCGAGTAGTGGCGCAGGCAGAAGCAGCGCGAGCAGGAACAGAAGGTGGTCTGTGCCTTCGGCAATGTGCCGCATGCCGAGGCGGAATATGCTCGCGAAGCCGACCGCGCCCAGCGATCCGCGAACGGTTGACCACCCTTTCAAAGTTGAGGGGTCTGAACCACCGCCGGCCTGCCGGTAATCCAGCTGATAGAACGATTGGCTTTCGTTTCGATTCTGCGTGAGGATCCGAATACTTGGGTCGCGTGGAACCAGACAATTCACCAGGTAGGCGGATATCTCGTTGTGGTGATGGTTCTCGAAAACGATTCTCCGTTCGGGCCCACCAGGGGCTAAGTCCACAGTGAACTCAATCCGAACTTCACCGAGTCCTTCCTTGATCTCCTCGATTGCTGGGAACTTCTGTGAGACAAGCGTGGGGCTCGCACTCTTTCCGTCAACCAGAATCGACAGATCGCGAAGCACCCGCTCCGCGTAAGTCCGCTGCTCGGCCTCCGAGATAACGCCGTCCCCGTTGGTGTCGATGCTCGCAAGTACGATGGAGGAGACCGCGACACCCGGGACCAGGCGCATGGACACCTGAAGACGGTCATTTTCCACCGAGATGATGGTGGCTTGCAGGTACTCATCGAGCCTGTGCGCGAAGGCACCCGCTCCGAGCGAAAGAAGAATCGCAGCAGCAGCAACGAGCCTCGTGTTCATTTCGCAGCAATCCCCCGTCCGTAGTCATTCGTCGGATCGCGGTACATAGTGTGGACATGCATGGATGGATCGCCGCCCAGGCGCTGGGGTGCGTACTCGATGACGAGGTGCGGGCCCTGAATCCGATAATAAGCCGTGATGTTGCTTCCCGGAGTGGCGGTTGTAGGACCGCTCCAGGCGAACCACGTGTCGTTGATATCAGCTTTGAGCTCGGCCATACGGGCCACCGCCGCGCCTTCGTGAATAATGCCCGCCCACTCGGATATCAGATCGAGTAGCATCGCACGTTGCCGATCGTTCATCGCGGAGGCCTTCAAACCCTCCGGCTGTATTGTTTTGCCGTCCTGACCGGGACCGAGAACGAGATCGGCCAAACGGTAGCTGAGAATCGCCTGCTTCCGCTGATTCTCGTCGAGAGCGTTCAGCAAAGCCGAAGCCTTGTCGCTCTCCTGGCCGAGAGGCCGCACCGTCTTTCCGTTGCTGGTGTAGAGAGCAGGCTGAGCGCCGGTGAGGGTCGGCGTGAGCACGCCGCGTTCGCCGGCAATGGTGATATTGAGCGCCAGATGGTGGCCTCCAAACTGCAACATCCAGGGATCTTTTTCGGAAGGCTTTCCTAGAATCGAAAGGTAGTAGAGATCTTTCCCGAAGATCGGGTTGTTTCCCTCCTTGGTCTTGTTGACCTCGTCGCCTTCCATAATCTGCTCGACCTTCTCAAAACCACGTCGGCTGAGCGCGGACGAAACCAGGGCCAAAGCGGCAGAACGCTGAGCTGCATTCAGTTCCTTGAGGCTGACGCCGGCCCGGGGAACGAACGATACTGGGAAGTTGGACCAGCGGGCCCGCTGCTTCTCGTCGTCAAACGCGAACAGCGCGCTTTGTCTCTGCTTCTCATCGAGCGTCGAAAGGAAAACATTTGCAGCGCTCACGATTCGCGAAGTCGCCGTCTGAGCTTTGGCGGCTGTCACCGACCAACAGATAAGCAACAACGCGCCGACGCCACATAGCGTTCTGATCGAAAAAAGGTTCATCCTCTATTCTCCTTGTCGGCCCTGTTCACGCGTCTGGATCCTCGACGCAATCCCAGCCAGACTCTGAATAGGCACGCAATTTTACGCAATTTCACAACAAAGTTGCGTAAGTACTAATGAAAACAGATGCGATTGCCATTGGTCTGACAAGCGAGCTACCCTCGGGGAAAAAACATCCAATCCAACAGGCCGACAGTGTCCAAGGGCTTCGACAGGTTGCTCTGGCGAGCTAAGGCTCAAATCTTTGCTGTTTAACTCCATATCCTCCTTGCCGCCAATATTTTGCATCAATACTCGGTTCCCCACGTGAAACGGTACAGCGCGTGCTTTCGGTCAACGTGGGAGTTGAAATCGAAATCGCGGCGCGACGTCAGGGCCATTCATCATGTGACCGATCACGCAGGAAAACGACAGGCTTGGATTTGTCGGGATTGGATACATCGGTCGGATGATCGCGCGGAGGTTGCTTGAAATCTGGCTTCAAGCTGCTGGCGTGAAAAATTACAAGCAAGGGAAAAGTTACATGACACACGACGGGGCTGGACGGCAGGTAATGTTTGCCTCTATATTTCTGCTGATGTTTTTTGTTGGCCTCACGCTCTTTGTCTCTTCGATTGCGCGAGCTGATCCCAGGCCAGACAGCGCGGCCGGCAGTGCGACATTTCGGACGAAATGCGCAAGGTGCCAGGGTCAAGATGGAGAGGGTTCCGAGGTCGGAAAGAGCATGCATGTTCCTGACCTTCGGTGATCGGTAGTGCAGAAGCTGCCCGATGTGCAACTCGCTCAACGAGGATCGGATTCACTCGCTGGTAACGCACATTCGCTCGCTGCATCAAAAGAAATAACAAGCGCTCTCATCACTGCGGTCGTCGCAACTGCAAACGGATTCCATTCCTTCAGGTGCGAGGCGCTTTAAAAGGAGGGTCGTCATGAATAGCAAGAAGAAACTGCCAAGCCAAAAGGATTCATGCCACCCGCAACTCTCATCAATTCCGAGAACGAATGACTCCAGAGACGCGGGCATTTCCCGGCGGGGATTCCTGGGGTTCGCGGCAGCGTCCATTTTCCTGACGCACACGGAGCGGCAGTCCAAGCGATCGGAGTCCAGGAACGGCATTCCTTATCGGACGCTGGGCCGCAGCGGAGAGCAAGTCTCGCTCGTCGGACTCGGTGGCTATCATCTGGGCAAACAAGCGGATCCTCAGGAAAGCATTCGCATCATCCGCACGGGTCTCGATGAAGGAATCAATTTCCTTGACAACTGCTGGGACTACAACGGCGGCGAAAGTGAGATCCGCATGGGAAACGCGCTACGCGACGGTTACCGCCAAAAAGCCTTTCTTATGTCCAAGATCGACGGGCGCACCAAAGCCGCCGCGACAAGCCAGATCAACGAATCTCTGCGCCGTCTCGAGACCGACAGGATTGATCTCCTCCAATTCCACGAAGTGATTCGCGACACCGACCCGGATCGCATTTTTGCCGAAGCCGGTGGGATGGAGGCCGTCCTGGAAGCGCAAAAGGCGGGCAAGATTCGCTACATCGGCTTCACCGGCCACAAGAGCCCGGACATTCATTTGAAAATGCTGACTACTGCTTCAAAACACGGTTTCACGTTCGATGCTGTTCAGATGCCCCTCAACGTAATGGACGCGCACTTCAATAGTTTTGAAAAGCAGGTTTTGCCTTTCTTGTTCAAGCACGACATCGGCGTGCTCGGTATGAAGCCTATGGGTGACCACATTATTCTCGAGAGCAAAACAGCCACCCCTGTCGAATGCCTGCACTACGCGATGAATCTTCCCACCAGTGTTGTCATCACCGGCTGCGATTCGCTTCCCATTCTTCAGCAAGCTCTCCAAGCGGCCCGCAGTTTTCGGTCGCTCAGCGCTTCCGAAGTTGCAGCACTTCTAACAAAAACTGCAAAAGCCGCGGAAGCCGGCCAGTTTGAGCTTTATAAAACGAGCCACCAGTTCGACGGCACTTACGCCAACCCACAGTGGCTTGGCTAGAAGCACGGTGAAATCAGAAAGGATGACGAGAGAGGAAGACAGCAAGTATGAGTTGTCGGGTTTTCGGACGTTGGCGGTTGAAACGGTTGAGGCTGCAAGTGCCAACGCGGTATTTGGTTAAGAGACAAATCTTGGAGGACCATCGTGAATAAGAAAGAACTCTCTCGGAGTATGGCTGGAGATGTTTCGCTTGGCGGGGAAATTTCCGTCCATCGTCTCGGTTTCGGGGCTATGCGCCTTACCGGCGATGGTATCTGGGGGCCACCGAAAGATCGTAAAGGGGCGTTAGCAGTTCTTCGCCGAGCGGTGGAGCTTTATGTCAATTTCATTGACACTGCGGATTCCTACGGCCCGCACGTAAGCGAGGAACTGATTGCCGAAGCGCTGTTCCCTTACCCGGCTGGGCTGGTGATTGCCACCAAGGGTGGCTGGAACCGCCCCGGCCCGAACCAATGGACCCACGATGCCACTCCAGCGCACCTCCGCAAGGCAGTCGAGGGGAGCCTCAAAAGGTTGCGCCTAGACCGGATCGACGTTTATCAACTGCATATTCCGGACCCAGTGGTCTCGTTTGAGGCCTCGGTGGAGACCCTGGCTCAGTTGCAAAACGAAGGCAAGATTCGCCTGGTCGCCTTATCCAACGTCACGCAAGAACACATCGAGCGAGCACGGAAAATTGTCCCTATCGTCTCCGTGCAGAATCGCTATAGCTTTGCCGATCGGGAATGGGACTATGTGGTCGAGTATTGTGAACGCAACGGAATCGCTTTTATTCCGTGGTTCCCATTGGGAGCCGGCCGAGTTGCTGGAGAAGTGCTTGGCCGCATCGCGCAAGCTCACAGTGCAAGCCCCACTCAGGTAGCGCTCGCTTGGCTGCTGCAGCGATCTCCCATCGTGCTGCCCATCCCTGGAACTTCCTCGATCGAGCATCTCGAGCAGAACGTCCTGGCGGCTTCCCTTCGCTTAACGAAGGAAGAATGTGAAGAGCTTTCGGGCGTTCCCGAGCTGGTGGCATCGCGGTGAATGAGTTGGCCTCCCCGGAATCTCTACTTGTTTTTGGGCATGCGATTCTTCGAGGTTTCGAGCTGAATAGGTAACAACTCGAGAGGGAGTGAGCACCACCATTGAATGTGTGCGTAGAGGAATTGCCCGTCTCAGTGACTCCATGAGGCGTTTCGGCAACTTGAGTCTTGCCCGCGGTCTAGACAAGCGAGTGAGTCGGAGCAGACTGCTCCGGACGCCGACAGTTTGTGATGGATTCTTATCAAGCTAAGTTTAAGCAAAGCCGCACCTGCCCGGCCGCTTCGCGACAGCGATTCAGATGTCAACAGCGTTGTGCCTCCGCTGGCCCATATTCGTAGACTTCGGGAGGGAGCCTGGGATTCACGATTCGACGTAGTTTCCGGCGTCCTTGAAAGACGCGTGCTTTCACAGCGCTAATTGTTGTGCCTAGAATCTGTGCAGTTTCTTCGACTGATCTTTCCTCGATGTCGCGGAGCAAGATCGTTCTCCCAATGATTGGACTTAAGCGATTGATAGCTTTAGTCAAGAGATCCGTGCGCTCGCGTCGCCAACAGGACTCCTCAGGATTGGGGCTCGGGTCAACGAAAGACTCCGAGCTGGACTTCGGGCCATTATCAGGGCTCTCGGGCAAGACTTCGAAAACTCCCCGTTTTCGACGGAGCGACTGAAATGCTTCATTCATGGCGATGCGCGTCAGCCAGGTAGAGAACCGCGATTTCTCTTGAAAGGCGTCGAGGTGAAGGAAGGCCTTGTGAAAGCCCTCCTGCATCACATCTTCGGCATCCTCCCGATTGTTCGTTATCCGTTGCGCCATGGCCAGAACTCTCTGCTTGTGACGGACAACCAATTCCTCGAAAGCCTGCGTATCTCCGTGCTTTGCGGCAGCCACCAGCGCGCCGTCGGAGTCTTTGCCTACAGTGATTCCATACGACGTTTCCATGATTCCAGCCCCTCCCCACCGTCTGCCACACAGTAGCCACCAAGGAAGACGCAATCGGAATGCCAGAGACTGTGCGTGACGAATACAATTTGGAAGTGGCCGGCAGAGTGAGAGATACGCCGATTCTGGAGCACCTCGGCAGCGTTGGCCGACACGCAAAGCTGTCGAAGTGTTGACACTCCGTCCATGGGGCTGGATGACCCACGGGCTGCCAGCTGTCGCCGAGGAGCGGCCGAAATGAAGCTCCGGCGTAAGAAGCCTGAAGGATCAGCGCTCAAAAAGGATGGCTTTTTGTGACCCGGAACGGATCATCGTGAAAAATAAGTCCCTTGCAAAACGCTCTTGTATCGGCTCAGAATCGCGTCGCAAATAGTTCAAGTCGCCGGCCTCGTCTCTCGACTCTAATTCTCGGTGCAGAGGAGAAATACGGAGACTTGGGAGCACGGCGATACCCAAATGATCGACATGGGATTCGCGCCAAACAGCGACTTTGCCAAAAAGGTCCGCCAGTCCACGGCTCGAGTCCTGCTCGGAGGCTTGGCGCTGTCACTGGTCACCTTCTTCGCTTCCCCATTTGAAACTCACCGTGGGGCAATCGCGCTTATTTACCTCATGATCGTAGCCGTAGTTTCGTTGACGGGAGATTTCGTTTCATCTGCTTCCATCGCGATTGCAGCCGCTTTGTGCCTCCGGCATTTTTTTGCACCTCCACCCTCGACTCCGGGAATTGACAAGCCGCTGGATTTTGCGGCAATTATTACTTTCCTTGCGACCGCCGCCATCATCACTCGTCTGATTTCCAAAATGCAAAGGCTGACAGAGGAACTCCGGCGCCGGGAGTCGTACTTGGCGGAAGCGCAAAGTCTCAGTCGTACCGGGAGCTTCGGGTGGAAGCCGTCCAAAGGCGAGATCATCTGGTCAGAAGAAACCTTCCGAATCTTCCAATACGACCGGTCGACGAAACCGACCGTGGAACTTGTTCTCCAGCGCGCTCATCCGGGAGACGCGGCCCCCGTGCAACAGACAATCGGACGCGCGTCGCAGGACGGGAAGGATTTTGATTTAGAGCATCGCTTGCTGATGCCGGATGGTTCCGTCAAACATGTCCACATTGTGGCTCATGCTGAAAGAGACGAGTCGGGTGAACTCGAGTTTGTTGGAGCGGTCATGGACACCACCGAGAGTAAGCGCGCGGAGAAAAAGCTGCGGCGCAGTGAGGAGTCTTTGCTGGAGGGTCAGAAACTAAGCCACACGGGCAGCTGGCGACATGATGTTGTATCGGGGGCGGTCACGGTCTCGCCGGAGATCTATCGGATACACGACATCAAGCCTGATGATGACGCATCGAACACGGAATTCTTCTTTAGTCGGTTCCATCCTGAGGACCGGAAGCGCGTTGTGGACCTTTTTGAAAGAGCCGAAATCGAGAAGGCCGAGTTTCAAGTGGAATACCGCATTGTTCTTCCGGACGGAACGATCAAGCACCTCCACACGATGGGCCGTCCTATCTTGAACGAGCCCGGCGACCTCGTAGAATTTGTCGGGACCGTGATGGACGTCACCGCGGCAAAGCAGGCGCAAGAAGCGTTGCGGCGGAGCGAGAGTTATCTGGCGGAAGCGCAGAGGCTCAGCCACACAGGCAGTTGGGCAGGGGCTCCCGGAACAGGAGAGATCAGGTACTGGTCCGGGGAATGCTACCGCGTGCTGGGTTTTGACCCGCACAAAGGGCTGCCTCGAGTGGAAACATTCTTTCAACGCATTCACCCGGATGATCAAGCCAGGACCAGGGAACGGCTCGAAACAGCAAGCCGTGAAAAGACGGAGTTCGAGTTCGATTACCGAATCGTTCATCCCGGCGGCGATATCAGGGACATCCATACCGTAGGTCATCCCGTTTTCAGTCCATCCGGCGATCTCGTTGAGTACGTCGGTACCGTGATCGATGTCACCGAGCGAAAGCGGGCAGAGGCGCTGCGTGACGGAGAGAGCCGTATCTTGGAGATGATAGCCGGCGATGCTCCGCTGGAGGAAATACTGGAGAAGCTGGTACTGGTCGTGGAAACCCAATTTGCGGGCTTGCTTTGCTCTGTCCTGCTCCTCGATGAGGACGGGCTGCATGCCCGGCATGGTGCCGCACCCAGCCTTCCCATTGCCTACGCCAAGGCCATCGACGGCCTTTCGATCGGACCACAGGCGGGATCATGCGGCACGGCCATGTACCGCAGAGAACCTGTCGTCGTCACCGACATTCTCCAGGATCCGCTCTGGGAGGCGTACCGAGATGTGGCCGAGCCCTATGGATTCCGCGCCTGCTGGTCCACTCCCATAGTTGCGCATTCGGGCAGGACGCTGGGCTCGTTTGCCATGTATTACCGCGAGCCGTGCAGTCCGAGCCCGGCTGAGACCCGTGCCCTGGAGTTAGCCACGCACCTCGCCGGGATTGCCATTGAACGCAAGCTGGCGCGTGAAGAGCGCGAACGATTGCGCCGGGCCCAGGCAGATCTCGTGCACATAAACAGAGTGACTACGATGGGCGAGCTGACGGCTTCCCTGGCGCACGAAGTGAATCAACCGATTGCTGCCGCCGTCACCAATGCTAAAACCTGCTTGCGCTGGCTCACGCGCGATCAACCAGATGTGGAAGAGGGCCGCGCGGCTGCCATGAGAATCGTGAAAGACGGAACGCGTGCGGCAGAAATCATCAAGCGAATCCGCCTGCTTTTCAAGAAGGGTACTCCGGAACGGGAGTCGGTGGAGGTAAACGAAGTAATTCGAGAAATGACTGTGCTCCTCCGTAGCGAGGCAGCGCGATACGTCGTATCCATCAGGACAGAACTGGCTGCAGATATACCCCAGGTCATTGCGGATCGCGTGCAATTGCAGCAGGTGCTGCTGAACCTCATGATCAATGGCATCGAGGCGATGAAGGACGCCGATGGGGGGCGCGAGCTCGTCATCAAGTCGCAACGAGCCGAAACCGAGCAAGTTCTTGTCGCAGTCAACGATACTGGCGTGGGATTGCCCGCACAGCAGGCAGACCAACTCTTCAACGCATTCTTTACCACCAAGCCGCACGGCACAGGTATGGGACTGTCTATCAGCCGATCCATCGTCGAGTCGCATGGCGGCCGCTTGTGGGCTGCCGACAACTCTCCCCGCGGAGCAAGTTTTTGCTTCACTCTACCCACCAAGGCAGCGGCAAAGGAATGAACCCGCCAAACAGTTCCACGGTATTCGTCGTTGATGACGATCCCTCTGTGCGTGCATCCATCCAAGGATTGCTGAAGTCGGCGGGTCTGCGGTCAGAGACTTTCGGAGCGGCGGAGGAGTTTCTGCGTCACAAGCGAGAGGATGGGCCAAATTGCCTGGTTCTGGACGTCGGCCTTCCTGGAATCAACGGTCTCGACTTTCAGCGCCAGTTGGCTGACGCGGGCATCCAAATCCCCATCATCTTTATCACCGGTCATGGGGATATTCCGATGACGGTGAAGGCCATGAAATCAGGCGCTGTGGAGTTTCTGACCAAGCCTTTCGACGACCAGGACTTGCTGAATGCGATCCACCAGGCTTTGGAGCGCGACCGTGTGACGCGCCGCCAGCAGAGTAGCTTTGCCGAGCTGCGAAAATGCTACGAGGCACTCAGCGCGCGCGAGCGCGAGGTCATGGGCCTGGTGGTTTCGGGGATGCTCAATAAGCAGATAGCTTTTGAGCTCGGGATCAGCGAGATCACCGTGAAGATTCATCGCGGCCACGTGATGCGGAAAATGCACGCCGAGTCGCTGGCAGAATTAGTTAGAATGGCTTCGAACCTGAAGCTTGCACCCGGCAAAAAGTAGCTTAGTTTCAGCGGGCCGCTCGTGCGCAACACTGCTTGTCAGTTTCTGAGACCTCCCCGTTCAGCTATAGCTTTCTCCACTTCACTTAGATTGTAGTTGCCCTCAGCTCCGTGGCCTATTGGGGCGCTCATACGAAAGTATAATTGCGCCGCTTTTGGCCACGCTGCTAGATTCCTGCTATGGCCGCTTTGGAGAAGACCAAAATGGTTGCGATTGTCGATGATGATGATTTAATGCGCAGCGCGCTACAGGGCCTGCTGAAAGCGGTTGGCTTGCCGGCGCAAGCGTTTGCGTCGGCGGAGGAATTCCTGAAGTCCGGTCAACAGTGCCAGGCTGGATGTTTAATCGCCG
>Ga0210398_10004171_pt1 | contig 13655 bp, 11 predicted proteins | sample IncBWC4OmetaG_FD_161047 | JGI IMG/M metagenome (GOLD analysis project Ga0210398, IMG submission 161047) | Forest soil microbial communities from Barre Woods Harvard Forest LTER site, Petersham, Massachusetts, United States - Inc-BW-C-4-O | ecosystem: Environmental > Terrestrial > Soil >... | reverse complement strand
TGCATGGAGGGCGGCGTCGAGCGCGCCGTCGACGCCATCAAGGCCGCCAAGGCCAAGGGTTTTGCCGTCAACGTCAACTGCACGGTGTTCGACGGCCATCCGGCCGAGGACATCGCGGCGTTCCTCGATCTCACCGAGCAGCTCGGCGTCGGCGTCTCGATCTCGCCCGGCTATGCCTATGAGCGTGCGCCCGACCAGGAGCACTTTCTGTCGCGGCGCAAGACCAAGGAGCTGTTCCGCAACGTCTTCGCGCTCGGCAAAAGCAAGAACTGGAATCTCACCCATTCCGGCATGTTTTTGGACTTCCTCGCCGGCAACCAGGAATTCCACTGCACGCCGTGGGGCATGCCGACGCGCAACATTTTTGGCTGGCAGAAGCCGTGCTACCTGCTCGGCGAAGGCTACGCCAAGACGTTCACGGAATTGATGGAGACCACCGACTGGGACGCCTACGGCACCGGCCGCTACGAAAAATGCGCCAACTGCATGGCGCATTGCGGTTACGAGCCCACCGCGGCCGACGCCATGATGAAGCATCCGCTCAAGGCGCTGGCGGTCGCCTGGCGCGGCATCAAGACCAAGGGCCCGATGGCGCCGGAAATCCCGATGGAAAACCAGCGCCCGGCGCAATACGTCTTCGACAGCCAGGTGCAACTGACGCTCTCGCAGATCCGCGCCAACGAGGCGCGCGAGAAGGCGGCGAAGGCGGCGCAGACGTCGGCGAGCGCGGCGTAAGCGCTGCCCGGGACCAGGTACATCGCATCCGTTTGAGCCGGTGAAAACGAACGAGGCCCCGGGATTGTGCCGGGGCCCCTTCGTTACTGAGTGGATTCTGGTAGCCTAGACTATGATCCAATTCAATTGAATCGGATCATGGTCTAGAATCTTTGTTTGAGCATGATCTTATCCGAAAACCGGTATCCACCCTCGGATCAAGTCCGAGGGCGGGCTTTTTCGGGATCATGCTCTAAGTGCTTCCATCACGCTCCGAACCGGCATGACAAAAAAGGCCCCGGCTGAACCGGGGCCTTCTTGTCCTCGCCGATCGAGAACGGAATATTCTTAGAAGTGCATGTTCACGCCGGCGCGCGCGATGTTGTCGCGTACCCGCAGATCGGTCTGGAAGGCGAGGGTAGGCGTAATCCCGCCGCAAACGGTCGTCGCGACGCAGGCACTCGTGTAGGACAACTTGCCGAGATCCACATACAGGTATTCGACCTTGAGCGACCAGTTGTGGGCGAACATCCATTCGGCGCCAGCACCGGCGGTCCATCCGGCCTTCGTCGCGGATGCCGCTCCGGTGTAGGTGTCACCGCCTAACGTGAACATGACATTGCTCGCCGAGCTGACGTGTCCGTAGGCAAGACCGCCAGTCCCATAGATCAGCATGGTCGGCGTCGGGGTGATCCCAACGCGTCCGCGGAACGTGCCAAACCAATCGAACTTCTCGTTGACGGAGGTCACAAAGTTTCCCGCGAGCGGCTCCACCAACTGCCGGTTCACGTTGCTCGTCTGATTTTCGCCCTTGTAGTTGAAGTCGGTCTCGACGCCCCACACCCACATGCCGGTCTGATAGTTGTACCCGCCCTGGATGCCGCCGGTGAAGGAAGTCTGATTGAGATTTGCACTGGCCGTGCGCTGTCCGTTGTCTGGCAGAAATAATGGAATTGTCAGGAATCCACCGGCCGGCTCCACCGAGTACGTCGAATTGTTGACGGCACCACCGGCATTAACACCGACATACCAGCCGCACCAGACGCAGACCGGCGCCGGCGGCGGCGGAGCCTTGTAGACCGGCGCCGCCATGTCGGCGGCGAGTGCAGGTGAGCCGACCAGCGCGGCGAGAGCAGCGCTAACAACCAGAAGCTTCCTCATGACGCCCTCCATCCGTTGATGAAATTGTGAGCAGATTATAATGCGCGAGGGCGCGTAAAAGCTGTGACTTCCAGGTCACAGTTGGAAAGAATCGACCGTCATGGAACCGTGACGCATTTACTTTTGCGGATGCGCCTAGGCACATACCTTGGTTTCAGGGCGACCACAAAAAATCGCATGGCGACAACGGGTTGCTGCCTCAAAGCCGTGGCGCGAAGGCGCGCCTGTCAGGCTTAATCCGCCGCAGAGTTCCGGCGAAAGCAAACCTTCACCACGATTGGCCGGCAGCCGAACTGCTACATCCCGAACGCCACCGCCCGCACATTGCCGCTCTTGAGATTGCGGTAGCGGGCCAGCGCCCAGAGCGGGAAGAATTTCGCATAGCCGTGGTAGCGCAGATAGAACACGCGCGGGAAACCCGTGGCGGTGTAACGCGGCTCGTTCCAGAAACCGTCGGCGCCTTGTTGCGCCGTGAGATAGGCGATGCCGCGCGCCACCGCTTGATGATCGACGTCGCCGGTGGCCATCAGGCCGAGCAGCGCCCAGGCGGTCTGTGATGCAGTCGAAGGCGCACGCTCGTAGCCTTTGTAGTCGAGCTTGTAGCTTGAGCCGTCCTCGCCCCAGCCGCCGTCGTCGTTCTGGATGGCGATCAGCCAATTCGCCGCTTTGCGCATTTCCGGCGCGGCGTGATCGACGCCGGCGGCGTTGAGGGCGCCGAGCACCGACCAGGTGCCGTAGATGTAATTCATGCCCCAGCGGCCGTACCAGCTTCCTTCGGCAAGCTGGGTGCGGCGCAGATAATCGATGGCGCGTCTGACCGCCTCGCTGTTCGCCGCGGTCTCGCCGAACTGCGCCAGCATCGACAGGCAGCGCGCGGTGACGTCCTCGGTCGGCGGATCGAGCAGCGCGCCGTGGTCGGCGAACGGAATATTGTTGAGATAATAAAATTCGTTGTCGGCGTCGAACGCGCCCCAGGCGCCGTTCGCGCTCTGCATGCCCAAGATCCATTCCTTGGCGCGCGCCAGCGAAGCATCGAAGTCTTTAGCCCCGGACAGATTCTGTACGCGATCCATCGCCATGGCGACGACGGCGGTATCGTCGACATCCGGATAATGCGCGTTGGCATATTGGAACGCCCAGCCGCCGGGCCGCAGATTTGGCCGCCGCGCGATCCAATCGCCGCGCACGTCGAGGATTTGCTTCGGGGTGAGCCAATCGAGGCCGCGCTTGACCTGCGCCACCGCGCCCTCGCCGCCGACTTCCAGCAGCGCGTGGCAAACCAGACCGGTATCCCAGATCGGCGAGACGCAAGGCTGGCAATAGGCCTCGTGCTCGTGCACCGCCACAAGCTTCTCGACGGACGCGCGGGCGGTGGCGCGCTGAGGATGGTTTTCCGGATAGCCGAGCACGTCGAACATCATCACGCTGTTGGCCATGGCCGGAAAGATCGCGCCCAGGCCGTCCTCGCCATTGAGCCGCTCGCTTACCCAGCCGACGGCGCGATCGACCGCGCGTTGGCGAGTGCGCTTGGGAAAAAACGGCTCGGTGGCGCGCAAAATATTGTCGACGCCGCGGAAGAACCAGAACCACGACGCCTTCTGCTGCGGCGCCCTCGGCGTCGGGCCGATGGTGTGCGGCGGCGCGAGAAACAATTCGTCGATGCGCACGCCCTTGGCATTGCGCGCCCGTGGCTTCCTCGCCATCAGCACCAACAGCGGCACGATGACGGTGCGGCTCCAATACGAGATCTTGTCGAGATGGAACGGAAACCATTTCGGCAGCAGCATGATCTCGATCGGCATCACCGGCACCGCGCGCCAGGGAATGAAGCCGAACAGAGCCAGCATAGTCCGCGTAAAGACATTGGCGCGCGCCGCACCGCCGTGGGCCAGCACCGCCTCGCGGGCGCGGCGCATGTGGTCGGCGTCGACGGCATCGCCGATCATCTTCAGCGCGAAATAGGCTTTCACCGTCGCGCTGACGTCGAGATCGCCGTCGGCAAACAGCGGCCAGCCGCCATGGGCGCCCTGGATGCGGCGCAGATAGACGGCGATTTTCTGTTCGAGCGCCGCATCGACGGGTTCGCCCAGATAGTGCCGCAGCAGCACGTATTCGGCCGGGATCGTCGCATCGGCCTCGAGCTCGAACACCCAATGGCCGTCGGGACGCTGGCGCGCGAGCAACGCCTGTGCTGCGCTCTCGATGCTGTGGGTGAGCGTGTCGTCCATCACGGCAGCCTTGCGACGACTTCGGCGGCGCGATTGCCGGAACGGATCGCGCCTTCGATTGTTGCCGGCAGGCCGGTATCGGTCCAATCGCCGGCCAGCGCCAAATTGCGCCATCGGGTTTCGGAGGCGGGCCGCTTGGCGTCCTGTGCAGGCGTTGCGGCGAAGGTGGCGCGGCGCTCGCGCACGATCTGCCAGGGCGGCAAGTCCGCCGGCAGCCCGGTCGCGGCGGCAACCTCACTCCAGATCGTCTTGGCCAGCACGTCGCGCGCGCCGTCGACGAGGCGGTCGCCGGCGCTGATGGTGACCGACACGCGGCCGGGGAAAGCAAAAATCCATTCCACCGTGCCGTTGAGGACGCCGAGGATCGCCGGCAGATCGGCCGGCGGCGCGATGCGGAAATGGGCGTTGACGATGGCGCGAAACTCGGTCGGCACCACGAGGTTTTGTACCAGCGGCGCCGCCACATAGGGCGGCACCGCGAGAATAACAGCATCGTCCGCAGCGAGCGCAACGGTCTCGCCGCCGAAATCCAGCGCCTCGACGCGCTCGCCGGCAAAGCGCAGCGCACGCAACTGGTGCTCCAGCTGCAACACCGCGCCGCGTTGTTGCAGATGCGCCAGCGCCGGCTCGATCAGCGTCGCGCCAAGGCCCTCACGGGCAATCAGCGGCCGGCAGGCGCGACCGCCGGCGGCGAGCGTCTCGCGGATGACGGCGGAGGCGAGCCGCGCCGCGCCTTGCGGCGGATCGATGTTCAGCGCGGCGAGGAGAAGCGGCTCGACCAGACGCTTATAGAGCGCGCCATCGCAGACAATGACATCCCCGACCGCTTGGCCCGGCGCGGCGCGCAGCAGCCGCGCCAGCGGCAGATAATCGAGCACGCGGGTGCCGGGCACGCGCCGTTTGGCGTCGAAAATCCAAAACGGCAGACGGCCGTCGTTGAAGCGCAGCGTCCAGCGCACGCCGCTCGCCAGATCGACGAAGGGGAATTCGGCATGGGCTGGACCGACCAGCCGGTCCGCGGCGCCGATGTCGCGCAGATAAGCGAGCGCGGCCTGATTGCCGGACAGCAAAAGATGATTGCCGTTGTCGATGGTCATGCCGACTGCGGCGTCGTGATAGGAGCGGCAGCGGCCGCCGGCAAACGCCGTGGCCTCGTGCACGACGACGCTGCGCCCGCGCTGCGTCAGCTTCAGCGCAGCGGACAAGCCGGCAAGGCCGGCGCCGATGATGTGGACGGTTCCGTTCATCGCTAATTTTGCATCACACCAGATTGCGCGCCACGATGAGAAGGAGATGCAGCTTTGAATGGCGCACCGGCGCACGCGGCGGCGCAAATCCGCGGGCCACGAGCTTGTCGAGGATCGCCCGATAGGCATCGCCCATGATGCGCGGCGCCCGCACCGCGCGCCGGGGTGACTGCGCCATGATCGCGCGCGCTTGCAGAAAATGCTGGCGGGCAAGCGCCACCACCGTGTCGCAAACGACACCCAACATCGGATTGGCCAGCACCGTGGCCGGATCGGTGCTGATGATTCCGGCGTCGCGCAACGCCTCGCGCGGCAGATAGAGCCGGCCCATCGCGGCGTCTTCGTCGAGATCGCGCAAGATGTTCGTGAGCTGCAGCGCCCGCCCCAGGTGATTGGCGAGCATCAGGCCGGCATCGGGCGCCATGCCGAACACCCGCACCGAGAGCCGGCCGACTGCGCAAGCGACGCGGTCGCAATAAAGATCGAGGGTTGCCTGGTCCGGCGCCCGGATATCGGCGTCCACGTCCATCGCCATGCCGTCGATGACGGCGATGAAATCCTCGCGCCGGAGATTGAATTGCTTCACGGCTTGCGCGAGACCCGCCAAATGTTGCGGCGGTGAGCCGGCGTAGATCGCATCGATGTCGGCGCGCCAGTCTTGCAGTTGCCCGTGCCGCGGCTCGCGCGGGCCGGGATCATCGGCGATATCATCGACGGCGCGACAGAACGAATAGATTTCGAACATCGCCTCGCGCTCGGCGCGCGGCAGGATGCGCATGCCGCGATAGAACGAGCTGCCGGACGCGCGCGCGGCGGCCTGGGAGGACGTCACCTACACACCTCGCGGTTTTTGCGAGGGGGCGGAAAAACGCCGGCCGAGCCGTCGCGACGTACCGCCGATGATGCCGGCAATGGTGGAGCCGGCAACGGCGGGCGCCGACAAATGCACGCGATCGTGCAGCGGATCGCGCGTCATGAGCATGCGCGTCAGACGATGCGCCAGAGTGTTGATGACCGAGACTTCGAGGCCGAGGCGCCAATCGTTGATCAGGAGTGGAAATTCGTCGCTTTCGCACAGCAACTGCTCGGTATGCCCGGCAAGCCTATGCAAACATATCAGCAGCGAGGGCGAAGCTTGCGGCGCGTCGAGCGCCTCGACCGTGGTGCCGCAAGCGGCGAGCGCATCTTGGGGAATGTAGACGCGGTCGAGATTGCGATAGTCCTCCTGGCAATCCTGCAAGTGATTGATGATCTGCAAGGCGGCGCACAGCGCGTCATTGGCCGGCCAGCAATCGCGGCTTTCGCCGTGGACGTCGCAGACGAAACGGCCGACCGGCATGGCCGAAAGCGCGCAATAGGCGATCAGATCGTCCCAATCGCGATAGCGCAGTTTTGTGACGTCGAGCCTGAACGCAGCGAGGAGATCCTGGGCGTGCTTCGGCGAAAGGCTGTGCGCGGCGAGCTCGGCGCGCAGCCGCACCGCGGCCGCGTCGCTGTCGTCCTTGCCGGCGAGGCCCGCGTCAAGACGATCGAGCAGCTTGAGTTTTTCGGCCGCCGGCAGCGTCGCATGATCGGCGATGTCGTCCGCCGTGCGCACGAAATTGTAGAACGCCAGGATCGGCCCGCGATGACGCGGCGCAATGAGCCAGGACGCCACCGGGAAATTCTCATCCCGGTGACCCTTGCCCGATCGTAATGCGCTCGCGTCATTCATCGCAATTCCGAAACATTGGACTCTGAAACATTAGCCTGGGCGCGCCCCTTCCACATGCCGCCGCGCCCGCGGGCATGCTGATAGGCGGAATCGAGCGTGAACGCTATATAGATGGCCGCGATCGCCGGCAGCGCCAGCCCCCACAGCGCCGACATGCGATAAAGCCGCAATGTCGGCTTGAACGCGAAGCCCATCATCAGCCAGACGACCAAGCCAAGATATTGCGCCAGGCCGTCGGAGAAGAAGGTTAGCGCCACCGGCGCGAGATAAGTCAGCGCCAAGCCGACAACGGTTCCGACCAACAGCAGCGGGGAATAGCGCAACTGCGCATAGGCGGTGCGCGCCACCATGCGGCGGATATCGGCGACCGCCGGATAGGCGCGGATGCTGTGCACGCGCTCGGACAGGCCGAGCCAGATCGGGCCGAAATTTTTGAGATTTTTTCCGAGCGCACAGTCGTCGATCAAGGCGTCACGGATTGCCGCCATGCCGCCGGCTTGGCGCAAAACGTCGCGGCGCACCAGCATGCAGCCGCCGGCCGCACCCGCCGTCGCACGACTGGGATCGTTGACCCAGGCGAATGGGTAAAGCATCTGAAAAAAGAAAATGAAGGCCGGGATGAACAGCCGCGCGGCAAAACTTTCGCAGCGTAGTTTGACCATCAGCGAGGTGAGAACGAGACCGCCAGCTTGCGCGCGGGCAACGAGGCCTGTGAGCACATCCGGCTCATAGACAATGTCAGCATCGGTGAAGAGCAGGTAGTCCGGCGCAAGCGGCATGGTTTCGGCAAGCGCGACACCCTGCTGCTGCGCCCACAGCTTGCCGGTCCAGCCCGCCGGCAGCGCGCGCCCCGGCACCACGGTGAGGCGATCGGCGGCGCCGAGCGCGGCCGCGGCATCGCGGGCGACAAGGGCTGTGCCGTCGCGGCTCTGGTCGTCGACCAGAATCACATGGAGCAAGCCGGGATAATTCTGCCGGATGAGCGAGGTAATGGTCTCGGCCACGCACGCGGCCTCGTCGCGGGCCGGAATAATGGCGGCGATGGCCGGCCAAGAACCGTCGGCCGCTCTTTGCCATGCCGGGCCGTCGTCATCGCGCTGCGCCGCCAGCCAGAATCCGCCCCGCGCCGCGAGCAGATACAGCCAGATCGCCAGCACCATTGACGCTATAAGGTCGTTGGCCACAGATAGTCCTTCCCGATCGGACCCATCGTTATCCCGTAAATGTAGGACCAAATATAGGACCCGGGAGGGTCCCGGAACCGCTGGTTAATGACGCAATGAACGCCGAAAACAGCCCCTTTCTCGCCCGCCTCGACGCGGTGGCCGCCGATATCGAGGTTTTGCTCGATAAGCTACTGGCGGCGGCGCCGATTGCCGGCGAATTGAGCCGGCCGGCGCGGCTGATCGAGGCCATGCGCTATTCGAGCCTCAACGGCGGCAAGCGCTTCCGGCCGTTCCTGGTCGTCGAAAGTTCAGCCCTGTTCGAGGTGCCGCGGCAGAACGCCTTGATGGCGGGCGCGGCGCTGGAATGCGTGCATTGCTACTCCTTGGTGCACGACGACCTGCCGGCCATGGACAACGACGATTTGAGGCGCGGCCAGCCGACCGCGCACAAGGCGTTCGACGAAGCGACCGCGATCTTGGCCGGCGACGGCCTGCTCACCTTCGCCTTCGACATTCTGTCGCGCCAAGAGACCAACGCCGACCCGCGGGTGCGCATCGAGCTGGTCATGGCGCTGGCGCGCGCGTCCGGCGTCGGCGGCATGGCCGGCGGCCAGATGCTCGATCTCGCCGCCGAGGGCCGCTTCGTGCAAAACCGCGCCGCGCAGCAGTTCAGCGAAAAAGACGTGCGCACCTTGCAGGCGATGAAGACCGGCGCGCTGTTGCGCTTTGCCTGCGAGGCCGGCGGCATTTTGGCCGCGGCGACGCCGGCGCAACGCGCGGCGCTGGAGCGTTACGGCTCAGCGGTCGGCCAGGCGTTCCAGATCGCCGACGATCTATTGGATCTCGAAGGCGATCCGGCGCTGGTCGGCAAACAGACCGGCAAGGACGCCGCCGCCGGCAAGGCCACCCTGGTCAGCGTGCTCGGCGTGCCTACCGCGAAGGCGCGATTGAAGGCGCTTGTCACCGAGGCCGAGCAGGCGCTGGCGCCGTTCGGATCGTCGGCCGCCATTCTCATCGAAGGGGCAAAATTCGTCGCCGATCGGCATGCCTGATCCAAAAGCGTCACAATCCCGTATCCCTGGACAGGCACAGGACCGGCATTGCCGTGGCCGGGTTATCCAGGCTTATGTGCGACATTCACTGCGGCCAGATTGAACTTGGCGAAGGACGGTTCTATTTGCAGACCGTCTTGTTGCAGTCAGTCTTGGGCCATGGTTCCTTGAGACATCGTAGTTTTTTGGGCCATCGTGCTTTGCGACCGGGAAAGAACGGGACCCGAACCTTCCGTTGATTCGGGATACCCCCTGCGAATGGCGAATATGGCACGATGGTACGTTTATACGGCCCTCCTGGCGGCGCCGTTGCTTGTGCCGGCGCCGCTCGCGGCACAGCCCACGGCCGACCAATATCGCGGCGCACAGGCCACTAAAGCGTCTGCCCATAAAGCACCTGCCCATAAAGCACCTGCCCACAAAAGTGCACCGGCCAACACGCCGGCGGCACAGCCGCAACCCCAGGCCAAGCAACTGCCGCCGCGCATCCCGTTCACGGCCGCCGACGAGGTTGCCGCGACAATTCCCGGCATGCCGGACGCGCGATTCTGGGCGGATTCGATCGCGGACTTCACCGCCGCCTTGCCGCCGCAGCCCGGCCCCTGGATTGCGCTGTCGAGCGGCGGTGCCGACGGCGCGTTCGGCGCCGGCCTCCTCAACGGCTTGAGCGAATCCGGGCATCGGCCGGACTATGCCGTGGTCACCGGCGTGAGCTCCGGCGCACTGATGGCGCCGTTCGTTTTTGCCGGACCGCGCTACGACGACGCACTGCGCGCCGCCTACACCAAGATCACGGCGGCCGATGTTTTCGAGGTCGGCTCGACCGGCGAGAGTTTTGTCGATTCCTGGCCGCTGAAGGATCTGATCGCCAAGCAAATCACGCCGGCGCTGCTCGCCGATATCGCCGCTGCCCACAAGAGCGGCCGGCGGCTGTTCGTCGTTACCACCGATCTCGACGCCGAGCGCTCGGTGGTGTGGAATATCGGCGCCATCGCCGTTCATGGCGGCGACGCCGCGCTCGCTCTGATCCGCAACGTGTTGCTGGCGTCGAGCGCCATTCCGGGCGGCTTTCCGCCGGTGCTGATCGACGTCGAAGCCAACGGCAGGCCGTTCCAGGAAATGCACGTCGATGGCGGCGTCGGCGGCCAGTTCTTCGTCGCCCCGGCCGCGGTGATGGCGGCGACCTCCGATTATCGGCTGCCGGCGACGGCACTCTATGTCGTGATCAATTCCGGGCTGCAGCCGGGCTTCCAGATCGTCCCGCGCTCGACGGCGTCGATCCTCACCGGCACGGTCGGCGCCGCGGTGATGGTCGATACCAGGCTGATGATCGATCGCGCTTATCTGGCGGCCAAGCGCAGCGGCGTCGATTTCAACGTCGCCAGCATTCCGGCCGGCTTCAACGTTCCGAGCCGCGGCCCGTTCGACCCCGATTACATGAGCGCGCTGTTCCAGCTCGGCGAGGCCCAGGGCAAGAGCGCAACGCCGTTTGCCAATGAACCGCCGGCCTATCCAGGCCGACCAACAGCGGAACCCACCGACACCGCGAAAACCGGAGCGAACAAATGACCAAGGCTGGGGGCTTTTTCACCGCGATGACAGCTGCGGCCGTGCTTTTTGCGGCTATTCCATCCGCCGCGCGAGCGGCCAGTAGCAACGACGGCAACTGGAGTGTGACGATCATCACTCAGGCCGGCAATTGCCCGAGCACGCTGCGCTACGGCGTGCGCGTGGACCGTGGCCGCGTGCTCGCCGATGGTCAAAGCTATCAGGTCAACGGGACCGTAGCGCCGAACGGCGCGACCCGCGTGACGGTCTCCGAACAGGGCCAATCCGCCAGCGGCACTGGCCGGTTGGCCGGCAACAGGGGGGCAGGACGCTGGCGCACCAGCACCGGCGAATGCTCCGGCCAGTGGACCGCGGAGCGCCGCACCTACTAACTCCTGACGACGCATCCCTATCGGTTGTGACGGCGAGGCGCGGCTTTCTGCGCATGGCGAACTGCGGCCCGGGCTTGCTAGGATGTCGGCAAGCCACGCGCCGGTGTGCGGTTGCCGGCAATCGATATCGGGACGGTGACGTCATGGCATGGGCCACTACATGATTTGGGCGAACAAATTTTCGGCAGGGGCGATCGCCGCATTGATCCTGGCCGTGGCCGCGACGACGGCCGCGCGAGCCGACGAAACCACCGTCCGCCTCGGCGTCGTGCGCTCGATCACCTCGGGTGTGACGGCCTGGGCGAGCGCCCGCGGTTATTTCAAAGAGTTCGGCATCAAGCTCGACTCATCCGACCTCGACACCACGGCGAACTCCATCGCGCTACTCTCGCAGAACCAGTTCGACGTCATCGAGGGCGGCATCGCCGCGGGCTATTTCAACGGGTTGGAGAAAGAGCTGCCGATCACCATGGTGATGGACCGCGTCTCGACGCCCATCGGCCATAACCTGATGCTGCGGCCCGACCTGAAGGACCAGATCACCGATCCAAAACAGCTCAAGGGCAAGGTGATCGCCACCAACGGCAACGGCTCCGTTTCGACCTACGAGATCGGCAAGCTATTGGCGCTCGGCGGGCTCTCCATCAATGACGTCGATCTGAAAGTCTTGCCGTTCCCGCAATATGCGCTCGCCTTCGCCAACAAAGCCATCGACGCCGGGCTGGTCATTCCGCCGTTCGGCACGCAGTACATCAAGGACAACATCGCGGTGCCGTTCCTGTCCTCCGACGAATTGATCAAGCCGACGCCGATGACCATCGCGGTGGTCATGATCAACACCGACTGGGCGAAGAAGAATCCCGACCTGGCGCGCAACTATTTCGTCGCCTATCTGCGCGGCGTGCGCGACTATTGCCAGGCCTATCATGGCGGGGCGGTCCGCGCCGACTTCATCGACCTTCTGGTCAAGACCGGCATCGAGCGCCGCCCCGAAATCCTCAACGACCAGAAAGCCTGGCCGGCGCGCAGCCCCGACGGCAAGATCAATACCGCGAGCATGATGGACATGCAGGCCTGGTACAGCGCCAACAAAATGTCGACCGCGAACTTTTCGGCCGACCGCGTGGTCGATTCATCCTATGCGGATTATGCGGTGAAGAAGCTTGGCCCGTTCGAGCTAGAAAACAAGGCGAGCACCCTGCCCGGCTGCCGGTGACAACGAGCATCCCGAAGCCGCCGTTTTCACTTTAACGTCAATTGCGCTGGATCAAAGCCAAACCGTAAGATTATTTTATTGTTGGCTGATCGCAACGCAGCGAGCGGAGGCCAAGATGCCGTCGCGTCCCGCCAAGCTTTTGATATGCGCGCTCAGCTTCACCGCCATGGCCGTGTCGAGCGCGCAAGCGGCACAAAAAGTGAGGAAGCCGCCCACGCCGCAGGCCACGGCAGGTAGTGCGGTGCCGTGCCGCGGCGCCAACTTGTTCCACTGCGGCCCGGTCTACAACGGGAACGATTATCTCGGCAGCGATCCCGATCCGTTCATCCGCCTGATGATCCAGCGCGACCTCGGGGCGAGATACGGCGGGGGCCCGTAGGCCCAGACCATGATCCGATCAAATTGAATCGGATCATGGTCTAGTTTTTTCGTTGGAGCATGATCTTTTCGGAAAACCGGCATCCACCCTCGGATTAAGTCCGAGGGCAGGCTTTTTCCGGATCATGCTCTATCCGGTCTTCCGCGCCGCCACGTTGGCGTTCCACCACGAACAGGCGTCGGCGGCGCGGCGGTAGTTGCCGTCCATCACGTTGACAGGCTCGCGGCCGCCGGCTTCGGCGACGCCGATGCGCAGATCGCGCGCCTGCTCGCGCCCTTCCGGCGGCAGCCACATGCGGTCGTGGCCCCACAGACTCGGGCCTTCGGTGCGCTCGTGCGGCGTCCAGGTGCCGGTATCGATGGTGCGGCCGCCCCAGCCGTATTCGACCAGGAATTTCGACGGCGACCACGAATAGAACGAGGTGACGTGGTCGTTGACGTGACGGCCGAGCGTGGTGCCGATCAATTCCGGCTTGCGCAGCAACAAATCGTAGGCCTGGCCTACGTCGTCGAGATAGCAGACCTCGAACATCAGATGATGGATGCCGTTCTTGCCGGTGTCGATGAAGGCGAGGCTGTGGTGGCGCGGATTGATGTGGAAGAAATACGCTTTGAAGGGCTTGAGAATGTAGTCGGTCGGCTTGAAGTTGAGGATCTCGGTATAGAACGGCAGCACCTCCTCGAGCCGCTCCGCGGTGAGCACCGCGTGGCCCATGCCGAGCGGGCCGGTGCGGTAGCCGGAGATCGAGCGGCCGGGCTTGAACGGATCGGTCGCGGTCTCGGCGCCGTGGAACGCTTCAAGTCGGCTGCCGACCGGGTCGGCGAACACGATCAAATCC
>Ga0210398_10004170_pt1 | contig 13659 bp, 9 predicted proteins | sample IncBWC4OmetaG_FD_161047 | JGI IMG/M metagenome (GOLD analysis project Ga0210398, IMG submission 161047) | Forest soil microbial communities from Barre Woods Harvard Forest LTER site, Petersham, Massachusetts, United States - Inc-BW-C-4-O | ecosystem: Environmental > Terrestrial > Soil >... | reverse complement strand
AGCTTGGAGGTGGCCTTGCCGCCGGCGAAGCTGATGTTGTATTCCTTGCCGCCGCGGCGCACCCAACATTCCAGATTCTTCGACAGCGCATTCACCACCGAGACGCCGACACCGTGCAATCCGCCGGCATGCTGATAGGTCTTGTCGTTGAATTTCCCGCCGGCGTGCAGTTGAGTCAAAATCAATATGACGCCGCTCACTTTTTCCTTCGGGTGAATGTCGACCGGCATGCCGCGGCCGTTGTCCTCCACTTGGCAGGAGCCATCCTTGTACAACGTCACCGCGATGTGGTCGCAGTAGCCGTTGATGGCCTCATCGACGCTGTTGTCGATCACCTCGTGCGCCAGATGATTGGGCCGGGTGGTGTCGGTGTACATGCCCGGACGCCGTCGCACGGGATCCAGACCGCTCAATACCTCGATGTCGGAGGCTGTGTAAGACGATGCCATCAGTTACCTCATTGAACGCGGCGGAGTTTAGCATGCTGAATCGCCACGCAATGGCTGGCACCACCTGCGCGATTCCGCTATCTTCGCCGCATGGGAATCGCCAACCAGCAAAATATGACTCGCACCATTCCGGTACTGCCGCAACCCTACGGGATTCGCGTGCGGCTGCGCCCAGGCGATCCGTTCGCCAAACTGGTCGGCGCCGATTGGCAAAAAACGCATTGGTTCTTCACCGCTGCCGAGCGCGATCGGACGCTCGAGGACATGTCGCGCAAGCACGAATATTCGCGCATCGGCGATCAGCCGGCCCTGGTCTTTGAAAAGGTGGAGAATCTCGGCGAAAGCCGCAGCTTCTAGTACCTCGGCCCTGTGATATTGATCGGCCTACGAGTGCGAGTGAGGCCACCCGACTCACGGTGTAGCCATTCTAATCTCGTCCTCCACCACCGTGAGCTTGAGCATCCTGCTTGAACGGCCTGGAGGGATGGGAAGCTTCGAGGCACTGCTGTCTTCCGTGCCTCGAGGCTTCCCATCCCTCTATGCCATTCGGGCCGATCAATATCACATGGCACTAGCGGCGGGAGTTGGACGACGCCTGATTTTACGGCGCTCAAAAAGTTCTTCCGAGGAACAAGTAATAGGCGCTGTGTCCGGCCGTGTCGTAGCCCGAACCCAAGTACACCGGGCCCAAAAACGTATCGAATGCGAGAAATAAGGACGCGTCCTTGTGCGTCGAGCCGAAGCTGGCATCGCCGCGCGTCTGCCAGGTGTTGCCCATTTCGAGCGACATGCCGAGATAGGCCGGGAATTCAAAAAAACCCTCGCCGCCGCGGCCGATCTTGCGAAAATAGATGGCGCGGGCAATCGCGTAGTCCGGGCCATATAGGGAACTGGGTGCCAATCCTGACAAATTAAAAAATCCGCCCAACGGAAAGAAATCGGGCACGGCGGTCGACTTGATGGTGCCGGCCACGACGCTGCCTGCCGAAGCCCAGAGCAATAAGGTGTTGCGGCCGAGCGAACGGGCCATGAGCCAATCCGCCTGCACCTTGTCGTAGGCCGTATCGGCGCCCAAGTCGGTGCGATTGGCATCCCACTGCAGGGTAAACTGCGAACCCTCGCGCGGAAAGTGCAGATTATCCAGCCGGTCGTAGCTGAACTTCACGAATAGCTCGCCGTTGTTGTATTGCGACTCCACCAGCGTCGGATCGCCCAGGCGCACCGTCGCCGCGCCGTTGGTGCGATGGTAGCCGACGCGGATCTCGCCCCAATTGCCGAGGGTACGGCCGATGTCGAAAGCGGCTTCCGCCTCGCGATCGCGATAATCCGCCACCTCCACATCACTGGCGTAGAGCTGCAGATCACGTGCTTCGATACGCAGGCTGGGCGCGATGAACCAGGTCCGCGTGGCATCCAAGGGCTGATAGAACTCGCTTACCACTTTCGGATCGCTGCCGATCTGCACATCCGTTACCAGCTCGCCGCCCAGCTTGTCGAGTTCGGTTAAAATGAAGCGCGCCGCCGCGTTGTAGCGGCTATTGCCCTGAAAGTTGTCCTCCAAATCCAATCCAAAGCGCACGTAGTTGGGGCCCCAGGACTTGCGCCGCGCCCGTATTTCGATTCCAGACTCCTCTTCCGCGCCTTGTCCTTGATCCACCAGCGCGTAATCCAGCGTCTCGAAATTGCCGAGGCCGTACAACTCGGTGATGCGTTCGCCCACCGCATCCACATTCAGAGGCTTGCCCACCAGCGGCTGCATTTCCGCCATGATGGTCTTTTCATAGCGCTTGGACTGCTCGTCGACGCGCACGAACTTGATGGGCGGCAGACCGGGTTCGCGCGCGGCGCGGCGCACCAGGTAATCGTTGTACGCCGCATCCCCAACTCGCAGCGTTTCGAGCCTCCCGAGCATGCCGCGCGCCGCGTTTTCACCGGCGGCAATGGTCGAAACCGCTGCGGTGAAGTCGGTGGAACTCGCCGATCCCAGGGTTGGCTCGATCAATACATCCGAGGCGCCCAAGGTGGCGCGCTGGCGATCCGTGTCCTTGCGCACCAGAATCGCCAGCATCTGATTGGAAATCGACAGGGCCGAGTCGAGTGCGGCGCGCGATTGCAGAGGAAAACTCACGTCGGAGACGATCACGATGTCCGCATGCATTTGCCGCGCCACATCGATGGGCAGATTCTCAGCGAGGCCCCCGTCGACCAACAACAGGCCCTGGGACTCCACCGGCGCAAACAGCCCCGGCGCCGAAATGCTCGCACGCATGGCGATCGACAGATCTCCCTTGTCCAGAAGTACGGCGTTGCCGGTGACCAAGTCGGTGGCCACCGCGCTAAATGGCGTCGGCAACAAGTCGAAGTTGGTGCTGTTGCTGAACGGCAGGGTGAGCTGGCGCAGCGTCTCCTGCAATTTCTGCCCCTGAATGAAGCCCTTCGGCAGGAGAATCGTGCCGTGCTTCAAACCGAGCGGCAGGCGCACCAGAAAATTTCGGTCATCTTGCTTGCGCCGAAAAGCCAGGTCGCGGCGCGGCGGCGCATCGCGGAACGCCTCCTGCCAATCCACCGTCCGCATCGTGGCGTCAATCTGCGCGGCGGTCATACCGCTCGCATACAAACCGCCCACGACGGCGCCCATGCTGGTGCCGGCGATGCAATCGATCGGTATCTTTAATTCTTCCAGGACCTTGAGGACGCCGATGTGCGCCATGCCGCGCGCACCGCCGCCGGAGAGTACCAGGCAGATGCGAGGCCGAACCAACGCGGCGTCCGCCGCTGCAGGTGCCGCCGCGGGTACGGCTGCAGGCGCCGCTGCGGCTCTGGTTACGGCATCGGCCGCCCAAACCCATGAACAATTCGCCGCCAGCGCACAGGCCAACCCCAGACGGATGGCGAGTTTCCCACCTATGGCGCGTTTCCCCATGAGGGGGGCTAGTTTAGAGGACTACGTCGATACTGGAAGCGGTAAAGGTGTTGCTGGCGCGGTCGTACAAGCCTCGGGCCACGAACTGCGTCGCCGACGTCGGCGTGGCGAAGGTCGTGTTGAGTTGCGTCACGAAGGCGGCAAATGTGTTGAACGAGGCGATGGGATTGGTCGAGACGGACGTGAGGGCGCCGGGCCCCACGCTGAATCGAGGGTTATACAGCGGCAACCCGGACGTCGGATCGGGCGCGCCGACCCCCGGCACGATACTCGGGCTCGCACTCAATGTCGTGATGTCGACAGTTTCCGCGCCGATGCGCAACTGTCCGGAACCGAATGCGGCGTTGGTGAGGTCGATCGTCAAGCCGGTCGAGGTTAGCGCGGAAAAGGGCGCCGCGGTCCCAGTGCCCGTCCAAATCACGGCCAAGGTGGCGGGAACGCTCGGTTCCGCGAGCACACTGAAAGCGGTGAAATCCGGCGGTGCGGTGCCGAACGGAGCGACGTAGCCATCGACCCACACCGGATCGCCGGGCGCTGCGGTGGGCAGAGTCAGTGCGCCGGTATTGACCAGAAAATTTGCGGCCGCTGGATCCGACGCGGCGCTCACGCCGTTGCCGGCAAAGTCATAGACACTCGCCGGATAGGATTCGATGGCCTGTAGATTCATCGCGAGGCTACCCGAAGTCGCTGAGGTCAACGAACCAAACAGCTCGGTCGATTGCAGGCGCACCGATCCAGTATCCACCGTAGACCCGGTGGCATCGACAATCGTCACGCCTGCCGCATTCACCGAATAGAGCCCGCGCGCCGTGATGTGCTGGCCCACCGCAATCGAATTGTAGTTCAAGGACCCCAACGTCGAGACGCCATCGGCGGTTACGAGCGTGTTGGGCCCGATGAGCACCTGGGAATCCGTGTCCACATACAGAATCACTTCCGCGGCATTCGCCGTCACCGTCCCACCGCGCAGAGTGAGCGTATTGCCGCTGCGTGCGATCACATCGCCTTCTATGCCTTCGGTGAAAAAGTCTTCCAACGTGCCGCCGGCGACGACATATACAGAATGAAAGATGCCGGCGATCACGCCGGCAGCGGGAGTCGGAGTCGGTTCGAATGTGCAGAACGCCGCCGTTTCCGTTGATCCCGCCGATGCTTGCGACAACGCCGTGAGTCCGGGTGCGCCGACATACGTCACACCGCCGTAGGTATAAACCGTATTCGCATCATTGAACATGGTGTCGATACCCAAACTGTTCACTTCATCGAAGAATGGCCGCACGACGACGGTATAGGTACCCAGGGAGACGCTCGAATTGATCAGCGGACCGCGCACTCGAATCAGCTTGCTGTCGGCGGCCGTAGTTGCCGCCGACATGAAGGGCTTGACGGTGAGGGTCGGCGGACTGGTCGTCATATCGACCTTGTTCGACGCCGTCATATCGTAATTGAAGGCGAGACGCAGGGCGTTGCTCGTCGCAAAGGTGGGCTGCAGGACCAGCTGGTTGCCGGGATCGAGCGCTACGGTGACGGCGATCGTGGTCGGAGTTGCTCCCGTGGGATCGACGACCGTCACCTTGACCGGTGCGCCGTTCACCATCACGGAAATTTGCGCGCTCGTATAGTCCAAGGTGATGATGGCCTGGGTGTACGTATCCACCGGCAAGCTGGCGGTCGCCCAGAGCTCCGACAAATTGGTGAGCCTGGCGAAATCGACCGTCTCCGGAACCGCGATGGCCGAGACGTCACCATTGAGTGTGCCAACCAGAATCACCGAGTCGATCGTCACTAAATAGCTGGTGAATTGGCCGGCGTCATCGGTGGTAGTCAATGTGGTCCATGCCACGCCGAAGCCGCTATCCAAATTGTTGCGATGGCAGCCTGCGGCGATCAAACCGAAGGCGCACGCGCCCAGCAGCGCGACCAGCCGATTGGCGGTCTTTTTCTTAAACGATGAATGCACTACAGATTCCAATTATTGAGGTGGGACTAAAGGTTAAGGCTGCGTAGAATAAAGACTTTCGAGACGTTACGCGCAGCAAAGTTCCATTTTGCCGCCTCAACGTCCCTTAGGCAGAGGTACTTGTTGGGTAATGCAGTGAATATTACCCCCTCCCAACAGGACTTCGCGGGTCGGAACGCCTAGCACGGCGCGGTTCGGAAACAGGCGCTTAAAGGTACGCATCGCTGCCGCATCGCGGCGTTTTTCGTAAAGCGGCATAACCACGCACTTATTCGCGATGTAGAAGTTGATATAGGAGGCGGCCAGACGGTCCCCGGCTCGGCGTGGATGACTGCCGGCATGAGGATCGATGCCTGCGGCCTCCTCGGCCGTCATGAACAGGGGCCCGGGCTGATGAATTCGATGGATCTCCAAGCGGCGGCCGCGCGCGTCCGTGGCATGACGCAGGCGTTGATAGGCATCCTGGGAAATTTCGAACTGCGGATCGGAGCGATCATCTGTCCAGGTGAGCGCCACATGTCCCGGACTCGTGAAGCAGGCGAGTTCGTCGATGTGTCCGCCGGTCTCGTCAAGATAGACGCCTTTGTCCAGCCAAATCACCTTGCTCACCGATAGGTATTGGCGCAGCCGCTCCTCGATATCTTCGCGCGTCAAATCCGGATTGCGATTTGGATTGAGCAGGCATTCCTCCGTGGTGAGGCACGTGCCTTGTCCGTCCACGTGAATTGCACCTCCTTCCATCACCAGAGGCGTGCGGTAGCGATCCGCGCCCTCCGTCTCCAATACCTTCTGCGCGACCTGATCGTCACGGTCCCACGGAAAATACAATCCTCCTTCCAGACCTCCCCAGGCATTGAAGGTCCAATCGACGCCGCGGCGGCGTCCCTTCGCATCGATGACGAAGGTTGGGCCGCAGTCCCGCATCCACGCATCGTTGCTGCTGATCTCGACGACGCGCACATTGCGCGGCAGTCGGGCGCGCGCGTTCTGAAACTGAGCCGCCGAGACACCGACCGTCACGGGTTCACTGCCGGCGATCGCGGTGGCGACCGCGGCGAACGCCAACTGCGCCGGCTTTGCGCCCAGGCGCCAGTTATCCGACCGCTCGGGCCACAGCATCCAGCATCCCGAGTGCCGCTCGAATTCCGCGGGCATTCGAAAGCCGTCTTTTGCTGGTGTTGATTTCAGGTTGCGCAATGCTCGTCTCCGGTCGCGCATGCTAGCATTGCGGCTGCATTTACAGGAGCTTCAGGAATGTCAGATGCCAAGCCGGTGACCCTTAAAATCCCCGCTGGGGGCGAGAAAATCAGCATCTCGAACGGCAAATTGAATGTGCCCGACCAACCGATAATTCCCTTCATCGAAGGCGATGGAACCGGCCGGGATATATGGCGCGCGAGCGTGCGAGTGTTCGATGCCGCGGTGAAAAAAGCCTACGGCGGCAAGCGTCAAATTCACTGGATGGAGGTGTTCGCCGGCGAAAAAGCCAACAAGGCGTACAACACCTGGCTGCCCGACGAAACCGTCACCGCCTGTCGCGACTACCTGGTCTCGATCAAAGGACCGCTCACCACGCCGGTCGGCGGCGGAATTCGTTCGCTGAACGTGGCATTGCGGCAGTTGCTGGATCTATATGTCTGCCTGCGGCCGGTGCGCTGGTTCAAGGGAGTGCCCTCTCCGGTGAAGACGCCGGAAAAAGTCGACATGGTCATTTTCCGCGAAAACACCGAAGACATTTACGCCGGAATCGAGTTCGAGCAAGGGTCCGCGGAGTGCCGGAAATTTCTGGATCTTTTCAAGCAGAATTTTCCAAAGCAGTACGCCAAGATCCGTTTTCCGAACACCTCAGGCATCGGCTTGAAACCCGCCTCCAAGGAGGGCACCGAGCGGCTGTTCCGCGCGGCGGTGAAGTACGCGATCGACAACAAACGCAAGAGCGTGACGATCGTGCACAAGGGCAACATCATGAAATTCACCGAGGGTGCGTTCCGCGGTTGGTCATACCAATTGGCCGAAAGAGAATTTCCGAATCAAGTATTTACGTGGGAGCAATGGGAACGCATCAAGTCGGCCAACGACGAGAAGGAAGCGAATGCGCAGATGGATGCGGCCAAAAAAGCCGGCAAGGTCATCATCAAGGACGCCATCGCCGACATCACCCTGCAACAGGTGCTCACCCGACCGGACGAGTTCGACGTCGTCGCCACCATGAACCTCAACGGCGACTACCTATCCGACGCCCTCGCGGCGCAGGTGGGCGGCATCGGCATCGCGCCGGGCGGCAACATCAACTACCTGACCGGCCACGCGGTATTCGAAGCCACGCACGGCACGGCGCCGAAGTATGCGGACCTCGACAAGGTCAATCCCGGCTCGGTTATTTTGTCCGGGGAAATGATGTTTCGCTACATGGGCTGGCTCGAGGCCGCGGACGCGATCATCAACGCCATGGACAAATCCATCGCGCAGAAAACCGTGACCTACGATTTCGCCCGGCTGATGCCGGGGGCAACCGAGGTTAAATGCAGTGAATTCGGCGATATCCTGATTCGAAATCTGTAGCGGGATCAACCCGCTCCAGCGGAATCAACCAGCGGTGGAGCTATCAACCCACGGCGCCGGCGAGCCGTCGCGGCGCCGCTTGTACCTGAGAGCGTTGCTTCAAAATATCGAAAGCCGCAATCCGATAGGCTTCGGTCATGGTCGGGAAGTTGAAAATCTGCTCAATGAAAAAATCAGCCGTGGCGCCGGTGGCGATGGCCGCTTGACCCAAGTGTACGAGTTCCGTCGCGCCCTCGCCCAAGACTTGAACGCCCAGCACTTTCGCGCTGCCGCGCTCGCATAGCAGCGTGAGAAAGCCTGAGGGTTCGCCCGCGATGTGCGCGCGGGCGACTTCGCTGAAATCGGCGCGGCCGACAATGAGGTCGATTTTCTTGGCAGCCGCCTCGCTCTGCGACAGGCCGACGCAGCCAATCTCGGGGATGGTGTAAACGCCGCTCGGCACCAGACTTGTGTGCGCGGGCGGCGGCAGACCCAGCGCGACCAGTGCGGCCCGGCGGCCCTGATCGGCGGCGGCACACGCCAGCGCGGGCGGTCCGATGGCGTCGCCCGCGGCGAATATCCCGGGAATATTTGTTTCAAAGCGCTCATTCACCTGAACCGTACCGCGTGAACTGACTCCCACGCCGAGCCGATCGAGACCAATGCCGTCGAGATTGGCCACGCGACCGAAAGCTGCGAATACGATGTCCGATGTCAGGGTTGTGCCGCCGCGCAGCTGTACTTCGACTTGCGAGAACCCGTCGAAGCGCGCGCCGCTGACCTCGGAGCCGCCGCAGTACTCGCCACCCATGGCGCGAAACGCCGCAAGAAATCCGCTGCGCAGCGCGGGGTCGAGAAACCCCAGGGGCTCCGCGGCCTTATCCAGCATTGTCACCGTACAACCCAACGCCGCGAAGATGGAAGCGTATTCGCAGGCGATGACGCCGCTGCCCAGCACCAACATGGAGCGAGGAATGTACGGCAGGCTCAAAATGGAATCGCTGTCGACAATGTGCTCGTGATCCACTTCGATGGCCGGTACATGGCGCGGCCTCGATCCGGTGGCGAGCACCACGCGCGGCGACTGCAGCATGCGGCGTGAGCCGTCCAAATGCTGCACCTCGATGCGATGCGCGTCCAAGAACGTGCCTTTGCCGCGAATCAGTTCGACGCCATTGCGCTGAAGCTGCGCCAGCAGATACTTGTCCTGCGCCGCAATGACCACATCGACGCCGTGCAACAGAGCCGACAAAGGCGCGTCGCCGCGCAACTCGACCGCCAGCGAGGTTGCACTGCCTTGCATACGCCGATAGCGCAGCGCCTGTTCGCGCAGCGCCTTGCTCGGGATGGTTCCTGAGAGCAGACAGGACCCGCCCACCTGCGGCTCGCGCTCAATGATGCAAGGGCGAAAACCGGCTTTCGCCGCTTGAATGGCGGCCTTCTGTCCGGCGGGGCCCGACCCTAAGCAAATGAGGTCGAAATCCACGCAGTGCATTTAGATACCCGCCAAAGCGCGCACTTGTTCGCGTTTCGCCAGCATGGAACGGCGATCGTCGGGGAAGACGCCCAGCTGCTCGAACACCGGGCTCGCGAGCACCAACTCCTCGTCCAGAAGCTGTGGATACATGGTGTGCGTGGCCAGCAGGTGCGCCGCGTGCACGGTTCCGGCCAGGTCGCTGTGACTGGATTTTACGTAGTCGCGCCAATCGCTGGCGCCATCCTGTACATCATCCGGCAATCGCCAGCTGCTCATAAGCAGCCGGCCGAAGCGCGGCTCGAATTCAACCACCAGTGCGGCGAAGGTCTTCGCGTCGATCACGGTGCGTTGCCTGCTCTCGAATCCGGAGAGAATCTTCAGCGCCAATGCGGCGCCGGTGCGATGCATGAGCGCCGCCAGAAATGCGCTTTCGACGTGCTTGCGCCGTTCGCGCGCGATTTCCTTCGCCCAAAGTCCGGCGAGGGAAGCCTCGCGCCACAATTCCTCGGATTCCGGTTCATGACCGGGCGCCGTGAATATCTCACCGCGCAGCATCACCGCCATCGCGATGTTGCGCACTTCCGCCACTCCAAGCCATGACACCGCTTGCTGCAGCGAGACGATGGGCGCGCGCGGCCGCAGCGCCGGTGAATTCGCGACTCGCATGATCTCGCCGGCCAGCGCGGGATCCGACTGAATCAGGCGCGCGAGCTGCGCGGCATCCGTCGCGTGCTGCGCCGTCAGCTCCGCGAGCTGCGCGCAAACGCGAGGCATGGGGGCGATGTGCTGCGGACTCGTCAGCGATTCAGTCATATAAGCGTGGGCCGCATGCGAATGCAGCGAGGTCACGACAACCGGGGATTGAAGACTCACTTCTTGGCACCTGTCACGACGTTCTTGTCGACCTCCATAGATCGGCATTCGCGGGCGATGCTTGAGTCAGACCTGCATTATGTTAATTACTTATGTCAAATCAATATGTTAACTAAAGGCCCGTTCCAGGGCTTGGGCCAGGTCAGCCTTCAGGTCGCCCTCATCCTCGAGGCCGATCGACAGGCGCACCGTGCCCTTCCCGACCAACGAGCTGGCCCGCTGCGAAGGGCTGTACTCGCCGCCGTACAAGAGCTGCGGCGGCATAACCAGCGATTCGGTCGAACCGACGCTCGCCGCGATTGAGAACAACTCGAGGGATTCGGCAAAGCGCGCGCCTTCCGTGAATCCGCCGTCGAGGTCGACGCTCACGATGGTGCCGAAGTCCTTCATTTGCTTTCGCGCCAGCTCGTGCTGCGGATGGCTCTTCAGACCCGGGTAGTGCACTCGCTTCACACGAGGGTGCTGCTGCAGGTACTCCGCGAGAACAATCGCACCGGCGCATTGACGCTCGTAGCGCAGGAAATAGGTGCGCATGCCGCGCTGGATCAGGAATGCGGCGTGCGGATCGAGCGCCGGACCCATCGACAAGATGTGCTTGCGCATGGCGGCGATGAGCTCGCGGCGCGCGATGATCGCACCCCCCATCACATCGCCGTGACCCGAAGCATACTTCGTCAAGCTGTGCAGGTAGACGTCGATGTCGTAAGCGCCGTGGTTATGGAAGCCCGCGAAGGTATTGTCGAGCACGGTCAGTGCGCCGGCCGCCTTGGCATGGCGGGTCAGGTGCTCGATGTCGGCAATCTTGGTGATGGGATTCGTGGGACTCTCGAAGACAACTGCGCGCGTGGGCTTCTCCTTGAGCAGCTGCTCGATGCCGGCCAAGTCCTCGATGGACAACATGGTGTGGGTCACCGCGAATTTGGCGAGCAAGTGCTGCACGATGTAACGCGTCGGCCCGTAGGACTCGACGAACAACAGTACATGGTCGCCGGCCTTGCACAGCGCGAGGAGGCTGGCGGCGATCGTGGCGACCCCCGACCCGGTCAACAAGCAGTCGTCCCTGCCCTGCAGCTCGCTCAGCAAGCGCTGCAGCTGCAGCAGCGTTGGATTGGAAATGCGCGAATAGAAGAATCCTTCGCGCTCGCCGCGCTGATAGCGCAGCGTCTCATTGGTGTCATCGAAGGAGAATTTGACCGACTGATAGATGGGTGCCACCAGCGCGCGATTGTCTTCCGGAACGGTGACTTCGGGCGGATGGTTCACCAAGGTGGTATTTTTCATCCCGCCAAGATAGTCGATCCATTCGCATTAGGAAACGGGATGCCGGGCCTCAAGGCATACGGCGAATCAAGGGTTACCGCGAATCAAGGGTTACCGCGAATCAAGGCTCACGGCGAAAGATAGCGATCCAATTCCGCGTTGATCAGGGCGGCTGAGTCGAACAGCGGATCGGCGTCTTGCGCGGTCAGTCCCAAATCGCGATAACCCGGATCCTGCACGAACAATTCCCGCGTCAGCATGCATCGCTCGTGCAATGTGAAATCCGCAAGCTTGTGCGAAACATTGATCACGTTGCTCTCCCACTTGAGCGCACCTGCCGAGGCGTAGCTGTCCCAACGCGCGACCACCGCGGGCACAGGCGGCGGCAAGCCCCAAGAGTCAATGACGCGCGTGCCAACCTCATGTTGAAAGATGTCGATCAGGCAATCGTATTCATTGCCGGTAAGATGCAGGCCGGCGCGCTCCGCAACCTCATGGATGGCGCCCAACGCGACGGCCCTGCCCATGTTATGCAGCAATCCACAGAGGTAACATAGCCCGGTTTCCCGGCCCTGCATGCCGCTCAACTGGCGCGCCCACAGCGCGCTGGCCAACGAATGTCGCCAGAGCCGGCGCGCCTTGCGGTGCTGGCCCTCGACGTGCAGCATTTTTCCCTGCAGCGCCAGCGTAAACGCGATGTTGGCCACATCGTCGAGCCCCAGCCACGCGATCGCATGCTGCAGCGAGGTAATCGGCATGGAAGGCCGTTTGGCGGCCGAGGACGCGATGCTCAATACATACTCGGTCAGATTGGGGTCGGTGTGGATGATGTCCGCCAACAGATGCGCGTCGCCGGAATTTTTCGTACCGCTACGCACAACCTTTACAGCGACGGTCGGCAGCGTCGGAAGCATCAATTGATTGCCCGCGATGTGCTGCTCGACCAAGCCGCGCACGGCCTCGAGGTTCTCGAGTTCTCGCTGCGATGGATTTAATAGCTGCAGCATTCTTAAAGTAACGGCTGGCGAAACAACGACTTGAGGTGCCAACGTCGTGCCCTGATGCACATCTTCAGTGGAAAAATGCGTAAACTCGAAAGAATATGAACGCCGTCGCCGAACTGCCCGACGCCGCGCGATCCCCCGCGGAAAAGGAGCCGGAATCGCGTTTGCGCGAGATTCCGTACAACTACACCTCGCTGTCGGACCGCGAGATCGTGATCCGACTGCTGGGCGAAACCGCATGGGACGTACTCGATGGCCTGCGCAGCGAGCGGCGCACCGGCCGATCGGCGCGCATGCTGTACGAGGTTTTGGGCGACATGTGGGTGGTGGAGCGCAACCCGTACCTGCAGGACGATTTGCTCGACAATCCCAAGCGCCGGGGCCAACTCATCGCAGCGATGCAGCATCGTCTGGGCGAAGTGGAAAAAAGGCGTGATGGCGCCGACGCGGCCCGTGATGCCAAGGTGGGAGAATTGCTGCTCGCCGCGGCGCAGGCGGTGCAGAGATTCGAGCGGCAGTTCGCGGACGTCGCGGCAAAGCGCAAACGCGCCCAGCGGCTCCTGGCCAAGCACACGCGCGCCGACAATGTGCGCTTCGACGCCTTCTCGCGGGTGTCGCACGTCACGGATGCGACCGACTGGCGCGTCGAGATGCCGTTCGTGGTCCTGATGCCGGACAGCGAAACGGAGATTCCCGCGCTGGTACGGGATTGCATCGAGTTGGGGCTGACCATCATTCCGCGCGGCGGCGGCACCGGCTATACCGGCGGAGTCGTGCCCTTGACACCCTGGTCCGCGGTCATCAATACGGAAAAGCTTGAGACCTTGGGTTCGGTGGAAACTTTTGCGCTGCCGGGAAATACCGCGGCCACCGCCAGTATTTTTTCCGCCGCCGGCGTCGTCACCAAACGCGTGAGCGAGGCGGCGGAGCGCGCCGGCTTCGTATTCGCGGTCGACCCGACCTCCGCGGATGCGTCCTGCATCGGCGGCAACATCGCCATGAACGCGGGCGGCAAGAAGGCGGTGTTGTGGGGAACCGCCGTCGACAACCTGGCGTGGTGGCGCATGGTCGATGCGCAAGGCAACTGGCTCGAAGTCACGCGCCTCAATCACAATCTCGGCAAAATTCACGACGCGGCCGTCGCGAGCTTCGAGTTGATCTGGAAAGACGGC
>Ga0210398_10004169_pt1 | contig 13660 bp, 12 predicted proteins | sample IncBWC4OmetaG_FD_161047 | JGI IMG/M metagenome (GOLD analysis project Ga0210398, IMG submission 161047) | Forest soil microbial communities from Barre Woods Harvard Forest LTER site, Petersham, Massachusetts, United States - Inc-BW-C-4-O | ecosystem: Environmental > Terrestrial > Soil >... | reverse complement strand
GCGATAGTCGCGGTTGTCGATAGCAATGGTCTTGCCCACGCTGTTGCCGCTGCCGAACATCTGCTCGTTGAAGTGATCGCTGATCACCACCACCGGGGTCGCGTCATCGTCCCCGCTCCAGCCGCTGCCGTAGTGAAACGGCACATCCAGCATGGGGAAAAAGTCGCTGTGGACCGCATAGCCACGGGTTTCGATCAGGCTGTTGTCTTGGTTGGTGCGCGGCGGCATGATCGAACGAAACATCGGAATGATCGCCGATTGACGCGAGGCCCGATGTTGACGCATCAGATTCATGGCATCGATATAGGTCAGCGTCGTAGGCGGCTCGCCATTTTCGCGGTGCTCCGGCCCCCACGCATCGATTTGCGGCACGAACAGCTGTGATGACTTCCAAGGAATCGGATCGGCGGATAGGCCCCGGAATACCGAATACGTCGTCATGGATGCCGCCACGCCAAAGGCGATCGCCAGGATCATCAGTCCAGTAAGGCCCGGGCTTCGCCGCAAGCTGCGCACGGCCAGTTCGAGATAGTAGGTAAACACTCCCTTTTTCCCTGTGTCATCGACACGATTCTGATCGGGTCTGACTTCGACCAACCGGCTCACGAGATTGCCGATACAGCGAAAGATACTAGGCGCGATGTTGTCTGTGTGGATGGATTCCTCGTTTTGGCGTTAAACACCGTAATGGGCCGGCTGCTGCCCCTGGGCTCAAGTCTTGAGGCACTCCCATGAAGGGGAAAAAATGGGAATGTTATTGAGTTCGTCTATCACCCCTGTCATGGGCAAGAATTGTAGAGATAATCGAGCAAAAACAGTCGCCCGGACGATCCAAGACTATCAGTGACGGCTCATGGCCGGGCGGAGCCTATCGGGGACACTCCACAGGAGACACTCATGACTGGCCGCCTACGGGCGTCGGAATCGACTCACTACGATGCGTTTGGACGCGGCCAACATACGCAAATCCCGTGATGCAATAGAAATAGCGGCCAGTAGCGTTGAGCGACATTTGCTCAGCGAGGAACGCGTCTACGTCGACTGATGTCGCAAGGCCTCTTTCAACCAACTCCCTCATGTCCTGTGCTCTCGCATAACCAAAGTGTTGCGGCGAAAAAACCGTATTTACGAGCACACGCGTGTGAATCACGCCATCGAAACGCCCGGTTGAATTGAAATTCGACCAAAGCCGTCGTCCCATCCAACCGTCGGCATGATCCATCCAATCCTGCTGCCAATCGCAAAAGGCATGCACGAGCCGACGATTGCGATTCTTGTCACTACCGTCAAATATCTGGGAGTCCCAGTCCCAATGGGCCATTACGACGAATCCCCCAGGGCGAAGAACACGAGTAATTTCAGAAATAAACGATGCAACATCACCAAGGCACTCGATTAGATTGTTGGAGTACGCTACATCGACGGTAGCGTCATCGAAAGGAAGCGTTCGTCCCAGCGAATAACTTTGAAATTCTATCCGCGGGTCACGCGTGTTGCTTTGAGCTTCCTCAATCACCTTGCGATTGCCGTCGATCCCTACGATGCGAAGCCCTGCCGCTGGCTGGCGTGAAGCGAGGCGGCGCAAGTCCGAACCATCTCCACACCCCAAATCGACCCAAATACCCGCGTGCGGCGTGGGGACGAGGGACAGGAGCCAATCCCTATGCTCCGCGACATCATCTGGTACGTTCACTTGCATGCGCTGCGGGGCTCGTCAAACAAAGGGCAATAGATTACCGCAGACCGCGAACGGCTGCTTCCCGGCAAGCATTCCAATGGGTTCTAGTACCGCTGTTGGGCCGACTGCTGCTCAACTAAGCCGCGGCGGGGCACGTCGTTTTGAACACTCGGCGTCAATTCGTCGCCGGCATCAAGCCTGGCCGCGAAAGCGGGAGAGCCGCCGCGCGGCGTCCTCGGCGGTCCGGTGAGGATCGATTCCGGCGCCCCATCGTCGTCGTCTCGCTCACCGCCTCGCTTATCGCGCGCCGCCCGCAGCGCCTTCAAGAAGCGCTCGCGTGCTGCCAGCCGCACTCTCAAGCGCTCAATTTCCTCCGCGGCTTCGCACAGTAGCTCCCAGACAGCCGGCGAATTGGCCGTGGTCCCTTCAAGCTCTTTGTGCAGCCGCAACAATATGTCGTCGCTCATCGTCCTGCCCTCCTTTGGCTGAATCGTTCGCTATGTGATTTAAATGTCCGCTTGGCTCCGTCGAGTTTACGCCATCCGACTTCCGGTTTTGGCCAGACCGGCGCCGACCGCTGAACACGCCCATTTCTGGATATTTATGGAAATGACAATCATTATTCGAAATGCCAAGTTGTCTTGGTAACTGTTTCTGTTCTGCTTACGGCTAGATATTTTCCGTCTGGCGACACCGCTGTGATCCTCCGTGGCATTACCACGAATCGATAGGGGGCGTCTGGTACTGTGTACTCAAACGACGGGGTCATAGACAGCTGTGCTTCCATCGACATTTCCTTGGCAGGCTGCCAGGCGTTATCTCGAAAGATAGCCATCTTGGCGGACGTGAATGAGCGTCCCTCCTGATCAGGCGCCATTGCCAAGACCTGAGCCCGCATAACGTCTGGGACTTCGACGCACAATTCACGCCCGAACTCACCAAGGACGGTTGGGGCCGCGAGGAATTCCCCGTCCTTTCTAAAAATCACGGTGAATACGACATCCGGTCGCATGGCTCAGCGCTCCTCTAAAGCCTCGTCTGGTCCTATTATCGAAACTCTCCCATCATCGGTCAAAAATTGAAAGTTTCTCATAGCCTATCGCACAGCATCTAAGCTCACGTCACCAATCTCGGGGTTAGTCCCTATCGCGGAGCGCTTTATCCCAAACAATTATCGAAACGCACATGCTGTGTAATAGTTTTCGGTATGAGGGGATGTCTCATGTGCAAATCGGTGAAGGCACTATTGGGGGTCCAGGTTACCCTACTCATGTTGTTCGGTTGCGTGGCGGGGTCACCAGCTTCAGCACCACACAATGTGGTGACCACCGCAAACTCTACGCCGGCGGCAACCACTCCTGCGAGATCCGCAAGCGCGGATTCCTCCACCGACAATGCAAATCTGGTCGTCAATCAGACCCTGCTGAAACGCGGCTACCGGCCACGCCAGATCAACGGTCTGCTGAAATACTGTCGAACTCAGGTCCTCACCGGAACGCATTTCAGCAACACGGTGTGCCTCACGCCAGAAGAGATCAGCGCGACTGACGGTTATACAAAGAGTAACCTCGACACCCTCGGCCAGGCAGGCCGCGCGCTCTGTCCCAATAATAAGTGTGACTGACAAATCGCCGCGTCACCCAATAGAGTCCGGGCGAGCACACCATTCGGTAATTGAACGTCACAGTTAAATGCCCGCAAACTCGGTCTGGGGTACGGCAGCGTTCATCCGCACGGTCGCCCCTATTGCCGAAAGGAGACTCGCGGCCATTTCAAGCGACCGCCAAACTTGCTCGCGCAGAGCCCCACTTCGCCGCGTACCGTAAAATGAACGCGGTTCACGGAAGGGCCTGCAGCGTCGTCATAATGTCCCGATCCGTAACTGTTGGATTGAGCCAGCTATGAAATCAAAGCACGCAGTAGTTGGTTTGATCGTTCTTGCCATCGTCGCTGGGCTATTTCTATTCGGCACACGGCGAGATCTGGACTCAGGCCCGGCCTACAAGGTCAACCAGGCTAAAACAGATATTCGGGCTATTTGGACGGCAATTGATTTGTTTCACGCTCGAGAGAGCAGATATCCCACAGACTCAGAAGGGCTCAGCGCGTTGGTCCCCGTGTACTTGCGGTCAGTGCCTAAAGATCCATGGATGCATGGGTATATCTATCGATACGAAGGGACGGGTATGCCGAGTGTCTACTCTTCCGGGCCAAACGGTGGCGACGAGCACGGCGAGGGTGATGATGTGACCTTCACAAGTCACTAAAAACGGGTTCTCGAAAACTCCAGTGCTGGGCTTTCGGCGCCATCTCGGGTCGATGCCTGACTATTGAGTCGATGGGTGGTAGGGCACGTCGCCGGGGGCCGGTCGGTCGTCCAGGTTTCTACCGATCCAAATCGTAAATGCCATGCTCCCGATGCCAAAGACGAGCAGCGCGACTACCAACCTTGTTTTTCGACTTAGTCGAAAAGTCAGCACATAGACGCATAACGCCAACGCTGCAATCACAAGATAGGAGAAAATCATTCTGGCAGTCTACATGGGCTCACTCGGTAGGTTTGTGACCCTCTTTACGACTCCGCGTGAAGTCGAGAGCTTGGTTGACTGCCGCGTAGCTGCGAGCGATCCTACACCCCAACGCACGGGCAGATCCCGTAGCTATTACAAGAGGAAATTGGATGCGTAAATACCTGATGCCGATTTTCATCGTCGCTTCTCTGGCGCTAGCCGGCTGCAACAAGTCGAAGTCGCCGGAAGATGTGTCGAAGGACGTAGCCAACGCCGAGCAGAAGGCGAACAACGAAGTGACGAAGAGCGAAGACCGCGCGCAGCGCGCGCTGGATAAATCGTACGAGAAGGTCAACGACCAGGAGATTAAATTCAACAACGATGCTGCACACCAAACGTACAATGTGGCCATCGCAAAAGCCGATGGCAATCGCAAAGTGGCCATGGCAACTTGCGAATCGCAGAGCGGCGATGCTCAGAAGGCGTGCAAGGACCAGGCGGAAGCCGACTACAAGACGGCGCGCGCAGATGCCAGGGCCAGCGCCGAGGTGGCGGTGCAGCAGAAGTAACACGTCGAGTCTACAGCCCGCGATGCGCGACGGGCTGCTTGGTGGGCTTCCAAGGCTCGAGAGCGCAATCCAATGACCACGCGTGGCCAGAGCCCAACTTTTTGTCGACCTCTTGTCGAAATCCAGCCCTACCGTTCGTCGTTGTAGTGAAAGCCGGATAAGCAATCCGCCTGGATGATCATTCAAAGGAGAAGCCATGCCGCAATTTCTGGTTGCGATTCAACACCCCGACAACTACGACCCGTCGCTGGAAGGTGAAGCGATGGTCCGCGACATCACGGTGCTCAACGAGGAGATGGAAGCTGCCGGCGCCAGATTTTTCGCCGGCGGCCTCGGATCGGCCCGCCACGCAAAATCACTGCGGAAGCAGGCCGACGGCGAGGTGATGATTACGGACGGCCCGTACGCTGAGACCAAGGAGCACGTAGGCGGCTTTTGGATTCTGGAAGCGGCTGATATGGAAGAGGCGCTGGCGTGGGGAAGAAAGGCGGTGATCGCATGCCGGGCTCCGGTTGAGGTAAGAGAGTTTCTACGGAGTAGTAAACGACTCAAGTCGCGGTGACCCATCGACACCCGCGTGCAGCGCGCTGAACGACGACTGCGCCGACACACCCATACTCAAGAGGAAAAATCATGCCGAAAAAGATAGGCACCCTTGCCATCATGAGCTTCACGTTGTTTGTTGTACTCTGTGCAGGGCACCGGGCGATGCCGCGAGATGCCACGGCGCCCTATCCGAAGATGGCCCCGATCGATCAATACTTCATGGCGGACAAGGGTGCGGAAATCGCTCTGGCGCGAAGCGCAGCACCGGACTCGATCTCAAGTGATGCAGACGTACTGATTCTGGGACGTCATGGTTTCGAAATAGCGGTGAAAGGCAAGAACGGCTTCGTGTGTATCGTGGGGCGGGGGTGGACTTCCGCGCCCGATTCTGAGTTTTGGAATCCGAAGGTGCGCGTCCCCATGTGCGTAAATGCGGCAGCCGCGCGTTCCTACCTTCTGCGCATCGCCAAGATCACCGAGCTGGCTTTGGCGGGACACACGTTAGCTCAAGTTAACGAGGCCGTCGAAGCCGCCGTCGCCAAGAAAGAGCTGCCGCCGATGGAATCCGGGGCGATGTGCTACATGATGTCGAAGCAGGGATATGGCGGCGACAGCGCACCACACTGGCCTTCTCACCTCATGTTCTTCTATTCGGACATAGACCCCGCGATCTGGGGAGCGAATCTGCCGGGTTCGCCCATCATTGCGGTTGCTGATCCTATGGAGCACCTGACGCAGTTCGTCATTCCAACACGGAAATGGTCAGACGGAACCGAAGATCTTCCGGCAACGCCTCACGTACATCCCCTGGCCAAGAACGGGAACAGAACTGGAGCATGGAAGATATGACAAATCGGCGCGGACTGATCACCAGATATATCGGTTTGGCGGCTGCATCTGCCGTCGGTGGCGCGTCCATCGGGCGCCGTGGCGATAGCCTTCTCTCAGGGATGGAATGCGGCGCTCAAGCGCGCCTTTGCCGTTTGCCCAATCCGTGGTCGTCTGGTGTGAATTTACGGAACGCATTACACTATTAGGACGGTCCTATAAGGACAGTCGCAATAGGACTGTCTCAAAAGGACTTTCCTAAATGCCGGCAGATCTGCAGATCATCCGCAAGTCCTCCTTCAAGGCCATCCCCTGGAAAAATGGCGGCGGCATCACGCATGAGGTCATCCGGGCTCCAGTCGCCGGCGATCCCTTCCTATGGCGGGTCAGCGTGGCCGAGATCGAGAGCTCCGGTCCCTTCTCGGATTTTACCGGCTACCGCCGCCACATGGTGTTGCTGCGAGGCCGGGGACTGATGCTCAGATTCAGCACGAGAGATCATTGTCTGCTGCAGAAGGTCGGGGATTCGGCGCAGTTCGACGGCGCTGCGGCCCCACACTGCGACTTGCTCGATGGACCCTGCGTGGACCTCAATTTCATGGTCGCCGAGTCGCTGCGCTCCGATGCCCGCGTCCTGCGATTGACCGGGGAACTCACGACGCCGGGATCCGGCGGGGCGGCTTTGATTTTCAGCATCGAGGCCCCATTGTTGCTGGCAACGGATGGGGCCGAGGCTGTTAGGCTGGAGCCTTGGGACCTGGCGGTGGTTTCGCAAGGCCGGGCGCGCCTCAGCAACATCGACCCCGACCCATCAGCCACGCCCAGCGCCGTGTTCTTTGCAACGATAAATCATTAAAATCCCGAGTATCCCTATGGCCGCCAACCTGCACGAATCCGCACCCGATGACACGCTGGAGGCCCTCCGCCAGGCGATAAGAGAGCACGGCACGTGGCCTGAGGAGCGGGCGGTGCGGCGCCTGCTGCATAGCCTGGAGCTTACCGGCGGCGCGCGCCACCGCGCCGTGACGGTGGCGATGGCGCTGGTCGAGGGCGCGCGGGCGCGGCGCGCTGAGCGGCCCTTTCTCGACGCATTCCTGCAAGAGTTCGGTTTGTCGAACCAAGAAGGCATTGCACTGATGTGCATTGCCGAAGCGCTGCTGCGCATTCCGGACGATGCCACCGCGGATCGGTTGATCGCCGAGAAACTGAACTCGGGAGACTGGTCCGCACACGCCGGCCGCTCCGAATCGCTGTTCGTGAACGCCTCGACCTGGGGACTGATGCTCACCGGCGGCATTCTCGAGTTGGACCCGTCCATCAGGACCGATGCCGCCGGCTGGATGCGCAAGCTGACCCGAAAGGCGGGCGAACCCCTGGTGCGCCTCGCGGTGCGCCGCGCCATGCGCATCATCGGCGGCGAGTTCGTGGTCGGCCGCACCATCGAGGAGGCGCTGGCACGCAGCGCCCGCGAAGCGGAAGTGGGCCTGTGTTCCTTTGACATGCTGGGCGAGGGGGCACGAACGCTGAAAGACGCCGTGCGTTACTTTGAATCCTACCAACACGCCATCGAGGTCATCGGCAGCACGGCAGCCGGGCGTGCCGTCGAAGAAGTCTCCAGCATCTCCATCAAGCTGTCGGCCTTGGAGCCTCGCTATGGCCTGCTGCAGCGAGAGCGCGTCATGCACCGCCTCGTACCGCTGGTGTCGGACCTTGCGCGTCAGGCCGCCCGGCTCGGCATTCAGCTGACCATCGATGCCGAAGAGGCGGACCGCCTCGATCTGTCACTGGACGTCATCGAGGCGCTGGCGCGCGATCCGGCCACCCGTGATTGGCCGGGGCTGGGGCTCGCGGTGCAGGCCTACGGCACGCGCGCCTTGGACGTGATTGATTGGGTGGCGGCAACCGCGCGGCGCCACGGCAGAAAAATGACGGTGCGGCTGGTAAAAGGGGCGTATTGGGATTCTGAGATCAAGCGCGCCCAGGAACGCGGTCTTGACGGCTATCCGGTGTACACGCGCAAGCTCACCACCGATGTGTCGTACCTGGCCTGCGTGGGCCGATTGTTCAAACACGCCGAACTGATCTATGCGCAATTTGCCACCCACAATGCGCACAGCATCGCGGCGGTGCTCGAGATGGCACCGGCGAAGGCAACATTCGAGTTTCAACGCCTGCATGGCATGGGGCGGCTGCTGTACGCGCAAGCGGCCGACCAAGTTGCCAATTTTCCGCGGGTGCGGGTGTATGCCCCGGTGGGCGAACACAAGGATTTGTTGGCCTATCTGGTCAGGCGCCTGCTGGAGAACGGCGCCAACACCTCGTTCGTGAACCGCTTCATGGATGAACAGGTGCCCGTGGCGGAGATCGTGCGCGATCCGGTTTCGGAGCTGGAGCGCTTGGAGTCGCTGCCGCATCCGCGGCTGCCGATTCCCCCCGCGTTGTATTCCGACCGGCGCAATTCACGAGGAATCGATCTGGGCGATCCGCGCGAACTTCAATCCTTGCGCGCCGAGGTCGCAACGGATCGCTCCAAGAAATCCGCCGATGCATCCTTCGCGGGGCCCCTCATCAACGGTGAGTTGCGGCCGGGCGTCCCGCATCCGGTGACCAATCCGGCGGACCGGCGCGAGCAAGTCGGTGTATCGCGCAACGCCACCGCGGATGAAATCAAGAATGCGTTCGAGGCGGCTGCCGCCGCCCAGCCTGCTTGGAACCGCAGCGGCGGGGAGGCGCGCGCGAGTTGTCTGGAACGGGCTTCCGATATGCTCGAGGCCAACCGGTCGCAGTTTCACGAGCTGTTGGTGCGCGAAGCGGGCAAGACCATCTCGGATGCGATCGCGGAGGTGCGCGAAGCCGTGGACTATTGCCGCTACTATGCGCTGCAGACGCGCAGGCAGTTCGCCACGGCGCAACGTCTGGAAGGGCCGACCGGTGAGGTGAACGAACTCCTGTTGCAGGGTCGCGGGGTTTTCGCGTGCATCAGTCCCTGGAACTTTCCGCTGGCGATCTTTGCCGGTCAGGTGACGGCGGCGCTCGGCGCGGGCAATACCGTGGTGGCGAAACCCGCCGAACCCACGCCGTTGATCGCGTCGCGCTTCATCCGCCTGCTGCACGAAGCAGGCGTCCCGCCGCAGGCGGTGCACCTGGTGCCGACGCCGGGACGATTGTTCGGCGAAGTCGCGCTCGCGCACGCTGCGCTCGCCGGCGTGGCCATGACCGGCTCGACGGCAACCGCCCTGACGATCAATCGCGCGCTGGCCGCACGCGACGGCATCATTGTGCCGCTGATTGCGGAGACCGGCGGCCTCAATGCCATGATCGTCGATTCGACCGCACTGCCCGAGCAGGTGGCGGATGATGCGGTGAGTTCGGCATTCATGAGTGCCGGCCAGCGTTGTTCGGCACTGCGCCTGTTGTTTCTGCAAGAGGAAATCGCCGACACCGTAGTGGAAATGATCGCGGGCGCCATGGACGAACTGATCATCGGCGACCCGTCCGATTTTCAGACCGATGTGGGGCCGGTGATCAACGCGGCCGCGCAGGATGGTTTGTCCCGGCATGTTGAACGCATGCGCCGGGAGGCGCGGATCGTGAAGGCATGCCGGATCGGCGAAGCTCATAGGCACGGCAGTTTTTTTGCCCCGCATCTGATCGAACTCGAGAATGCGGCGCAACTGACCCGCGAGGAATTTGGGCCCATTCTGCATGTGGTGCGGTATCGATCGAGCGAGATCGGGAAAGTTCTGCAGGCTATTCGAGACAGCGGCTACGGCTTGACGCTGGGTGTGCAGTCCCGGCTGGAATCATTTTGGCGTGAGGTGTTCGACGCGACGGCGATCGGCAACACCTACGTCAATCGCAATATGATTGGTGCCGTGGTCGGTGTGCAGCCCTTCGGCGGCAACGGGCTGTCGGGCACGGGTCCCAAAGCCGGCGGCCCGCATTATCTGGCGCGATTCGCGAATGAGCGCACGCTGACGGTCAACACGACGGCCACGGGCGGCAACGCGGCGCTGCTCAATCTTGGGAACTAGCCGCAGCGCAGCCTCCTATTTTCGGCTGGTTCCCGGCGACGTCAACGGCTTCCTAGGCCTGGTTGTCGATAATCTCTCGGTTCTTGCACTGCTTGCGGCGGTATTGATCGGCGCCTATGCGGTTCCCGCGGATATCGTTTTCGGACGCATGTTTCCGGGAACGGCCTTCGGGGTGTTCGCCGGCGATCTGGTTTATACGTGGCTGGCGGTGAGGCTCGCGCGCCGCACCGGCCGCGGCGACATCACCGCCATGCCGTTCGGATTGGATACGCCTTCCACCATTGGAATGGCCCTGTTGGTGCTGGGTCCGGCTTTCGCCAAGTTCCGCGCGGCCGGTCTTGATCCGCACTCGGCCGGTCTTCAGACCTGGTATCTCGGCATGGCGGCGACGGCATTCATGGGCGTGTTGAAGCTGTTGCTGTCCTTTGCCGGCAGGACCGTGCGGCGGTTGATTCCCATGGCCGGACTGCTCGGTTCTCTGGCGGGTATCGCGCTGACCCTGATCGGCTTCTTTCCCATGGTCGATTTGCTGCAGTTTCCGATCGTCGGCTTTCTTACCTTGGGCTTGGTCCTCTATGCCCTCGTCGCCAAGGGTCCGATTCCCTGGCGAATGCCGGGTGTTCTGTTCGCGGTCATCGTCGGCACGTTGCTGTATTACGGCGCGGGGCATTTTGGCTTGATCGGTATGCAGATTGCCGCCCCGGCGATGCCGGTTCTGCGCCTGGCATTTCCGCATCCCGATCCGGGGATTCTGCACGGCTTCGCCGGGCTGTGGGATTATCTGCCGCTGATCATTCCCTTTGCTTTATTGACGGTGGTGGGCGGCGTGAACAATACCGAAAGCGCTCGCGTCGCCGGTGACGATTACGACGTGCGCAGCATTTTGTTGGCCGAAGCGGGGGCCACGTTGCTCGCGGGGTTGGCCGGCGGCGTGGCGCAGACGACTCCCTACATCGGTCATCCCGCCTTCAAAGAGATGGGCGCGCGTTCCGGCTACACGCTGCTGACGGGAATCTTCGTCGGCGTGGGCGGCATGCTGGGCTATCTGGCCAATTTGATCGAATGGGTGCCGCTCGCCGCCTTGGCGCCGGTACTGGTTTTTCTCGCGCTCAACATCACCGCGCAAGCCTTCAGCGCGGTCCCGGCGCGTCACGCGGCCGCCGTGGCCATCGGCTTTTTTCCCTCGATCGCACGTTTGGTGACCATTGAACTCACCGATCCGAAATTCGTGCCCCCGGACAGACTGTCTCAATTGCTGGCGGCGCCGGAGCATGGACTGCCTGCCTTGAGCGTCATCATTGCGCTCGGCAACGGATTCATCATCACCGCGACGATCTGGGCGGCGTTCATGGTGGAGATGGCCGACAACAGGCTGCGATCGGCTGCCGCCTATGTGGCGGCAGGAGGAGTGCTTTGCTTCTTCGGGATCATTCACTCGGCTCGGCTCGACGGCGGCGCCTATGCGCTGTGGCAGTTGCAGGGCATCGAGCGCAGCGTGGGGATTCAATTTTGTGCCGCATACTGCGTGCTCGCCGGCGCTCTTTGGCTGCTGTCGCTGCAGCGGCCGCGGATCAGACCGGCGTTTTGAGAATCACCCGCGATGCCGCCGGTGTCGGCCGATTCCTACAGGCAGCACCGCGCTTCTCACGTAGAATTTCCGGCGTCATCAATCCGGCCTTCCATGGATCAAACTTCAGATAGCTCGATTGGCGCGTTCCGCTCACGCGTGCCGCTGCCCCCCAAGACCCTGATTGGATTTTCGCTGGCGGTCATCGCCGTGGTGATCATCGCGCTGCTGTCCTATCAGTCCTTGCAGGCAACCACCCGTGCTGCTCGAAATCTCACGCAATCCATCGAGATGCTGACGCGGCTGCAGGGGCTGCTGTCGACGCTGAAGGACGCAGAAACCGGCCAGCGGGGTTATCTGCTCACCGGAGAGGAGAGCTACCTGTCGCCGTATACAGACGCCAAGGATGCGCTGCCCGGCGAGTTCAACTCCATTCGCGAAGCGCTCCGCGACCGGCCCGAACCGCTGCGGCAGCTCGATGCTCTTGAATCGCTCGCGAATTTAAAGATGGCGGAGCTCGAATCCACCGTCGCTGCGCGCCGTGCCGGACATCCCGACGCCGCGTTGGCCATGGTTCGCACCGAGCGCGGCAGGATCTACATGGATCGCATCCGTGCCGCGGTGAACGACATGATGGCCGCGGAGCGCCAGGCGATCGCGCAACTCGAACGGCAGTCGCAGAATGATGCGACGATTTCGTTGGCCGTGACATGGGGCGGGTCGGGCCTGCTGCTGATCTTGAGCGCCGGTGCGGCCGTCGTGGCCGCGCGCGACTCGCGCGCGCGCCAGGCGGAGGCCTGGATACGATCCGGACAAATGGGCCTGAGCGAGCAGATGCGAGGGGACCAATCGCTCGAAAAGCTCGGCAACAATCTGCTGGGCTTTCTGGCCGGATTTGTCGAGGCCCAAGTGGGGGCGGTCTACATCGCCGAAGCCGGCCACTATCGACGCTTCGCAGGTTATGCCCTGCCGGCGGACGCCTCGGTCGGGACGATTCGCCCCGGCGACGGCCTCGTCGGGCAGGCGGCGCGCGATTATCGCGCCGTGCGGCTGCGCGAGGTTCCGCCCGGCTATCTGCCCATTTCCTCGAGTTTAGGCCAGGGCACCCCCGGTGAACTGCTGGTGGTCCCCGCCGCCATTGATGGGGTGGTGCAGGCGGTGATGGAACTGGGATTTTTCGGCGCCACCGAGCCGGAACAGCGTGAACTGCTGTCGCGCGCGTCCGAATCCATTGCCGTCGCCGTGCGCGCCGCCAAGGATCGTCAGCGTCTCGAGGAACTGCTGCAGGAAACACAGCAGCAGGCGGAAGAGCTTCAATCCGGTCAGGAAGAACTGCGCGCCGGCAACGAGGAACTCGAGGAGCAGGGTCAGGTGCTTCGGGAGTCGCAGGAAAACCTGCAGATCCAGCAGGCCGAACTCGAGCAGATCAATTCGCAGCTCGAGGAGCAGACCCGGCTGCTGCAACATCAAAAGGACGCTCTGGCGAAGGCACACGAGGTCTCGAGCGCAAGATCGGACGAGCTGCAGCGCGCGAATGAGTACAAGAGTGAATTTCTGGCGAACATGAGCCATGAACTGCGCACCCCGCTCAACTCCACCTTGATCCTCGCCAAACTGCTGGCCGACAACAAGGACGGCAACTTGACCCAAACGCAGGTCAAGTATGCGCAGACGATCAAGTCGGCCGGCAACGACTTGCTGAGGTTGATCAACGACGTGCTGGATTTGTCGCGGATCGAAGCCGGCAAGGTGGAACTTGCGCCCGAGCGGCTGCGGATTGCCGGCATCGTCGAATCGCTGGCCAAGACATTTGAACCCACCGCCGAGCAGAATGGCCTGAGCTTTTCCTGGGTGATCGAGCGGAGTGCACCGGAACAAATTGAAACGGATGCGCGGCGGCTCGGCCAAATCCTCAAGAACCTGCTGTC
>Ga0210398_10004168_pt1 | contig 13661 bp, 12 predicted proteins | sample IncBWC4OmetaG_FD_161047 | JGI IMG/M metagenome (GOLD analysis project Ga0210398, IMG submission 161047) | Forest soil microbial communities from Barre Woods Harvard Forest LTER site, Petersham, Massachusetts, United States - Inc-BW-C-4-O | ecosystem: Environmental > Terrestrial > Soil >... | reverse complement strand
GTCGTCGTCCTGCTGAGCGTCGTCAGCGGCCTGCGGCAAAGCCTGGAGCTGGCGGGAGAGGCTGGGCACTGGATCATTCTCAGCCGCGGCACGGTGTCCGAGGGCGAGAGCTACATCTCGCGTGAGCAGGCGGACATACTGCGGAGCCGGCCGGAGATCGCGACCGACCCGTCTGGCGCAGTGCTTTTTTCTCCCGAGATGGTGGTGCCGTTCAACGCCGCGGTGAAGCGGCCGGCGAGTCAATTCAAGCCGGCGTCGCTCCGCGGCGTGTCGCCGATCGCATACAAAATGCGCGGCGGGCTCACGCTGGTGGCGGGTCGATGGCCCGAACAGGGCCGCGACGAGATGGCAATTGGGCAAAAACAAGCTGCGCGATTCCCCGAGCTGAGCGTGGGCACGACCTTCAAGTATGGAAGGCGCACCTGGACGATAGTTGGGATTTTCGCTGACCGGGGCAGCGCACTCGAATCGGAATTCTGGACGGACATCGACGTGCTGCAGCAGGACGCGCGCTTCGAGCACGGCTATTCGTCATTTCACGTCGTGCTGAAGCCGGGTACCGAGGGCACCTTTCGCAATGCCCTTGTCGAAGATGCGCGGCTGACCGTCGACGCGCTCAGCGAACGCGAGTTCGTCGCCGAGCAGGCCAAGGTTGCCGACCGGTTGCGCGAGATGGTGCTGATCGTCGGACTGATCGTGGGAACGGGCGCGGCGTTCGGTGGCATGAACACGATGTATGCTGCGGTCGCGCGGCGCACGCGCGAAGTGGGAGTGCTGCGTACGCTCGGCTTCAGCCGCGTGTCGGTGCTGACCTGCTTCCTGGTGGAGAGTGTGATTCTCGCGCTGGTGGGCGGCGTCATCGGCGTGCTACTGGCGATTTTCTTAAGCTTGGCGGCTGGCCTGAATGACCGGCTGATGAGCGTCGGCACCGTGGTTTTTTCGTCGGCCTTTACGCTAAGCGCGCTGTCGGGCGGAATCCTCACGGCGTTGCTGATTGGAGTTGCCGGCGGCCTTATGCCGGCGTGGCGCGCGGCTCATCTGCCGATCGTCGAGTCGCTGCGCGAGGCGTGACGTAATGCAATCGCTCAATCTCATCTTCCGCTATGTGGTCCGGCAGCCCCGCCGCGTGATTTTGACGACGCTCACGTTCGCGGTCGCAACTTTCATCTTCACGGTGCTCGCCGCGATTCCCGGCTCGATCGACATGATTCTCAAAAAAACTTCGGAGACGCTGCGCCTGTATTCCTACAATGCCGACGGCCGCTACCTCGGCGTGCCGGCGCGCGATTGCCGGACGATCGAGAGCATCCCAGGGGTAGTCGCCTGCATGCCGATGGTCGTGATGCGCGCCACATATCAGAACGCGTCGGAAGTCGTGCAGGCATTCGCGCTGGATGCGGACAAAGTCGCTCAGCTATTTCCTGACTACAATCTTTCGCCGGAAGAACTCGCGCAGTTCTCGAACAACCGCGATGCCGCGGTCGCAGGACGGCTGCTGATGCGCAAGCATGGCTGGAAAGTCGGCGACGTCGTCACGCTGCGCGGCGATTCGAACCGCCTCGACATCAAGTTCCAGATGGTCGGCGAGATTCCGGCCGACAACTATCCGAATTTTTTCATGTTCCGGCGCGACTACCTGGTCGAAGCGGAAAAGGCGATCGGCATCTCTGAAGAAAAACATCCCGCCGGATTTTTGGTGACCCGCGTCGACACGCCCAGCCATATTCCGTCGGTCATACATCAAATCGACAGCGCCTTTCACAACTCGGACTTCGAAACCGCGACCATGACCGAGAGCGAGGCGGTCTCCGGCCTGATGTCCACGGTCGGCGACATCCGCGACATCGTCTCTGCGGTGTCCGCGGTGATTGCGCTGACGATTTTTCTGATCGCCGCCAATTCGATGTCGATGATGGTGCGCGAGCGCTTGCGCGACGTCGCCGTGTTTCGCGCGCTCGGATTCGCGCCACCATATGTTGCGCGCCTGTTGCTCGGCGAGTGCGCGCTGATCGGCACCCTCGGCGGAGCATTGGGATGTGCGCTGGCGCTGTGGCAATTCGGCAGCGGCACGACACTGCGCTCGGTGCTGGAGAGTGCCGGCTATCTGACGGTGACGTACGGGGCCGCGCTCGAAGCGCTGGCAGCTGCGATCGCTATCAGTGTGCTAAGCGCCGCCGTTCCCGTGATGAGTGCGATGCGCGTGACTCCGGCCGACGCGTTTCGAAAGACGATTTGAGGCTTTTACCTGCCGACCGCGTGACGAACCGTGTTCAGTATATAGATGAAGTCGCGCGGTGAGCGCACTTCGCCCAGCAGCGCGACGCGCGCCAGCATTTCCATCTCGTCGCTCGAGATATTGTGGATGCGCCGGATCTGATCGTCCTTGCGGAAATCTTCCCACGCCGATTTCGCGTCGTCCTCAGGCTCCGGGGAAAGCAGCGCCTGGGCGCGCGGGTTGGCGAGAAAGAAAAGTTCCCGCCGATCGAGGCCGAGCACTTCAGCCAGCCGCGTTACGATCTTGTCCGAGGGATGGCGTTTGGCCGATTCGAGATGCCCGATGTACGGAGTTGAAGTCTTGATGCGACGCGCAACTTCTTCCTGGGTCAGGTCGAGTTGTCGACGTCGATCGCGAAGTACTTGCCCGAAACTGCGTTCCTTGGTGCGTGGCATTGGATGTATGGCCCCTTGGAGAAGTCCTGTGCGGCTTGGGATGAACCGCGTTCCCAACCATTTTGGGTGATTTCGACGCTGCCAGTTTGTACCATCCTAGCGACTGAAAGGCAAATTAATTGGAGCGCTGAAGGCCGCTTCGGCCTCTTCGAGTTGGCCGCCCTTGACCAGCATCGACCACAGGTCCTTCGGGTCGCCGAATATCAGGTCGGCGCCGGCCGGAAAGACGTACCAAACGCCCTCCATCACTTCGCCGTCGAGCTGATCGCGCGACCATTGCGCCTTGCCCGAAATCACACGCAGGTCGCTGATTTGCGGATCCTTCAGCACTGCGGCGATCGCGTCGTTGCCGGTCGCGACGTACGTGTCGTCGAACACTCGGACCGCCGATCCGATCGGCGACGACGCGCGAAAAATTACCGACGTGACGTCAGGTTCAACCGGACCACCGAGGTAGATCGCTTCTTCGACGCTCTTCAATTGGCGCGCTTGCGGGAATATGTCGCGCACCCGCCGCTTGTCGGGGTTATTTATTATCAGGCCGGCGAGCAGCGGCGGTTCCGCCGACGGCACCATCAGGATTACGGCGTGCTCAAAGAACGGGTCCTGCAGATCGCGAGTGGCAACCAGCAGCGAAGGCTTCGACAAGTCGATGCTCTGCGCTCTTTGCGCCGTCGCCAGAATCGCGACGATCGCGGCCAATACGAACACGATGCTGAATGCCCGCATACTGAATCTAATACCGTCAACCGGAACCGGCGTTCAACGGCGGCCACTGACCCGCGCTTGCGTCAAATGCTATTGCTGTGGAGGTCTATCGAGCGATGAGCACAGATCGAAAAGCGGACGTGGCGATCGTCGGCGCCGGCATCCTCGGCCTCGCGCATGCGTACTTCGCGGCAAAGCGCGGACGCTCGGTCGTGGTCTTTGAGCGCACTCCTCGCGCGCAGGGGGCGTCGGTGCGCAACTTCGGCATGATCTGGCCCATTGGCCAACGCGCCGGCATCGTCCATCAGACGGCGACGCGCAGCCGCCAAATCTGGAAAGAAATACTCGACGCATCTGGCCTGCGTTATCGTCCGACCGGCTCGCTGCACGTCGTTTATCATCAAGATGAAGCCGACGTGGCGCGCGAGTTCGTCGAGCGCGCGCCCGGCCACGGCTACACCTGCACGTGGCTGTCGCCCGCCGACGTACTGAAGGCGAGCCAAGCGGTTAATACCGCGGGGCTTCTCGGCGGCATCTGGAGTCCGACCGAGCTGACTGTCGATCCACGCGAGATTCTCGCGAAGCTGCCCGATTTTCTCACCGAGAAGTACGGTGTTCAGTTCCGCTTCGGTACGGCGGTGCGGTCGATTCAACTGCCGCGCATCAAAGCCGGATCGGAAATCTGGAACGCCACGCAAGCAGTTGTGTGCAGTGGCGACGATTTCGAAAGTCTCTTCCCGGAGCAATTCGCGGGTAGCGGGATCGATAGATGCAAGCTTCAAATGATGCGCACGGCGCCGCAGAAAAATGGCTGGGAACTTGGCCCGGCACTCGCCGCGGGCCTGACGCTGCGTTTCTATCCCGCGTTTGAAATCTGCACGACGACGTTGCCGAAGTATAAGGAGCGCGTCGCTCGCGAGCTTGCCGAATATGATCGCTTCGCCATTCACACGCTCGTCTCGCAGACTGCCGACGGCGCGCTGACGCTTGGCGATTCGCACGAGTACGGTCTCGCCGTCGACATTTTCAACAAAACCGAAATCGACGACCTCGTGATGCGAAACGTGCGCGAATTTCTGGTGGCGCCTGATCTGTCGATTGCACAGCGATGGTACGGCGTTTACGCCAAGCATCCCGAGCAGCCCTGGGTCGCAATCGAAGCGGCGCCGGGAGCTCGCATCGTCACCGCGGTCGGCGGCTCCGGCATGACACTGTCGTTCGGCTTGGCCGAGCAGATGATTCGCGAGATGAGTATATAATGATGCGATCCTACTTGGGGCCGCTGAAGGCCGTCATTCTCGATTGGGCCGGCACCACGGTCGATCACGGCAGCCTCGCGCCCGTCCGTGTTCTGCAAGAGGTCTTCGCCGCGCGCGGTGTTCCTATTTCGGAACCGCAAGCGCGGCGCGACATGGGCGTCCTCAAAAAAGACCACATCCGCGCGATTCTGTTTGAGCCGAGCGTGTCATCGAAGTGGCGCGACGCTGCCGGGCGCGCGCCGACCGAAGCGGATGTCGAGAAACTGTTCGCCGACTTCATTCCGCTGCAGCTCGAATGCCTCGCCCGGTACTCGACCGTGATCGACGGCGTCGCAGCCGCGGCTGCGCGCATCCGCCAACGCGGCATGAAGATCGGCAGCACCACCGGCTACACGCGCGCGATGCTCGAGCTCGTGCTGCGTCCCGCCGTCGAGCAGGGCTATTCGCCGGACTGCGCGATCACTCCCGATGACGTCGGCGCGGGACGTCCGCATCCGTGGATGATCTTCGCCAACGCAATACGCCTGCAAGTCGAGCCGCTCGAGGCTATCATCAAGGTGGGAGACACGCCGGTCGATATCGAGGAAGGACTGCACGCGGGAGTGTGGACGATTGGCGTCGCTCGCACCGGCAACATGATCGGTCTGGCCGCCGAGGGTTTCGCCGCGCTCGCTCCCGCCGAGCAGGCCGCGCGTCTCGAAAGTGCACGCGCCCAGCTCGCTGCAGCCGGCGCGCACGAAGTAATCGACGCGGTCGCCGATTGCGAGGCCGCCCTCGACGCGATCGAAGCGCGCATCCGCCGCGGCGAGCGTCCTTAATGTTCAACCGAAGGAGAGTTGCATCATGCCTGTGACAAGTCCCGCGACGCGCCGGATCGCGATTATCGGTTCCGGTTTTTCAGGCCTATGCCTCGGCATCCAGCTCAAACGGCTCGGCATCGATTCCTTTACCATCTTCGAAAAAGCCGATCGGCTCGGCGGCACCTGGCGCGAGAACACTTACCCGGGAGCGGCGTGCGACGTGCCGTCGTTTTCATATTGCTTCTCGTTCGAGCAAAAGACCGATTGGTCGCGAAAGTGGGCGCCGCAGGCAGAGATCCTCGAGTACATGGAGAGTTGCGCGACAAAGTACGACCTCATGCGGCACATTCGCTTCGGCACCGAGATAGCCGGCGCGACCTGGGACGAGCACGCCGCGGTCTGGCGAATCCGCACGGTCACGGGCGAAGAGATAATTGCCGACGTGCTAGTGGCCGGGGTAGGACAGCTGAACCGTCCTAACCTGCCGAAGCTGCGCGGCGCCGAGAAGTTCACGGGCGTGTCGTTCCATTCGGCGCGATGGCGTCACGATGTCGATCTCGCTGGCAAGTCCGTCGGTGTCGTCGGCAACGCCGCCAGTGCGATCCAGTTCGTCCCGCAGATCGCACCCAGGGCCGGCAGAGTCGTCATCTTCCAGCGCAGCGCGAACTGGATGGTGCAGAGGAACGACCTCGCGTACACCGACGAGCAAAAGCGCCGCTTCGCGCGCAATGCAGTACGCACGCGGCTCTATCGCTGGCTGATCTACTTCCAGCACGAAATGAATTGGCCAGTATTCCGCAGAAGTGCGTTTCTCGCGCGCAAAACCGCCGAGGCCGCCGAGACTTACATGCGCACTACAGTTAAGGATCCGAAGCTTCAGCAGTCATTGATTCCCGATTATCCAGTCGGCGGCAAGCGCATCCTCATTTCCGATGATTACTACGCGACGCTCAATCGCGAAAACGTCGAGTTGGTGACGAGCGGCATCGACCATCTCGAAGAAAACGCCGTCGTCACCGAGGATGGACGCACGATTCCGGTGGATGTGCTGATTTACGCCACTGGCTTCGAGTCCACTGCATTCCTGGCGCCGATGGCTATCCACGGGCGCGGCGGCAGGCAGTTGCAGGATGAATGGTCGGGCGGCGCGCGCGCCTACCTGGGAATCAGCGTGGCGGGATTTCCGAACCTGTTCCTGATGTACGGCCCGAACACCAACCTCGGGCATAACTCGATCATCTTCATGATCGAATGCCAGGCGAATTACATTCTTAGCTGTCTGCGACTCATGAACGAGCGCAGCGCTTCGACAATCGACCTGCGCCGCGACGTGATGGAAGCTTTCGACGCCGCCCAGCAAAAAGAACTAGGGCAAAGAGTTTGGGCGTCGACGGGCAAGAGTTGGTACAAGAACGAAGCCGGGCGCATTACCAACAACTGGTCGGGCAGCACCATAACCTACTGGTGGAAAACGCTTCGCGCAGATCCGAAATTGTACCAGCTACAAGCGCGTCAGATGTCCAGCCCCGCCGAGCACTCTGCGACCGGCAACGGCAGCGCAACGTATCGCGCCGCATAAGAGGAAGACGGACCAGGCAAAAAAGAGGCACGCGTTGGATTCACCATGAGGGCATATTGTCCGAACGCGTGCCGATCGGCCCACGGGGGAGTGCGAGCCGACGGTCATTATTTAATACTTGTCCGCGCTTATTGCTACCGGCAGTATGTTACGGCTGGAACGCCCCCGCACGGTCGCACCATTAGAGGCCTAGATCACTCAAACCTGGATGGTCGTCCGGGCGACGCCCGAGAGGCCAATGATACTTACGCTCTGATGCGGAGATCGGAAGGTCATTGATGCATGCGAGACGTACGCGCATCAGACCGCTGTCATCGAATTCCCAATTCTCATTGCCATACGAACGAAACCAATTGCCGGAGTCATCGTGCCATTCGTAAGCAAAGCGCACGGCGATCCGGTTGTTGGTGAAGGCCCAGAGTTCTTTGATTAAGCGGTAATCGAGCTCCTTTGCCCATTTGCGCGTGAGGAATGCGACGATCTTTGCCCGTGCATTCACAAACTCCGCCCGGTTTCTCCAGCGCGAGTCCGGCGTGTAGGCGAGGGACACTTTTCCCGGGTTGCGGGAATTCCAGCCGTCCTCCGCGCCACGAACCTTCTGAATAGCGGTGTCACGAGTAAACGGCGGTACGGAGGATGTGTCTCCACATTTTTCTCCTTCCAAGTTGAGGCCACAAATCCGCTCAAGCCGGGTGGCATGAATGAGTCCGGCGCGGTGGCGATAACTTTCCCAAGTGCGAACCCGCTCCTCAACCGCCGCGAGATTCAAGGGAGCCAACAGCCTTACTATAATTTTTAAAAAGTCTACCGCAAACGGCAGCCACGACCTGAAAAAGATCCTGAAAAAATGATCGCGCGCCGCGGCGTGTGAGCGAGTGGCGAACCACCATTTCAGCGCGTCCGCTTCGAGCATACAATCCAAGTGACTCAGAGATTCAATGCGTAGACACCTCGTGTTCACGATCGGAGTCGCGATTCTCTTCGGAGTGCGCACGGTCTCGGCTTCGGCAAAAGATCTCCCGTGCAGCGACCTGCGAAGGGCTAAGGCCGCCCGTCTCATAAAGCTTTTCGGTACTCCTTTACCAACCGATATGGGAATGGATTTCACGCACGGCCTGGGTTGCTACACGGAAGATGAAGAGCATCCAAACCCATGTGACTGGAAAGTTTCTGTCTCGGAAGACCGCAATCTATCGGAGGACCGTCGTCTCATTGTGGTCGAGACCGAGCACGAGACGGGTCATGGCGATTGGACGGATGTGCTTGTACTCGGCTGTCGGGACGGAAAGGTTACGGCGCTCTTCAATTACCCTGTCTTTCGCTGGCTCCATCTCGAGGAAGCTTCCGCAGACAAGTTGGTCCTGACTACTGGAATGTTTGAGGGTGGGGTCTTCGAACGACAGGTGTACGTGTGGAACAAGGACGCTCAGACGTACGTGCGCAAAGAACCATAGGTAAGCCGCTCGCTTCGCGATGGCCTTCGGCCAAAGAAACTCTCGATCCGTCGCGGCCTGGCGAATTGAATGGAGCGGGCGACCGGGGGTCGAACCGGCGACGTCCAGCTTGGGAACTCGCCGAACCGATTTTCGCGAAAACCTCGCTACCACCGCTTGTTTGTGGCGTAGCGCCGATACGCAACCCGTTGGATTCTTTCCCTTCACTTCCCATCGTTTGCCGCCGATTGCCCGCCAGTTTTGGGTGATGGATGGGTGATGGCGCGCTCCAACTTTTCGAGCCTGCTCGCAGGCTGCGCCATCCATCGCGAGTAGACGCGGAACACCATCTCGACGGTGGTATGCCCGAGCTGCGCGGCGACGTGCTGCTTGCGTGTCGCCGTACTCGATCGCGAGCCGCGCGAATGTGTGGCGGCATTGGTAGATCGTTCGCTGCCTCACTTTCGCGCGTGTGAGAATGCGCGACCAGTTGCGCGCGCGGAAGTTTGCGAGATCAATAGCGGTGCGCGCCATCGAAGGGAACACCAGCTCACCGCGCATCTGCGATCGCGGACGCTGCTCCTTCAGCGCGGCGCGTACCGGCGCGATCATTTCCACATCGCGCGCGGAACCCTTCGTCTTGGGCAACCCGCGCCCGTAGCGGCGACTTTCCGTGTACCGGACGAGTATCAGGCCGTGGTCCCAATCGATCGCGTCCCAGTGAAGCGCTAAAGCCTCGCCTGGACGCATCCCGGTATAGAGCAGCGTCGTCACAAACGCGCGCTCCCATCCTTCGGCGGCTTCGATGATTCGGCTCGTCTCGTCGAGATCGAACGGGTCGGCATCGTGGCGCGGCTCGCGAAGATTCTCGACGTGGCGCATCGGATCGTCCGCGATCAACTTGCGCCGGTATGCGGTCGCGAAGATGCTTCGCAGTCGCGAGATCACCATGTTGATTCGCCGCGCGGAGAGCGGCGCGCCCGGCTTCGGCTCTTCCTTGTCGCCTCGCTTCTTTTTTTTCGGCGGTTTCGTCTTCGCGCGGAGGTCGCCGACGAAGCGACTTAGGTCGCCGTCATCGATATGCGAGAGACGCATCGAAGCAATCGCGTGCGGCAGAATGTGGAACTTCAGAGACGAGTTGTAGTCGTAGCGCGTCGAGTCAGTGAGATTGGTTTTTTCGTCGAGCCACTTCTGCGCGAACTCGCCGAGCGTCGGCTCGACGATCGTCTCCGACTCGAACCGCGCCAGATTCTTCGAGGCAGGAAACCGCGACCGGAACTCCTGCTCGAAGGTTCCATCTCGGATCGCGTTCTCCAGCGCCCGCTTGATGCGCTTTGCTTTGCGTTGGTTCTCGCGTGACGACGCAGCCAAGCCTAGGTATTCGTCGAAGTGCTCGCCCCGATAGGGTATGTGCGCGAGCAACAACCAGCCGCGATTCAATTTCACGAACATGACGCGAAGTCTCCGGCGAAGTCACCGCGATCGAGGCAGGCCTTGAAGATAGGCCACTCGATGCGATGCCGCTTGCCGATCGTTCGCAAGCCATGCTCGTTGCGGAGCTTTTGATTTTCGATCCAGCAGTAGATCGTTTTCGCCTTGAATCCAGAACGCCGCGCAGCCTCGGCGATACTTAGCAGGCCCTCGCCATTCGGCGCCGCTAGAAATTCTTCGATGCTGCACACTCGCTCGAAGCGAGCGCCCGGCAGCGGCTTCAACACAGAGCCGTTGCAGAAGGCAAAAACGAAGGGACAATCGGCATTGACAATCGGGCGAGACTTCTTTGAACTATGACTAGCATTGACCATGCTGCGAGATTCCGCGCGGCGACCGGCGATGTCAACATTTCCGGCACCGCGCGCTCGCTTTTATTGCTTCCCAGTTCCCGTTTCTTCCCTTCTATTCCCGTTCAGTCCGCGCACAGTTTTGTAACGCTGCCGCGTCCAGCGAGAATCCAGCATCACGACGGTTCGCCAGCAGTTCCGCGCCAGCGCGCGTGAAGCAACTAGATACGTCACTATTTCGGCGCATTCACTTCGAGCGTACAATCCAGCGACATGTGGCTACTCGATCCCAGCGATAGGCGCACACAAGGTCGCGCTACCAGCGATTTGCTCGAACGCATCGAGCGACTTGAGCGCGAGCACGCGGAAATTCGCGCGCGGCTCGAAGGCGAGCGCCATCTTCGAATTCTCGCGGCACAGATCGTCGGAGCGGCGCAGATCGCGCCTGTCATCGGTGAAGCAGTAGAAAAATTTGCTCAAGCTATGCGAGCACCCCGCCCGCGCGGTCGTGCGGGCGGACTCGCGCGGGCACGCGACGCGTGGCGATATTTCGACGGTACCTTCATGCCAGAGTCAGTGAAGTTCGAAGCGCGAATTGACGAATACGAACGGTATGCTGCAGGCGGGCGAGCGAGAGCGAGAATGGCACCCCGCTCACCCGACGGCACCTTTTCCAAAAGCGGAACTTCTGCTGATTGCCGCAATTAAGGCTAAATCGTGTCTCCAATCAACAAGAAAGCAGTAGCGGAAAAATTGGAATTGCAGCGAGAGGGTTCGGGCAGAGGCCGATTTGACCTCTGGTCAGCCATTAACAATATCCAGCTCACTCAAAACTTTCGAAATCGTCGGCCGCGGCTGAAGAGAGAGAGGACGAAACAGCGCAATTCGTCGTCGACGGCCTGCTGCCACAGCACTTGCCGATCATGATGGTAGCAGCCATGGAGTCGTTCTTTCGTAGCGCTGTCGCGGAACTGATCGACTACGGAGATCCTTATGCGACGCGAGGCGCAGATTTGATTGAATCACCGAACCAGAAACCTGACTATGCGATTTTTCTCAAAGTTCAAAAGAAGAAATTTACTCTCGGTCAATTCATTTCTCAGCTGATACCGTTGAACAGGATAGAGGCGATCAACGAGGCTCTCACAAAGCTGCTGGGGGAAGAATTTCTTAAACTCCTCAAGAAAGAGGAGCTCACCTCGAAATTTTGGGACTATCAGAAATTAAAAATCCGTCGAATTGGCGATGATCCGCAGCCGATATTTGCAGCGGTGAAGAGAATAGTTGAAATTCGGAACTCTATCGCGCACGAGGAATCTCGCGTTGGTCGTGTGGCTTTCGAGGAGATCGTAACCTGCTGCGACGGAACTAAGATTTTCTTGATCGGCGCGGAGACCTGTTTGTTCCGCCTTCTTCATCCTGGAGAGCCTGAGGCTCCGAGCAATCTGGAGTTGAAAGAATACGCTCACCAGCAGCTGCTAAAGGCGGAGGATACTCTGGCGAAGTTGCTTGACGAATATAGGAATCATCTCGTTCGCCACTCCGAACGGTACAATCTCTCAGACTACGTCAAAAATCGCCTCCTAGAGATAGATGACTTTCAAAAGCGGTGGAGAGAGTTTGCCGAATTGAAGGCGAAATTTCACGCGAACGAGTATGCAGGTGGAACCATCTGGGGCCTGATCTACACGCGCGACCTAGAGGCTTCCACATTGGCGAGAATCGAGGAGCTGCGCGAAGCATTGAAAAGGTAAAGCGCGTGGCTACGCGCTGTGAAAGCCTCGACCGGAGCCGTAGTGAAAGCGCACGTCGCGGAAGTCGCGATCGCGGCCCCAATCCTTCCCTTGCGCCCGCACAAGCTTGCGGAACTCTTCACGATGGATCCAACAGAACCAAGTGGGGAGTCCGCGTCTACCGAATCGCTCGAGGATGAAAGTAGCAGGCTCGCTGCAACGTGCCGCTTGGCACCGTGTCGGTCCAGAATCGGATTCGGATTGTAAGGTCGAAGCCATCGATTTTAACTCCGCGCCGCAACCGCGCGGAGACCAGAGTCAGGAGCGAAGCAGTAGCCTCAAATCCTCTGAGGACTTGCTTCGCCCGAGCGCTGGGCCGCGCGGTTTCCCCGCGTATGACCGTCGCCTATCGCTCGCAGTATCCGGCCGCACAAACCGGCGATTCGCCGGAGGAAAAGCAGCACGGACGCCGAACCAAAAAAATGCGGCCGGCGCCATCGTTGACGCCGACCGCGGAAACCGAAAGCGAGATTCCTCTCGCCGTCGGCCCTGTGCCTACTATCATCGCCGCGACCCCGCGCAGGTGCACAGGGCCTCAGGCTCAAGGAATCGTGGCGATCACCCGCCGAATTTGGGTGATACGTGGGTGATGGCGAGTCGTCCCGATCGTCGCAGTTTTCGCGACGCGCCTCTAACTGTTCGGATTTACAAGCGAAAGAATGGAGCGGGCGACCGGGGTCGAACCGGCGACGTCCAGCTTGGGAAGCTGGCATTCTACCACTGAATTACACCCGCTCTGAGGCGAGTCTAAGGGCCGAATTCGACACTGTCAATTGAACCTCTCGGCCGCGCTCGCGATCGGCAGATTTTGCGAACACAAGCGGCCGGCGCGATTGACTTCGCTCCCTTCGATCCAAAAACTCTATTGGATGACTTTCCGCTTTGCCGTCCGCGCCGCGCGTGCCTTTCGACTATCGCCTCAACCGTCGCCGCGTCGAGCCGGTCTGGTGCTGCTCGGTGGATGCGTGGCGTTCGCTTCCGCCGGATGCTTCCTCCATTCCGCGGTCAAGCCCGTCGCTCCGACTCAGCAACAGATGCAAGCCTACTCCGAACAGCAGACCGCGCTGCGCAACGAAGCGAGCCATCCGACGGAAACGCCGGAGGAACATTGCGATCAGCTCACCGCAGCCACGCCCGGGGTCGAAGAGATTCGAATCAACGGCAGTTCGATCGAGAGCCGCCGGTGGACGCTGGTCAGTGATGGCTCCGCGCCGCGATGGGCTTTCGTGAGAACCAATGCCGGACCCTCTGACGGCTGGGCGCCCAAGCCGGGCCTCGACAAGCTCAACTTTCAACCGCCCATCGAGACGTTTCTCGCGGGCGGCTCAAGCGAATTTATTGCTTACGCTCCGATCGACAGCCAGACGGTCGACGACGGCCAGAAATCCGCGGCCGCGCGAGAGGTCTTCGGTGCCCCGCAAGGCCAGTTCAACTGGCGCGGGCGAGCATACAGCTACACGGTGACGCCCCAACTCCCCTGCTTCTCGCGCATGCAATGAAATTGAATGCCGGGGCTGCGCGCCCCGCTTTCTAATTCAATTCCTTGCTGCTGTAGTTCAGTATCCGCCGCGCGATGATGATCATGTTGATCTGCTGCGTGCCCTCGAAGATGTCGTTGATCTTCGCGTCGCGCATCCA
>Ga0210398_10004167_pt1 | contig 13666 bp, 14 predicted proteins | sample IncBWC4OmetaG_FD_161047 | JGI IMG/M metagenome (GOLD analysis project Ga0210398, IMG submission 161047) | Forest soil microbial communities from Barre Woods Harvard Forest LTER site, Petersham, Massachusetts, United States - Inc-BW-C-4-O | ecosystem: Environmental > Terrestrial > Soil >... | reverse complement strand
GCTTGTGTGCACTGCGGAATCAAGAGGCAAAGCGAAGCCACAAACACCGCTCCCGGCACGTGCAGCAAGCACACCCGGTTCTCCAGGCTGTTCCAGGCATCCTGAAATAACCTGCCTCGGTCTCGCCGCAGCTGCTTCATCGCTCCTCACGCCCAAGCATCGGGAGGCACGCGAACCGCCCGGCGATATTCGCCGCACCGTACACTTCCGCCAAATCGCCGAGTGCACGCTCATGCATCGAAAATCTCCGCCGTTCTCAATAACTTTACACTGCGGCGCACACAAAAGAAAAAGCCCGGGAGGAGTTCCTCCCGGGTCGTTTAGAATTCAGAAAGCTGGTCTAATCGTTGGTTTAGCGAGCCATTCGTGGCGCGGGCTCGGGCCCGATCCCCGTGGAAGGCGCTTCAACGCTTCTGCCGCTTCTCGCCTGCGCCGCTCGCGGGGCTGCAATTGCCTCCGCCCGCCGCGCCGGGATCGCCAGATTTTCCCCTTCTCGAACAAAGCTCAATCCTTCATGGTCCTTTTTCCAATCGATGCACACCAGGTCTCCCAGGTGCACCTGCTCCGTAGCAAGTAGATTCGCCAGTGGATACACGACGTGTCGCTCGATCGCCCTCTTTAGATGTCGTGCTCCGTATCGCTGGTCGGTTCCTTCCTGCAACAGAAACTCTCGCCCAGCCGCTGTAACCCGGAATAGGAACTGCCCTTTGGCCGTCTCCAAAACTCTTTGCTGCACTTGCCCAAGCTCAATCTCAAGTACTTCCTCGAGCTGTTCCCGGCGCAGAGGATGGAAGACCACTACTTTGTCCAACCGGTTCATGAATTCGGGCGAGAACTTCCTGCGCGCCGCTTCAACTGCCGTCCGTTCGACTTTTTGGTCAAGTCCCGCGGCCGGTTTGTCCTTCGGCTGCACAAAACCCATACCGCCTTGCATCAGTTCCGTGATCTCACCGCCACCCAAGTTGGACGTAAGGAAAATCACCGTCTGGGACAAATCCACTCGGCGGTTGTCGCCCAGGGTTAAAGTTGCCTTATCCAACATGCCCAGCAGCAACTGCCAAAGGGCATCCGACGCCTTCTCAATCTCGTCAAACAACAAGAAGCTCAGTTTCAGCTTTTCCGTATGGCTTGCCGCCAGCGCTTCCTGGGTAATCAGCGGGTGAGTCTCGCGATGTCCCAAATACCCCGGAGGCGAACCAATCAGCTTGGCAATCTCGTGCGAATGCTGGAACTCCGCGCAGTCCACCTTTATCAACGCGCGCGCATCCCCAAACAGAATCTCTGCAGCCGCTTCCACAATGCGTGTCTTGCCCGAACCGGTCGGGCCAAGGAACAGCAGATTTCCCACCGGTCGCCCCGGCGAGTTCAATCCGGCGCAGAAGACTTGATACAGGTCGACCAGCGCCTGCACACCTTCCGCCTGTCCGACGATCTTAGCGCGCAAAGCTCCTTCAAAATCTCGGCTGTCGGTACTGCGAATGGATGGATCCAGTTGCTGTCGTGCAGCGGCTTTCATAGCTTTGTTCCCTTCCGCAATCACTTGCCCAAGACGCTCCGCGCGTCTCAGCCATGCGCTTGGAGGGAAATAGAGCATGAGAACTGCCAATCCGCGCCCTCACTCGCATGATCACAAACTGGTACAAACTCAATGACATACGAGTATTGCAATTATGGAAACCGTCTCACCCCGTGAGACGGTGTTCCATAGAGGTTCAAAGTGAGAGGATGAAACAGTTTCTGTCAACCATCCGACGACAAAAAGGGGCGCACCCGACTCGGCGCGCCCCAAAAATCCCTCGAACGAATTGATCTCTCTAGCGATCCATCTTTTTCCGCCCCTGCGGAGCTGCTGCGGGTGCCACAGACGGTTGTGCCGCGCGTAGTTTTCGCTCGGCAACCACCACCTCCGTGGGTGGATCGGCTGTCTTGCCGTCTTTTACTTCGGCAGCTGCAGCAAGTTGCCCAATCTGGGGCACCGTCGGCGACACCAGGGCGCCTTCACCCTCTCGAGCGAATGTTAATTCCTTGTGCTGGCGGTCCCAATCGATGCACACCAAATCTCCCAGGTGCACCTGCTCCGTAGCCAGCAGATTCGCCAGCGGATACACCACGTACCGCTCGATGGCCCTCTTCAGGTGACGCGCTCCGTACCGCTGGTCAGTCCCTTCCTGCAGCAAAAAGTCTCTTCCGCCCGGTGTGACACGGAACAGGAACTGCCCTTTTGCTGTTTCTAGGACTCTCTGCTGCACCTGTCCAAGCTCAATCTCAAGTACTTCTTCAAGTTGTTCACGCTTCAGGGGATGGAACACGACCACCTTGTCCAGCCGGTTCATGAATTCCGGCGAGAACTTTCTCCTCGCCGCTTCCATCGCCGTGCGCTCCACCTTTTCGTCCAATCCCGTGATTGGCTTGTCGGTCGGCTGAATAAAGCCCATTCCTCCGTGCATGAGTTCGGTAATCTCCCCGCCGCCCAGGTTCGAGGTCAGGAAGATTACCGTCTGGGACAAATCCACTCGGCGGTTGTCCCCCAGGGTCAAAGTCGCCTTATCGAGCATCCCGAGTAGCAACTGCCACAAGGCATCCGAGGCCTTTTCAATTTCGTCAAACAGCAAAAAGCTCAGTTTCAGCTTTTCCGTATGGCTCTTGGCCAATTCCTCTTGCGTGATCAGCGGATGCGTTTCTCGGTGGCCCAGATACCCCGGAGGCGAGCCGATCAATTTAGCAATCTCATGGGAGTGCTGGAACTCCGCGCAATCCACCTTGATCAGCGCGCGTGCGTCTCCGAATAGAATCTCCGCGGCCGCTTCCACGATGCGCGTCTTGCCCGAACCCGTCGGTCCCAACAAGAGGAGGTTCCCCACCGGCCGCCCCGGCGAGTTCAATCCCGCGCAGAAGACCTGATAGAGGTCCACGAGCGCCTGGACACCTTCCGCTTGTCCGACGATCTTCGAGCGCAACGCCGTCTGAAATTCAATCGTCGTGTTGCTGCGGAGATTTGGATCGAGTGGCAGTATTTGGGAGCTCATGGTCTCCTCCTAGCGGCCTTGCATCCGCAAGGTCGCGTTGCTGAACCGCCCGCGTTTCCGGTCAAACTGATGCAGTTTCACCTGAAGTGTGGACTGCAAGAGCCGAAGCTGCACTAAGAGCTCTCGCGCCACCGTGGGTGTTCCAGAAATCCGGAGAAGCGGCGGAAAGAGGTCCGCCAGGTCGAGATTGAGAGCTCGCAGGTTGGAGACGAGCTTCTGGATCGCCGGAGAGCTGGCATCGGCTAGATCCACTTGCTGATTGGTCTGCGCGCGCAGAGCACGCCAATTCAACTCCACGAAGGGATGCTTCTTGGAAACCTCGCGCACCACTTCGTCTGTAATTCGCGCGCTTTCCCCGAGTCGCGCAAGATGCAGTTGTCGCACTTTTCCGCCGCGGCGCACATTGTGCACCAAATAGAACGAATTCCCTTTCCGGCGGACAAAAGCCATGACCTCACCTCGAGTCATTGATCGTGCCCGTAGTGTACTTTCGTTCCACTACGCCGTCAATGAACGTTCCGTACTAGGCCAAACGATTGTTTTGCAACGGTAATGCCTACAACGTAGCGAATTTGCTCCAGTTTCGTTCATTGCTTTTTTCGCTTTGTTTCATCAGTTCCATGCATCGTCGGCTTTCTCTTCACTTTGCTTCTCTTGCTTACTTAGATGCGCGGCGAAGCCGTTTGATTGTTCGGCTACTCGCTCTCGGCTTGTAAAACTACTTACTCACCGGAACCCGCTTCAAAAGCCGCTCACTCCATAAAACACGGTAGCGCCGATTATTTCTCTTGTTGGGCTTCTCGCCTGCTTTTACGATGTATGGCGCGTCTCGAGAGAGCCCACTCAGGCAGTAGTGTAAGGAGTCGCCCCGCCGTGTCTTTCGATCCCGTCTACCAGCTCGTGAAACAAATTCCCCGCGGCCGGGTTCTTACCTATGGAGCCCTTGCTAAAGCCTTGCGTCTCCCCGGTGGCGCACGCACCGCCGGCCGCGCCATGGGCGCTACTCCTTCTGGAAAGGGCATCCCCTGGCACCGCGTCCTCGGCGCCAACGGCAAAATCCTAATCCGCGAACCCTATGCCTCCCTCCAAAAAAAGCTCCTAGAATCCGAAGGCATTCCCGTCGTCGAATCCCGCATCAACGTAAAAAAACATCTCTGGACTCCGCCGCGCAAGAAATCATCCGCTGCCAAGAAAACCCGCAGGTCCGTTGCCCTTCGATGAGAGAGTTATGTCATGCTGAGCAGCAAATCTATACTCTTAAAGGAGGAATCGTTCCATGCCCTATCGCAATTACGGATTAATCTTCGCTGGGCTGCTCGCTGCCTCGTGCGCGGCTGTCTCATTCTCAGCGGGCGCGCAACAAGTCCCGCCGCAACTCCATCCGCCCGCGGGCGAACAACTTCTATTACAGGTTCATGCGAAAGGCGATCAGGTCTACATCTGCAAAGGCGATGCCGCGCAATTCGCCTGGACCCTGAAAGCTCCCGACGCCCAGCTGTTCGACAAAGACGGCAAACCCTTCGGCAAACATTTCGCCGGACCGTCCTGGGAAGCGAATGACGGGAGCCGTGTTACCGGAAAAGCCGTCGCCAATGTGCCTTCACCGGACGCCGATTCCATCCCCTGGCTTCTCGTGAATATCGCCAGCCATGGTGGTAACGGTGTACTTTCCCGCGCCACATCCATCCAGCGCCTCAACACCAAAGGCGGCAAGGCGCCGGCGTCGGGCTGCGATTCTGAGCACGCCGGCCAGGAAGTGCGCGTGCCGTATTCCGCCGACTACCTTTTCTACGCTCCGAACTAACTCACTGCGCGGCATCCCGCGATAGCCGGGAAAGCTAGCACTTGCGTTATCCTTAGGTACGTCTTTGCGTACAACAATATAGCGCTCAATGCTCATGGCAAATCCGATCATCCAAGTTGAAAATCTGGTCAAGAGCTACGGCGACGTGCAAGCGGTTCGCGGCGTCAGTTTCTCCGTCGACGAAGGCGAAGTCTTCGGCTTGCTCGGACCCAACGGGGCAGGAAAAACCTCGACTGTAGAAATTCTCGAGGGCCTCCGCGATCTGGACGGTGGCCGCGTCTCGGTTTGCGGGCTCGATCCTGAACGCGATTCGAAAGCGTTGAAACACGAAATCGGCGCCGCTCTGCAATCTACTTCTCTTCCCGATAAACTTCGCGTGATGGAAGCTCTGCGCCTGTTCTCCAGCTTTTACAAACGCCGCCGCAATCCCGAAGAGCTGCTCAAACGTTTCGGCCTCGAAGAAAAACGCAGCACGTTTTACAGCCAGCTTTCCGGCGGCCAAAAACAGCGCCTAGCTCTGGCCATGGCCCTCGTCAACGATCCCAAAGTGCTGTTCTTCGACGAGCCCACGGCCGGCCTCGATCCGCAGGTCCGCCGCGAAATCTACGACATCATCGAAGAGCTTAAGCGCGAAAAGAAAACCATCGTCATGACTACGCACTACATCGAAGAAGCCGAGCGCCTCTGCGACCGCGTGGCCATCGTCGACCACGGCAAAGTCGTCGCCCTCGGTACCCCGCGCGAACTGAAAACGCGTTCTGGTGGCACCACGCGCATCGAAGTCCGTCTGGCAAAACCCGAGACCGACGGCGCCTTGAAAAAACTGGAAGGCGTCGCGGACGCCCGCGAAGTCGATGGTGCCTACGTGATTCATTCGCACCGTTCGCCGCAAACTATCGTCGCCATCGTCAAACATCTCGAAGCCCAGGGTAATGAACTCGTCAGCCTCGAAATTGCTTCACCCTCCCTCGAGGACGTGTTCATCGAAATGACCGGAAGGAGACTCCGCGATTGAGAAACTTCGCCACGCTCACCCGCATGCGCATTCAGCTCACGCTGCGCAATAAAATGTTTTTGTTCTTCAGCGTGATCATGCCGTTCGGCTTTTTCTTCCTCTATGCCGGAGTCTTTGCGAAAGGCCAGCCCGCTGGCGTGCGCTTCTTTCTCGGACCGGTCGTCGCCCTCGCCGTAATGGGCAGCTTCTGGGGACTCAGTGCGGCCCTCGTCATGTTCCGCGAACAAGGCATCCTGCGCCGCTTTCATGTCACGCCGATCACGGCCAGCGACATGCTCGCCTCCAGCATCGTCGCGAATTACGTCCTCATCTTTCCCACCGTTCTTCTGCAGTTTATCTTCGCGCGCACCATCTTTCACGTGACCCATTTCGGCAACATCTTCGCAACGTTTATCCTGATAAGCATAGGCAATATTGCCTTCGCCTCTCTAGGCCTGGTCGTCGCCAGCGTGACCAACACCATGCAGGAGACCCAGGTCATTAACCAGCTTATCTGGCTTCCGTTGATCTTTCTCTCGGGCGCCACATTTCCTCTCGCTTTCCTTCCGCAGGTCGTTCAAAAGGTTTCCTTGTTCCTTCCGGCAACCTATCTTGTCCAGGGACTCAGCCGTACCATTTTTGAATCTGCGCACATATGGGACCACAACGTTCTCATTTCGCTGGGTTCGCTTGTTTTCTGGGCTGTCCTTACTTTTTTCCTTTCCGCGCAGCTCTTTCGCTGGGAGCCGGAAGTCAAAGTGCCCCGCAAAGCGAAACTGCTTGTCCTCGCGACCATCATTCCTTTCCTGCTTCTCGGCTTTTGGGAGAACACATACGGCAACATCCCGGCGCAAGCTCAGTCCGCCCTCGATTCCTTGAGCGAGCCCGCGAAATCCGCGCCTTCGCCCGATCCCGGGAATCCGCCTGATTTGCCCAAGTGATCTGACCCTACCGTCCCCGAGCAAATTGATACGCGCCAATTTGGATTTTGCGCTGGTCACCACATTACATACACTTCATTGACGCTCCCCGCCGCGTACCGTATTCTGCACTTTTGAGGCTTTACCGCGCGTGGCGCCACCAAAAGGACACCATCATGCCCATCCAAAAAACCGAGAAAATCTGGCACAACGGAAAGTGGATCAACTGGGACGACGCGACCCTCCATGTCCTCTCCCACGTCGTGAGCTACGGCTCCGCGGTCTTTGAAGGCATCCGCTGCTACGACACCAAACAAGGCCCCGCCATTTTCCGCCTCCGCGAGCACATGCAGCGCCTCATCAACTCCGCGAAAATTTACCGCATGGACTTGCCCGTTAGTCTCGACGATTTTTGCAACGCCGCCACCGAACTCGTTCGCGTCAACAAAATGACTTCTTGCTACGTCAAGCCTATCGTCCTCCGCGGCTACGGCGAAGTTGGGGTAAATCCCCTGAACTCGCCCATCGACATTTATATGGCCTGCTGGCACTGGGGCGCGTATCTCGGCCCGGATGCACTCACAAAAGGCGTCGAAGTTGGCGTCAGCTCCTGGGCGCGCATCGCGCCAAACACCCTTCCCGCGATGTCCAAAGCGGCCGCGAACTACATGAATTCGCAGCTCATCCGCATGGAGGCCTCCTTCAACGGCTACGCCGAAGGCATCGCGCTCGATTCCGGCGGCCACGTCAGTGAAGGCTCCGGCATGAACGTCTTTCTCGTCCACGACGGCACGCTCTACACGCCCCCGCTCGCCACCAGCATTCTGCCTGGCATCACGCGCAACACTGTCGTCGCGCTCGCCGAAGATCTGAACATTCCCGTCAAAGAACAGGTCATCCCTCGCGAAATGCTCTACATCGTGGACGAACTCTTCTTCTGCGGCACTGCGGTCGAAATCACGCCCATCCGCTCGGTCGACAAAATCCAGGTCGGCAAAGGCGTAGCAGGCCCCATCACGCGCCGCCTCCAGGAAGAGTTCTTCGCCCTAACCAGCGGCACCAAACCCGATCGCCATAACTGGCTCACTCCCGTAAATGCCCCCGTGGCGGCAACCTCTCGCTAACTGGAGCCACCGTCTTCTCATCCTGGGTGTTCACCACGGCACACATTGGGCTGGTACTAGAGTTTTTCTAATTAGGGACTTTTGGGGGATTCCTCAGCCCCTCGCATTCTTCCATTCTACGCATTGCAGTTGGGGCACACGTCTCATCAGACCCGCAGCTTATGAGCACTCCGCAGAATCGATATGAAGTTCTCGAATCGCTTGGCACAGGCGCCACCAGCCGTGTCGATAAAGCCCGTGACACCGTTATTGGACGCACCGTCGCGCTAAAAACCCTGCTTCGTGGCTTTGGCTCCCGCGATCTCCAGCAGCAATTTCTCCGCGAAGCCCAGATCATCGGCGGCCTCTCGCATCCCAACATAGTGGCCCTTTTCGATGTCGGCACCAACAGTGAGGGTGCGCCTTATTTCGTTATGGAATATGTTGAGGGGAAAACGCTGGAGTCCTTTTTCAACACGACCCCTCTGACTGTAGCTCGCGCCGCCGCGTGGGCGGGCGATCTCGCGACTGCACTCGGCCAAGCCCATCGAGCCAATGTCATCCATGGCGACGTGAAGCCCGCCAATATTCTCGTGACCCTCGCTCAACAAGTGAAACTCGGGGATTTCGGCATTGCCCGCTTTTCGACGCAGGCTTCCGGTGGCGGGAATCTCATGGGTACTCCGGCTTATCTCTCGCCTGAACAGATTCTCGGTAATTTGCAGGATAGCCGTTCCGATCTTTTCTCTTTGGGCATAGTTCTTTACCAGATGTCGACGGGCAAGCGGCCGTTCGATGGCGATTCCGTCGAGGCCGTATGCGCGCAAATCATTTCGAGCGCCCCGCTGCCGCCATCTCATCACAATCCTTTGCTCCCCCGCCGCGTTCGACCAGGTGGTGATGCGCTGCCTGTCAAAGAACCCCGACGACCGATTCCCCACCGCCGAGGCTCTCGCCGCCTCTGTCTACCCCTTCGCGCGAAATGCAGACGCTGCACCTTTGCGCTCCAACTCTAGCGCCACCAAGCGCCCCAATCTCGCCTGGTGGAACCGGCCTCTTCGGCAAAAAGAGCTGTGGACGGTTGCCGCCGTTCTGCTCCTTCTCATTTCCGGGGCCTCGATTGTCTCTGCGCTTCGTAAACACGCCATCCCCAGCCTGACCTCTTCTGCGGCCATGGTCGATCGCCCTGCCGTCACTGCGGCCCCGAGCCCGCCGTCTTCCTCAATCCTTATTGCGGCGACCAGTCTCACCCCCTCTGAAACCGCGGCTTCGCCGCCAGCCGACGCTTCGTCTGCCTCCATGAAGCCCCAGGCGCTGGTTCGACACACCTCCACGCCGTTGAGCTCGAAGATTTCTCCGCGGGCCAGATCATCCACACCAGAGCAACACCGCTCTGATTTGACCGCCGGGCCGGCGAGTCCCGCACCGCTTGGACAGCCTCTGGCTGCCCTGCCATCCAGTAGCGCCCAGCTGCGTAGTCCCAAGCAACTCGCTTCTCTCAGCGTCGAGATCGTCTCGACGGTCGCCGAGGAAACCCTCGCTGTCTACTCTGGCCAAGACCTTCTCGTCTCCACTCGGCTAGACGCAGTCCATCTGGGCGAGCCGCTCCATTTCGACTGCCCTCTCTCCGCCGGGGCCCATCCCCTGCGCGTCGTGCTGTACCGCGCTGACCAGAGCCTGCATGCGCAAAAAGAAGGCTTCGCGGAGATCGTCTCCGATGGTTCGAACACTCTTGATATTCGCATCGACCGCCGTGCGAAATTTCTCGTCCGCAAGGAAGCCACGCTGGAAGTCAGCTGGCCAAACCCGCACGCTGCGGCTGGTAGCTATGCTTCTCAGCTTGCAGCCGTCCCCACTCCGTCAAAATGACCTCGGGTCGGAATATTAAAGCTACTAGCTTTTTCTACCGGTCCGCCAGCGCCAGGAAACACTTTGTTCTGAAACGGATGCACTAGCCAGTCTCCGAAAGGCTGGCGTTTCTCTTCGCGTTCCAGATAGAATCCTTCCCGGTCGCAGCGGGCGCGCTTCGTTCCCCGGCCGGGAGGCTCCTTGATGTACAACCTTGGGCAGAAGCTCACGGCTGAATTCCTCGGCACGTTTGCCCTGATCTTCTTCACGGCAGGCGCAGCCTGCGTGGACTGGTACCCCCACGCATCAAACGCCCTCGGCCTCCTCGGCATCGCCCTCGCGTACGGCCTCACCATGGCCATCATGGTTTGCGCCCTCGGCCACATCTCCGGCGGCCACTTTAATCCCGCCATCACCATCGGCTTCTGGGTCACCAAGCGGCTCAACACGCTCGATACGGTTGCCTATTGGATCGCCCAACTCGCCGGAGCCACGGCCGCCGCGTTTCTCCTCAAAGCAGTCATCCCAGAGGACACCTGGCACGCCGTCGCTCTCGGCACGCCTATGTTCGCCCACGACTTTACGCGTCTGAACGGCATGATCCTCGAAGGCATCACCACCTTCTTCCTCGTCCTGACCGTCTTCGCCACCGCCGTCGATGAGCGCTCCTCCTCGTTCCGCCCCGTCGCCGGTTTCGCCATCGGCATCAGCGTCGTGTTGGGGATCATGGTGGCTGGTCCTTTCACCGGCGGAGCGCTCAATCCCGCCCGCGCCTTCGGACCGGCGCTAGCATCTTCCCACTGGCAGAATCACGGCATTTACTGGGTCGGCCCGCTCGCCGGAGGATTCCTGGCCGGATTTCTTTACGATTCGCTCTTCCTGAAGAGAGCCTAGACTCCGGCCGCCAAAGAAACACCTCTGTACAAAACGGGACACAAGCCGAAATCCCGGCCGCGAGACACTGTCCTTTCGTTCAGGTGACTACCGCGCAACGGTACAGCGCACCTTTCTTGCCCACCCCTATTTCGGATGCTAACGTCGCAAGTCAGTCGTATTCTCGCGGAGCTCACAACGACATGGCAATTAGCATTGACGATCTTCTCCGGCGCGCTGTCGAAAACAAAGCCTCGGACCTCCATCTAAAAGTTGGCAACCACCCTTACCTGCGCGTCGACGGCCTTCTCGCGCCCATCACCGACGTCCCCCGCATCACGCCGGAAGAAATGCTCTCCATGGCGTTCAGCATGATGACCAACCGCCAGAAACAGAAGTTCAAGGAAACCGCCGAATTGGACATGGCCTACGGCGTAGCCGGCCTCGGCCGCTTCCGCGTCAACGTTTTCCAGCAGCGCGGCAACGTCGGCATGGTTCTCCGCGTCATCCCCACGAAAATTCGCACCATCGAAGAACTGAATTTGCCCAACGTTATTGGGAAGATTTGCGAAGAGCAGCGCGGCCTCGTTCTGGTAACGGGAACCACCGGTTCCGGTAAATCCACGTCGCTGGCCGCGATGATCGACCGCATCAACGCCAACCGTTCCGATCACTTGATCACCATCGAAGACCCCATCGAGTTCCTGCACCGCGACAAGCGCAGTTTCATTAACCAGCGCGAAGTAGAAGTCGACACCGCAAATTTTTCGACCGCTTTGCGCGCTGCCCTTCGTCAAGACCCCGACGTAATTCTGGTCGGCGAAATGCGCGACCTCGAAACGATTTCCACCGCGTTGCTCGCCGCCGAAACCGGCCACATGGTTTTCTCTACGTTGCACACTCTCGACGCCACCGAAACCATCCAGCGCATCATCGCCGTCTTTCCGCCGCCCGAACAGAAACAGATTCGCTTGCAGCTCGCCGCCACGCTCAAAGCCATCGTCTCCCAGCGCCTCGTGCGCCGCGCCGACGACAAAGGCCGCGTCCCGGCCGTCGAAGTCATGATCGCCACAGCCTATATCCGCGATTGCATCATCAACGCCGACAAAACGCGCCTCATCCACGACGCCATCGCCGCCGGCACCAGCCAATACGGCATGCAGACTTTCGACCAGTCGCTCTTCGATCTCTACACCAAGCAGCTCATCACGCTCGAAGAAGCGCTGCTCCGCTCCACGAACCCGGACGAATTCCAATTGCGCATCCAGGGTATCCGCTCCGCCGCCGACTCCGCCCGCGAGGAAATGGAGCGCCAAATGGCCGACTTCGAGCGCTTCGCCCGCAAGTAGCTCGCAGGTGCTGCGCACATGGCCCAAAGCGCTCTGTTACGATGGTTCCATCCTGCAAAATCGCGTGCATGCCAAACATCACCTACACCGATACTCGACCTGCTCGAGCCGCTTCCAAAACCGGCAGATGAAATCGTCACTGGCAAATTCGCTTTCCCCTTTCTTACTTGGGTCGCCATTGTAGTCATCACTCAGAACTATTCATTTTTGATTGTGCTTCTGGGAGTCTTGCCTGCGCTCTTCCTTGCCGTAGCTATTCACGAATGCGGTCATCTCGTCTTCGGATGGTGCGCAGGCCTCCGTTTTCGCGGAGTGGAGGTCGGCCCGGTATGCTTCCTGCTTATTCGGAACAAATTGTTTGTTCGTCTGCGGCCTAGGATTTACAGCGGCGCAGCTCACATGGTGTTGCACCAGATTCGGCGCATCCGGCGCCAGCTAGTGATCTGCACAATCGGCGGGCCAGTCACGAGCTATAGCTTCGCTTTGCTCGCATTCATCGTCGGGGAAATCTACCGTCCCACTGATAGCTTCGGCTGGACTGCCTTTCTTGAATTCTCCGGGTTTCTCTCGCTCCTAATGGCTGTTTTTTCGACCTTTCCATATCGCACTCAAATCGGCGGCAATGATGCATACATTCTCCGCCAGCTTCTCGCTTCAAAATCCGGCTCAATACAAATGATTGCCGCGCATGCTGCTTACTTCGCTGGCAGTGTCGAGCCAATTGTTCCAGCCTATTTTGAAAGATGGTGGAAACTCGCTTCGGCACATGCCGATCCTGCTTACGCGGGCTACTATGTCGTCTGGAATTCCTATCGAGCCGAAAAGGATCCCGTTGTCGCAGCCGGACATCTTGAACATTTGCTTCGCCTATCTTCGCGGCACGATGTCGAGATACGTAACTCTCTTTCGGCCGAAGCGGCATTCTTCGCAGCCCACAACAGACCCTCATCTGGCCAAGCCAGCGTCTGGCTTCGGAGAACAAAGCACCTCGAATGGCTCGACCCCTTGGCACGCATGCGCCTCGACATTGCCATCGCGGAGTCACGCGGGGAATTCGCCAAAGCCCTGGCTATCTGCGATTCTGGTCTTGCAATGATTCGAGCCAACTTAAACGCATCGTCCGCCATCACGATGGAGTCCGAGTGGGCCCAATGGAAAAAACAGATCGAAGCGCGGCTAACTCCGGCAAACTCTGAAGTTCTTCAACTCTGCTGACTCTCTCTTTCCCAAGTATCCTCAAACCGGGCTTTCTTCAAACTGCTGGAGCGCGCTCGGATTCCGTCTTTACTTCGTTACTTCATTACTTCTATCCTTCCTGCATGTTTGGGAAGCCACGCCAGGTAGAAACCGAAACGGAGCTATACGAAGCCGCCGTGCGAGCCCTCATGCGCCGCGCTTATTCCGTCTACGAAATGAAGCAACTCCTCGGCCGGCGCACCGAAGACGACAAGCTCCTTCGAACCGTCATGGACCGCCTCAAACGCGCCAAAATGATAGACGACGAGCGCTTCGCCAAACAATTCGCCCGCCAGCGCACGGAAATCCGTCGCCAAGGAAAATTCCGCATCGCGCGCGACCTCCGCGCCCGCGGAGTCCCCGACCGCCACATCGAAGCCGCCCTCGCCGACGCCGCCAAGGAAACCGACGAAGCCGCGATCGTCCGCCAGCGCCTCGAACGCAAACTCCGCTCCTTTCGCGGCGAAATCGGCGAAAACAAAGTGGCGTCGATGTATCGAAGTCTCTTGCGTG
>Ga0210398_10004165_pt1 | contig 13670 bp, 13 predicted proteins | sample IncBWC4OmetaG_FD_161047 | JGI IMG/M metagenome (GOLD analysis project Ga0210398, IMG submission 161047) | Forest soil microbial communities from Barre Woods Harvard Forest LTER site, Petersham, Massachusetts, United States - Inc-BW-C-4-O | ecosystem: Environmental > Terrestrial > Soil >... | reverse complement strand
CCACAGCATCGCGAAGCTGGTAGGCCCCGTCAATTTCACCAAACCCGCTTGATTTGGAACGCCTTAGTTGATTTCTTAGCTCTGGTTGCGGAACCACTGACTCCGTTTTGATTCTATTGCATCCGTTTCTAATAGCGTCTAGCATGAAGGCATGGGTAAGGCCAAGGAATTCGACTTAGAGAAACCCGCGGCTGTCATTGATGATGAGGACGAGGCAACCCTCGCCGCCATCGATGAAGGCATACGCGATGCGAAAGCCGGCCGAACCGTTCCAATGGAAAAAGTTCGCAAACTGCTGCCTCAGTGGATTACCGCCTCCTCTTCACCCAAAGAGCGCTAAACGACCTCGCCGAGATCATCGGCCATATCGCCGAGGAGGACGACGATGCGGCTTCGCGTTTTGGCAATGCTTTGCTCGACCATGTGGACTTGCTGACTCGTTTTCCCCGCATGGGAAGCACCGTTCGAAAACGATCGCGCGTTCGCAAGTTGCTCCATAGCCCGATTTTGGTCTACTACCAAATCCGTGAAGATAAGCGTCTCGTGGAAGTGCTTCACTTCCGTCATGGATCACGCAAGTCGCCAAGATTCTAATGGTTCAGACTCCGCTTGAAGTGGTTCCAATGATTTTCCCCATCCGCTGTTTCTGGCGCCCAACTCGAGGAGTACGATTACGACTTATCGTCCACTAGGTCACGGAATCTCCAAACACGAGGAAACTAGACCACTGGCGTATCAGTTCTAGGTGTGGAATATTACGGCCATGTCCGAAGAGTGGAATTTCTACTTTTGCAAGGTCAACGACGAACTGGCTTCTATCGCGCTTGACCTGGGCCTCCGCAAACAAGTTCCGGACCTGAGCAAGCCAGAACTACTCTGGATATGGGTTTACTTCAAATCTCCGCGTCCTGATGGGCTTTCGAGTTCGTCAGAATTTGACACGCTTGTGGCAATCGAACGGCAATTAACAGAATCTTTGGCGCAGAACTCTCATGCGCTTTTGTGCGGACGGATTACGACTGACGGTCGCAGAGAGTTCTACTACTACGGCACCCATTCGGCTGAGTTCGAGTCAGCTGTGGCAGATGCGCTAGGCCATTTTCCAGGCTACGAGTTCGACTGCGGAATTCAAAAGGACCCCGGATGGAAGCAATACCTGGATGTTTTGTACCCATCTGATGAAGACCGCCAACGAATCGAAACCCGTTCCGTCTTAGAAGTACTTGAGCAAAAAGGCGACACCCTGAAAGCTCCGCGAGATATTTTTCATTGGATTTACTTTCGCACGAAGAACGACCGTGACGCCTTTTGGGACGCCATTCGATCGCTGGAGTATCGTCTGCAATCACTGCCCGATAAGCTTGAGGCCACGTTTCTGTTTGGGTTATGCATCGTAAGGTTTCAATCCGTAAAACAAGATGACGTGGATGAAGCAGTCATCGAGTTGTTTCGCCGCGCCAAAGAATTCACAGTCGAACTATTCGGGCGGCTGCGGTTTCGTGAAATAGCGGCTTAAGACGACCATCATCGAAAACAGTTCCCTGCTCCCCCGCAGGATCTGCCGCTGCCCATGCACATCAGTACGTAGCTCGCCGCCAATTGCTATCCGCTCTGACCACTGATTACTGATCGCTGATTACCGCCTGCCGCCAGCGATTTCCGACATTTTCGGTTTCTTTTCTTCGGGGCCGCCATCGCCTACCTCGCTGCCGCCACCATGATACGCCCCGCGGCGGCTCCTTCTTTACCGAATATGGCGGTTCTTCTTCATTGAGTGCAATCACGTAGAGCTTCGGACTATTACTCCCATTTGCTATTCCAAGAGTACGGGTTGCGGGTTCCTGTCTGGCTGGGCGGCTCTCCTGAGCTCTCCCGTCTCCTCTTGACAACCAGTAGGACAAGCGTATGCTTCACTTGGATGCCAGTAGGAAGAGAGAACTCTTATGCCGGATAAGTCAAGCGACCTCGTTCAGGGGACTTTGGACATGCTCGTTCTGAAGACGCTGGCGCTGGAGCCTACCCATGGATACGGGATTTCCGTGCGAATCGAACAGATGAGCAAGGGCGTTTTCCGCCTGAATGCGGGCTCGTTATTTCTCGCCATTCAACGACTAGAGAGGGACGGGCTAATCGATGGCGAATGGAAACCCACTGAAAACAACAGGCGGGCAAGGTACTACACTCTGATGGCGAAGGGGCGAAAGAGGCTCGACAGCGAAACACGAGAATGGGGCAGGCAAGTGGCCGCAATCGGCAGAATTTTGGAGACCTTTTAGGGAGCGAGCCATGTCTTTGTTCAGAAATTTTGCAATCGGCCTGCGGTCGCTTTTCCGAAAGAACCAAGTCGACCGAGAGTTGGATGAAGAACTAGGCGCCTATTTGGAGATGGAAGCGGCCGAAAAGATGAGGCAAGGCGTAAGTCGTAAGGATGCGCTTCGCGAAGTGCGACTAGAGCGCGGCAGTCTCGAAGTTACCAAGGAACTCGTCCGCTGTGGCGGTTGGGAATTTTTTGTGGAGACATGCTGGCAGGACTTGCACTATAGCGTTCGCATGCTCCGAAAGTCTCCCGGCTTTGCCGCCGTGGCCGTCCTCACGCTCGCGCTCGGCATCGGCGCTAACACGGCCATCTTCTCGCTGACGGACCAAATCTTGCTGCGCGAATTGCCCGTGCCGCATCCGGCGCAGCTCTTCATCTTGCGCTCGCCGGGGCCGAATCATGGGCATACCTGGGGCGATGTGGACCAAGGCGCGCAGTCATTCTCCTATCCGATGTACAAAGATCTGCGCGAACGGGCGACTCTGTTTTCAGGCTTGCTGGCGTGCCGCAGGATCACGGTGAACGTTTCCGGTCACGGTGAGACGCAGGCCGCGCATGCAGACCTGGTCAGCGGCAATTTCTTCGAGACCCTGGAAGTGCAGCCTGCGCTTGGCAGACTGTTCATGCCGGGCGATGAGACAGCTTCCGGCGCGAATCCCGTCGCGGTTCTGAGCTACTCCTACTGGTCGCGGCAATTCGGCGCCGACCCATCCATTTTGAACAAGCCGCTCACCGTGAACGGCATTCCGCTAACCGCTGTTGGCGTGGCTCGCAAGGGATTTTACGGCGTGCAAATCGGCTTAGCGCCGGACCTTTTCATACCCGTCACCATGAAGGGGCAAATGGCGCCGAACCCAAATCAAACGCTTGAGGATCGCACCGACCAATGGCTGCCAGTCATGGGCCGGCTCAAGCCGGGAATGACGGTCGCTCGCGCCGAGGCAGAGCTGCAGCCGATTTATCACCCGATTCTGGAATCGGACGCCAAACTGCTCAAGCTCTCCGGGGACGACTTGAAGCGGTTCATCTCGAAGCCACTGTTGCTCATCAGCGGCGCGCATGGCCGGTTGGTTTTGCAGGAAGGCGCGCAGGAGCCGCTCTTGGTTTTGATGAGCATGGTCGGCTTGGTCTTGCTGATTGCGTGCGCCAACCTCGCTGGCTTGCTGGTAGCCCGCGGCGAAGCTCGACAGCGGGAACTTGGCGTGCGCCTGGCCATGGGTGCGAAACGCACTCGGATGATTCGTCAACTCTTGACGGAAAGTCTGCTCATCGCCACTGCCGGAGGCGCCGCGGGTATGGCGCTGGCTTCGTGGTGTCTCAGCGCCATCATGGCCGCCATTCCTCCGGGCCAAGGCATGCTCGGTCTCGTGACAAATCTCGATTTTCGTGTGCTGTGGTTTGCGATTGCCCTGACGCTGGCAACCACCATCCTTTTCGGCCTCGCTCCGGCGATGCGCGCCACGCGCCTCGACTTACAAAGCGCATTGAAAGATCAGGGTTCGAACATCTCTGCCGGCCGCTCAAATCTTGCTCTCCGCAAAGTATTAATTGTTTCGCAAGTGGCGCTCACGGCCGTGCTGCTCGCGGGCGCGGGACTTTTTGCGCGAACGCTGATGAATCTGGAACACGCGAATCTAGGCGTGAACACCAGCCACGTGCTGCAATTTTCGGTAGCGCCCGATTTTAACGGCAGCACGCCCGCGCAGACGCTTGCGTTCGCCGACCGTGCTCGGAATGAAATTGCCGCGCTCCCCGGCGTGCGCTCGGTGAGCATTTCCTCCGCTCCTATTTTTGCGAACGACGACTACGTCTCCAACTTCACGCCCGAAGGCTATGTGCCGCAGCCTGGACATGTCCCGCAGCCTGGGGACGATACCGACGCCATGTATGACTACATTGGTGTCAATTACTTTTCGACAATGGGCATTCCGCTCATCGCCGGGAGGGAATTCAGTGAGGCCGATACAGCGACGAGCCCAAAGGTCTGCATCATCAACGAAAAACAGGCGCAGCGATTCTTTTTGGGACGGAATCCCATTGGCCTGCACATGACCCACGGGTCGGGCAAACTTTATACAAACCCGCCGATGGAAATCGTCGGCGTGGTCGCCAACAGCAAATGGGATGACGCGCGCAGCGATATAGCCCCGTTTCTCTATATGCCTTATTCACAAGACGTGAATCTCGGCCATCTGGCGTTCTACGTCCGCACGGAACGCGATCCGGCGCCAGTAGCCTCGGCGCTGCGTTCGCTGATTCAGCGGCTCGATCCCAACTTGCCCGTGAACAATATGCGCACGCTGGAGGAGCAGGTCAGCAATTCGATGCTAAACGACAGGCTGGTCACCGGGCTTTCCATTTCGCTCGCGTTTCTGGCGGCGCTGCTCGCGGCGCTGGGGCTTTATGGCGTGCTCACCTATGTAGTCGCGCGCCGCACGCGCGAAATCGGTATCCGAATCGCGCTCGGCGGCGAGCGCGCGGACATCTTGCGGCTCGTTGTGGGGCAAGGGGGGCGGCTCACGGTAGTGGGTAGCGCGATCGGAATCGTTGCAGCGCTGGTAGCGATGCGATGGGTGGCGAGCTTGCTCTATGGTGTGACGGCACACGATCCGCTGACATTTGTCGGTGTCGTCGCTCTGCTCGCGATTGTCTCGGGGGTGGCCTGCTATATACCGGCGCGGCGTGCGATGCGTGTCGATCCTATGACTGCTTTGCGTTACGAGTAATTCATGGCTCTTCTGCGAAACATAGCAAGCGGGCTTCGATCACTGTTCCGAAAGGAGCAGGTCAGCCAGGAGCTGGGCGAAGAATTAAACGACTTCCTGGAGAAGGCAGCCGAAGAAAAGATGAAGAAGGGTATGAGCCACAAGGAAGCGTTGCGAGCGGTGCGCTTGGAGCAGGGGAGTCTCGAAGTTACGAAGGAATTGGTCCGCTCTGCCGGCTGGGAATCCTTTGTTGAAACGTGTTGGCAGGACTTACGCTTCGCCGCCCGCATGCTGCGCAAAAGCCCCGGCTTCACGCTCGTCGCGATGCTCACCCTCGCTCTTGGCATCGGTGGAAACACCGCGGTCTTCAGCGTCATGAACACCGTTCTCCTTCGTTACCTTCCTCTGCCCAACCCTCAGCAACTCGTATTCTTGCGCCTTCCCAATGCGCCGCCCGACGGCGTGAGCAGCACCGGTGACGTCGACAGGTCTTTCTCCTACCCGGTGTTTGAAGCGCTTCGCAAAGAGCACGCCGTTTTTTCTGACTTGATGGCCTATGTGCCTTTAGCCGTCGACAAAGTGGCCGTGCGCATCGGCGAGGATCCCGAAGAAGCGGAAGGCGACATGGTCAGCGGCAACTTCTTTTCCGGGCTCGGCGTTTCCTTTACGCGCGGCCGCGGGTTCGCGCTCGAAGACGAGACCGCGCACGCCAGCGTCGTCGTTCTCAGCTATTCCTACTGGACCACGCGCTGCGGCCGCAGTCCCTCCGCCATCGGCCAAACCATTTACGTAAAAGGCGTTCCATTCACCGTGATCGGCGTGACCGCTCAAGGCTTCTATGGCGTCGAGCCTGCCTCTTCCACCGATTTCTGGATCCCGCTTCAGAATCGCCCCGAGCTCACTGCATGGGACGAGGAGCCCTCGCTGGACACTCTCTATGGCACTCCGAAGTGGTGGTGCATTCAGCTGATCGGCCGTCTCGTTCCAGGTGTCACGGAATCTCAGGCACTGGCGAAGTTAGATCCTGTCTTTCAAAGCGCCGCGCTTATCGGCCTGGGCACTCGCGATCCAAAGGCAAAGAAAAACATTTTGGCCTTCAGTTCCACGCAGGGAATTCAAGGTCTGCGCGACGACTATCAAAAGCCCATCCAGATTCTCTTGGCCATGGTCGGACTCGTTCTTGCAATTGCTTGTGCCAACGTGTCGATGCTCCTCGTCGCCCGCAATTCCACTCGCGCCCGCGAATTTTCCGTGCGCATGGCTCTTGGCGCTGGCCGCGGCCGTCTTTTGCGGCAGACGCTGACGGAGAGCTTCCTCCTAGTCGCCGGTGGGGCGGCCTTCGGTTGGATGTTTGCGATTTCCGGCAGTCAGGCACTCGCCGCCTGGTCGGGCATGGAAATTCCGTTCGTGCTTGATTCGCGCGTTTTGCTCTTCACTTTGGCAATCTCGATCAGCTGCGCCATTATCTTCGGGCTGGCCCCGCTTCGGAGGGCTGTCAGCATCCCCGTCGGCGTTACACTCAAGACCTCCAACGCCACCGCCTATCGCGACCAGAGGAGCTCCTGGTCAGGAAAAGTTGTCGTCGCCTCGCAGATGGCCTTATGCCTCATCTTGCTGGTTGGCTCGGGACTGCTCGTGCGTTCTCTACGCAACTATCAGAGCTTGTCTTTGGGGCTTCGCGCGGATGGGCTTCTCGTGTTCGGCACGGATCCCTTCTCAGTGCACAGCGACGAGGAAAAGGAGCACTTTTATCAAGATCTGCTTGCCCGCTTGCGTGAAGCTCCCGGCGTTGGGTCCGCTACGCTCGTCTCGCACCGCTTAGGTTCCGGCTGGGGCTGGAACAGCGTTTGGACCATCGACGGCGTGGAGCCCCGAGGGCCTTTTTCTGAAATCGGCATGAGCGCGAACCACGTCGGCCCCGACTTCTGCCACACTCTCGGCATCCCCATTCTCCGCGGCCGCGACGTTACAGACGCCGACACGCGGTCCGCGCCCAAAGTGGTTCTCGTCAACGAAACCTTCTCAAATCGCTTTTTCCCCAAGGGAGATGCGCTGGGCCATTCGGTCGGAAAAAACAAACCAGAGAACAGGTTCACCATCGTCGGCGTCATCGGCGACAGCAAGTATAAGCGTGTCGACGAAAAATCGAAGCCCACTCTCTACTTCCCCTTCGCGCAAAACACTCCGATCCCCAACATGCAAGTCGAGTTGCGCACCCACGGCAATCCCGAAGCTCTCATCCCCAGCGTCCATGCCGTTCTCCACGGCCTCGATCCCAATCTTCCCATACAGAAGCCCATGACCCAGCGCGCCCAATTCGACGAGTCTTACTCGCAGGCCCGCCTCTTTGCCCGCCTCTCCATCTTTTTTGGCGTCATCGCCGTGTTGCTGGTCGCCACTGGCCTGTACGGCACGCTCGCCTATCGCGTCGACCGCCGCACTTCGGAAATCGGCGTCCGCATGGCGCTCGGCGCACAGCACGGGCAAGTGCTGTGGTTGATTTTGCGTGAAGGTCTGCTGGTCACCGGGGCCGCCATTCTCGCTGGCGTTCCTGTTGCCATTGCTGGCGCACGCCTCATGCGCTCCATGCTCTTTGGCGTCCAGCCCGGCGATATGATCTCGTTTCTGCTCGCTTTGTTCGGCGTAATTCTTGTTGCACTCGCGGCTTCAATCATCCCCGCGCGCCGTGCGATGCAAGTCGATCCCATGGTGGCCTTGCGTTACCAGTGAGGGCCTATGTCACTGCCGCGAACCCTATCAGACGGACGGCGATCGCTGTTCCGAAAAGAGCAGGTCGGCCCATTTCTATTTGAGAGCCACCCATAACAGTTAGGCGCTTGAGAATTTCCTTTAGGTCCGGACCACAGGGCGGAATGCCAACAGCCGCAAGGTCGAAGTCTCCGGCGCCAGTCACGCGGTCTACGTATCCAGGCCAAAGGAGGTCGCAGCTCGCCTTCGAGCCGCCAGGTGATAGCCCCCGCTAATAAACGGCGATTCGGAAGTAATCCACTTGCGCCTCGTGCGGATAAGTACGGGCTTCTCTCCAGCGATTGCTCACTCACTGCTGGCCCGTTTCTCGGTACAGTTGCGTTCAGCCCAACCGTCAATACCCTTGGCCCGTACCCATAGTTTACGGCCCTAGTCGATGGCAAACCGCACGACTCCGATCCTCTACGAGGCCTGCGGTCACGCATCCAGCTGTTCAGCGATGCCGTCCAGTCGGGAGCGATACTCGTGCGTATCTAGAACCGCAGGATGATCATCGAATGAGATTGCCTGCACATATGGCACGCGCCGTTCTGGAGGCGTATCCTGACGACCAACCGGTCGTAAGCCCGGACCCAAGATGGAGAACGCTATGAGCTCCGCGGAATCGCGACCCAAGCCGGACCACAAAATACAACTCAGTCACGCCGCGGGCGTGGTGCAGCCGGCCGGCTCTGCATCCAGAGAAGGGCCGAATACGACAACTGCATCGCAGGCGGAGTCCCTATTAGTTGCGGAAAAACGAGAGCACGGAACAAACACTCATCTTGGAGAGCGGAAGCGCACTGAGGATGAATTACGGAAGGCTTTCGAAAAAATAGCCAAATCCGAAGCCGAGCTCCGAAGAATCATCGATCTAATACCTCAGCTCATTACGGCTGTCGGGACCGACGGAAACTTCCTGTATGCGAATCAGGCAGTACAGGAGTACACCGGCCTGACGAAAGAAGAACTCCGGTTGGAGTGTTCTCATCCGGTCTTTCATCCGGAGGATTCCGAGAGATTGCGCGACGAACGCGAAACGGCGATGTCGCGACGGGTCCCATTCGAGTACGAACGACGAATTCGCCGGAAGGATGGTCAGTTCCGTTGGTTCTTGGTCCAATACAAACCGCTGCTGGACGAACGAGGAGAGGTCAGCCGCTGGTATGCGACCAGTACCGACATCGACGATCGCAAACGGGCGGAGGAAAGAACGAGGCAAGAGAACGTCGCGTTGCGAGAGCAAATCGATCAAGTCTTCATGTTTGAGGAGATCGTGGGCTCCTCGCCTGCGTTGAAAAGTGTCCTTTCGAGCATCATGAAGGTCGCTCCTACCGATTCTACGGTGCTGATTACGGGCGAAACCGGTACCGGCAAGGAACTGGTTGCGCGTGCCATACATAAGAGTTCGCACCGCGCTGGCCAGGCTTTTATTACCGTGAATTGCGCCGCGACTCCTTCGTCGCTCATCGCCTCAGAATTGTTTGGCCACGAGAAGGGGGCATTTACCGGTGCCTTGCAGCGTCGACAAGGACGCTTCGAACTGGCGCACTCCGGAACGATCTTTCTCGATGAAATCGGCGAACTTCCCGCGGACACTCAGATTGCATTGCTTCGAGTGCTCCAGGAGCGCCAATTTGAACGAGTGGGAGGTACCCGCGTCATTCCCACTGATGTTCGAATTATCGCTGCTACTAACCGCGATTTGGCGGCAGCCATTGCCACCGGAACATTTCGCGCCGACCTCTACTACCGCCTGAATGTTTTCCCGATCCACGTGCCGCCTCTCCGAGAACGGAAAGAAGATATTCCGATGCTGGTCGAGTACTTCGCCAAGCGCTACGCGGAGAAGGCGCGAAAGCAAATCAACAAGATCAACAGAAACACCCTCAAGCTATGCCAGTCCTATCCTTGGCCAGGCAACATTCGTGAGCTGCAAAATATCGTCGAGAGATCCGTAATCCTTTGCACCGGAGATACCTTTTGGATCGATGAGGCCTGGCTTTCAGGCCAAAACGCACCTCGCCCGGAGTCGTCACGCCCTCTGACAGAGAACCTGCGTAGCTACGAAAAGCAAATCATCGAGACGGCTCTTGCGGCAAGTAAGGGAAAAGTAGCCGGGTCAAATGGCGCGGCGGCCAAGCTCGGAATTCCGCCATCTACGTTACATTTGAAAATCAACCAGCTCAGCATAAAGAAACACACCTTCCGGTAATCCCCTCGTTTAACTCGCAGAATTCTGACAGTTTCTAAGATTCTGTCACTCCAAGTTCCTATCCAAGCCTTGTTTTCAGTGAGATCCAATTGGGCACTCGCTTGCACCACGGTTTCACCGGAATGAATTGAAGCCGAAGAAACACAAGCAACTTTCCCATTTTCACAGATTGGAGCTTCATATGGGACAAAGTCGAGAAACTGCAGCCGAAATCACGGAAGAGTCCAAACGCCCTTTCCCCGTGGTACCAACGACAAAGATTCTGGCATTAGGCCGATTCACGTGTCCGCCGACGCCTGAGCAAGTCAAGACGATATTTCCAAAGGAGGTGCCAGCTACACTTCGTCTTTACCTCGCTGGAAAGATCGACCAATGGTGGGCGCGCCAAGATCAAAAAGGTCCCGTCTTCCTGATGAATGTAACGTCAGTTGAAGAGGCACGGGCCATCCTTGAGAAGCTGCCGTTGGGCCGAATTAAACTCATGGAATTCGAATACGTCGAGCTTAGTCCGCTGACCCCGCTTCATTTGCTCCTCACGGAAGGCCGGGCGAACGCCAACACATAAGTTCTCGTTTCGATTGCGGAGTTCTCGAAGCACGTCATCTTCCTGGCTGCACGGTGCGCCAAATGGCTTGACCGATGACCTTTAGGATTGAGACAGCGGCGCGGGGGCGAGTCACGGTATTCAGCCTGTGTGGCCGAATCGAAAAACAGGTGATAGCCGAATTGAGGAGACTTTTTGAATTCCAGACCGACTACCGCGACATCGTCTTAGATCTGAAAGAAGTTGGCGTGGTCGATCGCGAGGTAATGCGCTTTTTTATGAGTTGTGAAGCGGATGGCGTGAGGCTTGAAAATTGCACGCCATATATTCGCGAATGGATGGAAAGAGAAAAAGATTGACTGGCAGCGACGTGGTAGTGACGCGCAGTGGAGAGTCGATCATGGCGATTCGACTGATCCGCCCAGCAGCAGCCGGGATGCAATACGAAAGCCAAATTGAAACTCAAAGGAGAGGTACATACAAATGAAACCTGACAAAGCAGAAGAAGCCTCCGCACAGACGACAAGGACCAAGTTTGATGGGGTCCTACTGACTATACGCTCACGTAAGTCCTTCTTCGAGATTACTCAGGCGATTGAGATGGCCCTGCCGCGCTTCCACATCCCCAAGCTGATGGAGTACGTGACGCACGGGGATCGCGCGGGTGTCGAAGCGTACGTCGACTCCACTTCCAAGCCCTTCTCAATCTTCTGGGATTTTGAACAGGGTTCCACAATGCGCCTTGCGGGGATTCCTATCGAGTCGAAGTTCTACCTCGTGGGGAACGCTGTAATTGCACGTGGGCTATTCGAGTACAGCGGTGCCGCCGGACTGGGCGCTCCCGTGCGCATCTGCGTTTCCCAGCGGGACGGGGAGCAGACACGGATCGACATGGACAATCAGCTGTCATTTTTTAGCAAATTCACAGAGATGAAGCCGTCGTCTGTGCCCGCCCTGCTCGACGAAAAGCTGACAAAGTTCTTCGAGGAGATCGCTGCCTAGCAAGGCGCGATGGGATCGCGTCCGCGGCTTGTGTGTGAGAGCCTTTCTAAGCTCCAGAATGCGAAGATTGCTTCAAGGATGGGCAACGTTGAATTGGAAGCTGTATCGCAAAGAATTCTTCCTGAGGTGCGAAATGAAGCTAGCTGTATTTTGTCTTTTCGTCGCGCTCACAGCGGGCACTCAGAGCGCCACTGAAAACCTGCCGGTAACGGACGCTGAGAAAATTACGGACGCACTCAGGGCCGGACCAAATTTCATAACCGACGGAGCCACTATCGTGGATTATCCAGCCAGCACGGGAGGCGAATTTCGAGTTCTCCGTAAGGGTAGTAGTGAATGGACTTGCCTACCGGGTCCACCACCCGGCTCCAAGCATGACGACCCGGGATGTTTCGATAGAGTTTTCTTTCAGTGGGCGAAGGATGGCCTTGCCGGACGGCCACAGCACATCGATCGACTCGGCGTTGCCTACATGTACATGGGGCAATGGGTTCCGGGCGCCTCCGGCGGGGAGTTTCACGTGGGAGCCCACATTATGGTGCTAACTCCCCATCCAGAAGACCTCCAGGGTTTCACCCGCGGCGGCCGGAACGGCACATACATCATTCATTTGCCCGGCCCCGATCAGGCTGATAAATGGTTTTTGGTTATACCAATTCAGCAGGCCGATAAGCAGTGAGGGCGGGTGTGATCGGCGCTCGGAACGTGGATTTGCATGTTAGAGTCTCTTGACAACCCGATTTGGTCGGCGCTTACAACGGAACATCGCCTCCTTGCCCGCTCGCACGGCCTTGCGCGCCGATATCCGCCGGATGTTTCCCCGTTTGCGGCGTTTCTTCATCCCACAAAGGATGCATTCGCCGATTTACAACGGCTGGTGAGCCCCGGCGAGCACGTCGCGTTTTTTACCGCCGGTCCCTTCGATGTGCCGGGCGGTTGGCAAGTCGACCGCTCTCGGTGGATCGACCAGATGATTTGTGAGGCTGCACTGGACCTTCCGTCTGCCGCGCCCCTTCCACTCGGGACGACGGACGTTCCCGAAATGCTGGAGCTCACCGCTGCCACCGAGCCCGGCCCGTTCTCGCCGCAAACAATCCAGATGGGAAGCTATTTCGGGATACGCGCGAGCGATGGACGGTTGGTCGCCATGGCCGGCGAGCGATTACAATCCACTGCGTTTGCCGAAATCAGCGCAGTGTGCACTCTTCCCGAATTTCGCGGCCGCGGATATGCGCGAGCCCTCGTGACGTTCCTCGCAGCTCAGATTCTGGCTGCGGGAAAGACTCCTTTTCTTCACGTCAAGACTGAGAATGAAGCGAAAGTGGTTTATCAAAAAATTGGATTCCGTTTACGGGCGGAAATATGGCTAACCGTGATTTCCCTCCGCTAAAAGCGTGGTCAGCTGCGAAACGTGTCCACGCATTGGCCCAGGGGGGCAAACGGCAAAACAGAAACTCATTCGAAGCGCGCACGACAGCCACACCCGGGCGAAGCGGCGAGAGTTCGACTTGAACTCAACTGTCAAACACCGATTGATGTTGTTCCTAGTTATTTTGGCCCCGCTGCCGTTGCCGGCGCAGCGGCAAATTGCGAGTATGCCATTTCGTTCCGTGAATTCTTACATGCTGGTGGAGGCGAGCATCGACGGCACGCCCGTGACGCTGCTGGTAGATACGGGAGCGAACAAGACGATCCTCAATGCGCGATCAATTGGCAGAGTGCACCTTCCGGTGAGTCAGCCGGTGAATCAGGGAGCAGGCATTATTGGGAATGCCCTGCGCTTGCGAGTGCACGTTGAAATCGCGCATCAATTTATGTTTTCACAATCGGTTTCCGTGATGAACCTGGAAGAACTCTCGAAGCGCTTTCAAATCCCCTTTGACGGTTTGCTGGGGCAAGACATCCTGAACCAATTCCGCTCCGTGCGGATCGACTATAAAGCACACGTGATCGAGTTGGAGCGTTAATTTGACGGTCTACTGTCTTGTCCCCGCGATCTTGCCAACAGAGCTGACAGCGACTCCCGCACGTCTCGGGGACGCTCTTCCGTTACAAACTGCGACCCGTTTTCCACCTGCCGTATGGGTTGGTTGAAAGTGACAGCCTTCGGGTATGAAGAGAGGAACGGTTTAAGAAACT
>Ga0210398_10004164_pt1 | contig 13671 bp, 17 predicted proteins | sample IncBWC4OmetaG_FD_161047 | JGI IMG/M metagenome (GOLD analysis project Ga0210398, IMG submission 161047) | Forest soil microbial communities from Barre Woods Harvard Forest LTER site, Petersham, Massachusetts, United States - Inc-BW-C-4-O | ecosystem: Environmental > Terrestrial > Soil >... | reverse complement strand
GACCGTCTAGGGCGTCCGGTAGCGTGGCCGCCTGGATGGGGAACGGCGTGGTGATGCCCGTCGCTGCGAGCGCCGCCACGAGCGGCGCCGGGACACCCGCGGCGGCGAAGGAGACGGCGTGCGGGGCGGTGGATGGGGCGGCGTGCGCGGCCGCGAGGGGCTTAGCGCGACGGCGCTTGCCCCGGGGGGTTGTCGGACGTTCGGCGGGCAGAGCAGACAAGAAAAAACCTCCGGACTAGGGTGGCCGCATTTCGAAGGCCACCACGTCCGTGGAAACCAGCTCGCTCGTGAGCAGCGTACGACCGGCGCGCCGTGACGGCTGCGCCTCAGTGTGATTCAGTATAAGTCGTTACGCGTCAGGCCGCGCGCCGTGCTGTGGCAGGGGCACCGCGTGGCCGCTCAGCTCACCTGATTCGCCGATGACACGGCGTGCTTGTGCAGCATGGTGCGGGCTGCTCCGTGGGTATGGCCGGACACAGTCCGGCCCGGCGAGGCGGGCTTGCCTGCCGACGGCCCGGCCGAGTCGTAGCTGACGCCGTAGTGCCGGAACAGGTTGGCCTCTTCCTTGTGGCTCATCACCGTGCCGGACGCCCGGTGCGGAGCGTCCCTGATCTCCTGGACGCTGTAAGGGATGCGCAGCGAGCGGTCATCGTGCACAGCCGTGGTAAGAGGGATGAGCGAGACGTCCGTGCCGAACAGCCCGCTCCTGATGGCCGCCCACTGCGGGTGACCGCTCCTGATATCGGCGTAGACACCCTCGACCACGCCGAGTGTGATGTCATTGCGGCCGAGCACACGCAGGCCGCCCAGTTCCTTCGGGTCCATGAAATGCATCGGATGCTCATCCTCTCTTGGAGGGCTTCCTTGCTTCATACAACACCCATCTACATAGCATGTCAACGACGTACCGCTACAGTGTTAACACCGCGCGTGATTGGCCGCTGGCCTGGCAAAGGTCTAGAGTGCATGGCCATGACAGAGATCGTGCTGCGCGTTCGTCTCATTGGGGGCGAGCACTTGGACGTCACCTACGAGGACGCTGGGGGCACCGAGGAAGAGATCGTGGAGCGCGTCATCTCTACCCTGGCCAAGGATAACGGCGCACTGCGCTGCCGACACGGCGACCGGCTCATAGTGCTCTACGGCCGGGGCGTCGCCACCTTTGAAGTGGCTCCGCGCGGCGCCATCGTGTGACGGGCCGACGGCCCGGTCAGAGCTTGCTCATCCTGGCGAACGGCGCCATGATCCGCACTCTCCTGGGAGCGAAGTCGACGACCACGGCGGTATCGCCCTCGACGAGGATGACCCGACCGAGGCCGTACTTGTCGTGGGTCACCAGATCGTCCAGTTCGAACTGCTCGACGGGAGGAGCCTCGGGCGGAGGCTTGAAGGGACTCGAAGGCAGATAACGCCGGTTCCCGGCGCTGGGGCCGTTCCTCATGACCAGTGTGTGCCTTTCCGCGGTCCCATGCCAGCAGGGAAGCCAGTTCAGTCACCGCTAGCCGCTCCACGCGGGTGCATCCGCATGCTGAACCCACGTTTCTTCCGTGCTGACCGTCACCAAGCGAGGTGGTGTAAAGCCCGGCCAAGTCCGTTAGCTTCAGGCTTCTGGGTGAGCCCTCGCGATGCCGCGTTCACCCACCTTGATCTCCGATCGCGATTGCGCTTACCTCAGCTTAACGCACACACCGAGCCGCATGCCATGGCTAGCATGGGTGAAACAACCGTACGTTCCGAAAAAGATTTTTAAAATCCATTTCCCGAACGAATGGCCGATGTCTCCGCACCGCGTCGAGCGCACCCCGGTCCTGGCGCTGCCAGTAACGCGTCATTGCGCGCGATCACATCGCGGAGCTGGTGCCGGCCCGTTATCCCGAGCTTGGGGAAGGACCGGTACAGGTGCGAGCTGACCGTCCGCGGTGAGAGCAGGAGCCGGTCGGCGATCTCGCGATTGGTCAGGCCATCGCCGGCCAGGCGGACGATCTGCCGCTGCTGCGGGGTCAGCCCCGCCAGCGGGTGGGGCGCGTCTTCTGTGGTGATGGCTATCCCGCTGGCCCTCAGCTCCGCCTCCGCGCGCTGGGCCCAGGACCGGGCCTCCAGCCGCCTGAAAGTTTCCAGGGCCATTACCAGTTCCGGCTTGGCTTCGTTGATCCTGCGCCGCCGCCGCAGCCATTCGCCGTAGTCAAGGCGGAGCTGCGCGCGCTCGAACGGCCACTGCTCGCCGGCGGGGTCGGCGAGCGCGGTGACGAAATGGGCGCCCGCGCTGGCCGGGTCCGCGAGCGTACCGCGGGCCCGGGCGATGAGCTGCCGCAGCCGGGGAGACGCCGTTTCGTCCAGATTGCCGATCGCGCGTTCAATGATGCCGCGCCCCTCGCTCCGCCGGTCCGCGCGGATGGCGGCCTCGGCGATATCAGCCACGCCCAGATACGAAAAGACATTGTGGACGGGCGCGCCCTCCTCGCTGAACAGCTTGCGAAGCTGGGTGAAGGCAAGGAAGTGGCTGCCCTCGGTGAGCGCCGCCGCGCCGAGAACCCGCCAGGCCCGGGAGGCGATCAGCCCGTTTTCCGCTGAATCCGCTCCGGCGAGCGCCCGTTCCGCGTGGATGCGCGCGGGACCGGAGTCCCCGCGCATGGCCAGGACGGTGGCAGCGACCGCATCGGCGGACGCGGCGACCATTGTCATCTGGTTCGCCTCGGCCAGGTCGGCGGCTTCGGCGGCGGCCTCCAGCGCCTCGTCCCAGCGCCCCGTGTCGATGTACAGCCAGCCGAGCGCGGTCAGGCCGCCGCCGCTGGCGCCTCGCCTGCCCGGTGCCCGCAGCCGGTCCATGGCGTCGTGCAGCATCCGGACCGCCAGGTCGGATTCGTCGAGCAGCCACGCGGCAGAACCTGTTCGCCACAGGGCCGCCTCTTCCATGAGCGTACCGGCGACCCGTCGCAGGTACGGGACGAGCTGGCTCCTGCTGCCGAACGGGTCGGTGCAGGCCAGGATCCATGCTTTCCGCGGGTGGGCCTCGAAGTAAGCGTCGGCGTGGCCGCGCCCCGAGGGCGGCGACGGGTCCCGGTCTTCCAGCAGTCGCAGGACGCGGCTGACGGCCTGGCGGCTGGCGGGGGTGCCGGCCTGGTAGGCGACGGTTGCCGCGTCCGCCAGGGCGTCCCAGGCCAAGGACGGGAGGTTCGCGGCTGCTTCTTCGGCGACCGAGATGAGTTCGGCGAACGCTGCCGCGCGCTGGCCTGCGTAGGCCAGCGCCCAGCCGGAGGTGCTGCGGGCTTTCAGCCGCAGCCCGGGGTCTGCTGCTGCCGCCAGGGCCCGGGCGGTGAGGTCCAGAACCCAGTCCCCCTGACCCGCGGTAACGGCGGCCGAAGCCGCGGATACCAGCCTCCGGGCCTGATCCTGGGAGGCAGGGCTGAGTTCTGCCGCGCGCTCCATCGCCAGCGCCGCCGCGGCCGCGCCGCCGCGGCGCTGCGCCTGGGCCGCGGTCGCCTCGAGCAGGGACGCCACGCGCTCATCAGGATGCAGGGCCGCCGCGGCAAGATGCCAGGCCTGCCGGTCCGGCTGGTCGTCCAGCGCGCCAGCAAGCTGGCGATGCGCTGCGGCACGGCTGGCGAAGGGCGCGGAATGGTAGATCGCAGAGCGGATGAGCGGGTGGGAAAACCGCAGTCCCGTTCTCTCCATCGTGACCAGGCCCAGCTGCTCGGCTAGCGCGAGGTCCTGCGCCTCCAGCCCCGGAGTGCCGCTTGCCGCCGCACTCAGGTCCGTGCCGTCGGCCACCGCGGCGAGCAGCAGGGCGTCTTGCGCCGGCTCGGGCAGCGCGGTGAACCGGGCGTTGATGACGGCCGTCAGCCGCTCCCCCGGCGGCAGCGGCTCGGCGACCCAGCGGCGGCTGGCGGCGGGATCGTCGGCCAGCACCTTCGCCAGCTCAATCAGTGCCATGGGATTGCCGCCCGCCTGGGCGAGCACCTGCGCCCTGGCCTGCCCGCGGGGCGACCGGGGCTGCATGTCGAGCAGCAGGGTGGCCTCCGCCGCCGACAGCGGCTCAAGCCGCAGCTCAGGGAAGCCCCGGTCAAAGCCGGGCGGCGGGGCATGCCCCCGCGCGCCGAGCAGCAGCGCGACCCGTTCAGCGGCCAGCCGGCCGCCGACGAAGGCCAGCACCTCCAGGGAACTGCGGTCGAGCCAGTGGGCGTCATCGATGACCGCCAGCACCGGAGCGGGTTCCGACACGTCAGATAGCAAGGTAAGCGCGGCGACCCCGGTCACCAACCGGTCCGGGGCAGCGGGGTCAGCGGGATCCGCGGCCAGGCCGAGCGCACCGAGCAGCGCCCGCGCCTGGCGCTGCGGGAGGTCCCCCGCGGCGTCAAGCACCGGTGCGAGCAGCTGATGCAGGCCCGCGAACGCGAGACTCGACTCCGACTCCCGGCCCGTAGCCCACAGCACCCGCATGCCAGCGGACCTGGCCCGGTCCGCCGCGCCCGCCAGCAGCATGCTCTTGCCCATGCCCGCATCTCCGAGCACGACGAGCACCCGGCCGCGGGCCGGAGCCGCGTCGATGAGGGCGGCGAGCCGGGCGGCCTGGGCTCTTCGGCCCACGATGCGCCCGGGCCGACCAGGCGGTTCATCCTGCACTTCTTCGCTATCCCAGACCATCGTTTCCGCACCGGCGGGGCCAAGGTGCAGTCACGCGTACGATACCCCGCCGAAGCGGCCTGCCCCATGATTGAGGGACCAGAGCCGCCTGGTGAGGCAGGCCTTTGCCGGGATTACAGGCAACTGAAAGGACAACGCATGGACGAGCAGCGAGACCTCGAAGGCCTCAGCGCACTGGTCACTGGTGCGACCTCCGGCATCGGCAGGGCGGCGGCCGGGCAACTGGCCAGGCACGGCGCCGAAGTCATCGTGCACGGGCGCGACGCCGCCCGCGGGCAGGCGGTGGTCGACGCCATCACCGCCGAGGGCGGCAAGGCGCGTTTCGCCGCCGCCGACCTCACCGATCCCGCCGGGCTCGATGACCTGGCCCAGCAGGCCGCCACGGTCGATGTGCTGGTCAACAACGCCGGGTACGCCTGGTTCGGGCCGACACCGGAACTCGACGTGGCGACCTTCGGCCTGCTCTTCAGCGCCAACGTCCAGGCGCCGTACTTCCTGACGGCCGCGATCGCGCCGAAGATGGCCGCTCGGGGAAGCGGCGCCATCATCAACGTTGGGAGCATGGCAGGCGAGGTCGGCATGCCAGGTGGCGCCGCCTACGGCGCCACCAAGGCCGCGCTTGACTCGATGACCCGTTCCTGGGCGGCCGAGTACAGCCCGGCCGGCGTCCGGATCAACACGGTCGCGGCCGGGCCCGTCTACACGGCCATCCAGTCCGATGAGGTCACCGACGCCGTCGGCGCCACCACCATCATGGCCAGGGCCGCCCAGCCTGACGAGATCGCCAACGTGATCGTGTTCCTGGCCTCACCCAAGGCCAGCTATATCACCGGCGCGGTCATCTCCGCCGACGGTGGCCGGGCCGCCATCTGAACCCGGCACCCCTCTTCGGCAGTACGTCGAGCGCTTCGTGCGCCGGGTCATCGACTTCCTCGATGTCCAGCCGGACGACACCGGGCTCCTGACCGGGTTACGGCGGCTTTGAGCGCAAGGGCAACCTGCGTCCGTCATCGCTGCCGATCCTGTCCCCTTCCTGACAGCCGCCGAGGAAGGCCTGCCACGCCTACTGGCCCAGGAGCCAGTGCCCAGGGGCGACGAGGTCGCGGGCCTGGGCAGGACCCCATGATCCGGGCGCATAGGAGCTGACCTGGGGCGGCCTGGATAGCAGCGGCTCGGCGACCTCCCATACCGCGGCGAGCCCGTCCGGGCGGGTGAACAGCGAGCGGTCGCCGATGAGCACGTCGTGGATCAGCCGGACGTACGGCGGCAGCGGATCGGCGTTGGACAGGTCGGCCAGCGGGATGGCCGCGTGTCCGACGGCAAGGTCGAGCGCCGGGCCGGGCTTCTTGGTCACCAGGGAGAGGTCGATCTCGCCGTCACCGGCGAGAGAGAACGAAAGCACGTTGCCGCCGCGCGGCAGCCGGCCGCTGAGCGGTCCTGACGGCTCGCGCAGGATCAGGCTGACCAGCTGCGCCGAGGCGGCCAGCCGCTTGCCGGTGCGCAGGTAGAACGGCACGCCACGCCAGCGGTCGGTGTCGATCCACAGCCGGGCGGCGACAAAGGTGTCCCGGTTTGAGTGCGGATCGACCCCGGGGACGTCCCGGTACCCGTCGAACTGACCAAGTACCACTTCGGCGGGGTCCAGGGGCCGGAAGCAGTTGATGACCGTCTCCCTGGCGGCCTGCAGGTCCAGCGCGCCCAGGCTGGCCGGCGGCTCCATAGCGATCTCGGCGGCCACCTGGAACAGGTGGGTGACCAGCATGTCGAGCACCGCGCCCGTGGCGTCGTAGAACTGAGCCCGGTCGCTGATATCGAGCGTCTCCGGCACGTCGATCTGCACCGACTCGACGTGCCTGCGGTTCCAGAACGCGGCCGACGACTCGTTGGCGAACCGCAGGACGTGCAGTTCCTGGGTGGCTTCCTTCCCCAGGAAATGGTCGATCCGGTACACCTGCTGCTCGTCGAGGACCGAATGGACGACCCGGTCGAGCTCGCGGAAATCATCACCCGACGTGCCGAACGGCTTCTCATAGACAACGCGAGCACCACTGGAGAGCTCGTGGTGGCCAAGGGCCGTCGTCAGCCCGGCGAAGGCGACGGGCGGAACGGCCAGGTAATGAACGAGCTGCGGGTCCCCGCCCAGCGAACCGCGGGCCTTGCCGATCACGTCGAGCAGGCTGCCGGGGTCGTCGGCGCTGAACCCGCCGCCGGCGAAGAATACCCGCTCCGCGAAGGCGGCCCATTCCTGCGGCTCCGGCTCAGGACCGGATTCGGTGAGCGCGTCGCGGAAGTGGGCACGGAAGTCCTCGTGCGCCACGTCACCGCGACCGTTCCCCACCAGCCGCCACTGCCCGGGCAGCAGCCCTTCGCGCGCCAGCCGGTAGAACGCGGGAAGCACCATTCGCCTGGCCAGGTCTCCGGTCGCCCCGAAAAGGACGAAGACCGTCGGCCCCGGATCCCCGGCGGTCTCGCCATGCTGAGTTGTGGCCATGAACCCACGCTACGTGGGGGCCTTATCCTCACAGCTCTTCAGGGTGCTCCTTCCGTGACGTCAACATCGTAGATCTACGCTGATTTCCCGTGTAGTATCGAGCCGACCTCAGGAAAGCAGCCATCGCGATGACCCAACCACCGACCGCCAGGGACGCCGTGCGCAGCGGCGACGGCAAGATCACCCAAGAGGTGGTGTTCGCCACCGCGCTTGAAATGATCGACCGTGAGGGGGCCGACGCCCTGTCGATGCGCCGTCTCGGAGCTGCCCTGGGCCGGGACCCGATGATCCTCTACCGGCGCGCCCCCGGCAAGGCAGCGCTGCTCGACGGCGTGGTGGAGACCATGCTCGCCCAGCTCAGGATCGACCCGACCGACCCCGACTGGGCCGCCCAGCTGCGTGCCGTTGCCCGCGACTACCGCGCGCTGGCCCTGGCGCACCCGAACGTGGTTCCGCTGCTCGTTACCCGGCCGCTGGCCACCCCGCTCGCGCTCCGCCCCCGCGGCACCCTGCGCCCGCTCGAAGACCTCCTCGCCTTGCTCACCCGCGCCGGGTTCAGCGGACCCGACGCTCTGCACATCTACCGGGCCTTCTTCGGCTTCCTGAACGGCCATGTGCTCAACGAGCTGCAAGAGCTCGTTGACAACCCGGACGAGACCGACGACGTGCTGCGGCTGGGCCTGCACCGGCTGCCGATCGGCGAATTCCCGCTGCTCCGCAGCCTCGCTCACGCACTGGCCTCCTACGATGGCGCCGCTGAACTTGAACGCGGCCTCGACATCCTGCTGACCGGGCTAACCACGACGCTGTCCCCGACAGTCCGGCGGCAGTAAACAAATGGCTAGCCGAAGTGACCCCAGTGGGTGGCGATGATGAGAAGTAGACCCGCGATCGCGAGCGCGATACCTGCGACGATCGTTCGGGCGGTGCCAAACCTGAACGCCGGGATTTGCGCCGCGGCGAGCCAGATCCCAGCGAACAGGATGAGAAGGAACCCCACTTCGGCGATGATCACCCCGGTGTGAGGCGCGAAACCATCGGCTAGGTTCATGCGCGGCATGTTTCCGCGTCGCCATACCGCGTGTCAACGTGCCGCGCGTCCGGCCAGTGCGCCTCAATATCGGACCGGAGAATCCCATGACCGTTGCGTTGATCGCGGCCCTTCAGCAAGCTGATCCACCTCATTCCACCGCTCCGTGGTACTTCGCCGTTGTCCCGATTGCCCTGGTGATTGGGTTGACGATATGGCGCTGGCGGCGCGGGGGTAGAGGCCGCGGGCCGTTTGGCGGCTCTGGTGATCAATGATGAGCGACGCTGCCTGACCCGTGGTACAGAGGTGGGCAGCGTCCTGCCGGGGTAGCCGCCAGTTAAGTCTAGTGCGACATTGACTTCTTGATGTCTAGTGCGTACTAGACTAGACTTGTGAAACGTACGGAGCTGATCAGGAAAATCAGCCGCGAGGCTAAGCGCCAAGGCGTCTCATGGGAAGCCGCCGAAGGTGCCCGGCATGACACGTTCTGGCTGGGCGGCATCAAGATCCCCATCCCGCGGCACACCGAGATCAGCGTCCGGACCACGGAGGACATCCCCCACGAATGCGAGGAGAAGCTCGGGAGGGGCTGGTGGCGCAAATGAGGACCTACCGCGTAGAGGCTGACCGGGACGGGCAGTTTTGGCATATCCGGGTGCCCGAGGTGAAGCGGTCGACCCAGGCTCGGACGCTCCGCGAGGTCGGGCCAATGGCGCGCGACCTGATCGCCATCATGGATGAGGTGCCGCCCGACTCGTTCGATCTTGACGTGCACGTGATGCTGCCAGAGGACGTGACGCGCGAGCTCGAGGAATCGGCGGCGCTGCGGGAGCGCGCTGCCAGCGAGCAAGCGGAGGCAGCGCGACTGCTGCGCAATGCCGCATGCCGGCTGCATAACCGCGGGATGCCGCTGCGCGACGTGGGCATCGCGCTGGGCGTCTCCTACCAGCGAGCCCACCAGCTCGTAGCAGGCGCCGACGGGAGGCGCTCCCGCGTGTCGGCCTGAGTTTCTGCTCCTCTGGTATGCGTTAGCGTGATGCGTCCACCCTTGCATCAACGACCTTTTGCGGTGATCCGCATGCCCGGCACTGCACCTTTGGTTCCGGGTTGTCCCCGGTGAGCCGTTCGGCTTCGGTTGGGATGCCGACGTGCGCGTAGCCGTGGCCGCATGCCAGGGTGATCGTCGTCTTGATCATGGCGGCCTACTTCCCGGTTGACCCGATGGCGAGGGCGACGACGCCGCCGATGGCCACGCCGGCCAGGATCGTCTTCCGCGCCTCGGCCTGCTGCTGCATCGCGGCCAGCTGAAGGCCTTCGATCAGCAGGTTGGCGTCGGCCTGGTATAGCGACGGCATGAGGGCGGTAACTGCCGGTGTGCTGGGCCGATCTTCCAGGGCCGTCCACACGTGGCCGTGGTCGTCCGCCATCATGGCAGCGGTATTGGCAGCAGTCGCGGCGCTGTGGCGCTGATCCTCGACCGTCTGCTTTCGGGCCGGGCATGTCCCAAGTCGCCGTGGAGGGTGCGGGCGTTGTGCGCTGTCGCTGGTCGCTGCTGGTGGCCGATGGCTGCTGCTGTTGCCGTCACCCCAGGTCAGGCATCGGTTCCTGCGCGCGGCTGACTATCCCGAGTCGGTGGCTTCCGGTCGCCGTCTCCGGCTGGCCTACGCCGACCCGCCCTATCCAGGCAAGGCTCCTATGCCGGGATCACACGGATTACGGCGGCGAGGTCGACCCCGCTGCGCTCATCGGCCGACGATCATCCAGTCACGACGGGACAGACGTCATGCACCCAGTCGTCGACCCCGCTGAGGCGCGCGTCTTGATCGGCCCGGATTACCTGGCCGCAGCGCTTGCAGATCTTGCCGCCAGCCTGCGCTGCGTTATCTTCCCCGGTGGGGTTCAGCTGTTCCCCAGCCTCCTCGACGCGCTCAGGGTCGATGATGTCCCGGAATGGTCCGTGCGGAACTTGCATATGTATCGCCTCCGGTGACCGCCGCAGCGGGCCGGCGAGTCAGATGATGCGACGGCTTACAACGCCGGTCGTTCGGACGTATCGCCAGCATACGGCGAGGACGGACGGGCAAGGTGCGCGCCGGGCTGCCCGCGCATCCGCGCGTCGCACTCGCCGAGGCTAGGGGCGAGCTCCAACCCCGACCAGCCCAGAGCCGCTGGGACCGCTGCCTGCGTCCGCCTGCTGCGTGAGCGGCGCAGCGATTAGCCGAGTCGGCTTCGTTCTTCGGCCAGCTCCAGGGCTGTGCGCTCCCACTGGTTGAGGCCTTCGGAGTCGGGCCAGTCAACCCGGCCGCAGGTGATGCCGTCGAGCGCTGCTACGGCGTGACGAGGACAGCCGCGGGCGCTGACCCCTTCAGCGTCGATGATGGTGACTCGTGCGTAGGACTGGCATGGGGGCTCGTCGGCCTTGGTGAGGGTGCAGGTGAGGCGAGATGCGGAGATTGGCGTCACAATGAACACGTACGCGCATGTCCTGCTGGTGCTTCGCCAAGAGGCGGCCGACGCCATGGACGAGCTGTTCGGTGCCTGAGGTGAGCGGCTTTGGCAGCAGTGTTGGCAACAGCAGAGGCCATTTCATGATCGCAAGTGGCCTCTGGGCTGGCGCGCTCGGAGGGACTCGAACCCCCAACCTTCTGATCCGTAGTCAGATGCTCTATCCGTTGAGCTACGAGCGCAGACGCCTGGCTAGTTTACGGCACTCCGGCCTCTGTTGTGTCCATCCGCAGATCGTGCTCAGGATGGGACGAGAACCACGCGCGGACCGGATTCAGCGGAGGCAGTCCACGCCGCGCCTGCTTCCGATAGCGGGAAGGTCCGGTATGGGACATCGACCTTGCCGTCGGCGATCAGGTCGATGTACGCCGGAATCTCGGTCTTGATGTCCGCCGCCCGGACCGAGCCCGCGCCGCTGCCGGAAATGGCTATCTTCCTGCTACGCAGCAGCGCGGAGGGGACCGCGGCATCCACCCCGGCGAGTGCGCCGATCTGGATGTATTTGATGTCCGCGCTGTCTTCCCCTGCACCCTGGCGAGCCAGGGCACGGAACGCGGTCTCGGCGACCGGACCCCACACGAAGTCCAGCACCAAGCTCGGCGCGTCGCCGTCGAGTGCGGCGGCGAACGCATTGGCGTCGACGTCCCTATCACCGGTTAGCGCGACGGTCTCCGTGCCGACGGAGGCGGCGCGGTCCAGACCGACGGCGGACCGGCCCACTCCGATGACGCGGGCAGCGCCGCACAGCCGGGCGTTCTGCGCGGCCAGGTAGCCGGTGATCCCGGTGATCCCAAGGATCACGACCGTGCCGAGTTTCCCGGCCTCGGCACGGCGGGCCGTCAGCGGCAGCCAGGAACCCATGCCCGGATTGACGCCCGCCGCGACAGCCTCGGCTGAGGCGCCATCCGGCAACGGGAACCGCATCGCGTCCGGGGAGGCGATGCGCTCGGCGAACGTGCCATACGGCGGTGGGGCAGACGCCGTGAAGACCAGGCCGCCATCCGCAGTGCGGGCCACCGCGTTCAGGCCGGGAATGACCGGGAAGACGCCGCCCGCGGAGTAGTGGCGACCGACCGCCACGGACCGGGTGACATGGTGGATGCCCGCCGCGACGAGATCCACTATCTCGTAGCCCTGGCTAGGGACCGGAGGGTCGAAGTCGCCGTAGACCGGAACGGAGTCCGCCGAGCGCAGAATGGCCGCCTTCATGTCCGGCCACCTCCTTAACGTTGTTAAAGGACCAGCAGGGACCAGCTTTCCTTAACAGTGTTAAGCTGTCAAATCGTGGCGGCGGGACTGACGAAGACAGCCATCGTGCAGGCGGCGTTCGATTTGCTCGACGAGTCCGGAATGGATGGCCTCACGGTGCGCGCCCTAGCGGCGCGGCTTGGGGTGAAGGCGCCCGCGCTGTACTGGCACGTGGCAAGCAAGCAGGCGCTGCTCGACGAGATGGCCACCCAGGTATGGCGGCGAGTCGGCGACGCCATGGCCGCGCTTCCCGTCGGCCTGCCCTGGCGCGACCTTATGCGCACCTATGCCGCCACCATGCGCAAGGAGCTACTCGCTCATCGCGATGGCGCTAAGGCCTTCAGTGGGACGACGCTGACCGATCCTGACGTCATCCGGCGCCAGGAGATCACGTTCGCGAACCTGGTCCGCCAGGGGTTCACACTGCCCGACGCCGCGCGCGGCCTGCTGCTGCTGCACTACTTCACCATCGGCGCCTGCGTCGAGGAGCAGGCGACCGCCCAGGCGATTGACTCTGCTGACGACCGCTACCAGCCCGGCCGTCGCGCGGAAATGATCGGGCCCGACGCCCCGCTCGCAATCGAGGCAGGGGACGTGATCTTCGGCGACCCTGATACTCGCTTCGCCGAGCTCACCGCCATGCTCCTGGCCGCGATCGCTCGCGGTCATCCCGGGTAGGTGTCCCGCTGGCGGCCCTCAAGCATCAAGATCGCTAACCGCCCGATGGAGCGGTCAGCGATCCTTTTCCAGCGCGAGCGGCGCGAGCGGCGGTTCTTGCGCGGGCGGCACAGGCTACGAAGGCGCCGGCGCAGGTGGCTGTGGCGCACAAGATCAGGGCAGCTATGTAGCCGGACGCGGCTGGGACGCCGGTGCCGGCCCGCGCGGAGGACACGATGATCGCCGCGGCCAGCTGGACGCCGAGGGCACCCCCGGCGTTGCGGACCACGGTGTTCACCGCCGTAGCCGATCCGGTGCGGGCGGCAGGCACCGTGGAGACGACCTGGTTCGGCAAGGCCACGATTGCAGCAGCGGCCGGGCTCGAGCAGAGCGGGCCGGTGGGCGGCCTCTACGACGATGAGCTGTTCACAGCGGACGCTGGGCACGCGCGGGTCTACCTGCCCGTCAGGGATTCGCCGTCGCTCGACGGGACGGGTGCGCGCTGGGAGCTTCCCGCCGGCCGGTTCGCTGTCGCCCTCGCCTACGCAGCGCTCGGCACGTAGGCCGCCGCGCACGGCCGCGATGGCGTCGGCCCGGTGCGTGAGCGGTACCTCACGGACCCCCTCGGCACCGGACTCCACCCAGTGGCAGACCGAGGTCTGCTGGCCGCTGGTGTAAGTTCTCGACACACTCGTCCACCGGCTAACCACTGGCACTGCCATGACCTGCGGCTCGTCACACCGCCGCCGGGCCCTGCTGCGCGACTGCGTCGAGCACGCCGTGGCGCCCTGGGCTGCCGGGTTACCCCTAGTCGATGAGCGTCTGTGTGCCGAGGACGACGGCGAGTGCGAGCCGTTCGGCGTCCTCGGTGCCGGGTTCGGCGGTGTAGACCGTGATCCGCAGGTCGTCGCCGGCGACGATGAGGGCGTCGCAGTCGAGTGCGATGAGTCCGACGTCGGGGTGGTCGATGATCTTGTGCCGGGACCGATCCTGGGGTGAGCCGACCTCGCCCGACTCCCACAGCTCGACGAAGCGCGGGCTGTGCGAGGTCAGCTCGGCGATCAGCCGCTTGAGCTCGCGGTCGGCGGGATAGCGGGCC
>Ga0210398_10004163_pt1 | contig 13671 bp, 10 predicted proteins | sample IncBWC4OmetaG_FD_161047 | JGI IMG/M metagenome (GOLD analysis project Ga0210398, IMG submission 161047) | Forest soil microbial communities from Barre Woods Harvard Forest LTER site, Petersham, Massachusetts, United States - Inc-BW-C-4-O | ecosystem: Environmental > Terrestrial > Soil >... | reverse complement strand
TCTTTGATGTCGCGCGTTTTAGCCGGGCGCCGAACGCGAGTCGAGCGCATCGCGCGACACGCGGGCGAGAGCGCGCAGGATCGCGAGTGCCACCACAGTCGTAATCCGCGAGCGCGGTGCGGCCGCGAAATGAGGGAAGGACCGCTCCTCTCGTGCGGCCCCTACGTTCGCCAGCGGATCTGCTTGCGCGCTCAGCCGGGCGGGGCGGACTTGATCAGGTCGGAGACTTCCCGTACGGCCGCCCGTCGCGCGGCAAGGGATCTTGCCGGCAGTGACGTCTCGATCAGTCGGGGCGCGCTCTGCCGAACCGCTGGCGGGGGCGGGGCGAGCGTCGAGTTGGTCCCGGCGCCAAACGGCGAGCCCGAGGGGCAGGCATTGCCCGACGTCGTCACCGACACTTTAGGCGGCGCCCCGTTCCCGGAATAGGAGTAGGTCATCCGCTCGCTGCAGGCCTCGACGCCGGAGGTTGTCGAGGTGACGACGACGCCCGAGACCCCGTCGGGCCCGGAAGGCGGCATTGCCGCCATTGCCTCCTCGACTACCAGGTTAGGGCCCATCAGCCAGACCGGCGCGTTGGCGATCGCCTGGGCCTGGGCAATCAGCCGAACGACCGCCGCCTGCTGGTCGGCTGCGATCTGGTAGATTTCCGGCGGAGACGGCGCCACGACGTCGAAACCCTGCGCCGCCCACAGCCGCGCGTCGGTGCTCATCGCGTAGCGGGGGTCCGGCAGCATGACAAGGATGGCGGCGGGTTGGCCGGGTGCGACCGCATAAACCCGCGCGCCCGCGTCGGGGGCCGCGGCGACGGTCGGCGCCGGCGGAATATAGGCTTGCGGCGGCGCTGCGACCCCGTTGGCGCAGCCGATCAACAACGGCAGCGCCGCAAGGCAGCCGCAGAGGGTTACGGCTCGCTGCTTCCACATCGAAACGTCTCCTCTGAAGTTCGGTTTGCGACGCGATAGATCGCCGCCGATTCGGGCAATTTCTTGGCCGAAAAAGGCGGATCGCCCGCCCTTGAAGGAGGGTGGCCGGGCGATCCGAAATCCGACGCGAAATCGAAACCGATTTCGCGATCGAGCACAATCCGTAGGGTGGGTTGAGCCACGCGAAACCCACCATTTGCGCCCGCGTCAAAACCACGACGGATTCAACCTGTCCCACACGCTGCTCTTTCGGTCCGGTGCAATCGGCGGTAGGGTGCGGTTTCTCTGCGTACGGCATTCACGCGCCTTTAGGATGACGAGCGCTCCCACCTTCGATGAGCTGATGTGGCCTGCTTTGCGAGCACTCAAAGCTATGGGAGGCTCGGGCACCAATGAGGAGCTTCTCAACAAAATTATTGAAATTGAGCAGATTGCTCCCGCAGTCCAGGCAATCGAGCACTCCGATCACCGGCAGTCTCGGCTGAATTACAATCTGGCCTGGGCTAAAACCTACCTTAAGAAAGTCGGCGCGATCGACAATAGTCGGCGTGGTGTGTGGTCGATAACCAAAGACGGCGAAGCTCTCTCAGAACCAGAGATAAGCCTGGTGCCGGCGCGGGTCCGCAAGCAAATCGCGGAAGACCGCCTCAGTAGGGGAGCCGCAGATCGCGTCGAAGACGTTGGCGATCTCGCGTCGACGCAAGATGTGGAAGCTCCTGAACCTCGATGGAAGGATCGGCTTCTGGAGGTGCTCCGCAGGTTACAGCCCAGCGCATTTGAGCGGCTGGCCCAGCGTATTTTGCGAGAGGCAGGATTTATCAAGGTGGAGGTTACCGGCCGAAGCGGAGATGGCGGGATCGACGGTATTGGAGTGCTTCGGGTTAACCTGTTGTCATTCCATGTTCTGTTTCAGTGCAAGAGATACCAATCGACTGTTGGCGCCGGCGTCATTCGAGATTTTCGCGGGGCCATGGTCGGTCGCAGCGACAAAGGCGTCATAATCACGACTGGCACATTCACGCCAGACGCCAAGCGCGAGGCGACCCGCGATGGAGCGCCCGCGATAGACCTCATCGACGGCGACCTGTTGTGTGATCTTCTCAAAGACCTGAGGTTAGGCGTCCGCACTGAGATGGTCGAACAGGTGACCGTAGAGCCAGGCTGGTTCAGCGATCTCTGATAAGGAGCTCCGGTCAAACCTCATCCCAGCCCCGCCAGCCGCGGCAAGACCTCTTTCGAGAACAGGGTCAGGTTGTCGACCGTATCCGCGTGGCTGATGAGGCCGCCCTGGCCCATCATCAAGAGATGCCCGAAGCTGCCGACGTGATCGTAGAACGCCTTCAGCTGGTCGTAGACGTCGTCGGGGGTGCCGGCAAACGAGAGGCCGGCATCGATCGCCTCGTCGACCGACATCGTGCGCGGGTTGATCGGGTGGCCGTCCTTGGTCTGTACCCGCGTCGCCCGCGCCGCCATTGCACCCCCGCCCTTCAGCATCTGAGCCGCCGCGTTCGGCGCGACATAGCCCGGCGGGTTCGCGAATTGCGGCGCCACGATCCCCGAGGTGCGGCTGTAGCCGAGGATCTGGTCGGCGCGCCGGTGGCCCTCCTCGCGGGTATGCCCGACCCCAACCAACGCCATGTAGGCGAGGCGGTCGGGTGTCGGCTCGCGGCCTCGCTCGCGCGCCTTTTTGCGATAAGCCTCGAAGATCGCCGGTGTGCGCGCCCAGCCGGTGTTCAACACCCCGATCACCATGCCGCGCGATGCCGCCTCGGTTGCGCTGGCGGCGCTGCCGACCGGCGTCCACACCGGTGGGTGGGGCGTTTGGTACGGGCGCGGCCAGACGTTCACCGAGCGGTATTGGAAATGCGTGCCCTCCCAGTTGAACGGCCCGTCGTGGCTGGTCAACGCTTTCAGGATCAGGTCGTATGCCTCCCAGAACCGCTCGGAGAGATCGGCCGGGTTGGTGTTGGCGGGCGAAATCTCAAACGGCACGCCTTTGACAAACCCCATCTCCAGCCGGCCGCGCGAGATCACGTCGATCATCGAATATTCCTCGGCGACGCGGACCGGGTCGTTGCGGTTGCCGATTGGCATGCCGAGCGCCAACAGGCGCACGGTCTTGGTCTCGCGCGCCAGGATCGCCATCGGGATCGTGCAAACCGAGTCGCTGCACGTCGCGGTGGCGTGGTGCTCGTTCGTCATGATGTTGATGCCGAGCTCGTCGCACAGCGCCCACTCGTCGAGATAACGGTGGTAGAGGTCGGCGCCGATTTTCGGGTCGTAAAACCGGTTCGGGACGATCACCCGGTACGAGTCGGCGAGATCAGGCCACGCCGGATGGTAGGCCATCTCGCTGAAATGCCAGACCTTCATCGCGTCACCCCCGTGGCTGCGAAACGTTCGATTGCGTCGGCGACCGCGTCTGGGTGCTCAACCTGGGGATAATGGCCGGCCTCGGCGATGCGCTCGAACTTTGCGCTCGGCAGGGCCGCGCACAACCTCTGCCCGTACTCGGGGGGGACGATGCCGTCATCCTCTCCCCACAGCACGAGGGTCGGCACCCGCACCCTGTGCAGCCACTGCCGCAGCCCAGGATCGTGCATGTAAGGCCGCCAGCCATAGAGCGCCGTCGCCTCCCGGTCGCGAGCGATTGCGGTCAGCTCGTCGTCGCCGAGCGAGCTGTAATCGGGCACGACCCGCGCCGGATCAAAAAAGGTTCGGCGGCGCAGCTCGTCCTCGGGCAAGGCGTAGATGTCGGCGATGTCGCGCTCCTCGCGCCCGCCGAATTTCACCCCGAGCGAGTCGATCAGCACCAGCGCGCCGACGTGTTCGACCGAGCGCACGCAAATCTCGAGCGCGATCCACCCGCCGATCGACGATCCGACGATCACCGCGCGCTCGTGCTGCCGGTCGAGCCAATCGAGGTAGAGATACGCAATGTCGTGCACCGTGCGGAACCCTTCGGCCCGCTCGGAATGACCAAAGCCCGGGTGCCGAGGCGCCGCCACCCGCCAACGCCGCGCCAGTCGGTCGAGAAAACGCGCGTTCTGCCCGACAAAGTCGCCGCCATGCAGGAACAGAAGCGGCGGACCCGAACCGGCTGTCGAGCCGTCGAGTGCGTATCGTCCGATTTCGATCTCCGCCATCGTCCTTTTCCTCCCGATCGCCTCGGTGCTCTCGTCGAAATCCTGGTCGTCGGCCAAGTATCGCGATGATTGGCCTTGCGGTCCACCCGCGCCGCCACGATGGCGCAGGCTTGCTTTGCGCGCACCGCGGGGCGAGCTAAATTCAGCAGCGGCGCGAACCGGGGAGCACGTTATGGATAGAGCCCAGTCGGCGAAGCCCGGTGCCGCGACGGCGTCGATGGCGGTCGAGGAAACAGCGCAGGTCCTCGCCCTGCACCCGACCTTTGCAAACTTTGACCCGGCCGCGTTGCGCGCGGTCGCGGCACGGTGCGGCTCGGCTACGTTCGCCGCCGGCGCCACGATCATGCGCCAGGGCGACCCCGGCACCTTCGCCTATCTGATCCTGGACGGAAAAGCCGACGTTTTTGTGGAGATCCCGGCCGGCCGCATCCCAATGGCGACGCTCGGAAGGCACAGCACGATCGGAGAGCTCGGCGCGTTCACCGACATGCCGCGCACCGCTACCGTCGTCGCGCGCACCGATCTTGTGACATTGCGCGTCGATCGCGAGACCTTGATGGCGCTCGCGGTCGATTTTCCGGTGATCGCCGTCGCGGTCATCGGTGAGCTCGGCCGCCGATTGCACAGCATGAACATGCCGCTCGCCTATCTGACTTACGCGGCCGGCGCGCTTGCCCGCGACGAATACGACGACGCGATGCTGACCGCGTTGACCAACCAGCAGGGCGAGCTTGCGAGCTTTGCCCGCGTTTTCGCGAACATGGCGGCAGAGATCCGCGAAAAGCAGCTGCGTCGCCGCGAAATGGAGGCTGCCGCCGATCTGCAGAAGTCGATCCTGCCGGCCCCGCTTAGCCGGGAGGGTGCCGCCCGCGCGGTCGATCTGCATGCGGAAATGCACCCGGCGCGGGATATCGGCGGCGATTTTTACGACTATTTCTTGCTCGAAGGGCGGCGACTCGTCGTCACCGTCGCCGACGTGTCGGGAAAAGGCATTCCGGCGGCGCTGTTTATGGCCGTGTCGCGCACCGTGCTGCGCTCGGTCGCCTGGCACGACGACATGACTGCGGCGATGCGCGACGCCAACCGGCTGCTGTCGAGCGACAATGACGCGTGCATGTTCGTTACCGTGTTCTACGGCGTCCTCGACCTGGCAAACGGCCGATTGCGTTGGTGCAACGCCGGGCACAACCCGCCCTATCTGCTGCGCGCCAATGGCGGCCACGAGATGCTCCGGGCCACCGGCGTGCCGTTCGGCGTCGATCCTGTCGGATTTCATCGCACCGGCGAAAGCGTGCTGATGCCGGGCGACGGGCTCTTTCTTTATAGCGACGGCATCACCGAAGCCTGCGATCGGCAAGGCGAGCTCTACGGCGCCGAGCGGCTCGAGCAGATCCTCGACCGGATGCGGGGACGCCGCGCCGGTGACATGGTCGCCGCCATCCTCGCCGACACGGCGCGCTTTGCCGCCGGCGCCGAGCAATCGGACGACATCACCTGCCTGGCGTTGCGCTATCAGCCTTAGGTGCCCCACGCACTCGTGGCGCGGAGTAGGGACGGGGAGAGCTCATGATCGATCCGCGACCGACGCTCGAAATGCCCGATGACGACCCGTATTTGTGGCTCGAAGAGGTTGACGGCGAGCGCGCCTTGGCCTGGGTCGCGGCACAAAACGCGACGACTATGGCGCGTTTCGGCGACGCGCGCTTTGCCAACGATCGCGACTGCCTCGCGGCAATCTTCGACCGGCCCGACAACATCGCGCTGATCGCCCGGCGCGGCGCGCGCGTGTTCAACTTCTGGAAGGATGCAGCCCATCCTCGCGGCCTGTGGCGCGCCACCACGCTCGACGCCTTTCGCGCCGAAGCGCCGCCATGGGAGATTCTCCTCGACCTCGATGCGCTCGCGGCGAACGAACACGAGGATTGGGTGTGGAGCGAGGCGGTCACCCTTCCGGGCAGTCACGACCGCGCCCTCCTGATGCTGTCGCGCGGCGGCGCCGATGCCCGGGTTCTGCGCGAGTTCGACCTCGCGGCATGCGACTTCGTGCCTGGCGGCTTCACGCTGCCCGAGGCCAAGGGCGGTGCCGTGTGGCTCGATCGCGACACGTTGCTGTTGTCCTCGGCCGTGGGCGAAGGGATGGCGACGAACTCGGGTTACGCACGCGCGGTGCGGTTGTGGCGGCGCGGCACCGACCCGTTGGCGGCTCCCGTCATTTTCGAGACCACCGCCGGCCGCATGGCGGTCTGGGCCGACATCGACCGCGAGGCCGCGGACGAGCGCGTCTGGTTTGCCGAGCGCCTCGGCTTCTTCGATGCGATCGTGTGGATCGGCGACCGCAGCGGGCCGAAAACCCGGATCGATCTTCCGACCGATGCGTGGTTGCGCTGGCACCGCGGCTGGCTCGCGGTCAAGCGCCGCACTGCGTGGACCACCGGCGGCGAAACCCACCCGCCCGACACTCTTCTGGGCATTTCCTTTCCGGCTTTTCTCGCCGGCGATCGCCGTTTCACCAAACTGTTCGAGCCGGGCGAGCGGCGCGCCTTGCAAGGGTTTTTCTGGTCCGGCGACCGGCTCGTGCTGTCGATCCTTGATGATTTGAAGCCGGTTTTCGAAGCGCTGACCCCGTCCGAGGCCGGCTGGTCGCGCGCGCGCATCACCGGGCTGCCCGAAATCGGCGTCGCGAGTGCTTGGCCGCTGGACGTCCGCACCGAGGAGTCGAACGGCGACCTGCTCGCCAGCGCGCAGGACCCGCTGACCCCGGCCTCGCTGCTCCTGGTGAGACCCGGCGCGGCCCCGGAACTGCTGAAGCGGGCGCCGCAGGCGTTCGATCCCGCCGGGCTCGTCGTGACCCGCCACGAGGCGGTCTCGGAGGACGGCGCGCGGATCCCCTACACCCAGGTCGGGCCGCCCGCCCAGACCGGCGAGGCGCCGGTCCACCTTGCCGGCTACGGTGGGTTCGGCATCGCCTCGTTGCCCTACTACAATCCCGCCCTCGGCAAGCTGTGGCTGGAGCGCGGCGGCACCGGCGTCGTTGCGAACATCAGGGGCGGCGGCGAGTTCGGCACGCCGTGGCATGACGCCGGCCGCCGCGAAGGAAAGCGGCGCTCGCACGACGATTTCGCCGCGGTCGCGGCCGACCTCGTGCGCCGCGGGGTGACCCGGCCCGGCCGTATTGCCGCCGAGGGCGGATCGAATGGCGGGATCCTGATCACCAACATGCTGACCCGCTACCCGGAACGCTTTGGCGCGCTGTTCTGCACGATCCCGCTGATCGACATGCGCCGCTATTCGAAATTGCACGCCGGCGCCAGCTGGATCGCCGAATACGGCGACCCGGACATTCCCGAGGACTGGGCCTTTCTAAAGGAGATTTCCGCCTATCACGCCGCGGTTCCCGGCCGGCCCTATCCGCCGATCCTGATCGCGACGAGCCGTCGTGACGACCGCGTCCATCCCGGCCACGCCCGCAAGATGGCCGCGAAGCTTCAGGCGATGGGCTACGAAGCTTATTTCTACGAGCCCGCCGCCGGCGGACATGGCTACGGCAAGGACAACCGCGAGCGCGCCGCGTTCACCGCCCTCGGCTACAATTTCCTTCGCCGCGCCATCGGCTGGCACCCGCCCGACGCGGCATGAGCGCGGTGCGGCGGGCGCCTTTTCCCGGAAAAGGCTGCCCACCCGTTCGGGCAAGTTTCGTTTCGTCGGTGCAGCTTCGACACGGTTTGGCTTGTCGCCAAATTGGTGGGTGCAGCAGGACTCGAACCTGCGGCCCGCTGATTAAGAGTCAGCTGCTCTACCAACTGAGCTATGCACCCGACGCCAAGGGCCGTCTATTCCTGGCCCTATAGCAAAGCGCCCGCGGCTTGTCGAGACGCGCGCCGTCAGACCCGACCGTGGCAGTGTTTGAATTTGCGCCCCGATCCGCACGGGCAGGGAGCGTTGCGCGGCGTTCCCGACCAGGGTGCCCGCGGCGCGACCGTGCGCGGCGCGCCACCGAGATCGGCGCCGTTCCCGGAGTTGGTGCGCGGTACGGCGCGGGTCCGGCCCGGCGGCGGCCTCCCGGTGGTGCCGTTGGCGCGCACCTCCTCCGCCATGGCCTCCTCGCGCTCTGCCGGCGCCTCGGCAAAGGCCGGTTGCGGGACGCGCAGCTCGATGTGCGACAACACCGAGGTGACGTGCTGGCGCAGATTGACCAGCATCCCCTGAAACAGCTCGAAGGCTTCGCGCTTGTATTCGTTGAGCGGGTCGCGCTGCGCATAGGCGCGCAAGTTTATCCCCTGCCGCAAATGGTCGAGCGACAGGAGGTGATCCTTCCAGATCTGGTCGAGCAGTTGCAGCAACAGGCTCTTTTCGGCCATGCGCATCAGCTCGGGGCCGGCGTTCGCCGATTTTTCCGCCATCCTGCGGTCGGCGGCGGCCATAACCCGCTCGCGCACCTCGTCCCGGTCGATCACGTCTTCTTTGGCCCATTCGGCGAGCGGCAGGTCGACCGCGAGCAGGCGCAGGCACTCGGCGTGCAGGCCGGCGACATCCCACTGCTCGGGCAACGCGTTGCCGGGGATCGCCGATTCGACGATCTCGTCGATCGTCTCGTTGCGCATGTCGGCGACGGTCACCGCCACGTCGCGCGAATTCATGATCTCGCGGCGCTGCTCATAGACGACCTTGCGCTGGTCGTTCATCACGTCGTCGAACTTCAACAGCTGCTTGCGGATGTCGTAATTGCGCGCCTCGACCTTTTGCTGGGCCTTGGCGAGCGCCTTGTTGACCCAGGGATGGATGATCGCCTCACCGTCCTTGAGGCCGAGGCGCTGCAACATCGAATCCATCCGCTCGGAGCCGAAAATCCGCATCAAATCGTCTTCGAGCGAGACAAAGAATTTGGAGGCGCCGGGGTCGCCCTGGCGCCCCGAGCGGCCGCGCAGCTGGTTGTCGATGCGCCGGCTCTCATGCCGCTCGCTGCCGACGACAAAGAGGCCGCCCGCGCCGACCACCCCCTCGTGCGCGGTTTCGATCTCCTGCCGGATGCCCGCCCCCCGCCGCTCGCGCTCCGCCGGCTCAAGAATCGCCGTCAGCTCGCCGCGCAGCCGCATTTCGAGATTGCCGCCAAGCTGGATGTCGGTGCCGCGTCCCGCCATGTTGGTGGCGATCGTGACCGCGCCGGGGCGGCCGGCCTGGGCGATGATGTGTGCTTCCTGCTCGTGGTAGCGGGCGTTCAGGACGTTGTGCGGCACCTTGTTCTTTTTGAACAACGCCGCCAGCGCCTCCGACTTCTCGATGCTGACGGTGCCGACCAGCACCGGCTGCTGGCGCTCGCGGCACTCGAGCACGTGCTGCAGGATCGCTTCGTATTTCTCGCGCGTCGTGCGGTAGACCTCGTCGTCGGTGTCCTCGCGGCGCACCGGCTCGTTGGTTGGGATCTCGATGACCTCGAGCTTGTAGATGTCGCCGAATTCCTGCGATTCGGTCATCGCGGTGCCGGTCATGCCGGCGAGCTTGGGGTAAAGCCGGAAATAGTTCTGGAACGTGATCGAGGCGAGCGTCTGGTTCTCGTTCTGGACGGTGACGGCCTCCTTGGCCTCGAGCGCCTGGTGCAGCCCTTCGGAGTAGCGCCGCCCTTCCATCATCCGGCCGGTAAACTCGTCGATGATGATGATCTTGTCGTCCTTGACGATGTAGTCGGTGTCGCGGGCAAACAGCTTGTGCGCGCGCAATGCCTGGTTGACGTGGTGCACCAGCCCGACATTGTGGATGTCGTAGAGGCTGCCGGCGGTCATCAGCCCCGAGCGGCGCAGCAGCCCCTCGATCCGCTCGACCCCCGCCTCGGTCAGGGTGACGGTGCGCTGCTTTTCGTCCTTTTCGTAGTCGTCGGGCTCGAGCGGCGGGATCAGCTTGTCGACCTGGATGTAGAGGTCGGAATTGTCCTCGGTCGGGCCGGAGATGATCAGCGGCGTGCGCGCCTCGTCGATCAAAATCGAATCGACCTCGTCGACGATCGCGTAGTGAAACGGCCGGTGGACCATGTCCTCGAGCCGGAACTTCATGTTGTCGCGCAGGTAGTCGAAGCCGAGCTCGTTGTTGGTGCCGTAGGTGACGTCGCAGAGATAGGCGTCGCGGCGCTGGGCGTCGTCGAGATCGTGGACGATGCAGCCGACGGTCAGCCCCAGAAAGCGGTAGATTTGGCCCATCCACTCGGCATCGCGGTGCGCGAGGTAGTCGTTGACGGTGACGACGTGGACGCCGTTGCCGGTCAACGCGTTGAGATAGACGGGCAGGGTGGCGACCAGGGTTTTGCCTTCGCCGGTCTTCATTTCGGCGATCATGCCGCGGTGCAAAACGACGCCGCCCATCATCTGCACGTCGAAATGGCGCTGGCCGAGGGTGCGCTTGGCGGCCTCGCGCACGGTCGCAAAGGCGTCGGGCAGGATGTCGTCGAGCTCGGCGCCGTCGGCCAGCTGCTGCTTGAATTGCGCCGTCCGCGCGCGCAGCTCGTCATCCGACAGCGCCGCCAGTTGCGGCTCCAGCTCGTTGATCGCGGCGACAATGTGCGCGAGGCTTTTGACGTAGCGGTCGTTGGCGGAGCCGAACAGCCGCCGGGCTAAGGCAGCTAACATGGCAGCCTCGAAAAACGGTTATGACGGGGGAAATGCATGCGCACGGCGACGAGCGACAGATAGGCCGCCGGGCAGTGAGTGTCAATTCGCCAGCACCACACCCCCACCCCAGGCTCGCCTCGACGGACGGCCGACGCACCTCGGCCGCTTTAACCGTGGCTTGTTCCTGCACCGCCAATATGTCTTTATGGCCGGGTCGCGCCGCAACGGTCCGCGGCCGTTTGTCTTGCCGAGGATCTCGCAATGTTGTCCCGCTTTCTGCTCGCCGCGGCGCTGGCCATGGCCTGCACAGCCGGCGCCGCCGTTCTCCCGGCCGCCGCTGCAGATCCCGCGGCCGCCCCGCCAAAGCCGGCCGCGGCACCCGGCGGCCTGCCGCAGGGCGACCCGCTCGTCGCCCGCGTCAACGGTGTCGAGCTCCACCTCTCCGATGTCGAGGCGGCCCAGCAGAGCCTCCCGCCCGAAGCCCAGAAGCTGCCGCTCGCGCAGATCTACCCGATGCTGCTCGACCGCATGATCGACGGCACCTTGGTCGCCGAGGCCGGGCGCAAGGAGCATCTCGACCAGACCCCGCAGGTCCAGCGCCGCCTGAAGATGATCGAGGACCGGCTGATCCAGCAGGCCTATATCGAGCAGATCCTGAAGGGCGCCGAAACCGACGACCAGCTCAAGGTGGCCTATCAGAAGTTCGTCCAGCAAAAGCCGGCGCAGGAGCAGGTGCATGCCCGCCACATCCTCGTCAAGACCGAGGCCGAGGCGCAGTCGATCATCGACCAGCTCAACAAGGGCGCCGACTTCGCCGCCCTCGCCAAGAAATATTCGACCGACCCGGCGGCGGCGTCGGGCGGCGACCTCGGCTATTTCGGCCGCGACGACATGGTCCCGGCGTTCGCCGCCGCCGCCTTTGCGCTGCAGCCCGGCCAGTACACCAAAACCCCGGTCAAGACCGAGTTCGGCTGGCACGTGATCCTGGTCGTCGACCGCCGGGTCAAGCAGCCGCCGACCTTCGACGAGGCGCGCGCCGAAGTCGGCCGCATGGTGGCGCGCGACATCGTCGAGGCCAAGGTCAAGGAACTGCGCGGCGACGCCAAGATCGAGGCCTTCGGGCTCGACGGCAAACCGCTCGCGCTCGCCAAATAGCCCACCCGCAACCGACCCAAAAAAGACCATGAATGCTGTCTTGTCGCCGCTCGCACCCGCCGCTTTTCCCGCGCTGCCGCCGATTGCGGGGGTTCGGCTCGCCGCCTATGCCGCCGGCATCCGGTACACCGGGCGTGACGATTTGATGCTGGCGGAGCTGATGCCCGGCAGTACCGTCGCCGGCGTCTTCACCCAATCGACGATGCCGGGCCAGCCAGTGATCTGGTGCCGCGAATGCCTGCCGCATGGCCGGGTGCGCGCGGTCGTCGTCAACTCCGGCAACGCCAATGTCTTTACCGGCGGCCCCGGCCGGCTGGTGGTCGAGAGCACCGCCGCCAGCGCTGCGCGCCTCTTCGGCAGCGACCCGCGCGAGATTTACATCGCCTCGACCGGCGTCATCGGCGAGCCGCCGCCCGCCGACCGCATTAGCGCCGCTCTGCCGACCGCCGTCGCCCGGCTCGACGCCGCTGCCTGGGAACCGGCGGCGCGCGCGATCATGACCACCGACACCTTTCCCAAGGGTGCCGGGGCGGTTGCCGAAATCGACGGCGTGCCGGTGCGGGTCAACGGCTTCTGCAAGGGCTCGGGGATGATCGCGCCCGACATGGCGACGATGCTCGCCTTTGTGTTCACCGACGCGGCCCTACCCGCCGCCGTGCTGCAGCCGCTGCTGGTCGAAGCAAACGAGCCGTCGTTCAACTCGGTCACCATCGACGGCGACACCTCGACCAGCGACACGACACTCTTGTGCGCGACCGGCCAGTCGCGCCACGCCCCGGTCGCGAGCGCCGCCGACCCGCGGCTCGCCGGCTTCCGCGCCGCGCTTCGGGCGGTCATGACCGACCTTGCCCGGCAACTCGCGCGCGACGGCGAGGGTGCGCAGAAATTCGTCACGATCGAGGTCACCGGGGCCGAGAGCGACCGCGCCGCGCGCCGCATCGGGCTGACGATCGGCAACTCGCCGCTGGTCAAGACCGCGATTGCCGCCGGCGACGCCAATTGGGGCCGCATCGTGATGGCGGTCGGCCGGGCCGGCGAAAAGGCCGACCGCGAGCGGCTGGCGATTTCGGCCGGCGGGGTCGCGATCGCCGCCGCCGGCGGCCCTGTTCCCGGCTACCGCGAGGGTCCGGTCGCCGCGCACATGGCCGGCCGCGACATCCGCATCGCCGTCGATATCGGCATCGGGCAGGGCCGGGCCACGGTGTGGACCTGCGATTTGACCCACGGCTATATCGACATCAATGGCAGCTACCGCAGCTGACCTGCGCCGCCGCCGTCCACACCCTTTCCCGCCGGGAGAGAGTCAGGGTCGGGGCCTGCCGCACCCAAGCCGCCTTTCGTCCCCTCCCCCGCGGGCCGGGGAGGGTTAGGGTGGGGGCCGCGGGGATGCAACCGGGCGGCGGTCCGCCGCTCGTCCTCGTCGCCGCCGTCGTGCTCGTCGACGCCGACGGCCGGGTGCTGCTGGCCCAGCGCCCGGAGGGCAAGGCGATGGCGGGCCTTTGGGAGTTTCCCGGCGGCAAGGTCGACCCCGGCGAGACCCCCGAGGCCGCGCTGATCCGCGAACTCGCCGAGGAGCTCGGCATCGACGTGGCGGCAAGCTGCCTCGCCCCCTTCACCTTCGCCTCGCACGCCTACCCCGATTTTCACCTGCTGATGCCGCTCTACGTGTGCCGCAAATGGGCCGGCCTCCCGACCCCGCGCGAGGGCCAGCACCTGCGCTGGGTCCGCCCCGCCCGCCTCGCCGACAATCCCATGCCCCCCGCCGACAAGCCCCTCCTCGCAATGCTCCGCGACCTCCTCTAGCGGCAACGCGCGAAGCCGGCCTCAGCGGCGGCCGGCGTTGGCGGCGTC